>Ga0302326_10033913_pt1 | contig 10129 bp, 9 predicted proteins | sample Palsa_T0_3_FD_202264 | JGI IMG/M metagenome (GOLD analysis project Ga0302326, IMG submission 202264) | Peat permafrost microbial communities from Stordalen Mire near Abisko, Sweden - Palsa_T0_3 | ecosystem: Environmental > Terrestrial > Soil > Palsa > Peat permafrost | place: Sweden: Abisko...
GCGGTGTTCTCCGATCATGTCATCGCGGCCAATCACATCTGGGAAGAACGCTTGATCCAAAGGTCTGTCCGCAAGGATAAATGCACCGCGATGATCAACTTTCCGGATACGGATATTTTTCGCCCCCGCCGGGATCGCAATGACGGCAAATTCATAATCTTGTACCCCGGGACACTCAACTATCATCAGGGTGTTGACATCGCCATCCGAGCCTTTTCGCTCATCAAAGACAAGGCGACGCAAGCCGAATTTCATATCTATGGCGCGGGTGATCAGCGGGACGCGCTGAAATCTCTTATTGCAGAGCTTGGATTGCAGGAGAGGATTTTTCTTCGCGAGTTCGTTTCCAGAAAAGAGATTGTCGCCATCATGGGTAATGCCGACCTTGGGGTGGTTCCCAAGCGGAAGAATTCATTTGGCAACGAAGCATTCAGCACAAAGATCCTCGAATTCATGTGCCTGGGCGTCCCTGTGGTTATTCCTGACACGGCGATAGACCGATACTATTTCAACGATTCGGTCGCACAATTTTTTAATGCCGACGATGTAGCGAGCCTGGCGGATGCGCTGGTTTCACTGATCAGGAATCCAGAGCACCGGAAGGACTTAGTCTGCAATGCAAATGAATTCGTCAAGCAGTACACCTGGGAAGCCAACCAGACTACCTATTTGAACATCGTCGATTCACTTGTGAATTCTTCGAACCGTAAAGTCAAAGGCGGGGTAAAGCAACTCTGATGCCTGGAACGAAACAAGTGGAGCTGAGTTTGATTGATGAGCGGGTGTCGAAATCCTAAGATCAAATCTGTTTCGGACAGGAGTCGCATGAGAATACTGTTAACGGGCCATAAGGGCTATATCGGCGCGGTCGCTGGACCCATTCTGCGTTCTGCCGGCCATGCGGTTGTAGGGCTTGACGCGGATCTGTTTGCGGGATGTGATTTTGGAGAGGCGCCCCAGGACCTGCCCGAAGTCCACAAGGATATTCGCGACATAACGAAAAAGGACCTCGAAGGTTTCGACGCGGTTGTTCATCTGGCCGCTTTATCGAACGATCCCCTTAGCAATCTCGATCCCAACCTTACCTATGAGATCAACCATCTCGCTTCGGTTCGCCTGGCGGAATTGGCAAAGGCCGCGGGCGTAAAGCGGTTTGTGTTTTCTTCTTCCTGCAGTACCTATGGCGCGGCGGGAGATGAGTTCAACGATGAGACTGCTTCCCTCAACCCCGTGACACCCTATGGAGAGTCCAAGGTTCTTGTGGAGCGCGATATCGCGCGGCTGGCGGACGGCGGCTTCAGCCCAACGTACCTAAGAAATGCAACTGCTTATGGCGTATCTCCGCGGCTGCGTTTGGATGTGGTGCTGAACGACCTGGTGGCATGGGCCCATACCACCGGCAGGGTCTACATCAAGAGCGATGGCACGCCCTGGCGCCCCATCGTACACATACGCGATATCACTGCTGCGATTCTGGCTGTGGTGGAGGCGCCGCGGGATGCCATCCACAACGAGACCTTCAATGTGGGAAACACAAAGGAGAACTACCGCATCAGTGACCTGGCCGCCATCGTTGCGGAGGTCGTGCCGGGATCGCGCGTAGAATATGCTCCGGATGGCGGCCCGGACAAACGCTGCTATCGCATCAACTGCGACAAGATTGGCCGAACGCTGCCGAGTTTTCACACGCAGTGGACCGCACGCAGCGGTGCGCAGGAACTGTATGACGCTTATCGCGCCGCCGGCCTTACTCGTGAAGATTTGGAGATAGGTCGCTATGTGCGCATGAACCACATCCGCAGTCTGCAAGCGAGCGGGAGGGTGGACGACTCGCTCAGATGGCAAGCGCGGCGTGAAGCTTTGGCCTCGCGCTGATCCCCGTTGTGACGCTAACAGCCGGGCGAATCCTTTGATCTTCAAGCAGACAAAATTAAGCGGAGCTATTGTGATTGAACAGGAACGCAAGGAAGACGATCGCGGATACTTTTCCCGTGTATTCTGCGAACGAGAGTTCGCGGAGCAGGGTCTGAAAACAAAATTTGTGCAAGGCAGTGTTTCCTTCAATCGCTCCAAGGGTACGCTGCGGGGAATGCATTTCCAAGCCAGTCCAATGCAGGAGACCAAGCTCGTCTGTTGCACACAAGGAGCGATCTTCGACGTCATGATCGATCTGCGACCCGATTCGTCGACCTACAAGCAGCATCAAGCCATCGAATTGTCCGCCGGGAACGGAACGATGCTGTACATCCCAGAAGGGTTTGCGCACGGTTTCCAGACGCTCCAAGACGACACCGGGGTCTATTACCAGATGACGGAGTTTTTCGCCCCCGCATTAGCTCGCGGCGTGCGCTGGGACGATCCGGCCTTTGGGATTGAATGGCCCCCGATCGCGGGTGCCAGAATCATTTTGGACCGCGACCGAAACTATCCGCTGTTCCAGGGATAGCGAGTGGACGAGCCCAGTCCAATGAACTGTGCGACACAACCGGCAAAGACCACGCTGGCGACCGGAGCACAAATGCTCCGGCTGATCGAGGAGTTGTATCCCGTGTGCAGGAGCATCACCGGTAACGGCGTCCGCCAGACGCTAAGCCGCATTCAACGTGAGATTCCCCTCCGCATCGAGGAAGTACCCAGCGGAACCCAGGTGTTTGACTGGAACGTGCCGCTCGAATGGAATATTCGAGACGCATACATCAAGGACGCGTCTGGCAAACGCATCGTCGATTTCCATGCCTCAAATCTCCATGTGGTCAGCTACAGCGTCCCGACGTCCCGCCGGATGCAGCTTTCGGAATTGCGCCCGCATCTTCACGCGCTCCCGGATCGACCGGAATGGATTCCCTACCGCACTACGTATTACCAAAAGGATTGGGGTTTCTGTGTTTCTCAGCGGCAGTTGGAAAGGATGCGGGATGGAGAATATGAGGTCGTCATCGATTCCACACTCGAACCGGGCCACCTGACTTACGGAGAGTTGTGCATCCCTGGAGCGACCAGCGATGAGATCCTCATATCCTGCCATGTGTGTCACCCGTCGCTATGCAACGACAATCTCTCGGGCGTTGCCGTAACCACCGCGCTGGCGCAAGGCATTGCCACGCGCGCGCGGCGGTTCACGTATCGCTTTCTCCTCATTCCCGGCACGATCGGGGCGATCACATGGCTCGCTCGCAATGAAGCGACGGTGAGTCGCATCCGGCATGGCCTTGTGCTTTCGGGGATTGGAGACCGTTCGCCTCTCTCCTATAAGAGGAGCCGTCAGGGAACCGCAGAGATCGATCGCGCCGTGACCTGTATCCTCCGCGATTCCGGCCGCGAGCACCGCATCATGGACTTCTCCCCATATGGTTACGACGAGCGGCAGTTTTGCTCTCCAGGTTTTAATCTCCCGGTCGGCCGGTTGTCTCGTGCTCCGCACGGACAGTTTCCGCAGTACCACACCTCGGCCGATAACCTCGATTTTGTGGCTCCCGAATCTCTGGCGGAGGCGGCTGAAACCTGCCTTGCAATTTGTGATTTATTGGAAGAAAACCGCACTTACGTGAATCTGAATCCTAAATGCGAGCCGCAACTCGGCAAGCGGGGTCTCTATCGGACGATCGGCGGCTCTGATGACGCGGGACAGCGGGAAATGGCCATGCTCTGGACGCTGAATCTTTCCGACGGCGCACACTCCCTGCTCGATATCGCTGAGCGCTCCGGTTTGAAGTTCGAGGTCATTCAAAAAGCTGCACAAGTCCTCGTGCAACACGAATTGTTGCGCGAGGCGGCCCTGGATGCCAGGACAACTGAAGGACGAAAGGAATGAACATGAATTCAATCTATATTGACGCACCCATGACCGATGACGCCCGCCGGGAGGCCCTTTATCGCGGTCAGCTCTTGGTATACTCTGCCACGCCAAATTCCACTAGGTTGGTTGAGTTCACGCGCGGCATGCTGCGCGAAGCTTTCGGCTCCCTCGACCCGGAGACCGCTCAATATCACATGTCCGTTGAGGAATACGCGGCGTTGCTCGCTGACTTGAAGCCCAAGTTCATTCACCACCCAAAGAGTAAGGAGTTTTTGCGGGCCATCCTGCGCGATTTGGATTGTAATCCGGAGAAGACGTACTTTGACGTGCCCCGAATGCGGTCCTCTACCAGTGACAATTACCTGACGTCCGGAATTGCCTACGCTTTTCATCCGCATCGCGACTGCTGGTACTCGGCGCCGTTCTGCCAGATCAACTTCTGGATCCCGGTTTATCCGATTCAATCCGAGAACTCCATGGCATTTCACCCAGCCTATTGGTCGCGGGGAATTCGAAATGGTTCCCGCGAATACAACTACGACGAATGGAATCGAATCAGCCGCCAGTCGGCCGCGCAGCATGTCAAGACCGATACACGCAAGCAACCCAAGGCCGAGGAAGTCATAGAACTCGATCCCCAGATACGTGTCATCCTGCCACCCGGGGGTATCCTCCTTTTTTCGGCAGCACAGATGCATTCGAGTGTGCCCAATACATCCGGTCGCACACGTTTCAGCATCGACTTCCGGACCGTACACAGTGACGACGTAACCCAACGCCGCGGAGCGCCAAACGTGGATTCCGAATGCACCGGAACAACGATGCGAGATTATCTGCGTGTTTCCGATTTGGCCCATGTGCCTGAACAACTGATCGCGATGTATGACACACCGCCTTGCCTGACAAGTACGGATTCCGACGCTGTCCAGCCGGCTACACGCTCCTGATGCAGGTTCGCGAGGCTTTCTGATTCAAGATCGTAAAGTCCGTGGCCGCGGCACCAGAAGGGTAACGCGCCCTGACGAACCACCTGCGCGCCTCCCGAGCGCATCCGCGCCGTTGAAAGACATGATCGCTGTAGCGACCGGTGCCAGCAGTGGGATCGGCCGGGCAATCGCTCTGGCGTTGGCGGACGCAGGTGCATCGCCTTTTTTGGTTGGACGTCACATCTCCAATCTGGAGTCCACGGCGCGAGACGCTCGGAAAAAGACAGACCGCGTTTGGGTCTGTCCGACCGACCTTCTGCTTGAGAACGAGACTCGCAAGCTTGTGGACATCGTCCTGCGCGAAGCAAAAGGCCTGGACATTCTGATCCTCTGTACAGGAGTCTATGGGCGGGGCAGAATCGACGAATCCACAGCCGATCGGATGGATGAGCTCTACCGCTCTAACGTTCGCGCGCCCTATTTTCTGGTGAAGGCACTTCTACCGCTGCTCGCTGCCCGCCAAGGGCAGATTGTCTTTGTGAATTCGAGTTCCGGTGTGCGAGCGCGAGCGATGAGCGGTCAGTTCTCTGCCACGCAACATGCTCTACGAGCGATGGCCGACGCCTTGCGCGAGGAAGTAAACCCGTCCGGCGTTCGGGTGCTAAGCCTGTTCCCCGGTCGCACTGCGACACCCCGGATGAAGGCTCTATATGCTGCGGAGCAGAAACCGTATCGACCTGAAGTTCTGATGCAACCCGAAGACGTCGCTACGATGATCATTCAAGCGCTATGTCTGCCGCACACGGCAGAGGTCACAGAAATCCACATGCGTCCGCTGCAGAAATCCTATTAGGAATCGATGAACGAAATGAACCAGCCAAACTGCCGCTTCTGCGCTAACTCACTCCAGCACACGTTTGTGGATCTGGGAATGTCGCCGCTGTGCGAAAGCTACCTGAGCGCCGACCATCTCAATGGGATGGAGCCATTTTACCCGTTGCACGTCTGGGTGTGCGATAAGTGCTTTCTGGTGCAGCTTGAGGAGTACGTAAGCGCGGAAGACATTTTCACAGATTATGCGTATTTTTCTTCTTACTCGGACTCCTGGCTCAAACACGCCGAGAACTATGCCGGTCAGATGGTGAAGCGCTTCGGGCTGGACGGGACAAGTCTTGTTGTGGAACTGGCCAGCAATGACGGCTATCTGCTCCAGTATTTCGCCCGGAACGGCATACCCGTAGTGGGCGTCGAACCCGCGGCGAACGTGGCTCAGGTCGCGGTAGAGAAAGGGGTACCGACGCTGGTCAGATTCTTCGGACGCGAGACCGCATTGGAGCTCGCTTCGCAGGGCCAGACAGCAGATTTATTGCTCGGCAACAATGTGTTAGCACAGGTACCGGATCTCAACAGCTTTGTGGCGGGAATGAAGATTCTGCTCAAACCACGGGGCGTGATCACCATGGAATTCCCGCATCTCATGCAGTTGATGGAGCAAAATCAATTCGACACGATCTATCACGAACATTTTTCGTACTTCTCCTTGTGGACGGTCGAAAAGATATTTGCCGCTCATGGGATCGTCCTCTTTGATGTGGAAGAACTCCTAACCCACGGCGGATCGCTGCGGATTTACGGCAAGCACGCGGAGGACAGCACGAAGTCGGTGAGTCAGCGTTTCCTCGCATTGCGGGACAGGGAATGTGCTGCGGGCGTCAATCAGATCTCTATATACGCGAGTTTCTCCGAGCAAGTTAAGGAAACCAAGCGTAAGCTGCTGGATTTTCTGATCTACACGCGGCGCGCAGGCAAGACCGTCGCAGGGTATGGTGCTCCGGGCAAGGGCAATACGCTGCTGAATTACTGTGGAATCCGCACGGATTTCATCGATTACACTGTGGACCGCAATCCGCACAAGCACGGCAAATTTCTTCCAGGCACGCACATCCCCATTTTCGCGCCAACCCGGATTCGCGAGACGCGACCGGACTATCTGTTCATTCTTCCTTGGAATCTGAGGGACGAAATCATGGAGCAGAATGCCTACATCCGCGAGTGGGGTGGCCGGTTCGTTGTGCCAATTCCGCAGCTGCAGGTATTGGAGTAGGAATTACAAGCGCCGGTTGATCGTTGGGGGTAGACCCCAAGTAATAGGAAGTTAAAGGGTTCTCGCTTTGCGATTACCACAGTGTGGAAAGCTTTTTCCCACATTTATCCATAAGCGCCCAAGTACCCTCTAACTTGAGATGGGGCATGTCACTGTAAGCAACTCATGTTAAAGTACTTAGCTTTCCCTGCTGTGCCTGATTTTGGCAGTGCAATTGCGGTACGATAACGGAATCATGCGCCGGGTTTGTGGTCTTTGTGGCGGTAGCCTATCTGTATCAAAACAGAATGCGTAATTAAGGGGCCAATGAGAGCGACTCGAGGTGAGTCATGAAAGTGGTTCTATTTTGTGGTGGGGCAGGAATGCGACTCCGCGGGTATGCCGACGACGTTCCCAAGCCCATGGTACCGATTGGGACGCGACCAATCCTCTGGCATTTGATGAAGTATTACGCCCACTTCGGCCATAAAGACTTCGTGCTTTGCCTCGGGCATAAAGGGAACAGCATTAAAGATTATTTCCTGCATTACGATGAGTCCGCCTCGAACGATTTTGTATGGTCGCAGGGTGGTAAAAAGATTGAGTATCTCAGCCGGGATATCGACGACTGGAAGATCACCTTCGTAGAAACAGGCGCCAATGCAAATATTGGTGAGCGCCTTAAAGCCGTGGAGCCGCATTTGCGAGGCGAAGAGATATTTCTGGCCAACTACGCCGATGGCCTGAGTGACGTCTGCTTGCCGGTTATGCTGGAAGCGTTCCGTGCGACCAGCGCCATTGCCTCTCTGCTCATCGTGCAGCCTACCGCTAGTTTTGACATCGTCAGCATGGATCCAAAAGGAATGGTCAAGGATATCTGCTCGTTGAACCGTAGCGACATTTGGATTAATGGTGGCTTCTTCGTTATGCGGAATGAAATTTTCGATTATATCCAGCCAGGCGAGGAACTAGTTCGGGAACCACTCCAGCGGTTGATTCAAAAAAGAGCCTTGGTGGCTTATAAATGCAATGGTTTCTGGCAATGTATGGACACTTTTAAAGACAAAGAGCGCCTCGAAGAACTGAACCGCGGCGCGGCTCCATGGAAAGTGTGGAACCACTCCCCCGCCTCGATCCCCGACAAGCCAGAGGTGATATCGGCTGGTCTATGATAAACCTAACCCTGGATGCGGGTGCTGCCGAAACGCCAACCATCCTTTGTTTGGGGGCCCACTCCGATGACATCGAAATTGGCTGCGGCGGCACGGTTCTTCGCCTTGCTGAACAGTACCCGCGATCCGTTTTTCACTGGGTTGTATTCAGCGCCAGCGGAGTCAGGGAAGCGGAGGCGATGCGGGCGGCTTCTTTGTTCGTTGAAGCCAGCCGCTTGAAGGGACCTGTGTTGATGGCTTTTCCTGACGGTTTCATGCCCTTTGCGGGTGCGGAGATAAAGAAAGTCTTTGAAGGACTGAAAAAAGAGATTTCGCCCACTCTGATTCTGACACACACTCGCAGAGACGCGCACCAGGATCACCGCCTGCTCGCCGAACTGACCTGGAACACGTTTCGCGACCATCTCATTCTCGAATACGAGATTCCGAAATATGATGGCGATATGGGGCGGCCCAATGTTTTTGTGCCGCTGGAGGGCTCTATTTGCGAAACAAAAGTCCGTCATCTCATGGAGGCTTTTCAGTCTCAGCACTCCAAGCGATGGTTCCGCCAGGATACTTTTCTCTCCCTCATGCGGCTGAGAGGAATGGAATGCAATGCTCCCAGCGGGTATGCAGAGGCTTTTTATGGCCGCAAACTGGTTTTGTGAATTTCTGACGAGGACCTGAATGTCTGCCACTCCTATCACCGCTCCGCTTGTGACTGAAGAAAGGAGCAGGAAGCTGGATTCGCTCGCCGAATTTTGGCGCTACCGCGAATTGCTCTATTTTTTCGCCTGGCGCGACATCAAGGTGCGTTATCGGCAAGCATTCTTAGGTGCCGCATGGGCGGTGATCCAGCCGCTTTTCAATATGATCATGTTTGCAGTAATCTTCGGCAGGCTCGCGCATATGCCTAGTAATGGTATAGCGTATCCGCTTTTCAGTTACTGCGCTCTCGTGCCTTGGACCTATTTTGCCGGTGTCTTGGGCTTGGCGAGCGGCTCCCTCACCAGCAATTCGGCTCTGATCACCAAGGTATATTTCCCCCGGGTGCTCTTGCCCGCAGGAACCGCCCTGGCCGGTTTGTTGGACTTCATCATCGCGTCGTTGCTGCTCGTTGGGATGATGTTCTACTATCACGTAAAGGTAGGTTGGCAACTGTTGCTCGCCCCGCTGGCCATTCTCCTGATGGTTCTCTTGACCACTGCGGTCAGCATGTTCACGGCGGCAATGAGTGTGCGGTACCGGGACGTGAAGTATGTGTTGCCGTTCTTAATTCAGATCTGGATGTTTGCCACACCGGTAATCTATCCGTCGTCGATGGTTCCCCAGAGATTCCGCTTGCTGTTGGCTTTGAATCCCTGCTGGGGAATGGTGGATAGCTTTCGAGCTTGTCTGCTTCCGAATCAACCCATCGATCCCGGATTGCTGGCGATTTCCGTTTTTGTATCGTTAGCCATATTTGCCGCCGCCTTCTATTATTTCCGCAGCAGCGAAAGATACTTCGCGGACATCATTTGACCTCGGAAGAAAGGCATCGAGTCGACTTATGAGCGTTGTGATCCGGGTGGATAAACTGTCGAAGCAATATCGGATTGGCCATGCCAATCCGACGCTGCGCGAGCACATTACTAACCTGATGACGTTGGAGTTTCTTCGCGAGAAGCCCGAGGAGGAGACGCTGTGGGCGCTGCGGGATGTGTCGCTGACAATCGAGAACGGCGAAACCGTCGGTATTGTCGGACGAAATGGGGCGGGGAAGAGCACTCTGTTGAAAGTGCTTTCCAAAATTACCTATCCCACATACGGACAAGTGAAAATTAGTGGAAGGGTCATTTCGCTGCTGGAAGTTGGTACCGGCTTTCACGACGAACTGACTGGCCGGGAAAACATCTATCTGAATGGTTCCATTCTTGGCATGCCGAAGAAAGAGGTAAAACGGCAACTGGATGCCATCGTGGATTTCTCTGGCGTCGAGCAGTTCATTGATACGCCGATCAAGCGATATTCCTCGGGTATGCGCTTGCGCTTGGGTTTTGCCGTCGCCGCGCATCTGGACCCTGACATCCTGATCGTGGACGAGGTTTTGGCCGTGGGAGACGCGGCATTTCAGAAAAAGTGTCTGGATACGATTCAAAAGCTGCGTGCGTCGGCTCGAACCATTTTGTTC
>Ga0302326_10033916_pt1 | contig 10128 bp, 16 predicted proteins | sample Palsa_T0_3_FD_202264 | JGI IMG/M metagenome (GOLD analysis project Ga0302326, IMG submission 202264) | Peat permafrost microbial communities from Stordalen Mire near Abisko, Sweden - Palsa_T0_3 | ecosystem: Environmental > Terrestrial > Soil > Palsa > Peat permafrost | place: Sweden: Abisko...
GTGCGCATCGGTGCAGGTCAGCGCGGGTTTTTCGCTTGCGTGTGCAGCTAGACCAATCGGGAGCGCTGTTTACGGGCTGTAATTGGCCACCTGGGAATTGCGCGAGAAATGGCGAGAGATTCCGGCCGGAATAGCTATGGCTAATCGCTGGCCGGTATAGCGGGGCGGCTTAAATATCGACCGGATAAACCAAGTCGAGTTGCGGAAACAATCCACGCATCTCCAGGCGAAAATGCACGTGTATCCTTCCCAGCATTCCGAGCCATCCGGGTGCATTCTGTCGTGTGCTTTTATGCGTGCATTGCACTGATGACAGATAAAGCCTCTGACCCATCCGTGAGTATGGCAGTGATCGGGCGATAGATCCCCCGGCGCTTATATTGCTCAGTCACGATGCACAATCCGGATCGTAAATGCACGGATGCCCGTCATCATCTGACCTAGGGGCGCGCCGGTAGGGAAGTCGGCGGGAAGGCGCACCAGCTGGCCGACCGCGCCCGAGGTCGACGGGCACCAGGGGCCCCCCGCCGAGGTGCCCCCGGCGCCGTGACGGAACAAGCGGGGGGGGCGGGGGCCGGGAACCCTCACACGATCGAGCGCGACGCTACCAGCTGCACCGGCCTGGGACCGCCTCTCCCGAGCTCGCCCCGTTCCCCGCGGGACCTTACGGGCTACTGCATTACTTAACTGCATTGCTCCGCTGTATCACGCCGCTGCACTACGTGACTTAACCACGCTACGGAGGTACGGTCAGCCCATGCGTATCGCGTTCATCTCCACCAAGGGCGGTAGCGGGAAGACCACGAGCACGGTTCTCCTGGCCCTGGCCCTGCACCGCACCGGCAAGACCCTGGCCGTCGACGCCGACCAGGTGACCGCCTCCCTGACGTCGTGGAATGACCAGCAAGGCGGATCACTGCCGTTCACCGTTACCGCGATGACCGCGGCCGGACTCCGCAAGGGATTCCCCGACCTGGCCGCCGGTTACGAACATGCCGTCATCGACGGGCCGCCCGGAGACCTGGCCGCCATCCGCGCCGCCATCATGGTTGTGTCGGTCGTGGTCGTGCCCGTGTCGCCCACCGGCCTGGACCTCAACCGGCTACGCCCCACCTTCGAGGTACTAGCCGAAATGGAATCGGTCAACCCGGTAGACGTTGGTGTCCTGCTGACCAAGGTCCGCAGGGGCACCCGATCGGCCCGGGAGGCCCGCGAAGTGCTGGCCGACCTCGGTTATCCCGTGCTCGATACCGAGATACCGCTAGCCGAGGCGTACGCGGGCAGCTTCGGCACTGCCCCGGATGACCTGGGCAGATACGCCGACCTGCTAGACGAGCTGCGGGAGCCGACGCCATGAGCCCTATGAAGCGCCCCAGTGGCGTGCCTGGCCTGCGTGCTGCTATCCAAGCCGCACCGCCCGCCCCGCCGAGCACGCCCGAGGTGACCGCCCCGGCTGGCCTGGTCGACGCCGCCCCGGCTAGCGCCCCCGCCCGGGAAGATCCGCCGCGCCTGGCCGGGCCCCGGCCGCGCCCGCCCAAGCCGATCCGCTACACGCTCGACCTGGCCCCCGATGACCACCGGTTCCTGAAGCGGTTCGCGATGGACACCGAAGTCAACGCCTCGGTGATCGTGCGGGCGTTGCTCGACCAGCTGCGCACTGATCCCGAGCTCGCCGCCCGCGTCCGGTCGGCCGCCTGGTCAGAGTGAGTCAGGCCAGGTGTCAGAAGGGGTGTCACAGCAGGATGTCAGGGCCCTAACACCGCCTCTGACCTGTAACCCTGTCCGCGTGACACCCCAAACCCCTATGCGAGTGTCACAACGACGATGTTCGGACCTGGACTTACGAACTAGAAGGCCGTTTCTCACCGCGCTCCCCGGGAGCCTTGGCCCGCGTGCTGGCGCGCAGCTCGTGATAGCTGGCCGCGAACGCAGACCACCATTGCGGGCTCGTTGACCCGATCGCCCTGGCAAGCTCGCGGCCCGCGTCGGTGCGCAGCGCGGCTAGCGACGTCTCCCGCCAGGCTGCGGCGTCGTACCCCCGGGCCTGGTACTCGACCGCCTGCAACAAGGTCTCGATCTTGTCGGCATCGTGGGCAAGCCGCGCTTCCGCCGTCTCGTTGGCCTCGTACTCGGCGGTAAGGCTCTGAATGGCCTTCGCCGCGTCGGCGGGCATAGCCGAAGTCTGGTGAGCCGTCACAGCCTCCGGCGCCGCGGTGGTGATGTAGGCCCGGCCGACCGAGGGAACGTCGCCGATCCGCGTTTCGTGCGCGTCGTGCATGAGGGCTAGCGCCGCGGTGCGGCCGACGTCGGCGCCCGCCATCGCGGCCAGCGTGATGCCGACGACTCCGACCCTGAACGAGTGCTCAGCCACGCTCTCCGGCTGCGGAATGCCCAGCAGCAGCCAGCCAGCGCGGGGGAGGTTCTTCAGGTGGCCCATCTCGAACAGGAACGCCGCGGTCCCCGCTAGCGGGTGATCCTCTCCGCTGGGAACGGGCATGCTCGCCTGGTCGCGTACCCAGACGCCGCCGCCCGCCTGGCTGCGCACGAATCCCTCATCGCGCAAGAGCCGCACTGCGGAGCCGACCGTCAGCCGAGAAACGCCGAAGAATCTGGCCAGCTCTTCCCCGCTCTGCAACCGTTCCCCCGGCGCCAGCTCACCGGTGAGGATCGCGGCCCGGATGGACGCCGCAATCTGTATGTAGGGCTTCCGCGGGTCGGCCTGGTCGATGAGCTGCATAGGTCAACATGCTACCTGCTTAGGCAGGTTATCGGCATAGTTGCCACGGCTGCATACACAGGCTTACGATCGACCTACACTAGTGTCTAGCCTGCATATGCAGATCCCCCCGCGCGGTCCCGTGTCACACGGGGCAGCAACGTGGACCAGCAGGGCTAGAAACCAGCTTCCCCCGCCGCCGAGCCCGACTAGACACGGACGGCGGGGGAGCAAGGCCACCAGCCCGGACACAGAGAGGGAATCAGAGGCCCGAACCGATGGCAATTCACAGTATCCCCGCCCACGCGCGCCGAGAAGATCGACACGTGACCGACCACCAGGACCAGGACCAGGCCCCCGCGCCCGGCCGCGCGCACCGCGCCGCCGCCGCCATCGCCACGCACCGCGCATGGCTCGCCGCCGTGCCCATCGTGCTCGTCAACGCCGTGGCATTCACCGGACAACTTGCATTCCTCCGCGCACACCTACCGATCGGCCTGGCCGGTCAGGTACTCGTCGCCGTCGCGCTGGAATCCGTCGCCGTCTACCTGGCCTACCACGCCCACGTTGCTCAGCTGGCCGACGATTCGGCCATGCGGCTGCGGCTGGCCGCCTACGGATGGGCCGCCGGAATCGCCGTCATGAACTACTCGCACTGGGCCGCGCACTGGCGCCCGACCTTCGCAGCCCTGGCCTTCGCCATCTGCTCAGCGGCCAGTCCGTGGCTATGGTCGGTCCACTCGCGCCGCGCGTCCCGTGACACGCTGAAGGCCCGCGGGCTGATCGAGCCGCACGCTGTCCGGCTGGGAGGCACCCGCTGGGCCTGGCACCCCATCAAGTCCACCCGGGTCATGAGCGCGGCCACCTGGACCGGCGAGAACGACCCCGCCGCCGCCATCGCCCTGGCCGCCGCCGCCGAGCTGCCCGAGGTCGGGATAGACGCCGCGGTGCTGGCCGGGATGACCGCGAAAGAACGGCTCTACCTCGCGTTCGGCGCAATCGGCGAACTGAGCGTGCCCAAGGCCCTGGCCGTCCTGAAAGACAGGGGCGCCCCCGTCGACCAGTCCACCGCCTACCAGATCCGCAAGGCCCTGGCCCCGGGCGCCAACGGCGACACGCCATGACCGCCCGCCAGCCGGTCTACCGGATCACCACCGGCCCCCGCCCGCCCCGCTCGAGCGGGCCCCGGTACGGGACACTCCGCGGCCTGGCCGCCGTCGCGGTCCTGTTCCTGACCGCCGCCGACGCGCTCATAACGGCGCTCGCCGGAATCCCGCCCCTGGCCTGGCTAGGGCACCAGGCCGCCGACATCATCCGCGCCACCTACCGGCAAGCCGCATGGCCGCCGCCGGAACTGGTGGCCGCGCACATCATCCCGCCCGCCACAGACAGGGGAAACACCGATGGCAGGTAACCCCAGAGTGCCGGAATTGTCCGGCATCCAATTCGACGGCCACGCCGCGCTGATCTCGGGCCGCTGCTGGGCGGTCCGGATGATATGGCGCTGGGCAGGCAAGGCCACGCTCGCGCTCCTGTGCGTCACCGGGGCCGTACTGCCGCCGGTAGGGCGGACGGCTATCACGGTGATGCGCGTCCTGTCCGAAGTGCTCGCCATCGCGGGCATGGTGCTGGCGCTGGTGATCATGCTGGCCGGGCTGGCGGGCCTGGCCGTGCTCGCCGTGCGCACCCGGCGCCGCATGACGGCGCGCCCGCGGCCATACCGGGTGACGGTCATATCCAGCGCGACACCCCCGCCAAAAGCGCCGATAGCCATGATCATGCACACCCCAGAGAGGGAGAACACCGATGGCCGGAAGTAGCTCCAAGGTGCCGGAACTGTCCGGCATCGAATTCGACGGACACAGCAGCGTGCGGACCTACGCCGACGCCGCCCGCAAGCTGTTCCGTGACATCGCGTTCGAGCTCGAATTCAGCTCCGGCGAGCTGTACGCCATCCTGTCCCGCCAGAAAGGGCACCCCATGCTGGCCGGAGTTGACGTCAAGCTGCGCGCCCGCCGCACTTGCCGACGCCTCGACCGCATGGGCCAGCTGGCCAGCGGCGCCGCCATCGAGTCGGTTCGGTTCTACGCCGAGTTCCGCCGCCAGTTCGCCCCGGCCATCGAGCCCGAGCGGGTCAAGAAGCCCGCCCAAGCCTTCGACTTCGAGAACTAAAGGAGGGTGACCGCATGCCATCGGTGACGCAATCACCCGGATCAAGGCAGGTCACGGTCTACGAGGACACGTCATGGGAACGGATGTGGTCCGGCGAGGTATCGCGCCTGATCACCTACGCCCGGCCCTGGCTCACCCTCGGCATTCTCTGGCCCGCCGCGTGGATCGCCCACCGGCTCTGGGGGCACATGCCCGCCATCCCGTGGGCCATGTCCGGCCTGATGCTGGCCGCCGCTGGACTCGCCGCATTCGCCTACGGGATATCCCGCCTTCAGCCGGTCGGCCGCGCGCACTCCGCGGCCACCACCGCCGCGGTACTGACCTGGCTAGCCGTCGCCACCGACACCGGACCCGGCCAGGAGATAACCGGCGGCCTGCTCGGCATCATAGGGGGAGCCGTCGCCGTGTCGTGGAACCTGCGCAGCTCGGCACGCGCCAGCATCAACGCCGCCGCCGCCGCGGGCCAGGACCCCGCGGGCAGGCTATCCGCGTGGTTCAAGGATGCCGCCGACCAGGCAGGCATGTCCGGCGCGAAGCTGACCGTCAAGCAGATCGGCCCGGCCAAGGCCGAAGCCGCCGCCATCCTGCCTCCTGGCAAGACCGCCGCCGACCTGATAGCCAAGCTGCCCGCCATCGAGTCGGCCGGGAGGATCCCGCCCGGCGCGCTGACCGCCGCCGCCGACCGCAACCAGGCTGACCGCGCGCTGGTCACCCTGTCGGACCCTCGCGTGTTCGACCAGCCCATACCGTGGCCCGGCCCGTCCGCGCCCGGGACGTCGATCGCCAACCCGCTGCGCATCGGTCTGTACCAAGACACCGACCCCGTGGCGTACGTCATCGTCGGTCATCACATTTTCGAGATGGGGGCCAGCGGCTCCGGCAAGGGCATGGGCGGCGCGTGGAACCTGCTAGGCGAGATCATCACCCGGCCCGATGCCGTCGTGGTCGGCGCCGACATCACCAAGGGAGAGCAGACATTCGGCCCGTTGCGCCCGGCCCTGCACCGGTTCGAGACCGACGCCAAGGGCGCCCGGTCGCTGGTCGATGACGTGACCAGCATTCTCAAGCCCCGCACCGACTACCTGGCCGAACGCGGGCTGCAGAAGTGGCAGCCCGGGTGCGGACTGTCCTACCTGGTCGCGTGGTACGAGGAAACCGGCCGGATCTGGGAAAAGCTCAGCGACCGCGGGGAACAGCACCTCATCGAGGCCGCGCTAGCGCTCCGCTCCGCTGGCGGAACCCTCGTGTTCTCAGTCCAGAAAAACGTCTGGTCGGAACTGCCGACCATCATCCGCAGCCAGATGGCCAGCATGTGCTTTGGCCTGCAAGACGCCGCGGACTGCCGGTTCGGGCTGTCCGAAGCCCAGCAGAACGCAGGCGTCAACCCGGCCGAGTGGGGCATCAGGACGCCCGGCAAGGCCGTGCTCGATGCCCCGACCATCCCTGAGAGCCGTATCGCCATGCCGCTGCGCACCTTCCACTGGGGCGAGAACGCCGACCTGATGACCGAGCACGCCGCCGCCTACCCGGCCAGCGCCCGGCCCCCGGACCCCATCACCGCGCAGATCTGCGGGGGTACCCCATCGCCCGCACCGGCCGCCGCGGGCCAACGCGAGGCCGTCACGCTCACCCGGGCCACCGCCGCCGCCGCCGACGTCGAGCACCAGGACCAGGCCGACGACGACGACCCGTGCGCCGAGTACCTGACCGGCGAAGACCCGTCACCGGACATCACAGCCGCGGTGGCCGACCCCGATGCGCCGATCGAGCCCGGCCCCGACGATGAGCCGTTCGAGTTCGGCGACGACACCGGGAAGATGACCCCGGAGGATGCGCGGGCCGCGTTCGCCGACCAGCTGGCCGCGTGGGCTGGCGAAGGCCGGGAGACGTTCGCGCCCCGGGACCTGCGCCCTCTGATGACCGCCACCGGCATGTCCCGCGCATGGGTGCAAGCCCGGCTGAAGGAAGCCTGCGAGGCGGACGGCAGCCCGGTCGAGCGGGACGACAACGCCGGGGTTTACCGGCTCAAGGTGCTTGTCAGATAGGGGATGCCACATACCCAAACCGCTTTTCCGACCCCGTTTATTCTGGTACGATCGGCAGAATAAACGGGGTCGGAAAATACCGCAGAGAGGGAAATCTCGTGACCGACTGGACCCAGATGGACCGGGCCGACTTCGACGCCGCCGAACCGCTGACCCTGTTCGACCTTCCCGACCAAAGCAACGCGCCGCGCCCGGCCGACAAGTGCGGCACCCCCGACCTGTTCGCCACCGACGACAACTGACCCCCCCAGCCCGCAACCGAGCACACAGAGAGGGAAACTCAATGCTCACTGAACCGCACGCCCCGGCTGACATCATCCGCCGCGCCGTCGCCGACATCGCCGCAGACATCCAGCTCCGCGAACGCCTGCACCCCGAAGGATTCGAGGGCACCGAAGCCGCCCGCCGCTACGGCGCCGACCTCCTGGGCCGCGTGCTGGGCCACGCAGACGCCACCCTGCACGACATCGACTGGTACGAGATCTACGCCGCCGCCGCCTACGACGGCCTAGACCTCAGCCCCACCCTGCACATCATGGCCGCCCTGGCCATGGACGAAGCCCGCGGCTACCAGCCATGACCGCCCGGACTGACCCGTTCCGCCTGCACGTCGCCGACCAGGTCCTAGCCGCGCTGGCCGACGCGGACCCGGCGCCGCTGTCCACCCCGGCCATCCAGGACCGCACCGGGTACGGCATGCGATACGGCCAGCTGGTCTACCAGGTGCTCACCCGGCTAGCGGCGACCAGGCAAGTGGAGAAGATCACCGCCCCCGGCACCAAGCCTGTCTACTGGCGGCGGCTGGCCCCGCTGGTCAGCTTGCCCCCGATGACCGTCCGCCCGGAAAGCTGACGGCCCGCCCGGGTGCAGGTGCGCAACTTCCCCGACCCACCTGCACCCGATCGGGCAATCAGCTTAACGCCCGGCCGATCGGCACACAGAGAGGGAAACTCGCCGATGCAAAGCACCAAGACCACCCGCGACCTGCTAGCAGGCATCCGCGCCGACCTCCGGCCCCTGGCCATCGACCTCCGGAACATGGCCTTCGACCTCCGGACCCTGGCCGCCGACGCCTGGACAAATCTCGGCTACCTCCGCAGCGACTTGCACTATGACCGGGTCGACCTCGCCGACAACCTCCGCGCCGAGCTCGCCACCCGGCGCGGCCAGCTGGCCCGCCGCCGCAACGGGATGACCCAATGATCGCCGCCATCCTGATGCTGGTGGCCGGGACCGGCACCGGCAGCTGGTGGTACTGGAACGCCCACCACCGGCCCACCCGCCCGTGCCAGGGATGCAACGGCGAGAAGTACCTACCCGCCCGCGGCCGGACCATGACCGGCGCCGAACGCTTCAGGAAGTGCCCCAAGTGCGACGCGACCGGCCGCACGCTGAAGTGGCAGGCCCGCCGCGCCACCAGCAGGCAGGAAAGGCGGGCCGCCTGATGGGATGCCCCGGCCTGCACTGCCCAGGCCCCCACGGCGGCGCGCCTGTACCAGAAGACCCATGGAGCGACCAGGCGCCGGGCTAGCCTCGATCGCTTCCGCCGCCGCCATCGCCCTGGCCGCCTACGCCGCGTATGAGATCGTCACGGCCCTGTTCTGGGTAATCGTCGCGGTGATCGCCGCCGCGGTCATCATCGGGATACCCGCCCTCGTGGTAATCGCCCGCCGGACGAACCGGCCCGTTTACCGGCCCCAGCCCGTCTATCCTTCCCGGCCCGCCGAGCCCGTCACCGCGGGCCCGTCACGCCATGAGCTCGAAGACCGGCTACGCGCCGCCGAGATCGACGCCAGGGCCGCCGTCCTAGCCGTCTCGATACTCGCGCAGCAGGGCCGCCCGCTACCGCTCAACGTCTCCTACAGCGACACAGAGAGGGTGATCCGCCTTGACCGCTGACCACCAGGAAACCCGGCCCCGGGGCAGGCCCCCGGTCGGCCCCGACGTCAAATACCGGCTACCCACCGACCTGCGCGACCAGCTGGCCGCCGCCATGCGCCCCGGCGAGTCCGAAGCCGCCACCGTCCGCCGCCTGCTTACCGTGGCGCTCAACCCGCTGCTGCCCGCCGCTCTGCGCCTGGCCGCCGACGACTACGAGACCAAGGCCAGTCCCGACCATGCGCTAATGACCAGCCTGGCCGCCGCACTCAACGAGCTCGCCGCCGCCGCCGACATGCCCGGCGCCGCCGCCAAGCGGGCCACGCTGCTGGCCATCCCCGACGACGCCGAGGCCCGCCCGCAATCCGGAGGCACCACGTGAACATCAGGGACGTAAGGAGAATCAAGGTAACCGCCGTCCGCGGCGAGCGGGACGGCCAGACCGGCTACGTCTCGGTCTGGCCGATCTTCGACCGGCAGGACTGGGTCAACGTCGAATGGAGCGACGGGGTCATCACGACCGCGCACCCCGGCGACATCATCGCCCCCGACGAGGACCGCCAGCTGGCCCGCCACGCCGCAGTAGAGGCCCGGCTAGGCCAGCTGGTGCGCATGTCCAAGCGCGACCTACTGGCCATCGTCATGAAGCACGCCCGCCAGCGCGGCGCCTCATGGGCCATCGGCGGGCCGCGCCTCTGGTCCAAGGGCGAGCTGATAAACGGCATCCTGGCTTTCGAGTTCGGCGAGGCGACCCCATGACCCTCCCTCTCCAGCCCGGCGCGGTTCGCCTCATGCTGATCCGCGACATCGACAGCGGCGCCATCGTTGACGCTGAGGTGTTCTTCACGGCCGATGATGCCGACCGCGCCCGCGCGGGTCTGGTGATCGGCCTTGACGGCGAGCTCCGCGACTACCGCCCCGAGTCGCCAGCGCCCCGGCCGTGGGAATGCCCGCTATGTCACAGCCTGTTCGAGCGGCCCGGGTTCGAGCACGAGCCATGCCGCGCGGACCTGGAGCCCGCTCGGCTGCGCGCCGACCTCGACCAGTTGCGCGGCCAGCTCGCCCGCGCGCTCACGTCTATCCGGATCCTTGACGGCCTGCGCCCGACGTGCGTGCTCTGCCACGACGCCGCCGCCGACCGGCAGACCACCCGCGGCCCGGCATGCACCGACTGTGTCGGCACCCCGCCCGACATCGCCGACCCGGCCGACCCGGAGACGTGGGCCTTTCCGGACGGCCCATGGGATCTCAGCGACCCCGGCCCCGTCACCCCGTCGCCATGGGGCCACCCCGAACCGCCGCCCGCCGACGACCCCG
>Ga0302326_10033917_pt1 | contig 10128 bp, 6 predicted proteins | sample Palsa_T0_3_FD_202264 | JGI IMG/M metagenome (GOLD analysis project Ga0302326, IMG submission 202264) | Peat permafrost microbial communities from Stordalen Mire near Abisko, Sweden - Palsa_T0_3 | ecosystem: Environmental > Terrestrial > Soil > Palsa > Peat permafrost | place: Sweden: Abisko...
GTCGTACACGCGGTGTTGAAGATTTTTCCGTGCCACGCGTCTGCGAGAATCAGGCTGGTTTGGTGACCGGTGAACGAAGGGTACGGCCCGAAGAGTCTGCGTGAGAACCAGATTGCAGGCACTTCAGCCCCTGGCATTGCCAGCGCTCAAGCGCATTATCAAAGTCACGACTCTTCCCGGAGCGCTCAAGCGCTCCTTCCCCCGCATGAATGCGGGGGCTTCCACTACCAATCGCCGGTTTCCAGTTCTCACGCAGACACTTCAGCCCTGCGGGCAATTTGATTAGTTTCTGCCGCTTTTGAGGCGCCAGTTATTGCCATGTTCCGAGTTCGCGAGGCGCTCCAGCACCTGGTCAAGGCCGTTGCGGATATGGGTGCGCATGGCGCTGTCGGCCAGGAGAGGATCTCCGGAACCTAAGGCTTCGGCCAAATTGGAGTGGAACCGCGGCGGCGTCTTGTTGTTATTCGCCGCGGTGTCGTATAGCCAATTGAACACCAATACCTGGGCTTTCTCAATCGCACTGGTTAGACCCGGGCAATGGGCTAACTCAGCAATGCGCATGTGAAACTGCATGTGATAGGTGTGTACGGAAAACAAGAATCTTGAGTCTTCTGCTTCCGGGCCTGAAATGCGATGCAGATTATCAAGATGCCGGGCACTGGTCAGCAACTGCTTTTTTTCAGAAGGGGTGATTTGCTCGGCGCAAAGGCGCGCTGCCTGCGACTCGAGAGCCTCACGGATTACATAGCTATTGCGAATATCCTGCTCGGTGGGTATACGGACCCGGGTGCCGATGCGCGGGCGGCTCTCGACCAGACCCTCTACTTCCAGACGCTGCATGGCTTCCGTGATGGGCAGGAAGCTCATGTTGAGCCGGTCAGCCAGCTTCCTCCGCGACAACACATCTCCAATCGCCAGATCCCCTCTTAAAATCTCATCCCGGATCTGCTGGTAGGCCCGTCCCGCCAGTGAAGCACCTGGCGATCTCAACCGGGCAGATACTATCGTGGGTTTTTTCAAGTCAACCTCGCTGTTTGAGCTGGTGTTTCGAAAATGCAGCGGTGACTTCTGAGCTACTCAGGGGGACCTCAACCCGCTCGATTCAGATGTTATCACCACTGGTTGCTCTCGTTCCGGCCGAACCTCACCGGTCTGTCGCCGCGCACCAACATACTCAGAAAGCATGGCCGCGCGCATGGTTCGAGTTTAGTGTGCAACCGAACCTACTGACCTGGGAAGCGTCCATATCAAGATGGCAGCCAGGATAGGAGTTAGGCCGAATAGCACAAAAACTGGTTGATACGAATAATGGTCCACGAGCCAGCCTGTAACCAGGCTAAAGAGCATTCCACCAAACCCGGAGCCCATGCTGGCGAGGCCCCAAATCGAGGCGACCGCATTTTTGGGAAATAGATCCCGTGGAATGGCAAGAACATTCGCCAGAGCGCCGCAATAACCGAACGTCGCTGTAGATATGAGCGCAATTGCCAGCACCGGACTCCGAACCATTGCAGCAGGCACCGCTGCCACCATAAGTGCGGAGAAGATCAGGACGCCAATACGGCGAGCAGTTTGGGGAGATAGCCCGAATCGTAACAGCCAACTACACAAGAAACCACCGGCTAAGTTCCCCACCCCGCCGGTAAAAAACGGGATCCATGCCGTTTCGCCAATTTCTTTCATGGTGAACCCATGGCCAACCTTCAAGTATTGCGGGAACCAAAAAGTGTAGAAATACCAGACCGGATCGGCGAAGACCTTGGAGAGTGTGAACTGCCACACAAAGCGTGTTCTGGCGAGAGCCCAAACGGGAGGCGGAGGAGAATCAATTTCTCCGGGGTTATCCGGAGGAGTGCGATAGAAGATTAACCAGGCTCCTAGCCATACGAAACCCAAAGCGCCCACGATGACAAACGACGCCTGCCAACCCATTTCCAGCACGGTCCACGCCAGCAAGGGAGGCGCCAGCATCGCCCCGATGGCGGCGCCGCTATTGAAAATCCCCGATGCCAGTGAACGCTCGCGAGCGGGAAACCACTCCCCGATAACTTTCACTCCTGCGGGGTAGTTCCCCGCCTCGCCAACCCCGAGAAGAAATCTGAAGACTCCCAGGCTGATGGCCCCACCTGAAAAGGCGTGAAGAACTTCAGCCGCGGACCACCAGGCGATGGTCAACGCATAGCCGACTTTGGTTCCAAGCCGGTCGAGGAGCGGGCCGGAAACCCCATTCATAATGGTGTAAGCCAACATGAAGGCGAAAATGATGTGGCTGTAGGTAGTAGCCGAAATCTTGAATCGCTCCAGCATTACCGGCGCAAGAACCGAGAGCGTCTGGCGGTCAAGATAGTTGATGACCGTGGCCACAAACGCAAATGCAAGCATCAACCAGCGGCTCCTGGAAACGACCGGGCCGTTCATCCAATCCCCCTGGGGACGTCCCGCGCGCCCAGGGCCGTCATTATACGGAATAGGTTCGACCTGCGATGTTCGGGTCACGGTTTCCATTCTTCGTTGCGCGGCATGTAGAAACTGATATATCATCGCTTCCGTTCTCGTCAACTGCTTTTCGCACGCGAGAGCACTGCGTCGTAGAGAAGTTATGATTCTGCGCTAGCGAAAGAAGCCGGAATAAAGCTTCGCTCCACGCGGCGAACCGAAACTGTCGACCAACCTATCAAGAACAGGCGCAGGGGAGAAGGGTTACGATGGACTCCGGCAAGCCGCGAATTCCGAGTGAGTTGAAGAGGCTTCGTTTGGTGTTGCTGGCCGCTCCATTTTTGCCGGCGCTCCTGCTATCGCAAAACCCTCAACCCGCACCGTTAGCACTTCTCCAGGACGGCACCAGGGTGTACGCGAGCAACTGCTCCGGGTGCCATGGCGCCGATACCTTCGGAACCGATCATGCCCCACGACTCACCGGAAACCCGAATGTGCGCAGGCGATCGGTCGAGCAACTGCGCAGCCTTTTAGAGTCGGGAATTCCTGCCGGAGGTATGCCCGCATTTGCATCCCTGCCCTCCAGGCAGCTTGACGCTGTCGTGGCCTATATTCACTCGCTCAACTCTCCAGCATCCCAGACAATCGTTCCCGGGGACGCGACCGCCGGCAGTCAATTCTTCTGGGGCGACGGGAATTGTGGATCGTGCCACATGGTTCACGGCAGAGGATCGGCCAAGGGCCCGGACCTATCCGACGTAGGCAGCAGAATGACATTGGATGAGATGCACACCGTGTTGCTGCATCCGGACCAACACATTGCTGCGGGCTACGACATGGTTACAGTAACGCTGCGGAGCGGCCAAGATCTAAATGGCTTTGCCAGGGGGCGAACCAATTTCGGCCTGCAACTGCAGGACTTCGATGGCGTCTTTCACTTGCTCCACTCTCAAGAGATAGTTCGGGTCGTTGATGACAAGCATTCGATGATGACGCCACTGAATGCCACCCCTGATCAAACCCAGAATCTCACTGCCTATCTGAGCCAGCTCACGGGCATCGAGCCGGGGCCGCTGAAAGCGCCCGATGCGCCCTCCGCTTCCCCGGTTCAAGATGTTGCTTTTTCCAGAATTTTGAATCCGCAACCGGGCGATTGGTCCACCTACAATGGCCAACTGAATGGCAACCGGTACAGCGGCCTGACGCAGATCAATGCTTCCAACGTAAAAGAGCTGGCGCTCAAGTGGATCTTCCCCATGCCCCATTTCGGCCTGGAGTCGACGCCGATCGTGGCCGACGGCATCATGTACGTATCCGGCAACAACCAGGCCTACGCGCTCGACGCGCTCACGGGCAGCCAGATCTGGAAGTACTCGCGTCCACCGACCAAGGGACTGGTTGGCGATGCGTCTCTCGGCACCAATCGAGGCGTCGCGATCTTCGGCGACAAAATCTTCATGGTCACCGACAACGCGCATCTGCTGGCTTTGAATCGTGTGACAGGCAGCCTGGTGTGGGAAGTTGTAATGCCCGAAGAGCCGGAGCATTATGGCTCGACGGTGTCGCCGCTGATTATCAACGACACCGTGATTGCGGGCGTCTCTGGCGGCGACTGGGGTATGCGCGGTTTCATCGTCTGTTATAAAGCCGCAACCGGTGAACTGCTCTGGCGCCACTGGACACTGCCTGCGAGACCTGGTGACCCTGGCATCGATACCTGGGGCAAAGAACCGCCGCTGTTAGCCGGCGGCTCCACGTGGTTGACCGGTACGTACGACAAGGAAACCGATACCCTCTATTGGGCCACCGGGAATCCCTGGCCCGATCGCGATGATCGCAACCGCCCCGGCGATAACCTCTTTACCGATTGCATACTCGCGCTCAACCCGCATACCGGTGAGATGAAGTGGTACTTTCAGTTCACGCCGCACGATACGGCAGATCGCGACGCAACCGAGCCTCCGGTCCTTGTTGATACCGAATATCGGGGAAAGCCAAGGAAACTTTTGTTGCACGCGGATCGCAACGGGTTCTTTTACGTGTTCGACCGCACCAACGGGCGGCTACTGCTGACGAAAACCTTTCTGCATCGCGTGAATTGGGCCACCGGGATTGGTCCGGATGGGCGCCCGCTGCTTGCGGAACAACCGGCCTCTGCATCGAATCGAGAGAGGGGTTGTCCGGACAACGCGGCTAACTGGAGCTCCACTGCGTTTAGTCCCACGACACGGCTTTATTATTTGATGACCCTGGAGGATTGCCATGAGATTCCACCCTCCGGCAGCCAACCGGCTGCGCAGGATGCCGATCCTGGCGAGAGGTACATGCGGGCCATCCGTATCGATACCGGCGAAGTGGCGTGGGAGATTCCTCAAACCGGCCCGGTGATCTTGAAAACGTGGTCCGGCGTGCTGGCAACGGCGGGAGGGCTTGTCTTCTACGGCGACCCCAACGGCGCTTTTGTAGCAGTCGATGAGCGCAAAGGTAAAACGTTGTGGCACTTCGATACCAACGTCGGGATGAAAGCGTCTCCCATGACCTTTACGGTGGGCGGCAAGCAATTTGTAGCGGTGGCGGCAGGCTCGGCATTTCTATGCTTTGGCTTGCCGTCTCCATAGATTCATGTGCGCCGGTGACGCGCCGCTAGCGATCGGGTTGAATCACACGCTTTTGCAGAATGGATGGGCTTCGAATGATGAACAAGTTTTCACCAAGTATGATGTCGCGTCGTACGTTGTTGCTGGGTGCGGCTACCTCCAGCGTCCTGCACGCACTTGCCAAAGAGACAACCGAACCTGCCGATGCAGCGATAGAAGGCTCCGGCACGCCGGAGAAGCTGAAGATTTGCGTCTTCTCCAAGCACTTACAGTGGACTGACGTTCATGATGCAGCCGCGATCGCGCGGGATATCGGGTTCGACGGGATTGACCTGACGGTTCGTCCAGCAGGTCACGTGTTGCCCGAACGAGTGGAGGCAGATCTACCAGCGGCGGTTGAGACGATTCGCCGTGCCGGCTTGCAAGTGCCCATGATCAGCACAGAGATCACGAGCATCCAAAGCCCCCATGCCGAGGCGATCCTGAAGACTGCGAGCACGGTGGGCATACGTCACTATCGATGGGGAGGATTAACCTACCCGGCAGACCAGGGCATTGCTGAAAGACTTAATGAGTTGAAGCCGCAGATGAAAGCGCTGGCTGAACTCAATGAGGAACATCAGATCTGCGGCATGTATCACACCCACTCCGGACCGGGATTGGTCGGCGGCCCTATTTGGGACCTCTGGACCGTCTTCCAGGGTCTCGCCCCCCGCTGGATCGGCGTCAATTATGACATCGGTCATGCGACGGTCGAAGGAGGCTATGGTGGTTGGATCGCCAGCTCCCGGCTGGTCAAGAATTCTATGAGTGGAATCGCTCTCAAGGATTTCGCCTGGGGACAGAATAAAAAGAGCAGTACACATCAGGATCCGTATGACAAATCGCTGAGTATCGAGAATGCGTGGGTTCCGCACTGGTGCGCGATTGGCCAGGGCATGGTGGATTTTGCGGGATTTTTCGCCATTGTGAAGGCGAACCGCTTCTCTGGCCCGGTACAACTCCACTTTGAATATCCCGGGCTCGGGGGTGCTCAGAATGGTGACAAGAAACTCACCATTCCAAAGCAAGAGTTGATGGACGCCATGCGCCGGGACTTGACCTCTGTCAAAGGAGCCATGAGCGCGCAGCAGTTGATCTGATTCTCTATTTCAGCCCTTTGACGACGTAGAGATCAGAGAGCATGCGGGTGTAACTGTACACGTAGGCTCGACCGTCCCCGCTGAGAAGAACGTGCGTCATATGGCACAGTCCGGTCGTGTCAATAGGGTGAAACTCACGGAAAAATTGCCGCTCCCCGGTCAATATGTTCAGGCGATAGAGCCTGATGGGGAGCTGCCTCCCTTGGTAGACGTATAAGACGTGCGGGTCAGAACTCCAGGTAAACGAATCATCGGGCACAAAACCAGGAATGGCGTGCGATGTGCCGCCATCCATCGGATACAAGCGGGCCGTGGCACTCGCGAGGTCGTAGCCGATGATCGTCAGGTCATCCGGAGACAGCGCACAGCCGGCAACGCCCTCAGGGGTGATTGGCCGGGGCGCGCCCCCATCGATGTTCTGAATAAAGCAGCGTGTTGCCTGCCCGGGCAGGTTCCCGGGGAAGACGATTTGTTTCCCGTCTGACAGCCAATGAATTTGGTGTCCGTATTGCTGCATAGGGCCGCGGTCGATCCGCTTGACCATGCCGGCGCCGGTCGGCAGCAACATTATCTGGGTATAGGAAACAACAGTAGCCGCCCATTTGCCATCGGGCGAAAGATCACCGGCCACCCCTTCACCCAACGGAATGGGGGGCGTTCCCTGCATGCTACGGGTGGCGACGGTATAGGTGGGGCCGCTCTGTTCTCCCTCCTCGTCAAAGACCAGGGTTTTGCCGTCGCGCGACAAATCTACCGGGAGTGACCAGTCCAACCAGGAGAGGTCCTGTTCTTTGGTTGCGCCTGCGGCCATGCCCACCATGCCGGCGCGGTTCTCGTCGCGCGTCAGGAGCACTCGTCCATCGGGAGCAATGTCTTGCAGCGTAACGCCGCCAAGCGCCTGGTAAGCCAGCCGCTGGTGTCCGGCCAGGTCTACGGCGTAAATGCGGCGCTCGAGTCCGGCCTTGGTGGCCGAAAACCAAACTTCGGTTCCGTCCGGCGACCACGCCAGCCCTTCCTCGCTCTCCCAGCCGGTGGAGAGAACCGTTTTGTGGCCGGCGAAGTCGATCAGCGACACGATTCCCTGGTCGTCGTCCGGGGACGGATGATCCAGAAAAGCAATCGTATCTCCCTTAGGCGATATCCGGGGATGGCTGATCCAGCCATTGGTCTCGTAAAGGACATGCCACAGGGGAAATTCGAGACGACGCTTCGCTCCTATATCGCGAACCACCGCCAGTGTTTTTCCATCCGGAGCCCAATCGGCCCACTCGACCTTCTCCGAAATCTGGCGGGGTGACCCTCCAGTGATAGGAACCCGCGCGAGGGTGCCCCGCATGGTCAACATGAAGCGTGGATCGGCGTTCTGCAGCACCGCAATTTCGCTAGCGGAAGAAACCGCCAGGAGCGCCGTGTCGGGCATCTCCATTTTGCGTGCGCCGGTACTTTTCAGGTCGGTGGAGAAAATCTCGACCGGGGCGCCATCCCAGGAGGCAGCATAGAGCACATTGTGTCCGTCAGGGGCAAACCTCGCGCTGTCTACCGTGCCATGCTGCACCGTCAGCCGCTGAAACTCCGGCGGCTGCATGTGGGTTGTCCGGTGACCAAACAAGACTCCCAAACCAATGAGGACAGCCGCGCCAGCAATCGCCAGCAGAATCAGGAGTGCCCGCTTCGCGCCGGTCGCAGGCGAGGCGGGCTCGACGTCGACAGGCGGAACGACCGGCGGCGCTGCCGTTGCCAGGGAGACCGCATTCGTGGCGCCGTTGGCGGCGGCGATAGATCCCTCAACCGGGGCCTCGTCCAACTTGGCAACGAAACGATAGCCGCGGCGCGGGACGGTCTCAATAAAGGAAGGATCGTCGGCGCTATCCCCCAGAGCCGTTCGCAGTTTGCCCACGGCAACATTGACCGCGTGATCGAAATCGCCGAAGTTATCGGTCGGCCAGATGCGGGATTGCAGCTCGTCCCGGGTAACCAGGGCGCCCGGATGCTCGAGCAGAATCTGCAGCACCTTAAAGGGCTGCTCCTGGAGTTTGATACGGGCTCCCGATTTACGCACCTCTCCGGAGTGGAGATCAGCCTCAAACGCTCCAAAGCGAACCGTGTGGGTCCCGTTACGCACCTGTTGCTCCCCGTTCCCAAGAAACTCTGGCATTGCTTACCAGTCTAAACTTCTCTCCCTTGATGCCATACAAGTAACTCATTATTCAACTATTTTGCCGGGAGATACCGGTCTCCGGCGTCTCTCCTGCGAGTCTCCTGCGCGATAACTCACGCTGTACCTACAAGCTAGGCGCGGTGAATTGAGGTGACACGCCGCCTGATCGAGCATGGCCTCGAGGTAAGAGCTCATGCGCAATCGCGGTTTCTGGATGAGTCTGGTGGTGGGTTTGGTGCTGACGGGTCAGGCCTTGGCTATGGGGAACCAGGAGATCGGGCCCCGGCAGGTTACGGAGGGCACGGTCGGCTTCAATCTTTATTGGGGGTACCTGATCGTTGCGCAGGGCTCGGCCGGCAATTTGAAGGATCTTAACTTCGTCCTGGATACCGGAGCCAGCCGCACGGTTCTGGACCCGCGGGTGGCGCGCAAGCTTCATCTCGAGGAAGAGTCCGCCAGCATAGTGGTTGTGGGGGGCAACGTGAAAGCTGCTTCGGCAAGCTTGCCGAGCCTGAGCTTCGGTCCTTTGCAGAAGGAGAATTTCTTTGTCCAGATCGTGGATCTGTCTTTTATTCAAAAGTCACTTCCGGTCCACGTGGATGGGATCATCGGCCTGGATGTACTGGGTCAAAGTCCGTTCGTGATTGACTACGTGTCGCGGAAAATCCATTTCGGAGCCGTACCGGCCTTGCCGAGCGGCATCCCCTTGCACCTGAGCAATGGGCTGATGGTGGTCGATGGGGAGGTGAATGGTGTTGCGGCGAGTCTGATGTTAGATACCGGGGCCCCCGCACTCATCCTGTTTGCAAGAAATATCGCGGGGCCGGCCACGGGCCTGAAAGTCAGCACCGCGCAGCGCTCCTCGGAGAGCATTGGAGAGTTTGACCACAAGGAGGGCACGCTTCACAGTCTCCGACTGGGAGAAATAGAGTTTGGGAAAGAGCGCTTCTCGGCCGTCTCCGAGGGCCGCCCTCCGGGCTACTCGTTCGACGGGCTGTTGAGCCCGGCGGCGCTTGGGGCCACGAAGGTTGCCATCGATCTCGGCCGCGGCGAGGTAGCATTCAGCCGGTGAGGCGGGCGTTGGGTAGGACGCTCGCTGGCCTGACCTATTCCGTGCGGAGGGCCTGCATGGGTTCAATCGACGCCGCCCTCCGTGCGGGAAGGAAAGCAGCAATCAATCCAATGGCCGAGAGCGTCAAAGCTACGGCGAGATAGGTCCATAGATCCAATGGCTGCACCTGGTACAAGAAACCCTTGATCAAGCGAGCGGTCGCAAAGGCCAGCAGCAGACCTGCGCCAAGCCCGGCGCCGATCAAGATCGAACCTTGCCGGAGGATGAGTTGCGCAACACTTTGCCGGGTTGCGCCCAGCGCCATGCGGACGCCGATCTCGCGGCGGCGATAACTTACCAGTTGCGACAACACGCCGTACAGCCCTGCGATTACCATGGCCACGGCGAGACCCGCAAACGAAGCCACGAGATTCAATCCCAGGCGTTGGTTGAAGGTGTTCTTCTCCACCGCTTGCTGCATGGTTTGAAACTCATCCAGCGCGAAGCCAGGAGCGGCCTGGTGAAAGACGGAACGCATTTCGGCCGCCACGGGAATATCGCCGTGCGTCTTCACCACAAAGTTGACCACGGTTTCCAGCAGCGCCTGATAGAAGAGAGAGGTCGTGGGAATCTGCTGCTGGGGCACCAGGATAAAGGGCTGCACCGCACCCCCCACGCTGCTGTCCACCTGGTCCGCAAGAACGCCGACGATGGTGTACGGCGTGACCATGCCGGTGTCTTTGC
>Ga0302326_10033918_pt1 | contig 10128 bp, 8 predicted proteins | sample Palsa_T0_3_FD_202264 | JGI IMG/M metagenome (GOLD analysis project Ga0302326, IMG submission 202264) | Peat permafrost microbial communities from Stordalen Mire near Abisko, Sweden - Palsa_T0_3 | ecosystem: Environmental > Terrestrial > Soil > Palsa > Peat permafrost | place: Sweden: Abisko...
GAAGAGGATGTACCACTGCGTGCCCAAGAGCATCAGCGCAATTGACCCGATGCCGAGGCCGCCGCCGATCTGGACCAGGCCAATCAGCAGGATTGGAAAGAAGGCCGTGGCCGGGACGGAGGCCATTACTTGCGCCACGGGCTGAACAATCCGTGCGAGCCTGGGGTTGAAGCCGATGGCGACGCCGACGGGGATGGTCCAAGCCGCGGAGATGGCAAGTGCGGCGTTGACGCGCAGGAAGGTTGCTCCGGCGCCCTCGAGTAGCAGCTTCAGATCGGGCCAGGTAACAGTTTTAAGCATGAGGGCAGCCTGTGCTGCTCCCCAAACCACGACGCAGACGACGGCCACGGCCAGTGCCCAAAGTGCCGGCGACGGCTTCTGGTTGGATCTCTCTTGTTCGACGGGATGGACTACGCGGCATTCCTGGCTGCGGGCCATGCGGCGGTAAATGGGCTCTTCGACGTGCGTCCAGATGCGGCCGGGCAGGGTGCTGAAAAGGGTCGATCGGCGAAGTATTTCAAGGATCGGCGATGTGACGCGGTCGGCGGACTCGACCTGTTCGAATTTGAATTTGTCGCTCCAGGCAATCAACGGACGCCAAACGAGTTGGTCTGTCGCGACGACTATCAGAATCACGACGGCAAAACCTGCCACCAGGGCGCGAATGTCGCCGGACGCAGTGGCGGTTTGCAGATAGCTCCCGAGCCCGGGCAGCTGGAAGTTGCGGTCGCCCATGGTGAACATTTCGCAGGCTATGAGAGCAAACCATCCGCCGGCAACGGAGACGATCGAGTTCCAGACCAGGCCGATGGTGGCGTAGGGCATCTCAAGCTGCCAGAAGCGCTGCCAGGCGGAGTAACGGTAGATGCGGGAGGCTTCGAGCATTTCCCTCGGGATGCTTTTTAGGGAGGAATAAAAGCTAAAGGCGAGGTTCCATACCTGGCCTGTAAATATAAGCAATATAACGCCCATTTCAATACCCAACTGATGGCCAGGAACCAGTGCAACCATGGCCAGAACGACGGGCGGAAGGAAGCTGAGAACGGGGATGGACTGGAGGATATCGAGGACAGCGATCATCCATGCCTCAACGCGGGGGTTGTAAGCCGCTGTGTAGCCGTAAGAGATAGCGAAGATTAGGCTAAGCATGTAAGCAAGGGCGATCCGGACAATGGAGTAGAAGGCGTAGGCGGGCAGCGCGCTGATGGAGTGCGAGATGGGCACGACCGGGATGGGTTTGCCCAACCAGTATGTGCCGGTGCTGATGATGGTAAAGAAGATCGCGAGCCCGCAAGCAGCCACACCAACATCGATAAAGAATGGCCAGGTGCGAGATGTGACGAGCGACCGGGCAAGGGGGTGTTGGAGGGGGTGCTGGAGGTTCATTCGGCCTCCTCACTGGCGGCTGCCTCTTCTTCCTGGGCGTCGGGCAGGATGAAGCGACGACGCCCGGCGTCGAAGTCGAACAACTCGGCGTAGCGGCCCCAGGCGACGGCGGTCTCCATCTGGCGCAGGCTTTCCTCCTCGCTGAATTGCTCGTCGAGCATGTCGAGAAAAAAGTCTTCTGGGACGGTATGATCGCTTTTCGATTCAAGAGCGCGGCGAATCTGGCGCAGGAGCAGGACGTTGGCCACGGCGGCTTGGCGGAAGAGCTCCTTCTGGCGCAGAATCTCGGAGTTGGTGAATTCGGCGCCGCTCTCTGTGATGGCCGCATCGCCCTCTTCGATCTTGAGAAAGCCGAGTAGTTGAGCGGCGTCGACGATTGGAAGCAGGTCGTCGATTTCGAAGGCCAGATCGTCGGCCAGGCGATAGATGTCGTCGCGACCGCCTTTGTCCAGCAGCAGTTCCAAAAGGCCGGCCATGCCTCCGGGCCGGGCGTGGGGCAGCATCTGGTAGTGCATCTGGCGCTGGTCGCGTGGGACTCTGCCGGTGGTCTGGTCGGGCGCCGCCTCGGGAGCCACTTCGGGGCGGGTGAGCACCTTGTAGATGTAATCCACTAATTGGGTGAAGGGCTCTGATTTGCGGTCACGGGGCTGGGGAAGTTGGACACGAAAATCTGTGCGGATATGGCCGGGGTTTCGGCCGAGCACTATGATGCGATCAGCCAGCAATACGGCTTCCTCAATGTTGTGGGTGACGAGGAAGATGGCCTTGGTGGGCATGGCCTTGTTGGCCCACAGTTCCAGAAGTTCGGAGCGCAGGTTCTCCGCGGTGAGCACGTCGAGAGCGGAGAATGGCTCGTCCATGAAGAGGACCTCCGGCTCCACAACAAGCGCGCGGGCAAAGCCCACCCTCTGGCGCATTCCTCCTGACAATTCTTTGGGATAGGCGGCTTCAAAGCCGTCGAGGCCTACCGTATCAAGCATCTTCATGCTGCGCTCGCGGCGCTCGTCGGGACTAACGCCTCGCGCCTGCAACGGGGCCTCGACATTTTCAAGAACTGTAAGCCAGGGAAACAACGCGAAGCTTTGGAAAACAATAGACACGTTGATTTCAGCGCCGGCGATGGGCTTCCCGTGCCAGTAGACCTGACCGGCGGAGGGAATCGAGAGGCCGGTCAACATGCGCAGCATGGTGGACTTACCGGAGCCCGAGGGGCCGAGCAGGGCAAGAATCTCTCCCGGGACAATTGCAAGATCAGTGGCGGAGATTACCTGAATCCGGTTCTGGCTGGGCTGCGCATAATATTTCTCGATCTTTTCGGCGCGAATAATGGGTTCGATGATGCGAACGCCCGCTTCAACGGCCGGTGTCGAGGACGGGTTAGCGGTGCCCATTTCCTGCATGCGAGGTTCTCCGGTAGAGGTCCGCGATTCTGAAGGCGGCCGGTTATTGTTGCAAGTATATGTTCGACCGGTTGCTCCCAGATGAATCGCCGTTTGCCGGGAGAGGCATGGGGTAGACCATCTGGATTCCTGCAACTGTTTTGTGCTGGGTTGTGGTACGAGCCCTGTCCGGGGAAGCGTCAATGAGAGCGTATCATTGAAGTAAGCCAATTGTCAGACTTTAGCGCGTTTCGCAGACCGCGGTCATGCGAAATCTGAACAGTCGGCCCAAACGGCGCAGTCGTTGCCTCAAATGCTGCGTCGAGGAGAATATGCCCGATATTTCTGCCAAACCCAAGGTTCTGGTTGCGGACGACGAACGTGTCATTGCAGACACGCTGGCCATGATTCTCAACCAGAGCGGCTTTGAGGCCCGTGCCGTGTACTCCGGCGAGAAGGCTCTTGAGCTGGCTCCGAGCTTTGCGCCGGACATGCTTATCTCCGACGTGATCATGGCCGATCTGACCGGGATCGACACTGCCATAGAACTCCGTGCCCTGCTTCCCAAGATCAAGATTCTGTTGTTTTCAGGGCAGGCGGCGACGGCCGATCTGCTGGAAGATGCGCGCGCCCGCGGGTATGAATTTGAAATCCTGGCAAAGCCGGTTCATCCGCAGGATCTGCTGACGCGGCTGCGGGCATAATTCAAGAGAAGTCGCCTACTGGCATTCGACTTTAATGGCCCTCGGGAAAGTCGCGGCCACAGCGCTCTGTTTTCTTATCGCAGTCCGACTAGCCCCTGCACCGATTTGGTGAGCTTCGCGGGATCGTAGCCGAGGCCGTCTTTGAAGACTGTTTCTACATTCTCGACGTCGTCGATCTTGTCGGCTGGGTTGCCTGCGAGGACAACCAGATCGGCGGATTTCCCAGCGGCGATGGTTCCGATGGCGGAATCCTCGCCGAGAAAGACTGCGCCGTTCTGAGTGGCGATATGGATGGCTTCGACGGGAGTGAACCCGGCCTCGACGAGCAACTCCAGATTGCGCTGGTCACCGTATCCAGGTAAAACGCCTCCAAAAGAAGTTGGGTCGCAGCCAGCAAGCAGCAAGCCTCCGGCTTTAACGAAGTCGCGCTCGAATTGCATCTCTTTTCTCAGATACGACGGCTCGTTGGGGTCGTTTCGCTCCGCGAGGCGGGCGCGGACTGATAGATAGTAAGTCCATGCTTCCGGAGCAAATGCTGCCTGAACCTTCAGCTCCTTCTGAATTGGCGGACGGTTTGGGATTGTGACCTCAAAAACCGCCAAGGTTGAAGTGACGGCAACGTGGTGCGAGACCAGGTCGCGGATCATGTCCTGAACCGGCGCGCTTTCAATGTCGAGATTTTTTGCAAAATCCTCATCGGCGCCCTCGGGACAGATGCCGGGCTTTTTGCCGGAAAAGAACTCAGTATCGACGACGATTCCGTGTTCCAGGTTGTCTATGCCGAGAGCGGCCGCTTCGCGAAAGCCAACGGAGCAAAGATGGCCGGTGATTTTTAGACCTTTCGCATGGGCATGCTCGATGGCGGCCTTCAATTCGTCGGGTTTGATGTCCATGTACGCTTTGAAAGATGTCACGCCTTCCGCGGCCCAATAATCGACGGTGCGGGCGGCATCGTCGGGGCCGGTCAAGGTGTGCATCTGCGGGGCCAGACCAAGGTAGCCGCCCAGATAGGGTCCAGTGATGTGAAGTTTGGGGCCAGGGATTTTCCCGGCGTCGATCATCTTTTTCAGATTTAGGTCTGTGTATGGCTCCATGCTGCCGGCGGTGCGGGCAGTTGTGACGCCCCCGGCGAGGTAGAGCCGAGGCGCGCTGTCTGCCATCTCACCCCACAGCGGAAGAGTACCGCCGCCGTTGCCAGTACTCGGGGATGTGTAGAAGAGGTGCTCGTGCATCCCAACGAGGCCTGGGATCACCGTCTTGCCGGTGAGATCGATGACTTTGGCACTGGCAGGAAAGTCGCCCTTCAGTGCGGAGCTTTCTACTCGCGTGATCTTGCCGCCTTCGATAACTATGCGCTGGTCCTCGGAGGGCGCCGAGCCGGTGCCGTCGATGATGCGCGCGTGTTCCAGGACAAGGACGGGCGCGTCTTCCTTAACGAACGGCTTGAGAGCGTCCGGCGTTTGTGAAGAGAGAGAGTTGGCCGCCAGACCAAGGATTGCAAGAATAGGTAGTTTGTAGAGCGACGGGAGTCGTTTCATGGAATCTCCTCTGTGAGCTGCGATTCCTTCGAATTCTACTGGTCGTGGTCAGGCTGGGGTGGGTTGACCTGGATTTGTCTTTGAAAAAATGCGCGATTCCTCGCTCAGGAACGTTGGCTTCTTCGGCGCGACGGAAGGGAATCCAGGTTCAAAGTTCCCGTCGGCCTTCCATGGCGTGGGACATCGTGACTTCGTCTGCGTATTCGATGTCGCTGCCGGCTGGGACGCCCGTTGCGATGCGCGTGATTTTGACCGAAGGCCTGCGCAAAGCAGTTGCCAGCCAGTTGGCTGTCGCTTCACCTTCGAGGGTGGGGCTGGTGGCCAGGATCACCTCGTCCACCTCGCCGCGTTCGACACGGGCGACAAGTGTTCCGGTGCGCAACTGGTCAGGGCCCACGCCATGCAGCGGCGAAAGCGTTCCATGCAGCACGTGGAAGACACCCTGATAACCGCGACTGCGCTCGACGGCCGCAATGCTTGTGGGTTCTTCAACGACGCAGACCAACCGCTGGTTGCGGGTAGGGCTGGCGCAGTAGACACAGGGATCGACATCTGTGACGTTGTTGCAGATGGAGCACAGGCGCAGGCTGGCCTTCAGGCCGCGGACTGCGTCGGCGAGCGCGGCGGCATCGTCGTCGGTCGAGCGCAGGATGTGGAAGGCGAAGCGCTGCGCGCTCTTGGTGCCCACGCCGGGTAGCTTCTTCAACTCTTCAATGAGCCGGGCCATTGGCTCGGCATAACGTGACACGGGTTGTGCCTCCTAGAGGGTGCGGTACACGATTCCAGCGAAGACATCGCCGTTCACGAATCCTTTGGCCCAGGTTGCATCAAAATCTGCTGTGGGCTTTTTTGCAACCGCTTCCTGCTCGCTGGCTCCTGCGGCCTTGATCGCGGCGACCTTGCTGCGAATGGCAGCGAGCATGTCGTGGGACTTCTGCAGATCTGCCTTTGCGCCGAGTGGGCCGTGGCCGGGGATAATCTTTGTGCTGTTGTCGGCGACTGTCAGGCCCTTCGCGGTTGCCTTGATCATCCCGCCGATGGAACCGCCTGTGGCTTCATCGATAAATGGATACATTCCGTTAAACCAGGTATCGCCCATGTGCAGAACGTTGGCGTTGTTGAAATGGATATAGATGTCGGTGTCGGTGTGCGCCGGATCGAAATGGACCAGATCGAGGGAGTCGCCATTGTGCCAGGCATGCATAGACTCGTCGAACGTGATGGAGGGCAGAGCACCGGCTGGAGAGGCAGGCATGACCAGGTGGAAGAATGGAATGGATTGCGGAGTGGACATCCGCTCTCGCGTCTTGCGGTGGGCAAAGATGGTGAATCCGGCGGCGTGCATGCTCTCGTTTCCGTCGGTGTGATCATAATGCCAGTGAGTGTTGATCAGCGCATCGGGGGCGTCGTGGCTGACGGCGACGATGGCTTCGCGAACTTTTGGGGCAGCGGTGGAGAAGCTGGAATCGATGAGGACGTTGCCCTCGGGGCCGGTTTGAAGCGCCATGTTGCCGCCTACGCCATTGGACAGCAGATACACGTTATCGTAGAGCTTGGTGGTCGTGATCGGCGCATTCAGCGCGGCGGCGCGCCCCTGCACCACGCGGTCCGGCAGACTTGCGGTCTGAGCCTTCATCCAGCGCGGAGCCAGGGTCGCCGTGCCGGCCAACGCGCCAATTTGCAGGAAGCTTCTGCGGTTGATGGGGTCGGTCATGTTCATCTCCTGCATGGTTGTTGGCCTGAAGTTTGCGATCTAGGTGAGACCGGGGATCTTGAGGCCGCCAAGCATGCCTTGCACGTTGGACGCGATGGCTTCGTCAGCTTTGCGTCCTGCGTCGTTGACGGCGGCCACGACCAGGTCTTCGAGCATTTCCACGTCGGGATTGCCGCCGCTGAGCCCCACAACCGCCGATGGGTCGATGTGGATTTTCAGCAGCTGCTTTTTCCCGTTCATGGTGGTGGTTACGGCGCCACCGCCGCTTGCGCCTTCGACTACGGTCTCGCCCAGTTTGCGCTGAACTTCTTCCTGCAACTGATTGGCCTGAGAGAGCATTTCCGAAATCTTGAGCGGGTTGATCATGGATTGTATCCCTCGATTGCAGACGTACGGCTACCTCTGGCGCAGATCGACGACGCTGCGAATTTCGGCTTTGAAGATTTCTTTGGCCGACTGGACCAGTGGGTTGTTGAGCGCGGTTTCCTGAATGCTGCCCGCCAATGGCGCCGCGGCGATGACGGGAGTGGTTGAAGCCGCGCCGTGGCCGGGAATGACCATAAAGCGATTGGATGCGCCAAGGCGCTGCAATTCCTGGCGGATGATTTTCTCTGCGGCGGCATTGACGGTGAGGGCGAGCATCTTCTTGCCCATGCCGGGGACTTCAATGCGCAGGCTGGAGCCGTCGAGAGTCCATGTGCCGGCTCCTAGCAACTGCGCGGCAGAGACGTGACCGCCGTCGACAAGTGCGGAGCCGATGGCGTGGCGAATCGATTCAATGCTGGGAGCGGCTATGGCCTGCGTAGATACTTCTGGAGCGTTCGCCAATTCAACTTCTGTGAGCGTGGCAGCGGCGCCGTAACTTGTGCCGTTTCCGGAGGCAAGGAACGGCGTGCTGCCGACAAAAGGGCTGATGGAAGATTCGGCAATGGATGCGGGTAGAGTAGAGGACTCAAGAGTCGACGGCAGCCGCTCGATCGTCGCGACCGACCCTGATGTGGAACCCGGCCGGGAAGCGGATGCGAATGGAGGGATCGGCGCCTGTGGTGCGGCAAATGCCGACACCTGTGGTGTGGCAGGCAACTGCGGTGTGGCAGACGGCGCTTGCGCGCCATGGACAGGCAATGCGGTTGCGCGACTCGTTGTGGCTGAAGCGGAAGTGCGAACTCCGCTGCCGAGGGCCGCGCCACTAAGCAGCTCTTCAAGAGGCAGCAGGCGCTGGGCATGAATCAGCTTCAGTAGGCCCAGTTCGAGGTGGAATCGCTGTTCTTGGCGATAATTCAAATCGTCGAAGGTGCGAAGGACGATCTGAAGATTGCGGGTAAGCTCTTCCTCGGTAAACAGCAGCGCGGTGCGGGCGGCGCGGGCGCGCTCGTCGCCTGAGATTTGCAGCAATTCGGTCTGTTCGCCACCCAGCTTGGCCATCAGGGCATTGCGCAGGTAGCGCACCAACTGGCGAGCCAGCGACGATGGGCTGTGGCCGGCGTTGACCAGCAGGTTTAGCTGGTCCATCAGGTCGGCGCTCTGGCCGGCGGCCACGGCATCGAGCAGCCGTTCAAATACCGCGTTGGGCACCGCCCCCATCAACTCGCGAATCTGCGCGCCGGAAAGAACGGGGCGGCCGTCTTCAATGGGCGCTGAGGCGATGGCCTGATCCATGATGGAGAGCGCGTCGCGCATGGAGCCATCGCCGGCTTCGGCCAGAAGCGCGAGGGCAGCATCTTCGGCTTCGACCTGCTCCTTAGCCGCAATCATTTTCAACTGGGCGAGAATGTCGTCAAACTTCACTGCATGAAAACTGAAATGCTGGCACCGGGAGCGGATGGTTTGCGGAATGTTCTCCGGCTCGGTTGTGGCCATCATGAAGATGACGTGCGCCGGCGGTTCTTCGAGAGTTTTCAGGAGCGCATTGAAGGCGGCCTCCGTGATCTGATGTGCCTCGTCGAGGATGTAGATCTTGTAACGGTCGCGCGCCGGGGCGTAACGTGCGGCGTCGCGGAGCTCGCGAATCTCGTCAATGCCGCGATTGGTGGCCGCGTCGATCTCGATAACGTCAACGGCGTTGCCCTGGCGAATCTCGATGCATGAGTCGCAGACGCCGCATGGCTCGGGGGTGGGGCGGGCTTCTGTTCCAATATGCGTTCGGCAATTCAGGGCCTGGGCCACGATGCGGGCGATGGTGGTTTTTCCGATGCCGCGGTGCCCCGAAAAGATGTAGCCGTGGGCGATACGGTCTTGCGAGAGCGCGTTCATCAGGGTGCGTGTGACGTGGTCCTGGCCGGCCACGTCGGCAAAGCGCTGTGGACGGTATTTGCGGGCCAGAACCTGGTAACCCATGTGTGTTCGCACTCCTTGATGGCCCGCTCGTGCTTTCGAGGTTTCCCGCCCATCGCAAGGTACGCGATGGACGGGGCACCCGGCGTTGTAGGCTATCGAGCGGCCTGAAGGAGATTGTATCGTTCCGGGGTTGTGCCTTGCGGAGGTGGAAAAGTCGCAGGCGGCATCCAGGTCGCAGTCGCGCCAGAGTCTCGATTCAGGCTCTGGTTGCTTTCCTCTTTTTGACCGCATTGCGACTGCCGGGACGCTTCTTGGAGGTGTTCTCAGCGGCGCGGAGTGCAGCATTCCTGGTGGCAGCCTTGCGGCGGCGGATTTCTTCCCTGGAATACATGGTGCCGCGGCATTTTTTCGCGCCGCAATTGCAGATGGCTTCGTCGTCGCCGCCGTCGTAGAGGCAATAATCGTAGGTTATTTCTTCTCCGGCAGCTATGGGTCGGATGGACTTGATCCATACGCGGCCGCGAATCTCGCTGGTTTCGCAGTTGGCGTCGCAACTGTGGTTGATGAACATGGCCATGCAGTGGCCGTCGATGACGATCTGGCCGGCTCCTAGTCCAAATAGGTAGGTGATGGGCGACGTTTCATACGCTTTGTCAGCCTGCTCTTTGCTCAGGCGCGGGCCCGTGTACTCGGCCACGCGGCGACCCTTGGGAATGGGGGTTGTGGTGTAGCAACCGGCGGCATGGATGTCAGAAGAGCGGATAATAAGTGCCATGGGTGTCTGCGATGCTTTCCTTTTGTGCGAGATTCGGTGGTGCGGACTCTCTGTATGGAACGCATCGTACCATTGAAGGGGTAATGATTGAGCAAGGGGAGCTGAAATGAAACGGGACTTTTTGATTGCGCTGGTTGCGGCGGGCTGCATAATTGCGGCTGGGCGGTGCCACGCGCAGGCTGCACCGGGGCAGAATCCGCCGGCGAGCAGCGATCAAAAGCCTGCGTCGACACCGCAAGTGCCGCAAAAGCCGGCAGACGCAAATCCGTTCCCTGAGGATACGAGCACGGTTCCCGTGATGCCTTCAAAAGGGACGCCTGCCTTGCCGGAGGGGACTTACGGCGAGGAGGGAAAC
>Ga0302326_10033919_pt1 | contig 10128 bp, 10 predicted proteins | sample Palsa_T0_3_FD_202264 | JGI IMG/M metagenome (GOLD analysis project Ga0302326, IMG submission 202264) | Peat permafrost microbial communities from Stordalen Mire near Abisko, Sweden - Palsa_T0_3 | ecosystem: Environmental > Terrestrial > Soil > Palsa > Peat permafrost | place: Sweden: Abisko...
GTCGTGCTCTATCGCGCGCTGTTCTGAGCCGGGCGGGCGCGGCGGCGCGCGCTAACGCGCCAGCAGCGCCTTGACCTCGCGGTCGATGAAATCGTCGTCCTCGGGGTTCTGCGTCGGGTTGCCGGCGCGGTGGCCCCAGATCGACTTGATCGGGTGCAGCGTCGCGTCGCGCATGTGTTGTACCTCGCGCTCATTGTCCGCGACCGTGAAATAGAGATCGGTCGTGCTCGGCATGATGAGCGCAGCCGCCGTGATCGCGCCGAGCGCCTTGGCGAGGTCGCCGCCGTAGAGCGGGTTGGCGCTGATGTCGGCGTTCTGCCAGGTCCAGATCATCGCCAGCAGGTTGTTGGCGTCGCGGCGCAGATAGTTGGCCTCCCAACCGGCGATCAGAAAATCCTCCAGCGAGCCGAAGCCGAGCTGACGGAACAGCTCCTCGCGATAGAACGCCTGGGATAGCGCCCAGCCGGCATAGATGCGTCCCATCGCACGCAGGCCGCGCACCGGTGGCTCGGCGAACCAGCCGTCGCGCCAGGCCGGATCCGCCATCAGGGCGTATTTGATGCCCTCGAGAAACACGATGTTGTGCGGCGTCGTGCGTGCGCTGCCGCACACCACCGCGATGCGCTCGACCATGTCGGGATAGAGCGCGCCCCAGTGATAGGCCTGCTGGCCGCCCATCGACCAGCCATAGACCAGCACGATCCGGTCGATGCCGAGCCGCTCGGTCAGCAGGCGATGTTGGATGCGGACATTGTCGGCCACCGTCACGTTGGGGAAGCGGCCGCGGTCGTGCGGCGGGCCGACATTGCTCGGCGACGACGACAGGCCGTTGGCCAGCAGGTTCGGGATGATGATGAAATAGCGCTCCGGATCGAGCGCGCGGCCGGGCCGGATCAGCCATTCGGTGTCGGAGTGCTGGGCGCCGTACGAGGTCGGATAGACGATCACGTTGGAGCGCGCCGGGTTCAGCGCCCCATAGGTCTTGTAGGCGAGCCGCGCCGACCGCAGGGTCAGGCCGCCCTGCAGCGCCACGTCGCCGAGCTCGAGGATCTCGTGATCGGATGCGGTCATGGGCGGGTCGCTCCAAGGCTCAGGCGTCGTGCGACGAGCCTACAAGGTCTTGCCGGATCGGCGGAACCGCGCGTCGGTTGGTTCCGCCTGGCCCGTCCCCCCTGAGTAGTTTCCGGGGCTCCCCGCGACCGGCGTTCATCCCTAGTTAGACATCCCTAAGCCTATTTATGGAGGTCCCTATGCGACGCGCTCTTCTGACCGGTCTCACGCTGGGTACGCTGTGCCTGGCGTCCGCCACGATGGCGGCCGAGGTCAACAGTCCCCAGCCGCCCGGCCTGGTGACCGGCGACACGCCCGCCGGCGCGACGACGGTGGCCCCGGCCATGGCTGCGCCGCCGCCCATGATGGGCTCCGGCGGCGGCAACGAGCTGGGCAACAACGCGGGTAAGGATCTGCCGACCGGTGCGGTCGGCAACGGCACCAACGATGATCCGGGTAAGCATAACTCGCATAAGTAACGCCGACTCGATCTCGATCACCCGGCGCGCGCTTGCCGGACGGTGGGGTCGCGCGTGCCGTCGGCGGCTCGTCAAGACGCGCAGCGGCGCTGCTGCGCGTCGTCGCTCGGCGACGACCGCGCAGCGCCGCTCAAGCACACGCTTGCTCGTGGCTGCGTGCCGCGCCGCGCCGCGAATTCGAAGGGCTCCTCGTCGGCGGGCGGCGTCACTCGGCGTCGAAATAGCGCGTCGCCGCCTCGTTGCCGACTTCCCACACGTTGAAGGCGGCTTCCCAGCGGACCACCTTGCCGCCGCGCAGCTCGAGCAGCTCGATCCCGCGGCCCGCCATGTGTCGGCCGGTCGGCACGTCGGTCCAGCTACCGGTCCAGCTATTGCCGATCTTCTGGCCAGAGACCAGGAACAGGGTCTTGGTCAGGCGATAGTCCCTCTGCCGGGCGAAGCGCGCGCGCATGAAGCGTTCGGCGGCTGCCTTGCCGCGGATCTCGGGCAGGTCGGCATAGCGGATCACGATATCGTCGGCATAGCGGCCGACCAGCGCCTCGACGTCGCCGCGCTGGAACCGGTCCTCCGACCGCCGCAGCATCTGCTCGGCGTCGTCCCAGGTGATCGAAGGCTCGAGCGTGGTGCCGATGTCCATGGCGGGTCGCCTTCTTCCAGGGTGCATGACGCTGCTGGGGTCGGACGAGATCCTCGGGCAGCGCGGGATGCTTGTCCAGGAGCTCGAACGGATCGCATCAGCGCCGCAGCGTGATCACGCCGGGCACGTACCAGTCCATCTTCCAGAGGTCGCCATCCGACAGAACCGCGCCGGCGGCGACGCGCTGCTTGCCTTCGAGATCCGACAGCGGGCCGGCGAACACGTGCTTGCCCTCGATGATCGCCTGGCGCTCGGCCATCATCTTGTCGACGACCGCTTTCGGCACGGCGGCGCCGCAGCACACCACTTCGGTCCCCCCGTCTTTGATGCCGGGGAACGCGCCGTAAGGATTGGTCTGCCAGCCGCCTGCCGCGATCTTCTTGATCTCGGGAATCAGGAAACGGTCCCACATCCACACCGCCGAGCAAATATTGGCCTTCGGGGCGTATTCGGTCTTGTCGCGATGATGCGCGGTGCTGTAGAGGCCGTGTTCCTGCGCGACCAGCTCCGGGGTCGGGCCGTTGACATGCTCGCCGATCACGTCGACGCCCTGGCCGACGAGCGCCTCGGCGGCCACGCGCTCCTTCACCGGATCCGCCCAGCTGCCGGTGAAGACCGTGGTGACCGTGGCGGTCGGATTGGTCTTGCGGACGCCGAGCGCGTAGCCATTGACCACCCAGTTGACGACGCCGATCGGATGCGCGGCGACGAAGCCGATCTTGCCCGTCTTCGTCATCGCGCCGGCGATCATGCCGCACAGATAGTGGCTCTCGTAGCTGCGGCCGTAATAGGACTGCAGGTTCGGCCCGTTGGTGGTGCCGGACGCGTTCAGGAAGGCGATCGCGGGATATTTCTCAGCCAGCGCCTTGAAGGAGTCGGAGTAGCCGAACGAGGTGCCGAGGATCACGTTGAACCCGCGCTGGACGTAGAGCTCGGCCGCGCTGCGGATCTGTGCGTCGCTGTCCGGAATATTCTCGGCGTACGGCACCTTCTGCCCGAACGAATCGTCGAGCTTGAGGCGAGCTTCCTCGAAAGTCTGCCCCCAGCCGCCGTCATTCTTCTCGGCGTAGTAGATGAACGCCACTTTCGGCGGTGCCTTGAGGCTGAAGCCATCCGCCAGCGCGGCCGAGCCCGAGAGCGCCAGCATGGCGAGAGTCGCAATCGTCGATAGGGTTCGCATGTGCCTACGCCTCCGTGTCACAAATTGTTCGCCACTTCGCTCGCTTCATCGGCGCGTTCGATCCGTCAGCCTTCCGCGCCTTGGCGGTGCTTGGCGATCTTGCCGTAGAGATGCTCGCCCGAGGTGACGCGGCCGTAGCGTGGCGGGCGGCTGCTGTCGCGGCAGGTCGGCAGGCACTCGACCACGGTGTCGTAATTCGGTTGGTGGAAGAAGACGAGCGACAGCCGACGGCTGCGCTCGGCGACCTCGAACGGCGGCGGGACCACGCGATGCATGGTCGAGACCCAGCGGTCGTTGGTCCACTCCGCCATCAGGTCGCCGAGATTGACGATGAAGGTGCCGGGGATCGGCGTGACGTCGATCCAGGCTCCGTTCTTGTCCTGCACCTGAAGCCCGCCGGGCGCGTCCTCGGTCTTCAGGATGGTGAGCGACCCGTAATCGGAATGCGCGCCGGCACGTAGCTGGCCGGGCAGCGGCGGCGAGGTCGGCGCGGGATAGTGCGTCACGTTGAACAGCGTGATGTGGCGGTCGACCTTGTCGTCGAAATAGGCATCAGGCAGGCCGAGCCCGACCGCAAAGATGCGCATCAGCACGCCGGCCACGCGCTCCATCTCGAGATAATAGGCTTCCCAGGCCGCCTTGAAACCCGCCGGACGCTCCGGCCACATGTTTTCCGCGAAGCAGTTCGGCGGCTGGCTGAACCGATGATAGTCGTCATCCGGACGGCCGACCGGACCGATCGAAAACAGCTCCTTGAGGTCCGGCGGGCTCGGATTGTCGAGACTCGACGCCAGCGCCTCGCCGCCCAACGGGCTGTAACCGCGATAGCGATCGGCCGGCATCTTGAGGCGCAGCTTCTCCTCGAGCGGCAGGTCGAAATATTCCTTCGCCAAGGTCCGCACGCGCTCGACCAGCGCCTCGGACACGCCATGGCCGGAGATCACCAGGAAGCCGATGTCCGAGCAGACCTCGTCGACCGCGCGCGCAACCCGTTGACGCGCGGCTGCATCGCCGTGAATGAACGGACCGATGTCGATGACCTTCAGGCCGCTCATGGATGCCCCCCCGCGCAGATCGCTCGGGCGCGGTGCATCGCGCGTGCCACTTTGCCGACGCCACCGCACGACGCGGTGTCTCGATCGCGATACGACCGTGGGTTGGAGCGGCAGGCTTCGCGGACCGCATTCTCAGATCATGGCGGCGACCGGAACGCCAAGCCGGCTCGAGCCTTCCGGCGCCGTCATCCGCGCTGCCTAGAAATTGAGCGCGGCGACGGGCGCCGGCGGGCGGATCATTCGAGCACCTGGCCGTGGCTGAACTCGACCGAGTGGCCGTTGGGATCGCGCAGATAGCAGATATAGCCGACGATCTCGTTCACGTAATTCGGCGCGGCGAGCAGGACACCCGCTTCCTTGGCGTCCTCCGCGATCCGATCGACCGCGTCGCGGCTGTCGACCGCGAAGCCGAGATGGCTCAGCGGCCCGATCGGGCGCTGCGGCGCGGCACCGGCGAACTGCGTGGGCTCGCCCTGCAGGATGACGAGCACGAAGCGCTCGCTGGCGCTGGCGCAGCGCAGCCAGGCGGTCCGCATGCCGGTTTCGGCGTCGTGCCAGTGGCGGATCTTCGTCATGCCGGCGAAGCGCTCGTAGAACGCGACATTGGCGTCGAGATCCTGGACGTGCAGCGCCATGTGGGTGAGGCTTCGAAGCATCGCGTCGTCCTCGGTGATCCGGGCATATCGCAGGGCGCCGACAGCCTAGCCCTTGCACCCGAGGAAGCGAAGCGTCTGGAGGGCGCGCGCGGCCCCGCTCCCGGTTCCAAAGATCCCTCCGGCATGCGTCAGGCCGGCGTGCTGCCACCGCCTTTGCGCCGTGCTGGCTTGGCGCCTAGAGTGCCGGCACCCAACGCGACGGTGAGCCCGCCATGACGGCGTCGACGTCTATCGCCCTGTCCCCTCCCCATAGCCGGGGACACACCGTCCGCGTGATCGCAGCGGCTTCGATCGGCAACGCGCTCGAATGGTTCGATCTGCTGGTCTATGCCTATTTCGCGGTCACGATCTCGAAGGTGTTCTTTCCGAGCAGCGACCCCACCGTGTCGCTGCTGCTGGCGTTCGGCACGTTCGGCGTGTCCTTCCTGGTGCGGCCGCTCGGCGCCATCGTGCTCGGTGCCTATGCCGATCGCGCCGGCCGCAAGGCCGCGCTGCTCGCGTCGATCCTGCTGATGACGCTCGGCACCGGCCTGATGGCGGTCATGCCGGGCTACGAGACGATCGGCGTCCTGGCGCCGATCATGGTGCTGGTCGCCCGACTGATGCAGGGCTTCTCGGTCGGCGGCGAGTTCGGCAGCGCGACAGCCTTCCTGGTCGAGCACACGACCGATCGCAAGGGCTTCTTCGCGAGCTGGCAATGGGCGAGCCAGGGCCTGACCGCGCTGCTGGCCTCCGGCTTCGGCATCGTGCTGACCACCGTGCTGTCGCCGGAGCAACTATTGTCCTGGGGCTGGCGCCTGCCTTTTCTGTTCGGTCTGCTGATCGGTCCGGTCGGCCTCTATATCCGCCGCCATGCCGCCGAGACGCCGGAGTTCGTGCGGGCCAAGACGATGCCGAGCCCGCTGCGCCATCTGCTCGCCCACCAGAAGGCCCGGCTGGCGCTGGCGGTCGGCGCTGCGGTGATCTCGAACAGCTCGAACTATCTGATCCTCTATATGCCGACCTACGCGATCAAGGAGCTCGGCCTGCCGCAATCGGTCGGCTTCATCGCGACCCTGATCGGCGCGATCGTGCTCGGCACCGTTGCGCCGCTCGCCGGCCATCTGTCCGACAAGATCGGCCGCACCCGCATCATGCTCGCCATGACGGCGCTGTTCCTCGTCACCGCCTATCCGCTGTTCGGCTTTCTCGCGGCGCACGCCGCGCTCGCCGTCATGATCCTGGTGGTCGCCTGGATGAGCCTGCTCAAGGCCGGCTATAGCGGCGTCCTGCCGGCCCTGCTCAGCGAGCTGTTCCCGACCGAGACGCGCGGCGTCGGCATGTCGCTCGGCTACAGCATCTCGGTGACGATCTTCGGCGGCTTCGCGCCGTTCATCTCGACCTGGCTGATCGAAGTCACCGGCACCAAGCTGGCGCCCAGCTTCTATCTGATGGCGACCGCCCTGCTGAGCCTCGTCGCCCTGGTGATCGTGCGCGGCCGCCTGCGCCTTAGCTAGTGTCCGATCGCATAAGTTCGTGATCCGGACGGATCACGAATTTAGGCGTGAATCGGCCACTCATTTTAAGTCTGACGTACCGGCTTTCTACGAAAGTTGGTACTAGGGTCGTCGCCGCCGGCGCGCCTCGTGAGGGCGACCGCGACCTCGGCGATCACGGGCTCCCAGTCGCCCGACCGGCTCTGACGAAATTGCCGTAGGCTCGGATACCACGGGCTGTCGGTGCGCTGCTGCAGCCAGCGCCAGCACGTGTCGAAGCGGTTGAGCAGCCAGACCGGCTTGCCGAGCGCGCCGGCGAGATGCACGATCGCGCTGTCGACCGCGATCACGAGGTCGAGCGCCTCGATCAGCGCCGCCGTGTCGGCGAAATCCTGCAGCGCGGCGGTCCAGTCGTGGATCGTCATGCCAGGTGGTGGCGTCGCGGCCTGCGCGGAAGCCGCGCCGGTCTGCAGCGACACCAGCGCGACACCGGGCACGCGACCGAGCGGCGCCAGACGCTCGAACGCGATCGAGCGGCGGCGGTCGGCGCCCTGGGTCGGCCGGCCGGCCCAGGCGAGGCCGACCCGCAGCCCGTCGAGCCCGTCGAGCCGCTGCCGCCAGGCCGCCACTGCCTGGGGCGCTGCCGCCAGATAAGGGACATCGCGCGGAATGGTTTCGAGCGTGGTGCGGCAGGCACGCGGCAGGCTGAGCAGCGGGCAGTGCGCATCGAAGCCGGGCAGCGCGTCGCCCTGGGCGACGGTGTGCTCGATGTTGGGCAGCCCGGCAAACAGCCGGACCAGCTCGCGCGGCGCCTCGAGCACGACGCGCGCGGTCGCGCCGACCAGCGGCGCGTAGCGGCAGAACTGGATGGCGTCGCCGAAGCCCTGCTCGGCATGCAGCAGCAGCACGCGGTCGCCGAGCTTCTCGCCGTTCCAGGCGGGCTCGGCGAAGCGCTGCGCCTCGCGCACCGACTCGCGCGTGCGCCAGCGCCACTCATGCTCCTCCCAGCCTTCGGCGAGCTGGCCCGACAGCAGCAGCGCGCGGCCGAGATTGTCGTGCAGCTCGGGCAGCTCCGGCGCCAGGCGCAGCGCCGCGTGGTAGCACGAGATCGCCTCGTCCGGCCGGCCAAGCCGGTAGAGCGCGGCGCCGAGATTGCCGAGCGTGTCGGCGCGCTCCGGCGCGACCTGCAACGCCGCGCGGTAGCACGCCTCGGCATCGTCGATGCGGTCGCGCTGCTGCAGCAGGTCGCCCAGCGCGGTCAAGGTCGCGGGATCGTCGGGCGCTAGGTCCAGCGCTTCATTATGGCAGCGCGCGGCATCGTCGAACCTTCCGAGCCTCGAGAGCGCCATGCCGAGGCTGCGCAGCAGCGCCGAGGACGGCGGCCCGAGCGTCAGCGCGCGCGCCAGCCGCGCCGCGGCCAGCCGGTCCTGCCCCGCATCGAGCGCGGCCAGGCCGGCGCGCACCAGGCTATCGAGATCGTCCGGATCGACCGCCGGACCGGTCTGGTTGTCGCCCGTCTTGTTGCTCATCGCCATTGTGACCGTGGTGTACTCATATGCGACGTGCGCTGGTACGGGAAAATACCGGCACGGTCCGTGGCGATGCCATCGAGCCGGATTTTCGATGAGGCGCTCGAATGACTTGGCCTACTATGTGCTTATCAGCTTTTGGCATTGGAGGAGCGAATGGAAGGCTCGACGAAGATTTCCGGCGGCTTGAAGCGCAAGCCGAAGCAGGAGCCAACGATCGGCGGCTCGACCTACGTTCGGCCTCAGGACATGGAATGGCAGGAGACCTCGTTCGACAAGGTCTGGCTCAAGGTGCTCTACGAGGACAAGGCGAAGGGCGAGTCGACCGTCCTGATTAAGCTCGAGCCGGGGGCGCACCTGCCGTTTCACGTGCATCCCGAGCTGGAGCAGGCCTTCGTGCTCGAAGGCTCCATCCAGGACCATGACGGGATATGCCGCGCCGGCGAGTATGTCTGGCGCAAGGCCGGCTCGTATCACGAGAACCGGTCGGACACCGGCGCGATCGTCTTGGGCGTCTACCGCAAGCAGAATGTCTTCGTCGGCGGGCAATCTGGCTATCGCGTCAAGCATGCCAAGGGCTGAGCGTCGGTACAGTCTGCGCATCGGCTGAGCCGTTGGGGGGAAGAGCATGGATCAGGAGTTGCATCGCCTGCCGATCGACCGGCGCCGTTTCATCGCGGTTTCGGCGGGCGGCGCGTTGCTCGCCGCGTTGCCGCTGTGTGCTCGGGCGGCCGCCAAATTCGGCGATCTCGATTACGGCATCGCCAGCGTCGACCCGCTCTACGCGGCGGCGTACGTCACCTTCAAGAACGGCTATTTCGAGCAAGAGGGACTCGACGTCAAATATCTCGACACGCAGAGCGGGCCACGCACCAAGCAGCTACTGGCGGCGCGGGAGATCTTCGTCGGCACGTCCGGGGTGAGCGACGCGATCGCGCTGAGCCTCGCCGGCAAGCAGGCCACCGTGATCTACGGTTTCGACCAGCGTGTGCCGTTCGCCAATCTCCTGATCCGGAAGGACGATTTCGACTCGGGGCGGATCAAGACCGTCAAGGATCTCGCTGGCAAGACGATCGCGGTGACCCAGCCGCAAGCCGCGACCTGGCTGATGGCGACCTATATCGCCGACCGGTTCGGCTTCGTGAAGGACGTCACGATCCGCGGGCTGGGCGACTTCACGACCATGCTGGGCGCCCTCAAGTCCAAGCAGGTCGACGCCTCGATCGCGACGATCTCGATGCTCGACACCGCCAAGCAGCAGGGCTGGGGCCACACGCTGTTCGACGTCAGCGACAGCGCGTCGTGGACCGAGACGTTCGGCGGCAGCCTCCCCGGAGTCGGCTGCTACGTGCTCGCCGACTCGATCGGCCGCCGGGGCGACGCCATTCAGGCGTTCGTCAAGGCGATGCGGCGCGGTCAGGCGGTGCTCAACGGCAGCACGCCGGATCAGATCATCGGGCTGATCTACGACGGCTACCTCGGCAGCTACGACCGTGCCGCCACCTTGCGCGCGGTCAGCGTCTACAAGAGCGGCGTGTGGAGCGCCGACAATCTCGTGTCGCCGGAGGCGTTCGGTCGCTTGACCAAGATCATGGGCGGCGGCCGGATGTTTAGCGACGACGAGATGAAGGCCGTGCCCTACGGGCGCATGGTCGACATGAGCTTCGTCACCAAGGCGAACGCTTGATGGCCGATCGCTCGCGCCGCCGCGTGCCGTCGGGCGCATGATCCGGATCGAAGGCGTCGCGAAGACCTATTTTTCGAGAGCCCAGTCGGTCCCGGCGCTGGGCAATATCACCGCGACGATCCAGGAAGGCGAATTCGTCTCGCTGGTCGGTCCGAGTGGCTGCGGAAAAAGCACCCTGCTGCACATTCTAGCCGGCTTCGATGCGCCGAACGCCGGGCAGGTCGTGATCGACGGCGCCCCGGTGCGCCGCGGTTCGGTGCCCGCCGGTCTGGGATACATCTTCCAAAAGGACACGGTGCTGCCGTGGCGTCGGGTGCGCGACAACATCGCGCTCGGCCCGCGCTTCCGCGGCGTGCCGCGGGCGGAGACCGACCGCAAGG
>Ga0302326_10033920_pt1 | contig 10127 bp, 9 predicted proteins | sample Palsa_T0_3_FD_202264 | JGI IMG/M metagenome (GOLD analysis project Ga0302326, IMG submission 202264) | Peat permafrost microbial communities from Stordalen Mire near Abisko, Sweden - Palsa_T0_3 | ecosystem: Environmental > Terrestrial > Soil > Palsa > Peat permafrost | place: Sweden: Abisko...
CGTGGTGCCGACGAAGTCACCGGTGACGGAAATCCCGTTGAACACGCCGCCCACGCTGGCGATCACGCTGCCGGCCGGCAGGAGCGTGGGATGGACGCCCACGCTGAGTTCATTGGTGGCAAAATCGCGCGTGATGATCGCGAGGAGCTTGATGCCATAGCCGAGCACGGCGGCGTTGTGAAAATCGGCCGGGGTGATGCGCTCGATCCCCTCGACGATCATCTGGTCGGGACGCACCCAGATGCCGTGGGCCAGCCACGCCAGCACGGACGCCTTGTGCGCGGTGTCCCAGCCCTGCACGTCCAGCGCCTCGTCGGCCTCGGCGTAGCCCAGCCGTTTGGCCTCGGCCAGGACGCCCGCATAGGGCCTTTGATGGGCGCCCATTTGCGTCAGGATGTAATTGCAGGTCCCGTTGAGAATTCCATAGATCCGCGGAAAACGATTGGCGACGAGCCCCTCCCGCAGCGCCTTGATGATGGGAATGCCGCCCGCCACGCTGGCTTCAAAGAAAAAGTGTCCGCCGTGCTTTTCCGCCGCCGCGAAGATTTCGGCGCCGTGCGCGCAAATGAGCGCCTTGTTCGCGGAGATGACGATCTTGCCACGGGCGAGCGCCGCCAGGGTGACTTTGCGGGCCAGGCCGGTGCCTCCCATCAGCTCGCAGACGATGTCGATCTTCGGGTCATTGGCGACCGCCAGCGCGTCGGCGCAAAGCCGCGACGCCGGGATGGCCACGGCGCGGATCTTTTTGAGGTCCCGCACAGCGACCCGGCGCACTTCCACGCGAACGCCGAGGCGCGACGCAAAATCGGCCCGGGCGCGCCGGAGGTGCTTCCACACCCCCTGGCCCACGGTGCCCAGCCCGCAAAGGCCGATAGCGACGGTCGGGAGCTTGCTCACAGGTATCCGCCGCCCTTCCCCTTGGCCTTGTTTTCCGTGCCGTTGCAGAGGCGCAGGATATTGGTCCGGTGCCGGACGACCACAAAGATGGCCACCGCGAGGGCCACCAAGATGATGAAAAGCTGGTCGCCGAAGACGAGCGCGCCCACCGGGAGGCTGAGAGCGGCCAGGATCGACGCGAGCGAAACATAGCCGCTGGTAAAAAACGTCAGGGTCCAGACCACGGCCGCGACGACCGTGACCGGGGGCATCAGGACGAGGAACGCCCCCGCGCTCGTCGCGACGCCCTTCCCCCCCCTGAACCGCGTAAAGCAGGAAAACGAGTGCCCGAGCATGGCGCAGACCAGGCCGATGGTTCCGAGCACCTTCGTATTTACTTCCGCCTGGGAATAAGCGCTGTCGCCGGCTGACGTCCGCCACGCGTGCCAAAGGAAGTAGAGCGGCCAACCCGCGGCCAGGGCCCCCTTGATCGCGTCGAGCACAAAAACGGTGTTTCCCGCCCTCGCGCCCAGGGTCCTCCGCACGTTGGTGGCGCCCGGGCTTTTGCTGCCGACTTCAAAGATGTTCACCCCGCGCGCCCGCGCCACCAGATAGCCGAACGGCAGGGAACCCAGGAGGTAGCCGCCCCCCGCCGCCAGGACGATCGCACCGAACTGGATGTTTCCGCCAGCGGTGTTCGGCCAAAAGAAAATGCCGGATACGTTCATAGCTGGACGAACTTCGCCGACTTTATCGCCGGATTGCCCTTGATCTCCCGCCGCGCCGCCGCGCTGGGCTCGGTGTCGACGCGCACCACCATGTAGGCGGACCCGCCCGGGGTGAGGCGGCTGAGCGACATATCGGCGATATTGACGCCGTCGCGGCCGAGGAGCGTGCCGACGGTTCCCACCATGCCGGGCTGGTCCACGTTTTCGAGGACGAGCAGCTTGCCTTCGGCGGCGACCTCGACTTCCCGCCCGTTGATCCCGATGATCCGCGGGTGGTTGCCCTTCCCGATCAAGGTGCCGGCCACGGCGAATGTCTCGCCGCCCGGAGCCACCGCCTCGACTTCGATGAGTTCGGTATAATCGCTGTCGGCGGTTGATTTCACCACCTCGAGGTGCACCCCCAACCGCTGCAGCAGGACGGGGGCATTGACGAAGTTCACGGTTTCACCGCTGATGCGGCGGAGAAAGCCGCGCTGGATGGACCGGGTGATCGCATTGGAGTCCAGGTCCACGATTTTTCCCCAATAGCTGATCCGCAGCGTGGCGATCTGGCTCGGCGCAATCTGCTGCACCAGCGTGCCGAGCTTGGAGCCGAGATCGAGGTAGGGCGCCAGCACCTTCAGGCCGGTGGCGTCAATGGAAGGCATGTTGACGGCATTGCGCACGATGCCGCCGTTGAGCACGTCGGCGATCTGCTCGGCGATCTCGACGCCCACGGCATCCTGCGCCTCCGCGGTCGAGGCGCCGAGGTGGGGCGTGAGGACGACGTTGGGCAGGCGGCGGAGTTCGCTGTCGGACGGCAGGGGCTCTTCCTCGAACACATCGAGACCGGCGGCAGCGACCCGGCCGGACTTGAGGGCCGCCAGCAGCGCGGATTCGTCGACGATGCCGCCGCGGGCGCAATTGAAGATGCGCACCCCTTTTTTCATTTTGGCGAACGCCGCCTCGCCGATCATATGGCGGGTGTCGTCGGTCAGGGGCATGTGCACGGAAATCAGGTCCGCCTGGGCGAGGAGATCGTCAAACGACACGGCCTCAACCTGCATCGCCTTGGCGCGGCTGGGCGCAAGATAGGGATCAAAGGCCAGCACCCGCATGCCGAAAGCCTGGGCGCGCTTCGCCAGCTCCCCGCCGATGCGGCCGAGTCCGACGACGCCGAGGGTTTTGCGGAAAAGCTCAAACCCCGCGAAACTCTTGCGATCCCACTGGCCGGCGCGCATCGAGGCGGCGGCCTGCGGCACGGGCCGGGCGCTGCTGAGAATATGGGCAAAAGTCAGCTCGGCCGTGGCCACCGTGTTGCCGGAGGGCGTATTCATCACGATCACCCCGTGCTCGGTGGCGGCGTCCACATCGACGTTGTCGACGCCGACGCCCGCCCGGCCCACCACCTTGAGCAGGGGGGCGGCGGCGATCACCTCGGCGGTGATTTTGCTCTCCGACCGCACGGCGATCGCGTGCACGTCCTTGACGAGATCGATCAACGCCGCCGGCGACGACCCATAGGCCTCCACGACGTCGAAATCGGGCTGCTGACGCAGCCAGGCGACTCCTTTGGGCGATATCTTGTCGGCGACGAGGACTTTCATTGAGGTAAAAAGGGGAAAGGCGAAAACATCCTAGATGATCAATGGGATAATGGAAGTTTCAATGTTTTCAGGCTGACACCGCCCAACTATGCCTTCAGGTTTCCAATTTATCCTTCTGAAGAACCATGCCCGATCGCCTCGAACAGCAAGTCAGGTTCATCATCGAGGTCGACAAGCTGAAGGAGATCTTCCGCCAGACGCTGTGCACGCAGAGCCGGCGCCCCGAGAACGACGCGGAGCACTCCTGGCATCTCTGCCTCGCGGTCATCGTGCTCGCCGAGCACGCCAATTTTCCCCAGCTGGATGTGCTCCGCGTGCTTAAGATGCTTATCATTCATGATCTTGTGGAAATCGACGCCGGCGATACCTTTGCCTATGACACCGCCCGGATGGCCGGCCAGCACGCGCGCGAAATGCGGGCGGCCGACCGCATTTTCGGCCTGCTGCCGGCGGACCAGGCCCATGATTTTCGGGCGCTTTGGGACGAATTTGAGGAGCGAAAGACCCCGGAGGCCCTTTTTGCCGCGGCAATGGATCGCTTTCAGCCCATGCTGCTCAATTGCCGCACTGAAGGAGCCTCGTGGCGCAAGCATGGCGTAACCCATGATCGGGTGCTCGTCCGAAACGCGGCGGTCGCCGACGGCAGTAAAACGCTTTGGGAATATGCGGTTAAGATGATCCAGGAAACCGTCGACGCCGGGCACCTGGCGCCGGCGCCGGACGCCTGACGCGAAAGCTCAGCTCAGATCGCGGAGGGACCCGAACTCGGGGTCGAAAAGCCGGCGATACGTCCGCACGATCATTCCGTCGGTGAGGCCGGAAAGCCAGTCGCAGATCTGGCGCGCCTTGGCGGCCGGGGTCGTCTCCGCGTCGATGAGCTGGCCGACGCGAGGCGGCAGGATGCGGATCACGCGCGCCCGGGGCTCGACGTAATGCCGCCAGCACGAGTCCCAGAGGTCGACCAGCACCTTCCTCGCCTTGTGCTCGATCTGCTGAAGCTGCGGGCTCTCGAAAATGATGTCGTTGGCCATCTTTTTGAAAAACTGGGCCTCGCGTCGCGCGGCCGGGGCGACCGCGAGTTCGTAGCGATAGCGGTTGGTGCGCCCGGACATGAAGTTGTCCCGCTCGCGCAGCCGGCAGGCGGTGATGAACGCCCCGATCTTGCCTGAAACAACGCTTTCGAGCCGGTCGTCGCGGATGCCCTGAAAAAGCTGCCCGAGCAGGCGTTCGCGCGCGCCGTCGATCGGCTCGCCCGCCGCCCACGCCTCGATGCGCTCGAGGGTGAGGAAGCCGGCCTTGACGCCGTCCACGATGTCATTGAGCGAATAGGCCACGTCGTCCGCCCAATCCATGATCTGGCATTCGACGCTCTTGAACGCGTTGAGCCGCTCGCCGCCGTGAAGCTTCACCGGGATCTCCGCCCCTCCGAGGACGAATTCCCGCGCCGCGACCTGGGGGTCGTAGAGAAAGTGATGGGCCGGAGGCTGGGCGAATTCGCTGAAGAGTTTCTTGTATTTCAGCACGCCGTCCAGGAGCGCGCGGGTCGGCTGCATGCCCCGGACGCCCGATTCGTTCTGGTACATCGTCGCCGTGAGGAGGTGAAGCGTCTGGGCGTTGCCCTCGAAGCCTCCCCAGGGCAGCATCAGTTCCTGGAGCGTCCGCTCTCCCGAATGCCCGAAGGGCGGATGGCCGAGATCGTGGGCGAGGCACACCGCCTCCACCAGGTCGCCGTCGATGAAAAAGTTCCCGCGCAGGGGCCCCTTCCGCGACCGCAGGTAATGGCAGATGGAGCGCCCGATCTGCGCGACCTCCATCGAGTGGGTGAGTCGCGTGCGATAAAAATCGTATTCCCCCGAAAGGAAAACCTGGGTCTTCGACTGCAGCTTCCGAAACGCGTGCGCGTGAATGATCCGGTCGCGATCGATCTGAAAGGGGTTGCGATAGTCGGTCTTCCGCTTTCCGCCGTAGGCCTCGCGGTCGAAGGCCTGGTAAAATGTGTTCGGCATGGCTTTCGCAACGATAGTTGAAGTTTCCGAAAACCGAAGCATGATTTTTTAGCATGCCGCATGAACTCAGGAAAACCACCCGGCAGCGCCTCGAAAAAGCCGCCCGGGCCGCGGCGGAAGGGGCCTATGCGCCTTACTCAAAGTTCCGGGTCGGCGCGGCGGTCGTGGCGGGCTCGGGGAAGATTTACTCCGGGTGCAATGTCGAAAACGCGTCCTATGGGCTGTGCATGTGCGCCGAGCGCGTCGCCATTGCGACGGCCGTTGCCGCGGGCGAAAAGGCGGTGCGGGCGGTGACGGTCTACACGCCGACTCCCGTTCCGACGGCGCCCTGCGGCGCCTGCCGCCAGGTGATCGGTGAATTCGGACCGGACGCGGTGGTGGTTAGCATTTGCGACTCGAAAAAGCGCCTGGAAAGCACGCTGCCCGCCTTGCTGCCCTTCAGGTTCCATCTGAAGCCTTGAAGGTAGACGCGGCGTCCCGCCGCGTATCGACGAGGAACGCGGCGGGACGCCGCGTCTACCTTGGGGCATCGGACGCCGAGTTTTGCGATCCCGCAAAAAATTCCCGCACGGCCCCGGCGACCTCGGCCCGCGGGACGTCGCGCTCCGTGCGCTCGCCCATGTCGCGAAATTTAACGACGCCTTTCCCCAGCTCGTCGCTGCCGTAGACCAGCGCGAGCCGCGCGCCCGCTTCAGCCGCGGCCTTGAATTGCTTGCCGAAGCCCAGTTCCTTGAAGGGGTACTCGACGGCGTAGCCCCCGGCGCGCAGCGCCTGGATGTCGGCGAACGCCACCCGCCGCTCGGCCTCGCCCCCAATGACGCAGTAGATATCGGCCGCCCTGATCAGGGCCGGCGCCAGCCCCCGCTGCTCGAGCAGCAGGCTGAAAGTCATGTCCCCGATGGCAAAGCCCGCGGCCGGCAAATCCGGCCCGCCAAGTTTTGCGACCAGGTTGTCGTATCGGCCGCCCCCGGCCAGGGCGCGGAGGTCGCCCTTGGAGTCGAAGGCCTCGAAGACAAAGCCGGTGTAATAGGCCAGGCCGCGCACCACCCCCAGGTCGATGGCGACAAATCGCGCGAGGCCCATCGCCGCCAGGCCGTCCATCAATTTTTCCCACTGGCCGATCCGCCCGACAAAGGCTTCGACCGCCCCGCTCCCCCTGACCTGGGTTTGCGGCGGGCGCTCCAGCGCGAGGGCCGGTCCGGCCGCCTGCAGTGAATCCAGGGACTTGATCGCCGCGAATTTCAGGATCTTCTCCTTGATGACCGGATCGAGGGCGCCAAATTTGGCCGCGTAGGGCTCGAAGGCCCCCTCCCCCGCCCGCTCGTGCTTGTCGACTGCGCCCAAAATCGCGGTGGCCTGCTCCTCGCCGAATCCCAGCGCGCCGAGATAATAAAACCAGAGATTCCGGTCGCTGAGCCGGACGTAGAAATCGGCCTCGGTGAGGCCGAAGGCCGTGAAACTTTGGATCAGGAGCGCAATCAGCTCGATCTCGGCTTCCGGCCCGGGTTCGCCGAAGATGTCGGCATTGAACTGGAAAAAACAGCGCCCCCGGCCTTTTTGCATCCGTTCGTAGCGGTAGAACTCCCCCAGGCTGAACCATTTGATCGGGCGTTTGAGGGCGCCGGCCCGGGCGCCCACCAGGCGGCACACCGACGGGGTCATCTCCGGGCGCAGCGCAACGTCGCGGCCGCCCTTGTCCGTGAAGCTGAAAAGCTGCCCCTCGATCTCCTCTCCCGACTTCGCCTTGTAAAGCTCGAGGGGCTCGAGCACCGGCGCGTCGTATTCAGCGAAGCCGTACGCGCAGGCGGTTTGCCGCCAGAGGCGGAACAGATGATTGCGGCGGGCCAGGTCCTCGGGATAAAATTCGCGAAAGCCGGGGAGGCTTTGAAATGTCATCTCGCGCCTACGCCAGCAATTTGGCTATATCCAGTTTCTTGAGCTGTTGTTTGAGGATCTTGCCGGATTTGAATTTCACGACCGCGCGCTGCGGGATGATGACCTCGGCTTCCGGCTTGTTCGGATTGCGGCCAATGCGCTGCTTGCGCACCTGAACCTCGAGAACCCCGAAATTGCGCAGCTCGACATTGCGTCCATTGGCGAGAGCCTTCTGCACGATCTCCAGGGTCTGTTGCACAGTATCCACAATCTGCTTCTGCGGAAAGCCTGTCTTGCGATATATTTCCAGCACTATTTCCCGTTTCGTCAGGTTGGTTGACATTGGATTCCTTTGGTTGCGACTTTAAACTGGATGATAAACTATTTGCAGAAACTGAATTACGTCAACTCCTTATGAGCGTTTCCGATTCCTCCGCCGTCCGTTCGATGTTTGGGCGGATCGCGCGCCGCTATGACCTGGCCAACCATCTGCTCAGCTTGGGATGGGATCACGCCTGGCGCCGGCGCCTCGTGCAAGCCGTCCGCGGCGCCGCCCCGCGGGATGTTCTCGACCTGGCGACGGGCAGCGGCGACGTCGCTTTCGCGCTCAGCCGGAAAGCGCCTTCCGCCCGGATTCTCGGCCTGGATTTCTGCCCGCCGATGCTGGCCGAGGCGGAGCGGAAAAAGGCCGCCGCCCCCGGCGCCTACGGCAATGTGCGGTTTGCGGCGGGCGACGGCCTCGCCCTGCCGCTGCCCGACGCGGATTTCGATGCCGTCACGATTGCCTTTGGCCTGCGGAACATGATCGACCGCCGGCGTTCGCTGGAGGAGATCCGGCGGGTGCTGCGCCCCGGCGGCCGCCTGTTCGTGCTCGAATTTTCCCAGCCGCAGCGCTGGTTTCGGCCCATGTATTTCCTCTATCTCGAGAAATTGCTCCCGGCGGCGGCCGGGATCGTGACGGGCGACCGATCCGCCTATGCCTATCTGAACCGGACGATCCGGGAATTTCCGGACCGGGAAAGCCTCTCCGCCGAAATGCGCGCCGCGGGGTTCAGCGACGTGACGTCCACCGGGATGACCTTCGGCATCGTCGCCCTACACGCGGCTGGGAAATAAATCACAAAACCTCAGAAATTTAGTTAAACGACTTCCCGCACCCGCACGTCGTATGCGCGTTGGGATTCTTGATTTCGAAGCCCTTGCCCTGCAGGCCGTCGTCAAAATCGATGCTCGAGCCTTGCAACTGGCCCAGGGCGGCGGCGTCCACCACGATCGTGACTCCCTCGCTCTCAAAAGCGGAGTCCCCTGCCTTGGCCTCGTCAAATGACATGCCGTATTGCAGGCCGGAGCACCCACCCGTTTCGACAAAAAGCCGGAGGTTTTTTCCCGGGGCCGGCTGGGCCTCGCCCATGGCACGCACCTGGCGGGCGGCGCGGGAGGTCAGCGTGATCATGCCTGAAAGGCTAACGTTCGGACGCAGTCTGTCAAACCTGCAGCAGTTTTCAGGCCAAATTCATTTTGTACTCTTGCATGCGCGGGCTTGGGGCCTTTACCTCCGCGGGTGCGATCAACCTTATCCCCATGAGCGGCGCCGGATTCAGTCCGCAGCTTCGCCAGCGCCAGACCCAATCGCTCGTCCTGGCGCCGCAGCTCCGGCAGTCCCTCAAGATATTGCAGGTGGCCGCGCTCGATTTGCGCTCCGTGATCCAGGAGGAGCTGCAAAGCAATCCCACGCTGGAGGAGCTGCCGATGGAGGGCGCGAGCCCGGAAAAGGTCGCCGAGGAAAAGGAAACCTCCGGCGACGGCGATGGCCGCGATGAGTCCGGTCCCGAAAGCGAGACGCCGAGGGATTCCGGCGAAAAGCGCGAGGAAATGGATTTTTCCAAGGAATTCGCGATCATGGGCAAGTTCGACGAGGACTGGCGCGACTCCGGGGCCGGCAGCACCCGCACCTATACCCAGGAGGACTCGGAGCGGCGCCAGCATTTTTTTGATTCGCTGGTCAGTGAAACCTCCCTGCAGGAGCATCTCATGCGGCAGGCGGAGCTGGCGGAGCTTTCGCTTCCGGCGCTCGAAGCCATGCGGCACCTCGTGGGCAGCCTGGATGACCGCGGCTTTCTCACCCAGACGCCCGCCGATCTGGCGCTGCAATCGGGCCTTCCGCTCGAGGCGGTGCAACAGGCGGCCGCCGCCCTTCACACTTTCGACCCGGCGGGCATCGGCGCCCGTTCGCTGCCCGAGTGCCTGCTGGCGCAGCTCGCCGCCAACGGCCGCGGCGAGTCGCTGCCGGCCCGGATGGTGCGCGAGCACTTCGAGCTGCTCTCGCGGCGCCGCATTCCGGAGCTCGCGCGCAAACTCGCGGCCCAGCCGGACGACGTCCAGGCGGCCATCGAGGAAATCGGACGCCTGGACCCCGCCCCCGGGCGGCGCTTCGCCGAGGACAGCAACCGCGTCGTCGTGGCCGACGTCACCGTCGAAAAGGAGGGCGGCGAGTGGAAGATCATCCTGAACAGCGATTACATTCCCCGCCTCCGGATCTCCAACACGTATCGCGAGCTGATTGCGAAGGGCACGCTGTCCAAGACGGAGCGCGACTACCTGCGCGAGCGCATGCGCTCGGGGAAGTTTCTGATCGACTCGATCGAGCAGCGGCAGCGGACGATCGAACGCATCACCCGCGAAATCCTCAAGGCGCAGGCCCCTTTTTTCGAGCACGGCGTGTCGCAGCTGCAACCGCTCACCATGACCCAGATCGCCGCCATCGTCGGCGTGCATGAGACGACCGTCAGCCGGGCAATCGCCAACAAATACATCAAGACCCCCCATGGCGTCTTCGAATTCAAGTATTTCTTCACCCCCGGCTACAAGGCCGAGAGTGGCTCGTCGGTCTCCAACACCAGCGTCAAGGAAATGATCTCCGACATGGTGTCGGTGGAAGACGGCGGGACGCCCCTGAGCGATCAGGAACTGGTGGGCCAGTTGCAATCCAAGGGCATCACGATCGCCCGCCGCACCGTCGCAAAATACCGCGAGGAGCTGGGGATCCTGCCGAGCAA
>Ga0302326_10033921_pt1 | contig 10127 bp, 11 predicted proteins | sample Palsa_T0_3_FD_202264 | JGI IMG/M metagenome (GOLD analysis project Ga0302326, IMG submission 202264) | Peat permafrost microbial communities from Stordalen Mire near Abisko, Sweden - Palsa_T0_3 | ecosystem: Environmental > Terrestrial > Soil > Palsa > Peat permafrost | place: Sweden: Abisko...
AGCGCCACGATGCCGCAGCTTGCCCAGCGCCGCAACGGTAACCGCGCCCAATACTGCTCCCAGGCCGGACGCTGCCATCAGCCAGCCCAGCCCGGTCTCGTCGGAATGCAGCACGATACGCGCAAAGTATGGGATGAAGGTGATGAAGGGAATGCCAAAGAAGCTCGCGATGGTCGTCATCCAAACCAGAACCTGCATCTGCGGATTTCCGCGCACGTAGGCGAACCCCTCGCGCAAGCTGGAAAACAGGCCGGGATAATGCGAAGGCTCCTGCTCCGGATAGCGGATGCGCGTGAGCGCCCAAAGCACGGCCAGAAAGCTGACGCCGTTCAAAAAGAAGTTCCCCGCCACGCCCACCAGTGCCATGGCATAGCCGCCCAATGTGGGGCCAAGAATGCGCGACATGTTGAACTGCGCGGAGTTAAGCGCGATGGCGTTGGTCAAGTCCTCGCGCGGAACCAGACGCGGTACCAGGGCCTGATAACTCGGCGCATTCATGGCCATCGCCATGCCATTGAGAAAAGCGATCGTCACCACGCCCCACACACTGATGCGATGCGTGTAAGCCAGCCAAGCCAGGAGAAACGCCAGCAGCATCATCGCTGACTGCGTAACCAGCAACAGGCGCCTCTTATTCACGCGGTCGGCCACCACGCCGCCGAACAGCGTGAAGATGAGGAACGGAAACGAGCCGGCGAACCCCACCACACCCAGCCAGAAAGCGGAGCCGGTGAGCGAGAGCACCAGCCAGCCCTGGGCCACGTTCTGCATCCAGGTGCCGATGTTGGAGAGAAAATTGCCGCTCCAGAAAAGGCGGAAGTTGGGGTTGCGCAAGGCGCGGAAGATCTGCGGCAGCCGGCTGTCGTGCGGGTCCGCGAATGCGGGCGTGGCTGCGTCGGCCTCTTCCACGGCGAGGCTTTCCGCCCCGCGAAAGGAGACCTTTCTCTGGGGGTTCCGCGCTTCGTCATCCAACCCGCGTCCTGCGCTCAGAAAGGCCACCCCCTGGCCTCTAGTGTAAGCTGTGGGATTGTTGCTGCCTCACCTTCCGATGCGGGCACGAGCTTCTGAATTTACAAATCGAATCGGGCATTCTCATTAAGGGATAAACGAATGACTCTGCGCACTCTGTCCGCCTTTCTGGTGCTCTTCGCGCTGGCTCCCGATGCTGTTCCTGCGCAAACGGCCCCTGCCACGGTCTTTGGCTATACCGACTTCGCAGCTGAGTCAAGAATCGAGAGTGAGTTTCTCACCGTACCAGACGCCAAACTCGCCGGGCAGCATCTCAAAACGCTCACCGCCGAGCCCCACATGGCCGCCACGCCCGAAGATCACAAGACAGCCGAATATGTGGCCGAAAAGTTTCGCGCCGCCGGGCTCGATACGGAGATTGTTCCCTACCGCGTGCTGCTGAACTGGCCCAAGGCGGTGCGCATGGAGGCCTTCGACGCGAACGGCAAACTGCTCATCAGCGGGCCCACGCGCGAGCACGTCGACGGCGATCCCGGCCAGGACGACCCGAGAGTCGTAATGCCCTTCAACGGCTCGTCCGGCTCGGGTGATGTGACCGGCGAGGTGGTCTACGCCAACTACGGCCGGCTCGAAGACTTCGACCAGCTCGCCGCGCAGCACATCGACCTGCACGGCAAGATCGTCCTGGTCCGCTACGGGATAAACTTCCGCGGCGTGAAGGTGTATATCGCGCAACAGCGCGGCGCGGCGGGCGTGCTGATCTATTCCGACCCGCAGGACGACGGCTATTACAAAGGCGATCCCTGGCCCAACGGACCGTGGCGTCCGGAGACCGGCGTGCAGCGCGGCTCGGTTCAGTTTCTATTCAAATATCCCGGCGACCCGGAAACGCCGGGCGTAGCCTCGACGCTCGACCTGCCCGACGCTGCCCGTGTCTCGCCGGAAGGAAACCAGCCGCACATTATTTCCATTCCCATCAGCTATCACGACGCGTCGCCCATCTTGCTGGCGCTCAAGGGGCCGGGCGTGCCGCAGGGCTGGCAGGGCGCGCTGCCGTTTCGCTATCACCTGGGGCCGGAAGGCGTGAAAGTCCATCTCGTCTCGCAGCAGGACTATCAGCGCCGCATCATCTGGGACGTGATCGGCAAAGTGAGAGGCTCCGAGTACCCTGACGATTGGGTGGTTGCCGGCAATCACCGCGACGCGTGGGTGTACGGAGCAGTCGACCCCAACAGCGGCACGGCGGCCATGCTGGAATCGGTGCACGGCATCGGCGTCCTGCTCAAGCAGGGATGGCGACCCAAGCGCACCATTCTCTTTTGCAGTTGGGACGCTGAGGAAGAAGGGCTGATCGGCTCGACCGAATGGGTGGAGCAGCACGCCGAGACCCTCAAGCGCGCCGTGGCCTACTTCAATGTGGACGTCGGCGTGGCCGGTCCGGATTTCTCCGCCGCCGCTGTGCCGTCGCTGAAGCAGTTCATCCGCGATCTCACGCGTTCGGTTTCCAGCCCGCTCGGGTCCACGGTCTACGAGCAGTGGAAGAATGGCCACCTCGAAGCCAACGAGCATCGCGGCTCGAATGCTCCGCCCGAGAACGAAGACGTCCATGTCGGCGACCTGGGCTCAGGCTCCGACTTCACGCCCTTCCTGCAGCATGTGGGCGTGCCCGCGACGGACATCAGTTCCGGTGGCCCGTATGGTGTGTACCACTCCACCTTCGACGACTACGCCTGGTTCACGCAGAATGCTGACCCGCACTTTGCCTACCTCCAGGAAATGGCGCGCGTGTTCGGCCTGGAAGCCCTGCGCATGGCCGACAGCGATGTGCTTCCCTACGATTACGTGACATACGCGAAGGCCATACAGTCCTACATTGGCGCTGCCAGGCGCAAGGCTTCCGACGCGGGAGCAGGCCTGGATTTTGCTCCGGTTGAGCTTGCGGCAGGTCGCTTTGCATCAGCGGCGCAAAAGGCGTATGTCCTGCAATCTTCAGGAAAAGGCGATCCAGCCAAACTCGATAAGCTGAATCAGACTCTGCGCCAAACCGAGACCGCGCTGGTGAACGAGGCTGGACTACCCAATCGTCCCTGGTACCGGCACACCATCTACGCGCCCGGTGAGTTCACCGGCTACGCGGCCGTGGTGATTCCCGGCGTGAACGAGGCCATCGACGCCAAGGACACGGGCCGCGCGGCACAGCAGTTGTCGGTGCTTACGCAGGCGCTGGATCGGGCCGCGCGCACGCTGGACGCTACGCCCTGAGCCGATTCCTTGAGTAGTCAAAATCTTCACGACCCCAAAGTCGCGACATGAACCTGCAGCCGTTAATCGTCAATTGCAGGCGGTGGTCTCGCCGCTGGATCGCGAAATGACCCTCCCCGGTTATTCGCACACCCCTGCCACCAACGAACCACGCTGCTCACACCGAGTGGCTATTTCGCCCTCGAGCTCAGTCCCGGTACTCTCCTCAAAGATTCGACCCAACTGATTTAACGCTGTTTTGTGCGCGACGTGGGTTCGGACAGAATGGAGCTCTGCCTGTGGCTGATATTCTGATTTGCGCCTTGTTTGCAGCAGTGATCATGACGCCGGGCATCGCCGCCGGCATACTGCAGTGCCGCTCGCATAGAAACGACCATTGAAGGCTTTGACACAGCGATCATGCGGCCTCCACGGCTGCTGAACGTGGGACTCAGTCCCGATCATCCCGCCCGGTGAGCAAGCCCTGGGTTTACGACCTATCCCCGCTGGTAACACACACCGGCTTACCAAAGACGAATGCCCAATCCCACAAAGTAGACATTCCATTTCTCGTTGACATTCCATTACATTCGCCGGATGCGGTTCGGAAAGCGCGCTTTCCGATGATGCTGGGCCAAATGTGAACGCAAGGAGTTTCCACATGCTCAAAGATTGTTTGCTCGGCCTGGCTTGGATAGCCATCGTGCTTGTTCCGGCCATCGTGGCTTACCGCCAGCCTGTTGTCTCGCATAACGGCTACCTTGACAACTACATGGACCCCGCCGGCCAGAACACGTCGAACCAGGACACATCCAATCTCGCGGCCGTCGCCGATCCAGCAACAGAGCAGTAACTGGACTCCCGCGCGAATCGGAGATCGATTCCCTTCTCCATTCCCTTGTGAGCAGCCAGCACTCAGCCGTCATGCGCAACCAATGCCGGATTCTTCCCTTTCCGGCTCAATCCCAGGTGATCTACATCACACATTTATTGACCCCAGCCGGTTAGCCTCGTATCGTTAGAGGTTGACTATGAATATTCCTCCCAACACGCTGAAGATCGGAGCCGGGGTCGTCGTAATCGTCGGCACCATCATCGCCCTTGCATCCATCAATACCGGCAAGGAGATGAGCTACTACGTAAAGATCGGCGAGGTACTTGCCCCGGCGGATCAAGGCGGCATGGGCGATAAAGTGCACCATCGCGATTTGCGTGTGGAGGGATTCGTGGTGCCGGGCTCCATCGAGCAAAGTGGCCCCAACGTCACCTTCACCATGAACGAGTTCGAGAGCCACTCCCCAAGCGCAGCCCACGGCAAGACCCTCAAGGTCGTATACAAGGGTGCCGAACCGCCTCCCGACACCTTCAAGGACGACTCCCAGGCCCTGGCGATGGGCACATACGGCTATGACGGGGTGCTGCACGCCAATGTGCTCCAGGCCAAGTGCGCCAGTAAATATGCACCGGCAGGCCCCAATCAGCCATCCACCAAGCCCGCTGCTCCGGCGCCTCCCAAATCCAACGCCGCGGCGCCCGCCGCCGGCCAAGCCAAACCGGCCGCCTGAGGATGACCGCGTCGGAAGCCGCGTCGCCGACCGCAGCGCGCTCGTTTTGCGCCCGTTTGGACGGCGTGTCCCGGCTCTTTGGATCGTTTGCCGCACTGCGACAGGTGACGGTCGATCTTGAACCGGGGCGCTGCTACGTTCTGATCGGCGAGAACGGGGCAGGGAAATCGACCCTGCTGCGGATTCTGGCCGGACTTCTGCGGCCCAGCTTTGGCGCAGTCAAGGTCTTCGGCACCCTCGACCCCCACGACGCGCGTGCGCGCATCGGCTACATGAGCCACGCTCCCATGCTCTACGACGAACTTACCGCCGAGGAGAATCTTCGTTACTTCGGCAGCCTTTACCCTGGGCGGCCGAGTTTGTCGCCGGCCGAGGCGCTGCGCCAGGTTGGCCTTGATCCGGAACTCAACCGCACGCTGGGCCAGTACTCGCAGGGCATGCGCCAGCGCACATCTCTGGCGCGCGTATTGCTGCCCGCACCCGAGCTACTGCTGCTCGACGAGCCGTTCTCCAACATGGACGTCGAATCCGTCAGCCAGATGGTTGAACTGCTAGCCGGGTTCCGCCACGGCAACCGGACGATCGTGTTAACCACCCATCAGCGCGACCACGCCGCGCCCATTGCCGACTGGGTGCTGGCGCTAAAGGCCGGTCGCGTAGCTTCGTTCGAGCCCGGGAGTCCCACCCTATGAAGACCAACGGCGCGCGCTTTCTTGAATCTCTCGGCATCCCCTTCGAGATCCGCGAATACGAAGTCGACCCCAACGACCTGAGCGCCATCACCGTCGCCAAAAAGATCGGAATGCCCGCCGAACAGGTGTTCAAAACGTTGCTGGTCACGGGCGGACCCAACATCTATCGCTTCGCCGTAATCCCCGGTGACGCCGAACTCGACTTCAAGAAGCTGGCCCGAGCCGCCGGCCTGCGCAAAGCCGAGATGGCTCCGCTCAAGGACGTCCAGCCCCTCACCGGCTATATTCGCGGCGGCGTCACCCTGTTCGGTGCGCGGAAGCCGTACCCGGTCTACATTGACGAGACGGCGGTTCTGTTTGACAAGATCAGCGTCTCCGCAGGAGCTCGCGGAACCCAGCTAATCCTCGCCCCCGAAGACTATCTCCGCGCCGCCCAGGCACTGGACGTCGAAGTCCAGACCGCCGACCTCACCAAACCAAAAAGGATGGGGGCCCCAGAGCCTGTCCTGAGCCTGCCAAAGGATCTCGCTTCCGAAACCTGGGAAAGCACACCTCCAAAACCCGCGGGACAAGACCAATGACCAGCGCCCTCTGGACCCATCTCGTAAAAGATCTCCGCATCGAGTGGCGCTCCCGCGAGGCCATCAACTCCATGCTGTTTTTCGCGTTGCTTGTAGTCGTGCTCTTTTCGCTCGCCTTCGATCCGCGTGGCGCATTCTCGCAGCAGATAGCCGGCGGAGTGTTGTCGGTGGCCACCATGTTTGCCTCCGTCAGCGCGCTCAACCAAGCCTGGGCGCGGGAGATTCGCCACCAGGTCCTCGACGCCCAGCGCATGGCGCCCACGCAAGGCTCGCAGATGTTTCTGGCCAAGGTGCTGGCCAATTTCCTCTTTGTCTCCATCGTGCAATTGCTGCTGGCGCCGGCGTTTCTGGTCTTCTATAACCTCCACATCCAGGGCAACGCCTGGCTACTGTTGCTGGTGCTGCCGCTGGGCACCTGGGCGCTGGTGGCCAACGGAACGTTCTTTGCCGCGCTCTCCATCCGCAGCCGCAACCGCGAAATGCTGCTGCCGCTGATTCTGTTTCCGATCTTCATGCCGGCGCTGCTGGCCATGGTGCTGGCCACCGGCTCCATCCTCACCGGCGATGGCGATCCGGGTTTATGGATAAAGCTGCTGGCCGGGTACGACACCATCTTCACCACGGTCAGCCTGCTGCTGTTCGACGTGGTTTTGAATGCGGAGTAGGAGAATACATCCCTTGATGGATACAACGGATGCAGCCGCGTCGTAAACTGGAAAGGTCTAGCAGAACTCGTATGAAGAAACTCATCATTGGCCTCTACGCACTCATCACCATCGCCCTCATGGTCTGGGGTTTCTACCAGGCAATTTACGTCGCCCCCGTGGACGCCTTGCAGGGCGAATACTACCGCATCATCTTCTACCATGTGCCTTCTTTCTCAGCAGCGTTCACGTTCTTCTCGGTCAGCTTTCTCGGATCCATCGGATTCCTTTCTTTTCGTCGTAGCCGTCCGGAGTGGGCGCAAATCGCCGACGCCTGGGCTCTGGCCGGAGCCGAGGTGGGCGTGGTCTTCTGCACGGTTGGTCTCATCACCGGGCCAATCTGGGCCCGGCGCGCCTGGAACATGTGGTGGACCTGGGACGCGCGCCTCACTACCACCCTCGTCCTGTGGCTCATCTATGTGAGCTATTTGTTGCTGCGACGGTTTGTGGCCGGCCCGCAGATGCAGACGCTGGCGGCCGTTCTGGGTATCTTTGGCGCGCTCGATGTCCCAATCGTCTACATGGCCAACCGCTGGTGGCGGACCCAGCATCCCGCGCCGGTCTTCGGCGGAGACTCAAGCTCCGGCATGGCCCCCGCCATGGTTCACGTCCTGCTCTGGAACATGCTTGCGTGGTTCATGTGGGGCGTGCTGATTCTCATCCTGCGCTATCAGGTAGAGCGCAAGCAGCAAAAGTTCGCGGCTCAGGAAGTCCAGGAAGCCCTCAACGCCTGATTCCAGTCCGCTTGGTCGGGGTCAAAAGCCCCGCGAAATCGAGGAAAGAATGAAAAAACTCATCATCGCCCTCCTCTTCGCCATTCCAGCCGGCCTGCTCGCTTGGTCCTGTTACCTGGTCCTTTCCGGCCCGCCCCAACCGTACTTCGGCTGGCAGTCGCAAATGTCCGCCGACGAGCACGATCGAATCCTGGCCGTGCTGGGCCACAAATTCACAATTGCCGCTTTCGCCGTGACCTGGGCCATCCAACTGGGCTATCTGGCCTGGCTGGGGATGAAATGGCGCGCGGAGAACCGCAATGAGCCGCAAAATCAGCGCGGCCCCCGGTAAAATCCAGGCTCCGCATAAAGCCTTTTAATTTAATAGGTTAGGCGAACCTCAGCGCAGCCGTTCCACGCCCCGCCAGTTACGGCTCTTGTTCGCACCCTTGCGGCCTAACACCAAAGTGGGATTGGCATAGCACCAGTTGCTTGAAAAAAGCCTTCTTTGTGGGATTTAAGTTTTCTCTTCGCACGCCGATGATCCAGATGTGGACAAGCTCCGTGAGCCCCACGAGGAGAGAAAGCAATGCATGACCTCTTGATTGCCCTGGCATTTATCGGAATGGTAGTTGCTCCCGCGGTTGTTGCCGCCAAGTCCGGCGCGGAAGCTGCCGACGAACTCGAAGACTAATTAACTTTCCTTGCAAGTGACTGGAGGGAACGAAATGCGTACTTTGGCTAGATTCTTACTCGGATGTTTCGCAATCGGAGCCCTGGCGCTTCTGGGCACAAGCCTCCTTGGCCCTGTCGGTACCCAGTCCCTGGCCGACTCCACAGTTCGCAGAGTCTCCTCCGCAGTCCCCGATCTAAACTCATTCTCCAACTCCGCCGGCGCGTTTGTCCGCCGCAACGCCACCACCGCGCAACTGCAGATGGAGAGCATGAAAAACAGCATTCCCCGGAGCGTTGCCGTCAGCGACTTAATTCCCCAGAACTCTTCCAATTGGATCCAGGGCGGCGCTCAAGCCGCGTCCCAGGCAGTGGGCAACAAGCCCGGTGAGTTTGCCAAGAAGATCCCGATCGTCAACCGGGCTTTAGGTTCCACCGACGCGCACATCGCTTCACTTCGGCAAGCCATCAACAATGAGGCTGCTAACTTCTAGGCCCCGTTCGACCAACCGTCCCCTGCCGGCGCCGCACCTCTGCGGCATTTGAACCCCCGGTGCTGCTGACTCGTCCAAAACAATTGCCCTACACCTCGCCAGACGTTAGACTGGTGGTTTGAGGGGCCACGCATGTTAGTTGTCATGAAAGCGCAGGCTACGCCGGAACAGGTCCAGGCGGTCTGCGATTACATTGAGCAGTTGGGCTTCCGTGCCCACCCGCTTCCCGGAGCCCAGCGTACCGCCATCGGCATCACCGGCAACCAGGGCGAGGTGGAGCGCGGCAATATTGAAGAGCTCTCCGGCGTCGCCGAGGTCATCCGCGTCTCCAAGGCCTACAAGCTGGCCAGCCGCGACGTAAAAGAAGAAGACACCGTCATCCAGTTTCCGGGCACCGACGCCACCATCGGCGGCAGCGACTTGTCCATCGTTGCCGGGCCTTGCTCGATCGAGAGCCGCGACCAGGCCTTCGAGATTGCCGAGCTGGTATCGGCGGCCGGTGCGCAGTTTCTTCGCGGCGGCGCCTACAAACCGCGCACCTCGCCTTACGCCTTTCAGGGACTGGGCCTGGAAGCTCTGCAGATCATGGCGGAAATTCGTGACCGCTTCGGACTGCGCATCGTCACCGAGGCCATCGACAACGAGAGCCTGGAGTTGGTGGCCGAATGGGCTGACGTGATTCAGATCGGCGCGCGCAACATGCAGAATTATTCGCTGCTCAAGAAGGCCGGCAAGCTGCGCAAGCCGGTGCTGCTCAAGCGCGGACTCTCCGCCACGCTGGAAGAGTTCCTGATGTCGGCCGAGTACATCATGAGTGAGGGCAACTACCAGGTCATCCTCTGCGAGCGCGGCGTGCGCACCTTTGCCGACCACACCCGCAATACGCTCGACCTCAGCATTGTTCCCGCCGTGCAGCGGGTCAGCCATCTGCCCATTCTCGTCGACCCCAGCCACGGCACCGGCAAGCGCGACAGCGTATTGCCCATGGCGCGCGCAGCGGTTGCCACCGGCTGCGACGGCATTCTGGTTGAAGTACACAACCATCCTGACAAAGCTCTTTCGGATGGCCCGCAGTCCATCTATCCCGACCAGTTTGGGCGCATGATGGACGAGCTTGCGCAGATCGCCCCGGTAGTAGCCCGCCGTCTGCCCCGCGGCATCCACGTAGCCGCAGCCGCGGACTGACCGCATGACCGGTCTACCCCATTGGTCTGTCATCCCGAGCAAGCGCAGCGAGTCGAAGGACCTGCTTTCCATTCTCTATCAAGCATCAAGGCTCCGTGCCCCATCCATTCGCCTTTTTTCAGGCGAATGGGTGGGAAACCACAAATCCAAACCCGCTCTGTTTTTGTTTTCGGTCCTACTGCCGCTCACCGCCTGCCGCTCCCACGACTTCCCGCAATACCCGCCCAACTACCGTGAATACGCCTACATCACCAACGGCGGCAGCGCCACCGTCACCGTGCTCGACGTAGCCAACGTCCGCATCGACCGCG
>Ga0302326_10033922_pt1 | contig 10126 bp, 9 predicted proteins | sample Palsa_T0_3_FD_202264 | JGI IMG/M metagenome (GOLD analysis project Ga0302326, IMG submission 202264) | Peat permafrost microbial communities from Stordalen Mire near Abisko, Sweden - Palsa_T0_3 | ecosystem: Environmental > Terrestrial > Soil > Palsa > Peat permafrost | place: Sweden: Abisko...
TGAGGTGGCGGTCAAGCCCGGTCGCCACCGCGAGGCAACGCTCTACCACGCGCTCGCCGGAGCCGGCGAGGGCGAGAAGCGAACGCTCGCGCAGCTGCGTGAGAAGGCGCTCGCGCACTACTACACCTCGGAGCTGCCGGTGTGGCGGCGCTCGGGCTTCTGGGTCACGAGCCTCGAGACGCTCGACCTCGACGCGCTGATGGATCAGGCCGATGAGACCGAGCCGGGCGCGGGCGCGCCCGGCGCTCCAGCCGCCGGCGAGATCCCGGAGGTGGTCACGCGCACGCTCCCCGAGCGCGCGCGTGCCGGCAGGATCGTGCAGAGCGCGGGCGTGGTCGTGCACGTGGACCTCGAGCCGGCGCTGAAGGAGAAGGGCGTGATCCTGTGCTCGCTCGAGGATGCGTTCCGCGATCACCTGGACCTGGTGGAGCCGTGGTACTCCAAGCGGCTGACGATCGACCGGCACAAGCTCGAGGCGGCGAACGCCGCATTCTGGACGGGCGGGGCCTTCCTGCACGTGCCCGACGGAGTCATCGTCGAGGACCCCTTCGAGATCGTCTACGCGATCGAGGGCCCAGGAGTGGCGCAGTATGCGCGCACGCTCGTGGTGGGCGGGAAGGCGAGCGAGTTCCGGGTGACCGAGTACGACCTGGCCGAGGACTTCGAGGGCCAGGCGCTGCACGCGGGCGCGTTTGAGCTCTATCTCAAGGACGGCGCGCGCTGCCGGCTGTCACAGCTTCAGGACTGGGGCCAGGGAGACGTGTTCGACGTGTCCACGCGCTTCGTGGGCGTCGGTCGCGACGCGTACTGCCACTGGCTTCCGGCGCTGCTCGGCGGCCACCTCGTCCGCCAGCACCTCGAGCTGGCCGTCTCTGAGCCGGGTGGCGACATGGCCTTCCGCGGCCTGTTCTTCACCGAGGAGCACGAGCACCTGGATGTGTTCGCCGTGGACCTCCACGAGACCGGCCCCTCCGGCGGGGACGTGCACTGGCGGGGAGCGGCCAGCGGGCAGAGCCGCGCGAGCTTCGAGGGCCTGATCCAGATCGACCCGGGCGCCCAGCAGACGCACACCTACCTGCAGATCCACTCGATGATGCTCTCGCCCAAAGCGCGCATCGACGCGATCCCCTCGGTGCTCGTGTCCGCGGACGACGTCTCAGCCTCACACGGCGGCACGGTCGGCGAGTTGGACGAGGCGGCGATCTTCTACATGCAGACCCGCGGCCTTGACCGCCCGGCGGCGGTGCGGGTGATCGTCGAGGGCTTCTTCGAGCCGCTCATCGCCGAGCTCGCCGACGAGCCGTTGGAAGAGCTCGTGCGCGAGAAGGTCGCGGCGAAGCTCGCGGCGGCGCGTGATGACATCGAGGCCTATGCCACAAGTCGCTGACAGCGCCGTTCTGAGCGGGGTGAGGGCCGACTTCCCGATCTTCAGGCGCGAGTTCGGCGGCCGCCCGCTCGTATATCTGGACTCGGGAGCGACGTCGCAGAAGCCGGACGTGGTGATCGAGGCGGTGGCTGAGCACCTGCGAAGCCACAACGCGAACGTCCACCGTGGCGTATACGCGCTCGCTCAGGAGGCCGATGCGGCCTACGACGGCGCGCGCCGGCGTGTGGCGGCTTTCACCGGCGCGGATCCGCAGACGACGATCTTCACGAAGAACGTGACCGAGGCGATCAACCTCGTCGCCTACTCCTGGGGACGCGCGAACATCGCGGCGGGCGACGCGGTGCTGATCACGCAGGCTGAGCACCACGCGAACCTCGTGCCGTGGCAGATGCTCTGCCGGGAGCGCTCGGCGGAGCTCCGCTACCTGGAGGTCGATGACCACGGCGAGCTGTCCCTCGATGCGCTCGACTCAGAGCTCGCACGCGGCGATGTGAAGCTCGTCGCGTTCACGCACGTCTCAAACGTGCTCGGCACGATCAACCCGGTGGCGGAGATGACAGCGCGCATCCGCGCCGCTGGAGCCGTGTCGCTGGTCGACGGCGCGCAGGCGGTGCCGCAGATGCCCGTTGACCTCGGCTCGCTGGGCGCCGACTTCTATGGGTGGACGGGCCACAAGGCGCTCGGCCCCACGGGCGTGGGCGTGCTGCACGGCCGCCGGGAGCTGCTCGAGCAGATGGAGCCGTTTCTCACCGGCGGGGACATGATCGCCTCGGTGGACTTCCACACGGCGAGCTGGAACGAGCTGCCCTACAAGTTCGAGGCGGGAACGCCGCCGATCGCCGAGGCGGTCGGCCTGGGCGCGGCCGTCGACTACCTCTCAGCGCTGGGCATGGAGCGCGTCCGCGCCCACGACCAAGCCCTTACGGCTTACATGCTCGAGCGGCTCGCCGAGATCCCCGGACTGCGCGTGGCCGGGCCGCCCGACGCTGAGCGTCGGGGAGGCCTCGTGTCGTTCACGATCGAGGGCATGCACCCCCATGACATCGCCGAGCTGGCCGACCGCGGCGGTGTGTGCATTCGCGCCGGGCACCACTGCGCGCAGCCATTGATGCGCTGCCTCGGGGTGAGCGCGACGGCGCGGGCAAGCGTGGGCGTCTACAACGAGCCGGCTGACATCGACGCGCTCGTGGAGGCCCTCATCCGCGGGCGCGAGGTGTTCGGGCTCTGATGGACGACCTCTACCGCGACTACATCCTCGACCACTACAAGCAGCCGCGAAACTTCGGCGAGCTCGACCCACACGATCTCGAGGCGCTCGAGCACAACCCGCTCTGCGGGGACGAGCTGGGCGTGCACATACGCGTGAAGGACGGGCGCATCGAGGATCTCCGCTTCCACGGCCACGGCTGCGCGATCTCCCAGGCCTCGGCATCGATCGCCTCAGAGGAGCTGAAAGGCATGGAGCTCAGCGAGGTGGAAGGGCTCGGCGCGGATTGGATGATCGAGCTGCTCGGCATACCCGTGTCCGCCACGCGGCGGAAGTGCGCCCTCTTGAACCTGAAGGTCGTGCGCGGCGCCGTCAGCGGCGATCACGCCTGGCCCACCTGATCGGGCGAGGCAGCTTCAATGGCGATGGCTGGCGGGCTCGATACAATCCCTAGTTCAGAGCACAGGATTCCCCAAGGCACCACCAGAGGAGCCACATGGCCACCGTTGACAGCGTGAAGATCACCAAGCCCAGCCCGATCGTCGAGGACGACCAGGGTCAGCTGCGCGCTCGCCAGGGCATCTCGCGCGAGGTGGTCTCAGAGCTGTCGAAGATCAAGGGCGAGCCCGACTGGATGGCCGAGAAAAGACTCAACGCGCTCGAGATCTTCGAACGTAAGCCCGTCCCCACGTGGGGACCCGACCTGAGCGGTCTGAAACTGGATGACCTCGTGCTCTACTCGCCCCCCACGGCCGGCCGCTTCAACAGCTGGGATGACGTGCCCGCCGAGATGAAGCAGACCTACGAGGACCTCGGCATCCCCCAGGCCGAGCGCGAGCACCTCGCCGGCGTCGTCGGCGTCTGGCGCCAGGAGCCCGTGTATGAGGGCCTGAAGGAGGAGTACGCCAAGCAGGGCATCCTGTTCTGCTCGATGGACACCGCCATCACCGAGTACCCCGAGCTGGTGCAGAAATACTTCATGACCAAGTGCGTGCCCGCGCAGGACAACAAGTTCTCGGCGCTGCACGGCGCCGTCTGGTCGGGCGGGGCCTTCTGCTACATCCCCAAGGGCGTCAAGTGCGACCTGCCGCTGCAGTCCTACTTCCGCATGGAGGGCGCCGGAGAGGGCACCTTCGAGCACACGCTGATCGTCGCGGACGAGGGCTCGGAGGTGAACTACATCGAGGGCTGCACGGCACAGACCTACAGCGTCAACTCGATGCACTCGGCCGTCGTTGAGATCTTCGTGCACGAGGGCGCAAAGGCGCGCTACACGACCGTGCAGAACTGGTCCAAGGACGTCTACAACCTGAACACCAAGCGCGCGATGGTCGACGCTGAGGGAACGGTGGAGTGGGTCGGCGGTTCGATGGGCGCCAAGTACGTGATGCTCTACCCCGGCTCCTTCCTGATGGGCGAGGGCGCGCGCGCCGACCACCTGAACGTGGGCGTGGCAGGCAAAGGCGTGCACAAGGACACCGGCGCGAAGGTCGTGCACCTCGCGCCGAACACCACCTCGAACATCCTCGCCAAGTCAATCTCCAAGGACGGCGGCATCATGGGCTACCGAGGCCTCGTGAAGATGGGCCAGCACTCGCAGGGCTCGAAGTCGCGGGTGCAGTGCGACGGGCTGATGATGGACGGCGAATCGAAATCCGACACCTGGCCGGACATCCAGATCCAGAACCCGCACGTGACCGTCGCCCACGAGGCCACCGTCGGGCGTATCTCAGACGACCAGCTCTTCTACATGGGCTCGAGGGGCTTCACCGAGGACGAGGCCGCAGCGATGATCGTCAACGGCTTCATCGAGCCGGTGACGAAGGAGCTGCCGATGGAGTACGCCGTCGAGCTCAACCGCCTAATACAGTTGGAGATGGTCGGCAGCATCGGCTAGACGCGTCGTTCGTTGCGCGCGCCTGTTGACACGATCGTTGCTCCGCTGTTCCCGACGCGGTTGCCTTGGCTCAACACGACGGGGCCGCAGGCCAGCATCCGGCGGGGGCGGCCGATGCTGGTGGAGTTCTGGGATTTCTGCCGCCCGAACTCGATGCGCACGCTGCCCTATGTGAAGGGCTGGCACGAGCGCTACGGCGAGGCGGGCCTGCGCACGATCGGTGTGCATTGCCCAGGGTTTGACGCCTCGCGCGAGGAGGCGGCGGTGAGGGCGGCGGTGGAGCGCCTGGGGATCTCCTACCCCGTGCTGATCGACAGCGGGTTCGAGGTTTGGGAGGACTACGGCAACGAAGGATGGCCGGCGCGCTACCTGTTCGACGGACGGGCGCGCCTGATTGAGTACCACCACGGCGAGGGGGGCTACCGCGACACCGAGCTGGCGATTCAGGAGCTAGTGGGCGTCGAGCGTGAGCCGCTGGGCCCGGTGCGACCCGAGGACGCGCCGGAGGCACAGCTGTTCGCCCAGACCGAGGATCAGCCGGGCGCGTACTCGGGTCCGTATGAGGCCGGCGGCGTGTGGGCGGTTCTCGCGGGGACGGGAACCGTGGGCTACAGCGACAGCTCCAACGCTGTGCGCGGTGAGCTGGCGCTCACGCAACCGGGCGCCTACCCCCTGATCGAGCATTCGCGCCACAGCGCGGGGGTGCTCGCGCTCGATTGCGGGCCCGGCGTGGAGTGCCTCGCGACGTGCTTCACCCCCGGGGTGATGTGAGCGTCGCGCCGCGCTCAGAGCGTGTGCTCGAGGTGGTCCAGTTCCGCGTGCGTGCGGTCCTGTAGGAGCCGCTCGAGCACCGGCGGACCAGAGTCTCCGACGAGCACGCAGCCACCCGGCCAGTAGGGGCTCTCGCCGAGCGTGGGGGTGAGGAAGGCGGGAGAGTACGTCCAGCATCCGGCGTTGATGAGTCGCCCGGCGCGCCACTCCGGCCCGTGCTCGCCGGGGAGCGCTCCCGCCCGATGGGTGTGGCCGAAGACCACATGGGCGTCACCGAGGCCGAGCCGCATAGCCACCTCAGCCATCGCGTTGAGCCCGGCGCGCCGGAGCTCTCCGGCCGACACATCGGTTCGCACCGGGCCGATGCCCGCGCGGTTGACCGCGGCCACCGCCAGTGGGAAGGCGGCCACAAGCGCACGGGTGCGCAGACCGCGGAGGGCCGAGGACACGCGGGCGCGGTGGGAGAGACGGTGGCCGGAGCCTCCCACGGAGCCACCACCCATGCTTCCCCCCAAGGCACGCCAGGCGCCAACCATGCCGACCCCGTTCAGCGCCGCCCCGGTGCGGCCGTCCCTCGCGACGGCGTCGCGCCAGGCGAACACCGGTGTTGACACTGCCTCATAGTCATCGACACTGTCGAATGCCTGCGCCGGGCGACCCAGCAGGCGGCTCATCACCCCCACGCTCAGCCGCTCCAGGGTGGGCATCGTCAGGTGGCAGTCCAGGTAGTGGCCGTGCGTCGCATACACGTCAGGACGCACCCACAGTCCCGGGTAGGCCACGCGGACTCGCGCGGGGGACGCCCAGCCGGCGATCCGTGCGAGCGCCGGCGAGACCTCCGCAGGCTCGAGCAGCTGCTCCGGCGCAAGCGGCGCGGGGACCTGCTCTTCTCCGCGGCCCACCAGCCACGGTTCGATCAGTGCGTGGTCGTGGTTACCCGCGGTGATGACCAGTTCGCGCCCGCCGAGCGCGTCACCGAGGTCCTCAAAGAACGGTCTCGCCGCGGCCATCGCATCGCGGGGCGGCCCCTGGCGCAGCTCGAGCACATCGCCGAGCAACACGAGGCGATCGACGTCCGCGAGGGCCGCAAGCAACGGAGCACGCAACCGCTCGCTGCGCAGCACATCCGCGCCGGAAGCGCTGCCCAGGTGCAGGTCGGAGATGATCAGCGTGCGCATGGCTCCGCGGACAATAGAGCCGCCCACCGGGCCGAGCCTGGAAGGTGGGCGGCGCGCGCTCCGCGCCACGTCGCGTCACGCCGCCTCGCGGCGTCTCGCGGCAGCTACGCGGGGTCTGCCGCCTTCTGCGGTGCGGGGCGGACGGGCTTGGGGAGCATGAAACGCACGTCCTCGCGGATCACGTGGAACTCGGAGACATCGCGCACTCCTCGCGCACGGAAGAACTCCACGAGCTCCTGGACGAGGTTCTCGGGTGCACTGGCACCCGAGCTGATGCCGACGACGCGCCGGTCGTCAAGCCACTCCTCGCGTACCTCGCCGGCTTTATCGATCAGATGCGCGTCGGTACCGCAGTCGCGCGCGACCTCCACCAGGCGCAGGGAGTTGGATGAGTTGCGCGAGCCGATCACGAGCATCAGGTCGCAGCTGCCCGCCATCTGCTTGACGGCCGCCTGGCGATTGGTCGTCGCGTAGCAGATGTCGTCGGTGCGAGGGCCGACGATGCTGGGAAAGCGCTCACGCAGACGCGCGAGGATCGCGCTGGTTTCGTCAACGGCGAGGGTCGTCTGCGTGATGTAGGCGATCCTCTCGGGGTCGTCGATCTCGAGGGCGTCCACATCCTCCTCGCATTGCACGAGGACGATCCGCTCGGGGGCCTCCCCCATCGTGCCTTCGACCTCCTCGTGGCCGTCGTGACCGACGAGCACGATCGTGTAACCCTCCTCGGCAAAGCGCACGGCCTCACGATGGACCTTCGTGACCAGCGGGCAGGTGGCGTCGATCGTGCGCAGAGACCGCGCCTCTGCGCCGGAGCGCACGCTGGGCGCGACGCCATGCGCGGAGAACACGCACACCGCTCCCTCAGGCACCTCGGTCTCCTCCTCGACGAAGATCGCCCCACGCTCGCGCAGCTGTTCGACGACGTGCTTGTTGTGCACGATCTCCTTGCGCACGTACACGGGCGCGCCGTGGATCTCAAGCGCGCGTTCGACCGTCTGGACGGCGCGATCAACCCCTGCGCAATAGCCACGCGGCGCGGCGAGCAGCAATTTTTCTACCGTATTGGGCACAACGCCCATTGTAGGGTGCGCCGTTGTACGCTAGGCGCTCATGAATCAACGCCATCTCGACAGGCTGACTCCGATCGACGCCGCCTTCCTGCACCAGGAGGGGCCCAATTCGCACATGCACGTCGGCGGGCTCACGATCGCGGAGGGTCCGCCACCGCCGATGGAGGACTTTCTCGAACAGATCCGCTGGCGCCTGCATCTGGTTCCGCGCTATCGCCAGAAGCTGGCCTTCACGGCGCTCGACAGCGGTCGCCCGGTGTGGATCGATGACCCGAGCTTCAGCCTCGAGTTCCACCTGCGCCACACCGCGCTGCCGACACCCGGGACGTGGGTGCAGTTGCAGAGCCTGGCCGCCCGTATCTTCTCCCAGCAGCTGGACCGCACGAAGCCGCTGTGGGAGATGTGGCTGATCGAGGGCCTGAAGGACGACCGCTTCGCGCTGATCACGAAGACGCATCACGCGCTCGTCGACGGCATCGCCGGCGTGGACCTCGCGACCGTGCTGTTCGATCTCTCCCGCGAACCCCCGCCCATCCGAGCCTCGGGAAAGCCCTGGCGGCCACACTCCGAACCGGGCACCGTGGAGCTCGTCGCAGCAGGCGCTCGCGGCGCGCTGCGTGCGGGCCTGTCACTCGCCGAGGGAGCGGTTGACGCGATCACGCATCCGGAGAACGCCTTATCCAGCGTGCGCGAGGCGGCGGAGGGAATCGGCGAGATCATCTGGGCAGGCCTGAACCCCGCTCCCGAAACGCCGCTGAACGTGAGCATCGGCCCGCACCGGCGCTTCGTCGGCGTGGCCGACCGGCTGGAGGACTTCAAGCTCGTCAAGTACGCCTTCGGGGGCACGGTCAACGACGTCGTGCTGGCCGTCGTGGCGGGCGCCCTTCGCTCCTTTTTGATCTCACGCGGGCGCAACACCGATGGCGTGGAGCTTCGCGCGCTGGTGCCCGTCTCGGTCCGGGCCGAGGACGAGCACCACACGGGTGGCAATCGCCTCGTCGTCATGCGCGGACCACTGCCGGTCTACATCGCCGATCCCCTTCAGCGGCTGCGCTTCGTCTCCCAGGCGATGGACGGCCTGAAGGAGTCCAAGCAGGCCCTGGGCGCCGAGGTGATAGCGGGCGCCCAGAACTTCGCCCCGCCCACGATCCTCGCGCAGGCCTCGCGGCTGAACTTCTCAACGCGCCTGTACAACCTGATCGTGACCAACGTTCCCGGCCCGCAGTTCCCGCTGTACGTGCTCGGACGGGAGATACTCGAGGCCTACCCGGTGGCCTTCCTGCCCGAAAACCACGCCCTGGCGATCGCGATCATGTCCTACAACGGCCAGATGAACTTCGGCCTGCTCGGCGACTTCGACGCCGTGCCCGACATCGATCTGATCGGCAAGGGCATCGAAGATGAGCTGGCCACGCTCGTGGCGCTCGCCCGCGAGCCGGTGCCGGCGGTCAGCAACGGCGCGGGCGCCAGCGCGAGCAACGGCGCTCCCAACAGCATGACCAACGGCCGCGGCTAGGCCCGAATAACGCCGGTGACAGCGCGATTCCGCCGCGACGGGCCATAGTGGCCCATCGCGCAGGGCTCACAGCACCACAATGGCACCCCACGGACAGCGCGATAGCTGATCCAATGGATAAGTGCCCTGCAACGCAAATAGGAACTCATCATCGTCATGGAATAGGCGACAGGCAGGGCACATCAGCACACAGGTACCTGGAAACCTGTGAGGAGGAGATGCGTGATGGGCCGCACCCTCCGCGGCCCATCCGCAGCCCTTCACGGCCTGCCCTTCACGGTCTGCCCTTACGGCCTGTCATCGCCTGAGGGACGGCGGAGCATCTCGAGGATTCGCTCCGTCTCCTCGTCGATGAACGCCGCGTCTATCTCGCGGTAGCGTCCTTCGATCCGCTCGATCGCCTGATCGGCGGCCTGGCCGGCCGCCGTGATCGCGGCGTTCCGCTCGGTTCTCGCTTCCTCGCGCGCAAGCCGGTAGTGCCTGCGCGCCCGCTCAAGCTCCGATTCCATCGCTGCCCTGTGCCCATTGTCCTCGGCCACGCCCACGCCCACGCCCTCGCCGCGCACGGCCTCCAGGGCTGTCTCGAGATGCGCCGCCGGCGCGGCCGCCTCGCCGGCTCGCCGTCTCAGCACCAGCGATCTGAGCAGCTCATACCAGACAACGATGACCAGGCCATAGAGGATGGCCAGACCCAGTGACAGCTTGATGATGAGGGCCGCGCTGGTGACCACGCGTCACGTCGCTCACTCTCGCGCGGCTCAGTAGCCGAGCGCGAACTTGGCGTCCTCGCTCATCTTCTCGGGCGACCAGGGCGGTGTGAAGACCATCTCCGAGGCGACCGTCTTTACGCCCTCCAGTTCGCCCACGAACTCCTCGATCTGCTCGGTCACCTGCGGGCCGATCGGGCAGCCGGGGGTGGTCAGCGTGAACGTCACACGCACGTTGCCCTCGTCAACCGCCACGCCGTAGATCAGCCCGAGCTCGACGAAATCCAGCCCCAGCTCCGGGTCGATCACGTTCGCCAGCGCCTCCATCACTTCATCCTCGGTGGGAACAACGCCAAGCTCGGTCATCCCCCGAGTCTAGCTCCCCGGCTGGCT
>Ga0302326_10033923_pt1 | contig 10126 bp, 5 predicted proteins | sample Palsa_T0_3_FD_202264 | JGI IMG/M metagenome (GOLD analysis project Ga0302326, IMG submission 202264) | Peat permafrost microbial communities from Stordalen Mire near Abisko, Sweden - Palsa_T0_3 | ecosystem: Environmental > Terrestrial > Soil > Palsa > Peat permafrost | place: Sweden: Abisko...
ACAAAGAAAACAAAACTAATCGGTCTCGGACGCCCGACAGCGGCAAAAATGTTTACGCGGAATAGCAACCGTGGGTCACGGCACGCAACGGCCGGCAAGCAAGAACGCGTGGGTAACCACCTAGCCCTGTTGCGTAGCTTAATCGTAACCTGCCTTGTTTCCCTAGTTCCCCTGGGTATCGCGGCAACCTCGGCCTCTGCCGAAACAACAGGCCCCGTATGGAAGATACTCTCGGTCTCCAACCCAACCAACTTCAACCCGGCGGCCGACGAATCCGGCGCCGATGCGATCGTGGTGAGCGCCGTCAATGTCGGCGGCGCCTCGACCAACGGCAGCCCGGTGACGATCAGCGACTCGTTGCCCGCAGGGCTCGTCGCGGTCGAAGCCTTCGGTATCAACACATATCACGACCCTGTGGGTAAGATCTCGCTCGGGGACGCTCCGGAACAGGAACTCGGCGGTTTGCCTTGCACGTTCTCCGCGAGGGCTGTCTCCTGTACGACCGCCGAACCGGTCGATCCCGGCGATACGCTCGTCGTAACGATCAGGGTGAAGGTCGAAGGGAGTGTCGAACACTCAAACGTTGCGTCGGTGTCGGGCGGTGGCGCGGTCAGCGCGTCCGTCGGTAGTCCGATAACAATCAGCTCGCAACCGCCTCTGTACGGTGTCGCGCCGGGAGGATTGATGGTGGCGACCTCGTCCAGCCAGGCCGGCGCCCATCCGAACCTGACGCAGGAGTTCTTCCTGAACACGGTCAACCCTGGAGGGGAAGCGGATGGGGAAAACTGCCCCAGTTCCTTTAGCGGCCTGCCGGAACCGGCGCTCTGCACGCTCGACTCCCTCCCGGTCGGAACGACGAAGGATGTCCGTTACGATCTGCCGAAGGGGTTGCTCGGTACGACCGTCGGCGTGGCGCGCTGCACGATGGCTCAGGTCGAGGATGAATCGAGCTGTCCGCGCGATACGATGGTCGGAACGGCGACGACGATCGTCCACCCCCCGGGCGGGGCTGAGCGTTATGACTTCACGGTGCCGGTGTACAACATCGCGCCGGCCCCGGGCGAGCCGCTTGCGCTCGCGTTCGACGCGCTGTACTTCCCGGTGCGGATCGATACGAGCGTACTGTCAGACGGGGAATACAACGCGCGTGTAACCGTTCCCGACATCACGACGGCCGCGCCGTTCTACATGTCCTCGGTCACGATCTGGGGCGACCCGGCCGAACACAATGGTCCCGGACCCGACATCGCCGCCACAAACGGTGAAAGTCAGACAGGAGGAGTATCGCAGATCTCTTTTGGTGGCCCCGGCGTCGAAGAAGGTGGACGGGGTTATAAAATTGTGTATGACAAGCATGTACCGTTGTTGACGAACCCGACGCAGTGCTCGGAATCGCTGAGCACCGTGCTGGAAACCGATTCTTGGGAAGCGCCGGGAGAATTCGGGGGCGCGGGTACGGCCAAAGCTTCCTCGGGTACCGCCACGGGCTGCGGTCAGCTCTCGTTCAAGCCTGGTGTGTCGATGGTGCCGGATACGCTCGAAGCGGGCGCCCCGGCCGGTTATGCGTTCGACCTGACGGTCCCGCAGGATCTCGAAGCGGAAGGCTTGGCGACGCCATATGTGAAGCGCACGTCGGTGACTTTGCCGCTCGGTACGGTGATCTCGCCCTCGGCGGCCGATGGGTTGGGCGATTGCACACATGAACAGTTCTTCGGCTCCGGTCCTCCGGAAGCCAAACCGGCGACGCCGGGGGCGTGTCCGCGCAACTCGCAGGTCGGTACGGTGCAGGTCAAGTCTCCGGCTCTCGAAAAAGAATTGACGGGCGACGTGTATCTCGGCGTCCCTGAATGTACGGGCGCGAATGGGGTGTGTACGCCGGAAGATGCCGCCAAGGGAAACATGGTGCATCTGTACGTGCAGCTCGTCGGTGAAGGCGAAGACGGCGTCGTCGTCAAGCTCGAAGGCAAGGGGTATGTCAACCAGCAGACGGGTCAGATCACGACCGTGTTTGAAAACACGCCGCAGTTGCCGTTCAGCGAATTCAAGTTGACGTTGCAGGGGGGTGAGCGCGCGACGCTCGCGAACCCGCGTACGTGCGGTCCGACGCAGGTGCACACGACGGCGGATCTGACGCCGTGGAGTAGCCCGTTCACGCCGGATGCGTCGCCGATCAGCGCGTTTGTGCTCGCGGGCTGTCCCGGTGCGCAGTTCAGCCCCACGTTCGGCGCCGGTACGACGAGCAACCAGGCGGGCGGGTATTCGCCGTTCACGCTCGCGTTCGGGCGCGGGGATGCGGATCAGTTCCTCAATGGCGTGCAGATCAAGATGCCGCCGGGGTTGTTGGGGATGATCTCGAAGGTCAAGCTCTGCGAAGAACCGCAGGCCAACGCCGGTACGTGCGGCCAGGAAAGCGAAATCGGCGAAGTGACCGTCGAGACGGGACCGGGCGCCGACCCCTACCTCGTCAAGGGCGGCAAGGTCTACATCACCGGCCCCTACAAGGGCGCGCCGTATGGCCTGTCGATCGTCGTCCCGGCGAAAGCCGGCCCCTACACGCTGGCCGGCACGACCGGGAGTGGGACGGTCGTCAATCGCTCGGCGATCAGCGTCAACCCGGAAACCTCGGCGTTGACCGTGACATCGGACCCGTTGCCGACGGAGCTCGACGGGATCCCGTTGCAGTTGCGGCTCGTGAATGTGACCGTGGGTACGAGCAACGGCTTCACGTTCAACCCGACGTCTTGTAATAAAATGGCGGTCGGCGGGACGTTGACGAGCACCGAGGCGGCGAGCGCGAGCGAGTCTTCCTCCTTCCAGGTCACGAACTGCGGGGCGTTGAAGTTCAAGCCCGCGTTCTCTGTTTCGACGTCTGGTAAGACGTCGAAAGCTTTAGGAGCGAGTCTCGACGCGAAGGTCACCTATCCGAACACGGGTCAGGGCACGGAGGCGAACATCGCCAAAGTCAAGGTCGATCTCCCCAAGCAACTGCCGTCGCGGTTGACGACGTTGCAGAAGGCGTGTCTGGCGGCGGTGTTCGACGCGAACCCGGCGAACTGCCCGGCCGCGTCGGTGATCGGCACCGCCCGCGTCAACACGCCCGTGCTGCCGGTCCAGTTGACCGGCCCGGTGTATTTCGTCAGCCATGGTGGGGAAGCGTTCCCGTCGCTGACGGTCGTGCTGCAGGGCGATAATGTCCGCGTCGACCTCGTCGGTGCGACGTTCATCTCCAAGGCGGGGATCACGAGCACGACGTTCAACACCGTCCCCGACGTCCCGTTCTCGAGCTTCGAACTGTACCTGCCCGAGGGTAAGTACTCGGCGCTCGCGGCGAACGGCGATCTCTGCACGAGCAAACTGGCGATGCCGACGTCTTTCGTCCCGCAGAACGGCGCCGCCGAAATCCACGAGAGCACCAAGATCAGCGTCACCGGGTGTCCGAAAGCGAAGACGGCGGTCAAGAAGAAAACAAAGAAGAAGGCGAAGAAGGCAAGCAACGGCCGAAAGTCCAGCATCGACCAGGGGGCAACATCATGAGGAACGCACGGAAGCTAACGGCGCTGGCGCTGGCGACGGTTGGTGTGCTCGCGTTCTCGAGCGCCCCCGCATGGGCTGGCAATGGTTATGAAAACGTCACGAGCACGTTCGGCAGCGAAGGAACGGGTCCCGGCCAATTCAAAGAACCGACGAGCATCGCCGTCAACGACGAAAACGAAGACGTCTACGTCCTCGACCGAAGTAATGACCGTGTTGAGGCGTTTAATAACAAACACGAATTCCAGTTCGAATTCAACGGCACTGGCTCGCCCACCGGAAAGTTCCTCCACCCGAAAGGCATCGCGGTCGACAACTCATGTGCTTCGCAAAACCCGGCACTGACGGGAGCCGAATGCGAAGCGTTCGATCCTTCAAACGGCGATGTCTATGTCGCCGACGGCGCCGATATCGAACCTTTCGAAAAAGGGCACGAAGTGGTCGACAAGTTCAGCGCGACCGGGAAATACGAAGGCCAGTTCACCGGCACCTGCAGAGAAGCGGGAGAATCCCCGCCCGGCTGTGGCACGTTCTTTGCGTTTGGCGAACTGATGGACGTAGCGGTTGACCCCTCGGGCAACCTGTGGGTGTACGAAGGAAATGGTCCAGAAGTAGGAGGAGCGGGAGCAACGCAGGCGGATGAGCTCAGTGACACCGGTAGCGCGATGGAAACGCGCGTGCTTCATACGAGCGCGCGGCCCGAACTACCGGGCTTTGCCGTTGATTCCAACGGCGATGTCTTTTCGGCCACAGGAGGGGTACCCCCAGAAAAGGTCCGCATCTTTGAGAACAACAAGGCTGCAGGCGAAGAATATGCACTGACGGAATCGGCGAATCCGGAAACGACACTCGCGATCATCGCCGCCAATAACGACCTGCTCATCGATGAGGGGTCGAGCATCGAACTGTTCAAGTCGCCTATCAGTGGAGGCGCTCAGCCGATCTTGACGTTCCCCAGTACGGGCCTCTCTGAATCGAAGGGCGTCGCGGTCAACGGAGCCAAGGGCGATGGCACGATCTATGCCACCCAGCGCGGGGACGACGATGTCGATGTTCTCGACTCCGAACCGGCCAAAGCGCCTGTAGTAGCAAGCGAGAGCGCTTCGACTGTGGAAGTGGAAGAAGCTCACGTGGTCGAGTTCACGGCGACCATCGACCCGGAGAACCGTGCGACCACGTATTCCTTTGAATACTCGACCGAAGCCAGCGAAAACAATCCTGGCGAACTGGAACTGGAAGGCGAAATCGAAAAGGTCTCCGGCGCAACGGCGCTTCCGGCTGAATTCGGCGACCAAACTGCCACCTCACCTGCGATTGAAGGACTCAGCGTCAAAAAAACCATTTACTATCGGGTGGTCGCAGAAAACGACGAAAGCAATGGCACGCCGACGGTAGGTAAAGTGAAAGCGTACACAAAACTGCCGCTCGTGGAAAACGAGAAATTCTCTGGGCTGACATCGACGAGCGCCGAACTCGACGCCACGGTCAACTCGGTCTTTGTGAACACTGAATACTGGTTTGAATACGCGCCCGATCGAGCCTTATTGGAAGAAAGCAACGGAACTGTGGAAGAAAGCAAGGCAATTGTCGTACCTAACCACGTCACGGAAATAGAAGGCGCCGGCCCGGAACCGTTCAGCACTGAAATCTCCGGCCTGCAGCCGGGCCAGACCTACTACTATCGTGTCGTCGCGACGAACGCGGTCAGCAAATATACCGGGAATGCCAACAAAGGCAAACCTGTCCGCGGCAAAATCGAGGAAGTCACACCGTACGCCGCGCCGGCGATCGTCACCGGGCAAGCACAGAACATCACCGGCACAGCCGCGACGCTCTCGGGCGAAGTCGACCCAGAGGGCACCGAAGCCAAGTACTACTTCGCGTACATCGACAAGGAAGGCTACGAAAAGGCAATCAAAGGCGACACTCAGGAACAAGCTAACCCCTACGCCGAAGGCGAAACCACGGCCACGAACGCGCTGCCCGTCGGCGACCAGCCGGTCACCGTCGGCCCGATCCCAGCCAACGACCTACTACCAGGGGTGACGTACCACTACGCGCTCGTATCCGTCAACAAGTACGCGATCCAGACGATCGGCCCCGACCAGAGGTTCACGACCCACGCCGGCACTCCTCCAGGTGTCAGCACCGGCGGCGCGAGCAACGTCAGCCAGAACGCGGCGACGCTGTCGGGCACGGTCACGACCAACGGCCTGCAGACGAATTATGGCTTCGAAATCGGCACCGCACCAGGAGTCTACGGTCCGGCGACCGGTCTCGGCGCGATCGGCGGCGCCGCGACTGAAGAAGTACACGTGACGTTGGGCGAACTGCAGCCCGGCACGACCTACTACTACCGCGTGGAGGCGACGAACGCCGACGGTACCGAAAAAGGCCAGCCCGGTTCGTTCACGACGCCCGGTTTCCCGACCCTGATCTCACCCCCGGCGTCCCCGCCGCTGATCGCCTACACCGCGCCCGCGTTCCCGAAGGAAGAAAAAGCGGCGACGACGACCAAGACGCTGACGAACGAGGAAAAGCTCGCGAAAGCACTCAAAACTTGCAAGAAGGATAAGAGCAAGACAAAGAAGGCAAAGTGCGAAGCCGCCGCGCGCAAGAAATACCCGGTGGCTTCGAGGAAGAAGGGGAAGAAGAAGAAAAAGTAGGGTCAAGCAGTCTCATTCAAACAAGGAGAGATGTTTATGCGTATGCATCGCATCATGGGTCAGGCAGGTACGCGTAGTCGTAGGTTCGTGATCGTGGCGGCGCTGATGGCGCTCGCGGCGATGGGGATGGCTTCGTCGGCGATGGCGACACCGAAAGGTGGCTATTCCGTGTTCGCGCAGTGTCCGGTGCACGCGGCCGAAGTGGACGGTTGCATCTACTCGCCGACGACGAGCGGGTACATCAAGCTCGGTAAACAGGAAGTCCCGATCGTCAACAAGCAGGTCCTCCAGGGCGGCCTGCTCGAAAACGAACCGTCGTATGTGAAACCATTGTCGGCGGCGCTGAACGGCGAAACGCTGACGAAGACCGCGCAGAAAGTCCCCGGCGGGCTGCTCGGCCTGGTCGAATGTCGCAAGATCAGCAACTTCATCGAGCGGATCTTGTGTGAAGGGTTCTTCGAAAACGGCGTGACGGGCGTGAACGCCGTCACGGAACTGGCCGCCCCGGCGAGCTCGGTCGTGCTGAACTCGGCGTATGAGCAGCTGGGCGTGGGCACGGCGCTGACGTTGCCGATCAAGGTGCACCTGGAAAACCCGCTGCTGGGCAGCGAATGCTACATCGGCTCGACCAAAGAACCGATCAAGCTGGAACTGACCACAGGCGCCACAACGGGTGGCCCGACGGGCAAACCGGGCACCAAAACGACCAAGGAAGAAGGCGGGATCGTCGTGATCAGCGGCGTCTCGCTGGTCGGCAACACCTTCACCGCACCAAAGGCCACAGGTTGCGGGCTGCTCGGGATCCTCGACGGGATCCTCAACGAAAAAATCGGGTTGCCGTCGAGTAAAAACACGGCGGTGCTGAACGGCAGCGTCGAAATCGCCAACTCCAGCGCCGTGGAAGAATCAGAAGGGTAATCGAAGAACAAGAAGCAGCCTGAAAAGGGGGCCCGCCGCGGCGACAGCAGCCGCGGCGGGCCTACGGGCCGGCGCGCCCGGCGTTTTGCACCTGCTCCGCCGCGGAGCGCGCTACTGGCTCGAGCGCCGGGAGCGTCCCGATCCTACGAGGCGCGCCTACAGCTGGCTCCACATGACCCCGCGCTCGGCGCGGATCGTGGCCGCTTCCTCGGCCTTCAGCCCCGCGGAGAACTCGTCGAGCTTGCGGTTCGGGCCGGTGACGGTGAAGCCGACCTGGGTCGTGAGCAGGTGCGGGTGCTCGAGGATCGTGCACTGGACGCCGAGCCGCTGAGCCGATTCGAGCAGCGACTGCTCGAATTCGGCGCGAATCATCTTGCCCACGCTCGTGACCAGCGTGCGCGTCTCGACCGTCTCCTCGTCGCGCTCGAGCGCCTCCTCTCGCTGCGCATCCGCGCCGCTCAGCGGGGGATCGGTCTGGAGCCAGGTGTCGAGCTGCTCGTCCCAGTGGCCGACGAAGATGCGTCCTTCGAGGTTCTCCCGAGCCAGCACACCCTCGATCGCGCGTCGCGTCGCCGTGAGCGTCGCCGCGTCCGCCGCGTAGGCAAACAGCAGCTTGCCGTCGTGCGTGAGCACGACGTCGTGAGGCACGGCGGCCCCCAGCTCGTGGACGAGACCCGATTCTTCCGTTCCTCCTTCACCACCTCGCAGGTGTCCGAGCAGATGGTCGAGCGCGCCGCCACCACCGTCGTCGTCCACGGCCGTGGCCAGCTGGACCTTCAAGCGCCAATCCTCCTCGTCTGACATCGGTTTCTCAGCTCCTCGCGTCGGAGGGCCCGCCGGGCTTGCCTGCGCTCGCAGGGGCGGGCGCGGTCTTGGGCGGGTCGATTTCGTCGAGACGGTCGAGGATCGCCTTCAGGCCGCCCTGCGTGTGTACGTCGAGGCGGTCGAGGATCGTCTCCGCGTCCTTGTAGGTGTTCGACGAGCGGGCGTCCGCGGCCAGGCTCTGCACGTTCTGCCCGACCATGATGATCGACAGCAGCACGAGCTGGATGAAGGTCTGCGCGATCCACGCGATCAGCCCCTCGCCGCCGGGTTTCAGCGCCGGTGAGAGACCGAGCAGCGCGATCACCGTGAACAGGTAGGCGCACCACATCGTGCCCACCAGCCGCGTGACGAGCACCGCGAACTTCGCGTTGAAGCCTTCGACGTCGCCCATCGCCTCTTTGATCACCGACGGACTGGGGTGCAGCGCCCTGCCGAGATGGTTCTGGGTCCTCACCGGGCCTTGATGCTCTGCTGCTGTCATCGCTCCTCCTCGCCTGCGTTGGTGGCGCTCTCCCGCGGCTCCTGCTTGTCCTCGTCTCGCTTGTCCTCGTCCTGCTCGTCCCCGCCCGCTCCCTCGCTTCCGTCGTTCTCGTCCTCGTCCTCGTCCTCCCCCGCGTACATCGACTCGCGCGCGAGCTCCTGGCCCCGGGCCGCGAACAGCTTGATCTCGAGCAGGTCGTGCCGGTAGTCGTCGGGGGCGATCAGCGTGAAGCGCTCGTCGATCAGCTCGCACTGGTCGACGGCGAGATCGGCCAGCTCGGCGGTGACGATCGCCCCGCCGGAGATCAGCGGCCGCCCCCAGATCAGCGTGATCTGGGCGACCGACCCGGCGTGCCCGCGCCAGGCGCCGATCACCTCGTCGCAGAGGTCGAGCTTCCAGTCGGGGTTGCGCGCGGCGGTCTCCTCGGTGAAGTCGACCCGCGCGGTGAAGTCGCTCGGCTCGCCGCCCTCCGGCGGCGTGGGCACGAAGCTCACGTGCCCGAACAGCTCGTACCCGTTCGCCGTGATCGACGTCCCCGGCACGTACGTCCTTCCGTTCCAGGTCCGGTCGGGATACCACCTGATCTCCCCCGGCTCGCCGAGCTCCTCCTCCTCGGCGTCGAGCGCGAGGCAGGCCCCCAGGAACTCAGCGCTCAGCCGCTCGGCCCAGCGCCCGTAGGGCAGCTCCTCCAACGGAGGCTCGGCGGCGAAGCGGGGGACGAAACGTTCCTCGGGGGGCATTGCGGCAGCCTATCTGGGAAGGAGATGCCGCATGCGGCATCTCCGACAGGGCCGCATGCGGCCCTGTCTCAGGACCGCACATGTGCGGTCCTGCCGACGGCGCATGCGCCGTCGGAACAACATCCCTATGCCTCACGCAAAAGCGCGGCGGCGTGCTCCGGCGCGACGATGTTCAGGTTCACGCCCGTCGAAAGCTCCAACCCCGCCAGGTGGGTCAGCCGCGGGAGGATGTCGATCCGCCAGCAGAAGTGCTCCGCTCCGAGTGGGGCGGTGCGCACGAACAGGTTCAGCGGCGGGCTCGATCCGAGCCGGCGCGCCAGCCGGCACAGCCCGTCGTGCAGCAGCGCCGCGCCGGTCGGCCCGTCCTCCTCGAAGCGCGCGCGCGGTCGCCGGGGGACGAGCATCAGCTGAAACGGCAGCTGCGAGGCGTACGGCGCGAGCAGCACCGCCTCCTCGTCGACCGCGACGACCCGCTCGCGCAACCGCACCTCTTCGGCCACCACGTCGCCGAGCAGATCCTGGCCCATCGTGCGCGTCGTGTACGCGTTGGCGCGCTCGCGCTCGCGGGCCACGACGGCCGGCACGAAGTCGAGCGCGTACAGCTGCGCGTGCGTGTGCGGCAGCGAGGCTCCCCCCTCGCGGCGCTCGTTGACGATCAGCTGCGTGTAGGCGCTCTGTGCGTGCGCGCGCATGCGCTCGCGCCACACCTCCACCGCTGCGAGGACCTGCTCCGCGGGTAGATCGGCCAGCGATAGCACCGACTGCGGTCCGTTGACGATCACCTCGTGCGCGCCCGTCGCCGGCAGCGAGGCGAACAGCTCCGGCTTGCCCCGCGCCGGTTCCGCGGCGATCTCTGTCTGGCCGGTCACGGTCGCGTCGTCGGGGTCGGCCGGGGTCAACGCCGGGTACAGATTCGGCACCACCCTTACCGTCCATCCGGGCGAGTCCGCCGGTCCCCCACCGGG
>Ga0302326_10033924_pt1 | contig 10126 bp, 6 predicted proteins | sample Palsa_T0_3_FD_202264 | JGI IMG/M metagenome (GOLD analysis project Ga0302326, IMG submission 202264) | Peat permafrost microbial communities from Stordalen Mire near Abisko, Sweden - Palsa_T0_3 | ecosystem: Environmental > Terrestrial > Soil > Palsa > Peat permafrost | place: Sweden: Abisko...
TGCGAGCGGATGATCTTCAGCTCGTCGGCCGCGATCTACCGCCCGGGCGCGGACCTGACCGTCGACGAGGACTCCCCGCTGGACCCGCAGAGCCCGTACGCACGGACCAAGGCGATATGCGAGGAGATGTTTGCCGATATCGCCGCCACGCAGGCCATCCGGGTGCTGTCGCTGCGGTACTTCAACCCGATCGGCGCCGATCCCAAACTCCGTACCGGCCTGCAGTTGCGGCGGCCCACCCATGCTCTGGGCAAGATGATCCAGGCCTACGAGGAAGGCTTTCCGTTCCAGATCGCCGGCACCGACTACCCGACCCGGGACGGCACCGGTATCCGGGACTACATCCACGTCTGGGACCTGGCCACCGCCCACCTGGCCGCCCTGGACCGGTTCGACGCGCTCATGGCGGGGACGGCCGCCACCTCCAGCGTCATCAACCTGGGCACCGGGACGGGGACAACCGTGCGTGAACTCCTGTGCGCCTTCAATCAGGTGGCGGACCGGCCGGTCAAGTCCGTCGACGTGGGCCGGCGGCCTGGCGACGTCGCCGGCACCTACACCCGCAGCGACCGAGCGCAGCGCTGCCTGAGCTGGCAGCCGCGGTACTCGATCGCGGAGGGCATCCGTCACTCGCTGGACTGGGCCGCCATCCGCGACGGGATTCTGGCCTGATGACCTCCTTCCGGCGGATGACCGGCCCGACCCTGCGGGCGTTCGCTTCCGGCGGATGACCCGCCCGACCCTGCGGGCGTTCACTTCCGGCGGACCCGCGAGAGGTGCTGCGCGGCCTGGTGCGCGGTCGTGCGCGGACAGCCAGATGTGGTGGAGACCGGCGTCTCGTGGGTGTGACCCTCGCGGTCAAGCCTCGCGCCGGTCCCGGCGTGCACTGACGGTCAGGAGCCGGCCGTCACCGACGCGCCGGGCTGCACGACCCGGGGCCGGCCCACCCCGGTGATCTCATTGCCGCCGGCCGTGACGGACAGCTTGGCCGTTCCTCCCGCGAACAAGAGGCCCACATCACCTGCACGGTCGCCCATGATGACGTTGCCGGTCACCGCTACGTGGCCGGTACCGCTGTTCGCCTGGGTGATCGCGAGGAAGACGTAGTGCGCCCCGGCCGTCTCACCCCGGTCGTTGAAGATCTTGTTACCCACGATGGTCGAGCCGTTGCCGTCCTGAGCGGTGCCGACGATGCCGTACCAGGTGCCGGAGCGCTGGCCGCTACCGAAGTCCTCGATGTAGTTGCCTGACAGCGTGGTCCCGTACAGCCGCAGCGCGACAATCGCGCTGTGCGCGACGTTGTACAGATGGTTGCCGGAGATGTCCCAGCCTCCGGCGTTGGCGAGGTACACGTCGTCCAGCCCGGAGCCCTCGATCTGGTTGTTCTCCAGGTAGCCATCGGTGACCGCGTTGGCGGGGTCGATCACCTCGAATCCGTACTGCCCGCTGCCGGAGATGAAGTTGTCATCGAATCGGCTGTTCACGCTGGTATTCGTGATCACCCGGCCGCTGGCACCGGCGCTGGTGTCGACGATGCCGGAGCCGCCGCAATCGGTGACGTCCACGTGCTCCACATCGGTCTGCCAGTTGAGCACGATGATGCCGTCGGTGCGCCCGGACCCGTTGCAGGCCACGGTGAGATCCTGGATGGCGAGCGGATCACCGGTGGCCGGCGAGCTGGTGACGTAGGACCGGGTGGCCAGCACGTAGCTGGCCGGCCCGCCCTGCTTCAGGATCGTGCCCGTGGTGCTGTCCCCGGTGTAGGTCCGGTCGCCCTGCAGCACGAGGCCCTTGGTGAGCAGGCAGGTACCGCCGCGGAACTCGATGGCCGCGCCCGCCGGGCTGGTGTCGATTGCCCGCTGCATGGTTGCCGCGTCGGTGGCCCGGTTCTGGCAGGTGACCTGCACAGACGCCGCAGGCGGGTCGGCCGTGGCCCGCGGCGGCAGGACCGCCCAGGTGATGGCGGCGGCCGCGGCCGCCACCGCGAGCAGCGCCGCTACGGCAAGCCACCGGCGCCTGGTCCCGCGCCGGCCGCGGGACCGGTCCCGACCAGAATGCCCTCCCATCCCCGGCGCTACGCCCGGCTGACGGACCGGATCCGCCCCGCCACCGCGTGACTGACCCGGCGGCCGGCGAAGCCGGACCCGCAGACGAACCGCATGAGCGGGCCGAATGTGGCGGCCGACGCCAGGCCGGTGAAGTAGACGCCGGGCACCGACGACTCGAACGCCCCGGACAGCCGCGGCGAGCCGGCCACGCACCGCACCCGGCGCCGCATCGCGTCGTCCATGAAGTCCAATCCGGCCAGGTCGACCCGGTAACCGGTGGCCGCGAGCACGTGGTCGACCTTCAGGTCCGACCGCTGCCCGGCGAGACCGCCCAGCGTGAGCACCACATTGTCGCCGACGCTGCGCGACCCGATGACCTGCTGCCCGGTGTGGACCGGGAACTGGCCTACGACGCGGTCGCGTAGCCACCAGGCGCCGAACGGGCCGAGCACCTCCTCCACCAGGGCGAGCCGCGTCGCGGCGGGCAGATACCGGAAGGCGCCCGCGGCGCTGCTGAAGGGGACAAGCTTCCAGGTCGGGCCCAGCGGCGAATGCAAAGGCGGCACGAACCGCGCCAGCCCGCTGGGGGTGGGGGGCGCGTCCCCCCACTTCACCTCCCGCCGGGCCACCAGCTGGACGTTCGCGCCGGCCTCGTGCAGCAGGGCCGCACTTTCCAGGGCGGACTGCCCGGCGCCAATCACCGCGACTTCCCGGCCGGTGAAACCGGCCAGCGACGCGTGCTGCCACGTGTGCGACACGGCACCGTCCGGGGACGGCCCGTCCGGCGCGATCGGGGCCAGCGATCCGGGCAGGTGCGCGTAACCGGCCATGCCGGTGGCGATCACCACGGCCGGGGTGGAGATCTGCTCCCCCGACTCCAGGGTGACCAGGCTGTGCTGCCCATGCTGCTCGAGCCGGCGGATCCGGGTGTCCTCCACGTCGGGCACGTTCTGCTCGGCGAACCACTGGCCGTAGCGGATGAACAGGTCGATGGGCAGCACGTCGTCCCCGGCCAGCCGCCGGGTGCCGGTCACCACGCAGAAATCAGCGAGCGTGGAGCCGGTCCCCGGCGCGGAAAGGCTGGACGCGCTGGATATCGATTTCAGGAACATGCCGGCGGGCATGTGCGTGTGCCACCCATCCATGACGTCCCCGAAGGTCCGCACCGCGATCCCCCGGCCGCGCAGGTGAGCCGCGACCGACAGCCCGTAAGGGCCGGCGCCGATGACCACGGCGGGTGCGGATGAAGTAATAGCTGGCATGGTGTACCTACCTTCCTTGACTGTGATCGATAGCGGCCAAGCGGTTCATCTCTGGCCGATCCCTGTCTGCGCCGGCTTAACTTGCGCAGCAAATCCGTCGCCGGCGGCCGGGGGCGTGGCCTCCGTTTCCCGCCGCAGGGCGCGGGTCCGTCTGGCCCGTCGCAGGTAGGCCGCGAGCGGACCTGCGGACCGGGCCAGCATCGCCGCGACGGGCAGCGGGTCGTCGGCGGCCAGCCAGGCGAGCTCGGTGTGCACCGGCTCGGACGGCACCTGGACCCGGTAGCCGCTGGGCCGCTTGCTCAGCCGGCTCGACAGCCGGGCGGTCAGGTCCACGTTCTCGACGAGGATGCGCCGGCCACTGGGCGCCACGGCCTGCGGCACCCGGCGACCGGTCAGGTCCAGGTGCAGGGCCCGCACCACGTCGACCCCGGCCGCGTTCTCGAACAGCCGGAACTGGGCGCCGACCCGCGGGTTGAAGTCGACCAGTTTGTACCGGCCGTCCCGGCGGTCGTAGCGGAAGTCCAGGTCCGCGATACCGCAGTAGCCCACCCGCTCGCACAGTCGCGCGGCCAGCGCGGCGAGCTGCGGGTTGCTGACCGTATAGGCGCAGGCGGTCATGCCCGCCTCCGGCGGCCAGGACCGCACCTTGACCCCGGTGAACAGCACCAGCGGATCGCCGCCGGCCCCGCGGTAGAGGTGCACGATCCAGTCCTCGGCGTGCTCCGTTGGGATGTACTCCTGCAGGATGACGCTCGGCTTGTCCCCCCACGCGCGGGCCAGGGTGAGCAGCTCCGCCGCAGTGGCGATCACGGTGGTCCCATTGACCGCCGGCGCGTGCAGCCGGACCCACGCCTCCAGGTTCTTGGCCACCACGGGGAACGTCGCGGTGGCGGCGAACTCCGCGACGTCGGCCGCCGTCTGCGGGAACGAGGACGCGGGTGCGGGCACGTCGTGCTCGAGGCACAGCTCGTACAGGCCGCGCTTGCTGGCCAGCCGGGCCGGCAGGCTGGAAGGCACCCGGGGCAGCAGGAACCATTCGGCCAGGGCGGCGGAGTTCTCCGCGATCAGGACGGCCGCCTCTTCGTCGGTCGGGATGAGCACGGCCGGCCCGGGGATCTCCCGCCCGGCTTCTTTCAGCCGCTCGACCATCCGCTTCGGATCGGCGCGCTCCTCCTCCGGCCAGACGTAGTGACCGCGGCAGTACCGGGACAGCGCCGCGGGCGTCCACCGGTCCTCCGACACCGCGTAGACCGGCACCCCCAGCCGGCCGAGTGACCGGATCGCGTCCACGCCCCCGTGGTGCAGCGGATAGTTGCCGACCTTCACGATCAGCGCGGCGACATCGCGGTCCACCGGAAGAGCCGGCGCCGGAGCCCGGCGGCTCATCTGGCGTGTCCCTGGCCGGGCGGCTTCTCGCCGGCCATGAGCCGCACTGTTCCCATTGATTTTCCCCCGGTTGGCCGCGGTCATGACAGGACCACGAATCGGATGATGACGACGAAAACGAAGAAGGCGAGCAGCGGAAGTGGCGCCAGCGCGAGGGACCGGGTCAGCCACCGGGAAGTCGGCGGCCAGATGCGGCTGTACTCCCGCGCGGCCAGGACCAGCAGCAGGAGGCCGAGACCGGCCAGCCCGATCGGTGTCCAGGCGGTCGGGCGGCCAGGCGACCCGGTCACCGGCGGCAGCGGTTGGTGCCGTGTCCCGGCTGGCCAGCGGTAGGTGTACACGACGGCGTCGCTGTCGCTGAAGGCGATCCTGATTCCGGGGTAGGACGCCATCGCGGCGCGGAACTGCCGGCCCCAGCTGGCCCGGTAGTTCGCGGCCTGGGCCAGGTACGTCTCCTGGGTGGTCGTGGTGATGAGGTAGCTGCCCGGACCCTCGGCGCGCAGATCGGCGGCCAGGGCGGCGACCTGAGTGGGGCTGGTGGGCGCGAGCTCGGCAATGTAGTCGGTCCTGGCGGCGTCCCGGTACTGCCACGGCATCTGCGGGGTGTCGTCGACCGCGGGCAGTTCGCTCGTCCACAGCACCCGGATTCCTGTGCTGTCGTGGGCGTAGAGGTAGTTCATGGCGGTCAGTTCGCCAGGCGGTGTCTGCTCGAATGCCTCGTTGCCGTAGCGGGCCACGAAAAACAGCAGCACGGCCGCGACCGAGCTCACCGCGGCCAGCGGGATCACCAGCCACGCACGGCGATCGCGGGCGGCGCCCAGCAGGCGCCACACACGGCGGCCCGGGGCGGGCAGCCGCCGCGTGCGCCGGGGGCCGCCGAGCCCCGGGAAGAAAAGGTAGGCGACCAGCAGGGCCGCCCCGGGCAGCGCGAACAGGTAGACGCGCAGCGCGATCTCCCCGCCGTAGCTCTGCAGGCCGAATCCCGCGAACGAGACGCACATGAGTACCAGGGCCACCCGGTCGTCGAAGCCCAGGCGCCAGCGCCGGGCCAAGCCAGCCACGGCGAGAACCACGACCGCCCCGGCGAACGCGGTGCGTGAGTACAGCACCAGCGTGTGCAGCGGGGTACTGCCCGCCAGGCGGCCGGACACGCTGGTGGACAGGTTCGCCCCCAGATCGCCGAGGCCGCCGAAAAGCTGCGAGCGGTGGCCGGACCAGTACGGCACGGCGGCGAAGCTGAGCCACGCGGTGAAGATCACCGCGAACAGCACCGGCAGCCCGCGCAGCCGGCAGCGGCGCACGATGACCAGCCCGGCGGAGGCGGCCACCATGAAGAACGGGGTGAGCTGATGGCTGGACGTCGAGAAGACGAAGATCACCACCAGCAGGCTCAGCATGGTGACCTGGCGGGCCCGGCTGGCCGGCACCGCGGGCAGGTCGCCCGGGATCGGTCGGGTCAGCAGCGCTCGCCAGCGCGGGGCGCGCCCCGGCGGCTCAGCTGTCCGGTCAGCGCCGGTCCGGCGGGACCCGCCGCTGGAGGCCCCCAGACCGGTCCGGCCGAAGTAGATCAGCAGCAGGGCGATGAAGAACAGGTACAGCAGGTAGTTCAGCGACTGTGGGGAGAAGTAGTCCTGGCCCACCCAGTTGCCGACGGCGAAGATGAACACCGCGAACCATTTGGCCCGCCAGCTCGCCCGCATCCGGCTGGCGATCATGCCCATTGGCACGAGGCACAGCAGGTCCACGGCCAGCGGCCAGAAACGCATGACCGGGATCAGGTTGCTGCTGCCGGTCGCGTGCTCGGCCAGCGCGACCAGGTAGAAGAAGCCGGGCCAGCTGAAGTAGGCCGAAAGCTCCGGGGCGGTGTGCCCGGTCCTGGCGACGTAGTCGACGAAACCGGCGATCCAGTAGGCCGTGGGGAACCGTGGCTCCGGCTCGGCGACGATGGTGACCCCATCGAGGCACACCACGATGGCCACCAGAGTGGCGCCAAGCAGCAGCGGCCGCGCGCGGGACAACCCCAGCGCCGCGACGAAGGTCAGGGCCAGCAGTGCGATCCCGGCGAGCGCCGCGGCCGGCATGACCGAGATCAGGCCGAGACCGCTCATCCGGCCCAGCGCGGCGGTCACCCGGCCCAGCGGCGCGAAGAACAGCACAGTCCCCGCGACCGCCCCAGCCCCGAGAACGGCCGCCGGCAGCCAATCACGCCAGTCCGGCACACCGCGCCAGCGGGCCGGACCGCGCCGGCCTGGCGAGCGGGCGCCGGGCTGTGGGGGCGCCCCGGCTCCGCCGATCCCTTCGCGCTTCGCGCTTCCTACGGTCACGAGTCCTCCCCTGCGGCCCGGCTCTTGGCGGCACGGCCGACGCCGGCGGCAGCCGGGCGGTAGGCCAGCCGGGCGGCGCGGCGGCGCACAGCGGCGGGACCGGGCCGGTCCGCGGTCAGCACGCGGCGCAGTCCCGGGAGGATCGCCAGGGCGATGACCAGCTGACTGGCCAGGGCCGCGATCCCGGCCCCGGTGATGCCCATCACCGCGGTGAGCCCGACGGCGAGCCCCAGGATGAGCACGCAGCGGGTGACCTGGATGACGGCGACCAACCTGGTCCGGCTCTGCGCGCGCAGCGCACCCAGGTACAGCTCGGTCAGCATCTTGGGCAGCGTGGCCACGGCCAGGAGCTCCAGGATCGGCGCGCCGTAGGCCGCGTAGCGCGGACCGTACAGGCTCAGGGCCGGACGGGCGATCAAGGCCACCAGCGTCGCGGCCGGCACCAGGATGAAGAGCATCCGGCGCAGCGCGGAACGGCAGTTGGCGGCCAGCGTCTGGCTGTCGAAGGCACCCTCGACCGTCAGCGACATAGCCATGTTCACGGCCAGCAGATCCAGGACGCCCCCGACGGTCCACGCCATGTAGAAGTAGGCGGTCATGCCGGGGCCGCTGCGCACCGCCACCGCGATCGGCAACAAGTTCGCCACCGCCAGCATGCACAGTGCGCCTGTGTAGTCGCCGGCCAGGAAGCGGCCGATCTGGCGAGTGGCCGGCGGACGGCGGGCGCTCGTGAGCAGGTGGTGGCGGGGCATGAGCTTGGCGAAGATGAGCAGGTTGATCAGGGGCAGAGACACGATGACCGGCAGCATCCAGGAGATGTCGATGCCCAGTGTCGGGACGGCCGTGGCCAGGGCCAGCAACAGCACGATCTTGACCACGCCGAAGGTGCCGTTCTCCAGCGGTACCCACGCGGCGCTGCGCAGCCCGGTCAGCACCCCGTCCTGCAGCGTGAAGATGCCCCAGGCGATCACGCAGGCGATAAAGACCAGACCCGGGATCAACCCGGTGAGCTGTGCGTAGGAGGCACCCCAATGCCTCACGGTGAGCAGGAAGGGGACCGCGACCAGCACCGACGCGAGCGAGCTGAACAGGTAGGCGCGCCGGACGAAGAAGCCGGTGCGCCGCCCGGACTGCGGGACGAACCGGGTCACCGCGCCGAGCAGGCTGAACGCGGTGAGCCCCGACAGCAGGCTCATCGCCGCGTAGATCGCCGACGCCCGGCCGACCTCAACCGCCGAGTAGTGCCGCGCGGCCAGCAGCCAGTAGGCCACGCCCAGCAGCCCGGTCACACCCGTATTCAGCATCAGCGCGTAGGCGTTGCGGTACAGCGGCGACCTAAGGTGGACCCGCAGTTCCCGGTAGCGCCCGGCCACATCGGGCCGCCGCAGGCCCCGGGCCATCGGCCGGCTGGCCGCCAACGGCTCACCGGCCAGCACCGGCGCACCGGCCAGCGCCGCCCCATCGGCCGCCGAAGGATCGGTGCCTGACGGGCGGGCTTCTTGCGCACCAGGGCCTGGCTGACCAGGCCGCCGTGGCGCAGCCGCCGCGGCCGGGCTGTCGGAGGTGCCGCCGGGGCCCGCGTTGGGGTCCAGCGGCGCGGCCGGGTGCGCCGGCACCGCGTGCTTACGGCCCGGTATGCTGGTCAGAATCAGCGCGCCATGGTCTGTCGGCTCAGGCACCTTGGGAAAGGCCCGCCAGTGCGGCTCTGGAGCGCCTGACTACCGCGAACCCCTTGGTCAGCGCGTGATCCTTAAGGTAAATCATTGAATTGCCCCCCCGGACGATTCGCTCGAAACGAGCCTGGCTGGTCGACGCGCGGACCGTCAGGCGCGGCAGCGTGTAACGGTCGCCACCGGGCCGGGCCATCGCATTGGCCACCGCGCACGCGTGCCGGTAGCCGGTGGCCCGCGCCGCCTGCCGCACCCCTGAGCTGGAGTAACCGAAGGGATACGCCAGGCTGGGCACGGCCTGGCCGATCCCGTCTTCCAGCAAGGCCTTGCTGAGAGCCAGCTCGTGCCGGAGCTGGCGCGGCTTGATCTGATCGAGCTGCGGGTGCCCATGGCTGTGCGCCCCGATCTCCACCCCGGCCCCCGCCGCTTCGCAGATCTGGTTCCAGGACAGCATCTGGCCGGGCTGGTGCCCCGATCTGTGCCCCCCGGCATCGGCGATCCAGCCGGTGGTTACGAAGACGGTGGCGGTGAACCCGTAGTTCCGTAGCAGCGGTAGGACCTCGCGGTGGAAGTCCGCGAAGCCGTCATCGAAGGTAAGCACCACCGGCCGGGTGGGCAGCGGGCCGCCCTCACCGGCGAGAGCGGCCGCCGCGTCCGCGAAGGTGACCGTGTTATACCCATGATAGTGCAGGTAGGCAAGCTGGGCGGCGAAGGCGGCGGGTGGCACCGCCAGCGGGCTCGTCGTCTGCGGGCGCGCGGCGATCTCGTGGTACATAAGGATCGGCACCTCCGGCTGACGGCCAGGACCCTCGTGCCTGTCCGGGCCGGTCATTGCGGCCGTCCCGGGGCGCTGGCCGCGGCGCGGGTAGGGCCCGTGCCGATCGTCAGGGAAGGACGTCGCGGTGCGGTGCCACCGCTCACCGCTCCGGTTAGGTAACCGGCGGTCACCGCGGCCAGGCCGGCCACGATCGCCGCGGCGCGGTTGAACCCGGAGACGTCGCCGCGCAGGGCATCAGCCAGGCCGCGGCCGACTCCCTGCGGGAGGGCCCGGCTGGCGTACCGCCGCTCGGAAGACAGCCCGTCATTCGCCCCGACCGCGCGCGTCACCATGGCCTTCGACAGGCCTTCGGCGTAGCAGCGCGAACGGTAGTAGCCGAAGCGGCGCCGCTCATCACGGACGCGATGCCAGATGATCGCCTGCTCGTCGAACAGCAGGACCGCCCCGGGGATCCGCTGGCGGACCCGGATGCAGAACTCGGTTTCCTCGCAGCCAAGCGGGCGCTTGCCCTGGTCCCGCCCGATGCCGCTGCTGAAGCCGCCGACCTGCTCGAAGACGTCCCGCCGGAACGACGCGTTACCGCCGAGCACGTTGCGCACAGGCGCACGGCGCGTCGGCATCCCGATGTAGGTGCAGCCGATCACCCAGTCGAATTCCT
>Ga0302326_10033925_pt1 | contig 10126 bp, 11 predicted proteins | sample Palsa_T0_3_FD_202264 | JGI IMG/M metagenome (GOLD analysis project Ga0302326, IMG submission 202264) | Peat permafrost microbial communities from Stordalen Mire near Abisko, Sweden - Palsa_T0_3 | ecosystem: Environmental > Terrestrial > Soil > Palsa > Peat permafrost | place: Sweden: Abisko...
AGTCGCAACTGTGCTCGACCGTCTCGAGAGTAGAGCCAAGGTTTTGGAACAGTTGCGAACTGGCGCTTGAGAGGTGAATCGTCCCCTTGTAGTCACGAAACGCGCGGGCCATGGCGTCAGGAACGTCGTTCTCATTGCACGAGTCCCGGGGTGAAACGAAGATAGGGGTTCGGGGACCATCCAGTGAGCCTTTGACCGAGGGGGTCATGACGGCCAGATTATCTTCAAGCCTACTCTGCGCTTCTGAACCCGCGATCAGGGCAAAGACGCACAAAACGGGGAGCATGCGTTTCATGGTAGTGTACCGTCCTTCTCAATGGCGTCCGTCCCACCTACTGAACCCTACGTTTCACCGGTCCACTCGGTCTAAAAATCATTTTTATTCAGAGCTGCTTGCAAGAGAAGACAATTGCATGCCCTTTTCTAAGTCTTCTTGAAGGGGCTGGCGTCAAAGAAGAGCTCATTGCGAACGATCAGGCCGTTTTGAAACGTCATCAGGGCGGCCGCGCGGCAAAGGCCGGCGGGCTCGGCAAAGTGCATGTTATAAGCCAGCATCGCCTGGTTTCCGGATTCGAACCTTGCCTGCACCTCCACCCTCCGAACGAAGCCTAGCAGTTTCTTTGCTGCTTCGAGAACTGCATCCCTTCCGCTCAGGTCTTCCATCGGCGTAACGAGTCGGACTTCTGGATGTAAATACAGCGCCATCGCTCGGAGGTCTTTATCACTCATTGCTTTGTAGTAGGCTTCTGCGGAGGCTGCGTTGCTCTGCGTCATTTTCAGTACTCCTTTTTCTGGATTCTCAAAATGTGCGATGCTCATTTTGTCGAACTGGTGTGCCAGCCTGGATTGCTCCAACGGCCGTGCTTCCAAACAAAGATCTCCGTTGCGCGGCCGGAGCTCGACTCGCGTTTGCCATTCTCCTCCGTTTCCACCACAAAGGTGCTCCAAACGATGGCGACATTGCCAAAGTGCTGAACTTCAGTGTGGGGAAATTCAAGCCGAACGAGTCTTCCACCGCCGGCATGGAATGCGGCGGCACTTCGCAATACGTAGGCTTGATCTTTCCATTCCTTCTCGCCGCCACTGATGACGATGGTCTCAGGCGGCACCAATTTCCCGATCGCTTTCGTGTCGCCCGCGAACCAGGCGCGCCATACGGCTTCGCGCGTGCTGAGCAACCCCTCGTCACTCTGTCTCGGAGCGGCAAGACTCGCAGAGCTCAGGGTCGTCACGACCAGAATGGCGATGGCCATCACGGTGTTGCACGTTCGTTGCATCATGATTGATCTCCATTTGAGTGATGGAAAGACGTCTTGCCGTCTTGCGTGAAGCCGTGCACCGTCAGCAAGGCAGCCGCCGCTGAGGCAGAGAAAACCGAATAGTCCATGGGCGACTTGATCCCGAAGGAGATCGCCATTGCCGTTCCAAACATCGCGAGCAGAACCGCGCTGGCAAGCGACACCCATCGCGACCATATGCCTGAGATCAGCAGGATTCCGCATGATGTTTCGGCAATGGTAGCCGCCCACGCGACAAAGGGAATCCAAGCCTTGGGTAGAAAGGAATTTACTTCGGCCGCGTATTGCATGAAATTTGCAAAGTGTTTCAGATCGAGGGTCCTATCCCATAGTCCGAAGCGCGAAGCTACCGCGGAAAGAAATGCGGTGCCAACCGCAAGGCGTGCGTAGAGGACTCCTGCCCGTTCCCACTTCATCGCTCGCAATCGTTCGCTAACCCCTACCCTTGCGCTGCCGGAGATTGCATCCATGCGCTGGTTCATCTCGAGGGCTCCTTCGCGTAATCGTCTTCGGGGACATCGATGCTCAGCGGCGTATCGCGATCGCAAACGAAGTAAGCGATGAACGTGGCCGGTTCGGTCTGGCTGGCATTGGCGGAGACTTCATGAATCCCGTTCGGCGCCTCATAAAAAGCCTGCCCGGCCTTGTAGATCGCCTCCGGTTCGTCCTTAACCTGCGTGCGAATTGCCCCTTCCACGACGTAACCGACGACGGAGCAAGGATGACTATGATGGGGCGACGATTCCCCGGGTCCGTAGCGCACCTCAACCACAGTTGCTCTCAGGTGGTTGCCATCCAGTCTCGGCAGAACATGAGCGAGGGCGACGCGAGCTCGATCCTTGGCTTTAGAGTCAGTCGTATCGATCGACAACGGAGTCCACGCCATCGGACTTCCCAACGGTGCGATCAACAGAATTGTTGCGAGTGCTCGAATTCTGGAAGCATTCATCATCGACACCTTCGGCTCCGACCTTAACCGGTGAGTGGACTAACGACAAGATCCATTTACCTGTTTTCTGATGTACCATTATGTTCCATGAAGCGAGCGCCTTTCTTCGAGCTTGTGCTCCCGTTGCGGGATTCGGGCAAGTCTGCCAGTCGTTGGCTGTACGAGTCTTTACGCGGGGCGATCCTGGAAGGCCGGCTACGTCCCGGAAGCAGGCTCCCGGCTACGCGTGATCTGGCGCGACAATACCGGCTTGCGCGGGGAACCATCGTCAACGCTTTCGATCAGTTGAAGTCCGAAGGCTACATTCAGGGCAGCGTCGGGTCTGGCACTTATGTGAACAGGATCCTGCCCGAGGAATTGCTCCAGGTCGCACGGAGAGAAAGCCCAGCTCAGTCCGTGCGACACAAACACCGTCGAAAGTTTTCTGACTATGCACGGCGGGTGAAACTATTTCCGAATTTCGAAATCTGCCCTAGCCGTGCTTTCCGGACAAACATGCCAGCCCTGGATTTGTTTCCAACGACGTTATGGGCGCAAGTGGCGTCGCGGCGCTTGCGGCGCATCTCAGCCGGTCTCCTTCTCGGCTGCGGCTCGACCGGATACCCGCCGCTGCGAGATGCCGTGGCTGGTTATCTGAGCACCTCACGCGGCGTGAAGTGCGTTGCCGACCAGGTGGTGATCGTCTCCGGCGTTCAGGAAGCGATCGACCTCGCGGTGCGACTCTTCGTGAATCCTGGGGACCGGGTCTGCATGGAAAATCCGGGATATCCCGGGGCGGCGATTGCGTTCGAAGCCGCGGGCGCGAAGATCTCTGCCGTCTGTGTGGACGACGAGGGAATGCGGGTCCCCGACGCAAACATGTGCGGGGCGCGCCTGGTTTACGTCACACCAGGACACCAGTTTCCACTCGGAGTCACGATGAGTGTCGCCAGGCGGTTGCAGTTGCTCGATTGGGCCGCGAAGTCCAGCGCGCTGATCCTCGAAGACGATTACGACAGCGAATATCGTTATGCCGGACGTCCGGTGCCGGCGCTGCAGGGGCTCGATCCCCGGGGACTTGTGCTCTTCATGGGAAGCTTCAGCAAGGTTCTCTTTCCGTCGCTGAGGGTGGGATATTTGATTGTGCCACCCGATTTGGTGGACCACTTTGCCGCTGCTCTTTCGGTGACGAATCGCCACGCGCCGCTGCTTGAACAGGCAATCCTTTGCGATTTCATAATCGAGGGACATCTCGGGCGACACCTGCGGCGCATGCGTGAAGTGTACGCACGGCGATTGTCGATTTTGTTGGACTGCGCGCAGCAGGGCCTCTGCGGACTGCTGGAGGTTTCGGGCGTCGAGGCCGGACTACAGATCGCCGGCTGGCTGCACGAAGGCCTGAATGCCGAGTCGGTCGCGGTCGCGGCAGCTACACGTGGCGTAGAGGTAACTGCGCTGAGCCGCTACCGTCAAGGCGCGGCGGTGCGTGAGGGATTGCAGCTAGGGTTCGCCGCCGTCGGTTCCAAAGAAATCCGGCGCGGAGTTCGAGAACTGACGATCACGCTGGAGAATGAATTGAAGACGCTGCGCAGCAACCGCAGCAGCGCTTGCATCTAAGACCACGGTTTCATTTCCGGAAATGAAGAAAGAGGATGCCTGGAATGTCGCCGGGAAAGGGTTTATTTAACACACACGCATGCTGTCGAAGAACTCTTTGTGTTTGGCGATCATCTGGTCGCGCACCTGGTTGTCCACATCCAGGGACCAATTCCCTTTATCATGCGTACCGCCCAACACAATTCCGTCACGCCGCGAAAACATATACAGGTTTTCCGGTGCGACCGAGTACTCGATCTCCGGCTGGGGCAGCAGAAAAGTCAGCTGCCCTTTTACCGGAGTCAGTTCCTCGTCGTTGAACAACGCCTTCGCGCCCAATCCTGTGCAGTTGAAGACCAACCTCTCCGGTATCCGGCTGATCGGGAGGGAATCATCGTCGGCGGGCCGGTTGCAGCAACGTTCATCTTTTCGGGAGGGTCTGTTCGTCTTTCGTAACAAGAATCTCGCTCCACGTTCCAGTCAGCGGCGCATGGTCTATACAGGTTCATCATGCCCTCCCCGCATCCCGCAAAAGCCAGCTACACCCCGGATGGCCATATTCGCTTCATCGCCGATCAGGGCAAGCAGATTCTTATGGTGGACGTTTCACGCTGTCCGGCTGAAACGGTCGCAGACGTTGTGCGAAAGGTGCCAGACGTTGTGGCCACTCAGCCGCTCCGCTCCGTATTGCTACTTGCCGACTTCACCGGCGCCGCCTTCAATGCCGACACCTTGCGTGTGATGAAGGAAGCCGCTGTTTTTGATAAGCCTTACGTCAAGAAAACCGCATGGATTGGTGCCGAAGATATTCCGCCAGAATTCAGGCAGGAGATGAGTAGATATTCCCTCCGCGAGTTTCCTTTGTTCAAGACCCGTGAAGAGGCTCTGGAATGGTTGGTGAAGGATTGACGAACGGCAGGGCAACCCCGTTGCTGCCCCCTTCCGAAGGCTTTTGAAATCGCTCCCATCGGATGCCCTGCCGCACTCCATTCGGGGTAGCAGCTCCAGGTTGGGCGCGGCCGATAATCGCCCCCTTGAATGCGCACAGGGATTCCATCGTTCTGTTCGTCCGGTACTCTTGTTCTTTGCGGCGTGGAGCCTGGTCATATTGAGAGAGTATGCCGCTGACCCGAACGGGTCGGTCCGTTAACCGGTCACTGGATCTCTCGCGGAAACGGGTGGGGGGATTGGCAAGCTACAGTTTCTAGTCGACAACTCTACGGAGACGGCAAGTTTCTGAGTTTTTGCCGTTCTTCGATTTCTTCGTCCGTCAGTCGCGCGTCGTAAATCGAACGAGCATCGACGCTGCGCGCCACCAGTGTCGCAATTCCCACAACCAGTAGCAGGGGCAAGATAAAAGAACGGTCTCTTCCCGTCAGTTCCATCATTAAAACTACGGCGGATATTGGACCCTGGGTTGTCGCGCCCACCACCGCGCCCGCTCCAAGTAGGGCAAAGATTCCCGGTTGCGCGCCGGGCCAGAAGTGTGACCACAGCACCCCCAACACGCCGCCGAGCAAGGCTCCGAATGTCAACGAAGGCGTAAACATGCCGCCGGGCGCTCCGCTACGCATGCACAGGATGGTCGCGGCGGGCTTCAAAACGAGTAACACGAGCATCAGAAGCGGTGCGACCCGGCCAGTGAAAGCGAGCTGCGAAACGTCTTTCCCGTTGCCAAGAATTTGTGGAAACCAGATCGATACAATCCCGAGTGCCCCGATGACGATGATGGGAGCCGTAAGCCGTCTCCACCCGTTCGGCCGGTGGCGATCCGCCCAGGTGACCATTCGAACGTAGCCGACCGATGCCAGACCTGCGATCGGCCCCGCGACCAGGGCCCACAAAATGATTGACGCGGAGCTGACAAAGGCCGGAATCGCATAGGTGGGCGCGTCGGGCAACGCAAACCACGAAACTCCGGTGGCAATCATCGACGCAAAAAGGGCGGGAAGCACGTAGCGAAGCGTCAGCTTTCCGCGCATGACTTCGAGGGCAAAGAGCGCGCCGCCCAGGGGAACTCCGTAGGCCGCGCCCATGCCGGCACCGGCTCCGCAGGCGACCAACAACCGGCGCTGCTCGTCCGACAAACGCTCTTTGTCAGAAAAGAGGTTGGCGAACACCGCGCCCGCTTGTTTCGGAGCGCCCTCGCGGCCGAGCGATACTCCCAAGCCGACGATGAGCACAGAGAGTACGGCGCTCCCTAACGTGCGTAAAGCCGGCATTCGCCCGGCGTAGAACCAAATGGCAGCAGTTGTGTCGATGCCATTTCCGCTGGAGAGCCGCTTGAGAAGAAGTTGCCCGGCACCGGTGAGCGCAGCCGCTGAAAGAAGCACTACTATGTGCCGCAATGGGCTGGCATGTTGAGCCGCATCGATGATGTTGGTGGCCGATCCACCCCAGGCTACGTGCTGTACGACCTCCAGGAGCCGGGTCAGCGCAGCCGCACCAATTCCCGTGCCGATTCCCGTAAACAGAATGGCTAGCCAAAAGCGTATAGCGTCCGGAGACTGGAGCGTCAAAGGAATAAGCTCGACGACCGCCGTTGGCGAGGCTCCGGGCGTAGTCAAGTTCATGGGCGTTTCCATCAGCAGCTGCTTTCCTCCGGTAGCCCACCCACCTTTCTTTAGAATGTGCCACAAACAGCAGCCAACTGTCTAAAGGAACTTGAGCAACGGATCCGTGCGCGTCAGTTCATGAACCATCACAGCACTCCCCATGCCTTACAAGTTCTACCGGGCGTGCGCTGCAGCTTCTTCGATCAAAGCTGCCACCTCCTTCGGGTGCGAAACGTAGACGGAGTGGCTCGCACCCGGGACTTCAACCTTGTGGCTGTTGGCTCGTGTGGCATACCAGCGCTCGAGCTCGGGATTGATGGTTCTGTCGCTGCCGGCTACCAGCATCCAGCTTGGTTTGCTTCTCCACGCAGCCGTGGTGATGACCGCTTTGAAATTGTCAGCTGCGTTCAGAACCTGCGACCGCGCCATGAACGCCGCCTGCTCAGCCGGCAGATCGGCTGCGAAGTATTCATGAAACCGTGCGGGATCGAGGTAAGTGAAACCGTCCGCCGTCTTCTTTATCGCCCCAGACTTGCTGAGGTCGCTCGGGAAGCGCTTTCCGTCGTCAGCTTCATTCTCTCCCGCATCCGGCATGTGGGCTGCGATGTACACGAGACCAGCAACCGATGGGTACGTCCCCGCTTCGGTAATAACCGCGCCCCCATAGCTGTGGGCGACAAGAATGCACGGTCCGTCCTGTAGCGCAAGGATGCGCTTCGTAGCGGCCACATCTTCCTGGAAAGTCGTCTCCGGTTCTTGAACGATGCTGACGTTGTAGCCGTCCTTGACAAGAATGTCGTAAACGCCTTTCCAGCCGGATCCATCGGCCCAGGCGCCGTGAACCAGAACAATATTTTGAATGCGATGTTCTTCATTGTTGTTGTTGCCCTGGGCTCGGAGCGCGCAGCAAGTCAACAATATTGATGCGATGCAGAGGGATTGAGACATTCTTCGTACTACCCGCATGGGCGTCATTGCATTGCTCATCTTGTTCTCCTTTTCAATGCTGTCGGGACGCTGACATAATCAACCTCCCTATGCGATTCCCGGTTTCCAACTTCGCCGAGCGACCCTCGTAGGGTTGACAAATACGGTCGCCCCCGCGAGCAAGCACTCTGACCGCAACTACAGGATGCTGCCCTCGTAGACCTGCTTGAACAGCTTCACATTCTGTCGATAGTCCACGTGAACGCCGACAAGCACCGGACCAGGAGTATCGAATGCCTTGCGTAGGATGGCACCGATTTGGTCTGGACGATCGATTCGGAGGCCCGTGGCGCCGAATGCCTCCGCGTACTTGACCGGGTCGACGGGTCCAAAGTTGACGCCCGAAACGCGGTGATACTTGAGGAGTTCCTGCGAACCCACCATGTCGTAGGTGCCGTCGATCCAGATCATATGAACCAGGTGCGACTTGAGACGCACCGCCGTTTCGAGCTCATTGGCGGAAAAGAGAAAACCGCCGTCGCCCGAAATGGAGAGCACCTTCTCCTGAGGACGCACCAGTGTGGCCGCGATTGCCCAAGGCAAAGCAACGCCCAGTGTTTGCTGACCGTTTGTGAGTAGGAACTGACGCGCGCGAAAGCTGTAAAGGTAGCGTGCCAGATACATGCTGAACGAGCCCATATCAGAGCACACGGTCACATCGGGAGTGAGCATGTCCTGGAGTTCCGCTATCAGCCGCAACGGGTGAATCGGGATGCCAGACAAGCTAGCCGCTTCGGCTCTCATCTGTTCTCGATCATGAGCGATTCGAGAGAGGAGGGCCTTAGAAGACCCGTCTATCGATGGCCGATGCAAATGCGGCGCCAAGGCGGCAAGTGTTTCTTCGATGCTCCCGATCAGTTCGACTGCCGGATCGTAGTTGTTCTCGACCGCAGCGGGAACAACGTCAACGTGAACGATCGTACGATCTCGATCCTTGTTCCAGAGAGACGGCCAGTATTCGACGGCATCGTACCCGATTGTTAGCACGAGATCCGCCGTGCCCAACACCTCGTCAGCCGGCTGGTTTGCTAACTGGCCCACGCGGCCTGCGTAATAGGGAAAAAGGTCTTGAGAGATGGCGCCGGCTGCCTGAAATGTTCCGACAACCGGCATCGAGCACTCATTCAAGAAGGCGCGAATGGCATCGGCGGCTCTCGGTTTGCTGGCCATGAGCCCCAGAAAAACAACCGGAGTTTTGGCAGAATTGATGAGGCGCACTGCTTCGCTCAGGGACGCTTCCGCGGCGCGTCCCTGGCCTGTGAAGCTGCTCAGGCCGATTGGTTTACATTGCGCCTCTCCGGTCATCACATCGATTGGAAGGCTGACGAACGCAGAGCCAGGCCGATCCGATTCGGCGGCGCGAAAGGCGGCCGCGAGGACTTCGGCGGTGGAAGCCGGTGAATCTACCTCCGCGGCGTACTTGGTCACCGGTTTGCACACGCCCACCGAGTCCATCGTTTGATGTACGGATTTGAGACGGTCCGCTACTGAGACAGCGCCCCCCAACGCCACCAGCGGGTCGCCCTCTGAGTTGGCCGTGGCCAATCCCGTCACCAGGTTAGAAACGCCGGGCCCCGACGTCGCGATCGTTACTCCTGCTTTGCCCGTCATGCGTCCGACGCCTCCAGCCATGAAGGCGGCATTTTGCTCGTGACGGCACACCACAATCTGAATGGTGGAATCGCGCAATGTATCGAATACTTTGTCGACCTTTGCGCCCGGCACTCCAAAGACATATTTAGTGCCGCGTCCCTCAAGCGTGCGGACGACAACTTCCGCACCTGTCATTGCTTGTTTGGCCGGCTGTGCTTTCATCACAACGACATCGCCGCCTGTCACCGGTTGCGTTTTCGGTTGCGCTTTCATGACATTGCTCCTTTTGGCATAACTACTCGGCTTTTGCGAGATCCTTGGTCGTGTCCACCGCCAGATTCTCTTTTAAAAACGATCCGGCTTCCGGGAGACGCACCACGTATTCGGAAAGCATCTGGATGCCGGCGCGCAACGCCATGGCACTGCAATCGAGCACGTGGCCGCCTTTGGCGCGGTCCTTGGAGATGAAGTGAAAGTGATATCCGGGGACGCTGAACGAGCTCGAATAGCGCGGCGACCAGATGCAAACGAGGCTGCCCTCGATATTTTCGAAGTGAAATTCCGGCTGGGTCCCGGCTGCAGCGAGCAGCCCCGTGCCTTCTCTGGTAGCCCTCATCGCGCGTGTGTGCATGCGCTCGAAAACACCATCCACCCGCAAGGCATAAAAAAGATTGTCGGACTCGCGGTGAAAATTACAGGCTCGTTCGAGGCCGGTCAGACTGCCGACGGCGCCGACATCGAAGTTCTCTTCCGGCTGAAATCGGGTTACCACCGCAAACGGAACCCGGAAGTCATCCTGCCTGGGCTGCACCGTGCCATCCCCGAGCACCTGGTAGATGTTTCCGTCAAGCACCACCATTTCCCCGTCGAGATGTTCGAAAGTCCCCAGGCCGAAGTCGCCGTTGGCGAGCAGGGTTCGTGATGACACGGCTCCGTCATACACTCCCCGAACGAGCGCCGCGGAAGTCGAAATCTGATAAGCGCGGTGGCGAACGCTTTGAAAATATTGGCTGAGCGCTGCGGTAACAACGCTATCCGCCGAGGTGGCGCGCGCCGCAATGGCATCCTGCAGAATGGATGCGAGAGAAGCTGGGATCACCACGGTCAGATTCGGCATGACATTACCTTCTTTATTCGCCGGCCTTGGCCGCCACAGTTCCTACGACGGC
>Ga0302326_10033926_pt1 | contig 10125 bp, 10 predicted proteins | sample Palsa_T0_3_FD_202264 | JGI IMG/M metagenome (GOLD analysis project Ga0302326, IMG submission 202264) | Peat permafrost microbial communities from Stordalen Mire near Abisko, Sweden - Palsa_T0_3 | ecosystem: Environmental > Terrestrial > Soil > Palsa > Peat permafrost | place: Sweden: Abisko...
CGGACGATCGAGCAGGCCGAGGCTCTGGACAAGCAGCTGGACGAGCTGCACCGCCGGGTCACGGCGGCGCTGCTGATCGACGTGCCCGACGACGAGCTGATCCGCCGTCTGTCGGGCCGGCGCGTCTGCGTCAAGTCCGGGCACAACTACCACGTCGAGTTCGATCCACCCAAGCACGAGGGCGTCTGCGACCAGGACGGCTCGCGGTTGATCCAGCGCGATGACGACCAGCCCGACGTGGTGCGCAACCGCCTCGTCGTCTACCACGACAAGACCAAGCCGCTGGTCGACTACTACGACCAGCGTGGTCTGCTGCGCCGGATCGACGGCACCCGCGAACCCGCCGACGTCCATGGCCACATCCGTGCGGTGATCGCGACGCTGCGCCTGGAAGAGGACGTCTAGTGATCGCTCGGGCGATCACGGTCGCGAGCGGCCACTGAAGGCAGCTCCCCGCCCCGGGCGTGCTACTAGCCTGCGATCGAAGATGATCATCAAGAAGTCACCGGAGGAGATCGAGCGGATGGCGGCAGCCGGCGCCGTGCTGGTCCGCACGATGAACCTGCTGCAGGGCAAGATCCGACCCGGGGTCACGACCAAAGAGCTCGACGAGGCGGCCGAGCGGTTCATCCGCTCGCAGGGCGGGACCCCGGCGTTCAAGGGATACCGCGGCTTTCCCGGGTCGATCTGCGCCTCGCCCAACGAGATGATCGTGCACGGGATCCCGGGTCGCTACAAGCTCAAGCGCGGGGACATCCTCTCGGTCGACATCGGCGTCGTGCTCGACGGCTGGGTGGCCGACGCGGCGCGGACGTTCGCAGTCGGGCCGATCAGCCCGGTCGCGCAGAAGCTGCTGCGCGTGACCGAGGAGTCGCTGATGGTGGCGGTCCCGGTCTGCACGATCGGCAACCATCTCGGCGATATCGGCCACGCCGTGCAGACCCACGTCGAGGCCGAGGGTCTGTCGATCGTGCGCTCGCTGGTCGGCCACGGCATCGGCCGCGAGATGCACGAGGATCCGCAGATCCCCAACTACGGCAGCCCTGGCTCGGGCGTGCCGCTGGAGGAGGGGATGGTGCTCGCGATCGAGCCGATGGTGACCGCGGGGCGCCACGCGATCCGGGTCGCCGAGGACCAGTGGTCGATCTTCTCCCAGGACGGCTCGCTGGCCGCCCACTTCGAGTTCACGATCGCGATAACGGCCGACGGCCCGCGCGTGCTGACCCCCTGGCGCGAGACCTCCAGCGTCCGCGCCGCGGCCTCGAACGCGGCATGACGGGGCATGACGGCGCAGCTCGCCGACGTTGCTAACATCGCTCGCTGCGGCTTCAGCTTGGCGACCAGACAGGCCGGAGCCGACGCTTCGTCGAGGTAGCGGCGACCGCAACGGTCGCCAGAGCCACGGCGAGGAACCCAGAAGAAGATCTCCAGCAAGAGAGCGTGATTTCAGCGTGAAGGTACGTCCCTCGGTCAAGCCGATGTGCGAGAAGTGCAAGATCATCCGCCGCCACGGCCGGGTGCTCGTGATCTGTTCCAACCCCCGCCACAAGCAGCGGCAGGGTTAGACGATGGCGCGCATCTCGGGGATCAACATCCCCCTCAACAAGCGGGTCGAGATCGGCCTCACATATATCTACGGCATCGGCCGGTCGACATCGAACGATCTGCTCGCTGAGGTCGGCGTCGAGCCCGATCGCAAGGTTCGTGACCTGACCGAGGAAGAGGTCGTCAAGCTCCGCGATCTGATCGATGCGTCGCTGATGGTCGAAGGCGATCTCCGCCGCGAGCGCTCGCAGAACATCAAGCGCCTGCAGGAGATCGGCTGCTACCGCGGCATGCGTCACCGCCGCGGCCTGCCCGTCCGCGGTCAGAACACGAAGACCAACGCGCGCACGCGCAAGGGCCCCAAGCGCCTCCAGGTGGCCGGCAAGAAGAAGGCGGGTAAGAAGTAATGCCCGCAGCTCGTCGCCCACAGCGTGGCCGCCGCCGCGTCCGTAAGAACATCCCGGTCGGTCAGGCGCACATCAAGACCTCGTTCAACAACACGATCGTGTCGCTGACCGACCGTGAGGGCAACGTGATCGCCTGGGAGTCCGCCGGCGGAGCGGGATTCAAGGGCTCGCGCAAGTCGACGCCGTTCGCCGCGCAGGTGACCGCCGACGCCGCCGCCCGCAAGGGCCTGGAACACGGCCTGCAAAAGGTCGAGGTGTTCGTCAAGGGCCCCGGCTCCGGCCGTGAGACCGCGATCCGCTCGCTCCAGGCCGCCGGCCTGGAGGTGACCGGCGTCAAGGACGTGACCCCGCAGGCGCACAACGGCTGCCGACCCAGAAAGCGCAGGCGCGTGTAAGCCATGGCTCGAGACACAGGTCCACAGTGCAAGCAGTGCCGTCGCGAGGGGCAGAAGCTGTTCCTCAAGGGCGAGCGCTGCCTGACCGACAAGTGCGGCGTCGAGCGACGCTCCTACCCGCCGGGCGATCACGGCCGTGGCCGTCAGAAGCAGAGCGAGTACCGCGTCCAGTTGCGCGAGAAGCAGAAGGCCAAGCGCTACTACGGCGTCCTTGAGACCCAGTTCCGGATCTACTACTCCAAGGCTGCCCGCCAGACCGGCGTGACCGGTGAGAACCTGCTGCGGATGCTCGAGTGCCGATTTGACAACGTGCTCGTCCGGCTCGGCTTCGCCGCTTCGCGGCGCCAGGCCCGCCAGCTGATCCTGCACGGACACTGGACGATCAACGGCCGGCGGGTGAACATCCCCAGCTACCAGCTGCGCGAGAGCGACGTGATCGCCCTGCACCCCGGTTCCAGCGACGGCGCCAACCAGGTGATTCGTGATGCGACCGAGCTGACCGGCCAGGTGCCCGCGTGGCTCCAGGCTGATCACGACGGGCTGACGGCCAAGGTGCTCCGCAAGCCCGAGCGGCGGGAGATCGCCGCGCCGGTGCAGGAGCAGCTGATCGTCGAGCTGTACTCCAAGTAGCGATCTTTCAGCCACCCGGGTGTCCAACCTCGCGGTGGCGTTGACACCGCGCCGCGCGTCTGCGGCCAGGAACCCACGATGTTAGGAACATTTGATGCTTGACTTCCAAGTCCCCCGAATCTCCGCCGAGTCGGCCGACGAAACCCGCGGATCGTTCACGATCGAGCCGTTGGACCGGGGCTTCGGTTACACCTTCGGCAACTCACTGCGGCGCGTGCTGCTCTCCTCGCTCGCCGGCGCGGCCGTCACCAGCGTCCGGATCGAGGGCGTCGCGCACGAGTTCTCGACGATCCAGGGCGTCAAGGAAGACGTCACCGACATCGTGCTCAACCTCAAGGGCGTCGTCTGCCGGATGCACTCCGACGCGACCGAGATCGAGGCGCCGCTGGTCGTCAGCGGCCCCGGCGACATCACGGCCAAGGACATCGACCTGCCTTCGGGCGTTGAGATCCTCAACCCTGACGCGCACATCGCGACGCTTGAGAAGCGGACCAAGCTCGAGGTCTACCTGACGATCGGCCGCGGCCGCGGCTACCGGCCGGCCGAGGAGAACAAGTCACCCGATCAGCCGATCGGCGTGATCCCGATCGACTCGATCTTCTCGCCCGTGCGCCGGGTCGCCTACAACGTCGAGCAGGCGCGCGTCGGCCAGAAGACCGACTTCGACAAGCTCACGCTGGACATCGAGACCGACGGGTCGATCGACCCGCAGGCCGCGCTGCGGGAGGCCGCTGAGATCCTGATCTCGCAGCTGGCGATCTTCACCGACGCCGACCGCGTGGTCGAGCTGCGTGACGTCAATGCCGCCGGGATCCTCGATCCGGCGGCGATCAACGGCTCCGGCGCCAGCACCACCCGTCCGCCCAACGCGATGGACGACATCCTGATCGAGGAGCTCGAGCTCGGCGTCCGCTCCTACAACTGCCTCAAGCGGGCTGGGATCCAGACCGTCGGGGATCTCGTGTCAAAGACCGAAGGCGAGCTCAACGCGATCCCCAACTTCGGCAAGAAGTCCATCGACGAAGTCATCGAGACCCTCCACGCGCGGGGCCTGTCGCTCCGCAACGACTAAGCTCTCGTTCCCCATGCGCCACCAGCGTCAGCGATACCAACTCAGCCGTTCGTCCGCCCACCGCAAGTCGCTGCTGATGAACCTCTCCAAAGAGGTCATCGAGCACGAGCGGATCCAGACGACGCAGGCGAAGGCCAAGGCCGTCAAGCCCGAGCTCGAGAAGCTGATCACGCTCGGCAAGCGCGGCGATCTGCACGCCCGCCGCCAGGCGCTGTCGGCGCTCGGTCAGGACAAGTTCACCGTGTACAAGCTGTTTGAGGAGATCGCGCCGCGCTACGAGGAGCGTCACGGCGGATACACGCGCATCCTCAAGCTCGGGCCGCGACGGTCGGACTCGACCGAGATGGTCCTGCTCGAACTGGTGTAGACACCGGATTAGATCCCCGCCGCCCGCCCCCCAGCGCCCGGTGGTCTCGCGCCTGCTGATCGAGTACGACGGGACTGACTTCTCCGGCTGGGCCGCGCAGCCCGGGCTGCGCACCGTGCAGGCCGAGCTCGAGCGCGCGCTGCGCACCGCGTTGCGGGCCGAGCGCGTGACGCTGACGGTCGCGGGACGGACCGACGCCGGGGTGCATGCCCGCGGCCAGGTCGCCAGCTATGAGGGACCACCCGCGCGGGTCCAGACGCTCAACGCGCTGCTGCCCTATGACATCGCCGTACTGAACTGCGAGGCGGCGCCATCCGGCTTCAACGCCCGCGCGCACGCGACCAGCCGCGCCTACCGTTACCGGCTGCTGACGCGCGCGGTCCGGAGTCCGTTTCTGCGCCGCCAAGCGCTGCACTGGCCGCACCAGCTCGATCTCGACGCGCTGCACGCCTGCGCGAAGGCAGTTCGCGGCACGCACGACTTCACCGCGTTCACGCCGACGCAGACCGAGCACGTGCGCTTCACCCGTGACGTGCTGTCGGCGCAGTGGCGGCGTCGCGACGGGGAGCTGCTCGAGTTCGAGATCGAGGCCGACGCGTTCATGCGGAGCATGGTCCGCGTGCTGGCGGGGACGATGCTTGAGGTGGCGCGAGGAGGCCTGACGCCGGCGCAGTTCGCCGAGCTGCTGGAGGGCCGGCCGCGGGAGCGGGCCGGGGTCACCGCACCGCCGCACGGACTTGAGCTGATCGGCGTCGGCTACGGCGGCGAGCGCGTGCTTGCCGTCACCTAAAAGTCAGAATTCACGTCCGACAGAAAAGTCGACTCGCATTAAAGTTGGCTAAACCTTATGGTAATCTACCAGAAGGTGGATGTTCGGGGACGGCTACGGCCCGGAGGGGAAAGGATTCTCCTCCGGGCCATAGCCGTCCCTGTGCCCGCGGTCGCCCGCCGGTCGGTGACGGCGCGCGCAGCTCAAAGCCGCCTGCCCGCGCCATAGCATTGGTCTGCAGATGCGCGTGCTTTTGACCAACGACGACGGGATCGACGCCGACGGCCTCCAGGCGCTGCGCCGCCGGCTGCTGACGATCCCCGGGGTGGAGCTGGCGGTGATCGCGCCGGACGGCAACCGCTCCGCGATGGCCCGTTCGATCACGACCCGGCGGCCGCTGTGGGTGCGCGAGGTCGACTTCGGCGACGGTACCGTCGGCTACGCCACCGACGGGACCCCGGTCGACTGCGTGCGATTGGCCAACCTCGGGCTGGTCGACGGCTTCAAGGCCGAGCTGGTCGTCGCCGGGATCAATCACGGCGCCAACCTCGGCGACGACATCACCTATTCCGGCACGGTCGCGGCGGCGCTTGAGGCGCTTGTGCTGGGCCTGCCGGGAATCGCGGTCTCCCAGCACTCGATCGCGCGTGAGCTCGACTTCACGTCCGGATCGGCGTTCGAGTTCGAGCGCTCGGCGGCATTTTCGGCGCGGCTCGTGTCCGAGCTGCGTGAGCTGCCGTTGCCGAGCGGGACGCTGCTGAACATCAACGTTCCCGGTACCCCGCCGACCGGGGTGGAGGTCGCGCGGCTGGGCAAGCGCGTGTACCGGGACGAGCTGTCGCTGCTCGGCGAGGACGGCGGCCGCCGCCAATACCGGATATACGGTGACGCCGACTTCGAGCGCAACGAGACCGGGACCGATCTGGCCGCGGTCGCGAACGGGAAGATCGCCGTCACCCCGATCCACTTCGACCTCACCTATGCCGCCGGAATCGAGGCGCTCGCGGGCTATGACCTGGCTCGGCTGATCGAGCCCGCGGCCAGCGAGGTGGCCGAGCATTGAGCGCGGCGCGCGGCACGCGGAAGGCCGAGGCAACGGGGGCGGCCCCGGTGGCGGCGGGGGCGGCCCCGGAGGCGGCGAGCCCGGTCGAGCGGGTCGCCGAGCTGCGCAGCGAGCTCGAGCACCACGGCTATCGCTACTACGTACTTGACGACCCCGAGGTCGGCGACGACGTCTATGACGCGCTGCTGGACGAGCTGCGGCGGATCGAGGCCGAGCACCCCGAGCTGCTGACGACGGACTCGCCCACGCAGCGGGTCGGCGGTGAGCCGGTCTCGGACCTGGTCAAGGTGCGCCACCCCGAGCCGATGCTGTCGCTGGCCAATGTCCGCTCGGCCGAGGAGCTGCAGGCGTGGATCCAGCGGATGCGCAGCCACCTCGCCCGGGAGGGGATCGAGGAGCCGGAGTTCGAGTTCGTCGCCGAGCCCAAGATCGACGGCCTGGCGATCTCGCTGATCTACCGCGACGGGCTGTTCGAGCGCGGCGCCACCCGAGGCAACGGCGAGGTGGGGGAGGACGTCACTCACAACCTGCGGACGATCGGGCAGCTGCCGCTGCGCCTGGACATCGACGATCCGCCTCAGTTGGTCGAGGTCCGCGGCGAGGTCTACATGTCGCTGCCCGACTTCGCGGCGCTCAATGAGCGGCGCGCCGAGGCGGGGCTGTCGACGTTCATGAACCCGCGCAACTCCGCGGCCGGCACGATTCGTCAGCTCGATCCCAAGCTCGCCGCCGAGCGGCCACTGTCGTTGTGGTGCTACGCGATCGGGGTCACCGAGGGGCTATCGCTCGATACCCACTGGGACGCCCTGCAGTGGCTGCGCAAGCATCGCTTCCCGGTCCATCCGGACGTGCAGCGGATGACGACCGACGAGGAGGTCGTCGAGCAGTGTCTGGCGTGGGAGCGCCGGCGGGGCTCGCTGGACTTCGAGATCGACGGCGTCGTGGTCAAGGTGTCGGATTACGCCTTGCAGCGACGGCTCGGGGTCGTCGGGCGCGACCCGCGCTGGGCGGTCGCGTGGAAGTTCCCACCGACGACCGCGGTCACCCGGTTGAACGCGATCGGCTGGAACCCCGGCAAGTTCGGCGATCTGCACCCGTACGCGATCCTGGAGCCGGTGCACGTCGCCGGCGTGACGATCAAGCTCGCGACGCTGCACAACGAGGAGGACCTCGCTCGCAAGGACATCCGCGCCGGCGAGGACGTGATCGTGCTGCGGGCCGGCGACGTGATCCCGCAGGTGCTGTCGCCCGCGCCGCACGTCGCCGAGCAGGCCGGCCGGCCGGCGGAGTCACGTCCGCCGGAGCGCTGCCCCGTGTGTGACACGCCGACGGCCAAGCCCGAGGGCTCCGTCTTCACTCGCTGCCCCAATCGCGACTGCGCCGGCCGGCGCTGGCAGCTGCTCAAGCACTTCGTCGGCGCGATGGACATCGACGGGCTCGGCGAGAAGCAGGTGTCGCTGTTCATGGAGCTCGGCTGGGTCCACACCGCGGCGGACTTCTACGGGTTGGAGGCCGAACGGGTCGCGTCGCTCGATGGGTTCGGTCGGATCTCTGCCGACAAGCTGGTGGCGGCGGTTCAGGCTTCCAGGCGCCAGCCGTTCGGACGGGTGCTGTTCGCGATCGGGATCGAGGAGGTCGGCTACGTCACCGGCCGCAGCCTCGCCCAGCGCTTCCGGACGATCGACGCGCTGCTGGCGGCCGACGTCGAGGGGATCGAAGGGACGCCCGGGGTCGGTCCGAAGATGGCCGTCGCGATCCACGACCAGCTGCACGACGAGGTGATGCTGGCGTTGATCGAGGCGCTGCGCGGGCGCGGTCTGAACTTGGCGGACGAGGGCTCGCCGCCGGGGCAGGGACCGCTGGCCGAGAAGACGCTGGTGTTGACCGGCACGCTCCCAGAGCTCACCCGTGAACAGGCGACCGAGCGGATCATCGCCGCCGGCGGCAAGGTCACCGGCTCGGTCTCACGCAAGACCGACTACGTCGTCGCCGGCGACAGCGCCGGCACGAAGCTGGCCAGGGCAGAGAAGCTCGGGGTCGCGGTGATCGACGAGGCGGGGCTGCTGGAGCTTCTGGCCGGCCGCGGTCAGCCGTCGTAGCTGGCGATCGCGACCTGCATCCGGTCCTGGATCGGGTGCGCGTAGTCGGGCACGATCCCGTTCATCAGGAGTGCATAGGCGATCGTGTGGCCGTCACGCGCGGTGCAGTAGCCGACCACGTTGGAGACGTTGGACAACGTGCCGGTCTTGCCGCGGCAGCGACCCTGGGCGTAGGTGCCGTTCATCTCGTCGGCCAGCGTGCCGGTCTGACCCGCCACCGCCAGCGAGCTCGTGAACGGGACGTTGCCAGCCATCGTGCGCAGCAGCGTGATCACCTGGGCCGGGGTCGTGCGGTCATAGCGGGAGAGTCCGGAGCCATCGTTGAACCGCGGATGGACGCCGAACGAGGCGGCGACGTGGGCCCGCACGACCGCCACCCCGGCGGCGGTGGTGCCGCCGGACCCGAACTGGGCGCCGAGGTCCTTGAGCAGCGTCTCGGCGAAGAAGTTGTCCGACGGGGTGTTCGTCAGCTCGATCAGCTGCGAGATCGTCGGCGACTCGACCGACACCAGCGACGTCGCCGCGGCCGGGGTGCGGCCGGTGCTCACCGGCAGGCCACCGGGCAGATTGATGTGATCGGCGCGCATCGCGGCGCGCAGCTGTAGCCCGGCCTCGAGCGTCGGGTATTCGTAGTAGACCGTGCCGTCGGCGTTGGCCCAGCCGCGGTCGTAGTCCAGGCCCGCGAGCTCGCCCTCCAGCTCGATCGATGGCCGGTTGGCGGTGGCGGGGGTGCCCTTGTCGCCGTCGAACCAGGAACCGTCGGCGACGAGCCGGCCGGCGATCGTGTCGATGCCCGCGCTGCGGAGCTTGGCCGCGAGCTGCTGGACGGAGCTGCCGGTGTCGTACAGGGCGTGATCGAACGAGGCCGAGCCGAACGTCGGGTCGCCGCCGCCGCGCAGGTACAGGGTGCCGGTGAAGGTCGAACCCCGCGTGCTGCCGGTCGCGAGCAGCGACGTCGTCAGTCGGGCATCGGGCCCGTACCGCGACAGCGCCGTCGTGGTGGTGTAGAGCTTCTGGACCGAGGCGGGGAGCCTTGGGGTGTTCGCGCTGTGGGCGTACAGGATCCGCTGAGTCGTGAGGTCGACGACTTCGGCACTGCTCTGGTCGCCCGCCTGGCGCATGCCCGTTGCCAACGACGTGACGAGCGCGCGCGCCGCGGGGCCGGTGCTCTGGTTCGATCCGCCGGGCGGGGTCAGCGACGCGGCGCCGCCGGCCAGCGCCGCCGGGGCCGCGGCAAGTGCCAGCGCCAGGACGGCGATGGCGCTGGCGAGCGCCCGCGCCGGGACGGTGATCGGCATGGCGAGTCGGAGACGCATCGAGGGCTGAAACCCGTCGGCGAGCTGAAAGCTGCGCTCGCGGGGGGTGAACGCGAGTGTGACGGGCGACCGGGCGGCCACGCGCCGGTCGCCGCTGGAGAGGTTGCCCCCTCAGACCAATAAGATGACCTAAAGATGGGAAAAGTCATCAATCTTCAAGACCAGGCGGAGTCGACGGGCACGGCCAGGCGCGGACGGGCGGCGTCCAAGCGGTCGACCACGGCCGCCCGCGTCGCGCGACGCGAGCGTCCGTCCAAGACCGCGCTGGTGCTGGGCGGCGGCGGTTTCACCGGCGCCGTGTATGAGATCGGCGCGCTGCGCGCGCTCGATCTGATGTCGGTCAGCCATACGATCAACCAGTTCGACGTGTACGTCGGCACGAGCGCCGGTTCGTTGGTCGCCTCGGCGGTCGCCAACGGGATCACGCCGGAGCAGATGATGCAGTCGATCGTCCGACAGGGG
>Ga0302326_10033928_pt1 | contig 10125 bp, 8 predicted proteins | sample Palsa_T0_3_FD_202264 | JGI IMG/M metagenome (GOLD analysis project Ga0302326, IMG submission 202264) | Peat permafrost microbial communities from Stordalen Mire near Abisko, Sweden - Palsa_T0_3 | ecosystem: Environmental > Terrestrial > Soil > Palsa > Peat permafrost | place: Sweden: Abisko...
CGGTCTCATTAAGAAGGTAGAAGCCGATCGGCAGGCGTGCTGAGCGCTGAATGCTGAGCGCTGAATGCTGAGTGCTCAGAACTTAGTCGCTTCCGTGAAGTTAAACTCCCGGGCCTTCATCGCCGGCACCACCATGTCGAACGATTCCTCTCCGCTGGCGCGAACCGGCGAGCTCATCGCCTCGACATTCGATAGCATCGAGATCAGGTTTTGGTTAAAGCGAAAATTGCGGAGACCATGCTGAATCTTGCCGTTCTCCACCAGGAAAGTCCCGTCGCGAGTCATGCCGGTCACGATCTTCTCGTACGGATCCACTTCGCGGATGTACCACAGGCGCGTGACCAGCACTCCGCGATCGGTCGATGCGATCATTTCTTCGACGCTTCGCGGGTTTTCCGGGCCAGCGAAAACAATGTTCATCGGCATTTCGCCTGCTTCGTTCGGCAGGGGAAACCCATGTCCGGTGGCCTGGATCGCGCCGACCTTGGCGGCATGCTCCGAATGTTTCATCTTCTGCGCTGTGGCGCGCGCATACACCACGCGCTTGACAACGCCGTTCTCAACCAATGGCACGCGCTGACGCCGCATTCCTTCGCCATCGAACGGCGAACCGGCCTGCAGCGGATGCGCGACATCATCGTGGATGTTAATGTTCTCGCCAAACAGTTGCGTGCCGATCCGATCGTTCAAAAACGAGCGTTGGTCGAGAATCGCTATGCCACTGAAGTCCCAGAATATAAAGCCAACAATATCGAGGACGGCGGCCGGTTCAAGAATAACGACATACTTCCCCGGCGCAATCTCGCGCGGATGCGCCGACTGGACTGCCTTTTCGGCCGCTGTCTCCGCCAGGCGCGCGGCGTCGAGCTGATTTACGTCCGGTGAATTCAATTTCTGCCAGCCGGAAGAATCATCGGCCAGCATGGTGATCGAAACTTCCGCCAATGTCTGCTGATGCCAATTCGCTAACCCACGCGAATTGAAAATTCCTTCTCCCGATTCCGAGGACGAGTAGATGCCCGCCGTAGTCAGCCTGTGTTTCGCGGCCACGGCCACGATGCTCTTGACCACGGCCGCGCGATCGCCAGGAGTAATCGCGGCGGTCTCCTCAAAAAACCGTGTGGCGCGGACACTCTTGTCCGCGGCCCTGTCCTCTGAATTGGCCTCAACCAGTGTCGGCATCGCCAGCAAATCCGGGTCCGGTGCCTGCACTCTCGCCAGATTCTCGGAAGCCACTACCGCACGCTGCAGGCTTTCGTCGTCAAACTGATTGGCGGTGGCGCGTGCCGTCCGTCCGCCAAAATTTGTGCGGATCGAAACGATGGAATTCTCTTCCTCCACATTCTGATGAATGATGTTGTTGGCAAAACGAGTCAGCGCGAAGCGAGAGCTGGTGAAGATCACCTCGACTTCATCGGCCGATGCGAACCGGCGAATCCGGTCGAAAATGTCAGCAGCTTTTTCTTTGGTCAGCATTCCTGATTTCCCTACGTGGCGTCTTTGGTCGGCATTCCTGATTTTGCGTAGAGACGCGCCTTGCCGCGTCTCCGCCGGTGTAACTGCTTCGTCGTGCCACCGAGACGGGGCAAGCCCCGTCTCTACGAATACGCTGAGCCCACGCGAATATTGCGGAAGCGCGCCGGGCTCGCCCCGTGTCCCGTCCCCACGACCTGCTGTGGCTGCCCCTTGCCGCAATTAGGAGTTCCCCACAGCCTCCACTCATCGCGCGAACAGATTGCATCCATCGCATTCCAAAATTCCGTCGTGATCCCCGAGTAAGAGGGATTTTTCAACATCCGCACCTGCTTACCGTTCTTGATCTCCCACGCAATCTCGCATCCGAACTGAAAGTTGTAGCGTCTGTCATCAATCGACCACGACTTATTGGTCTCCATGTAAATGCCGTCATCGGTGGCGGCAATAAGTTCTTCCAGGCTCAGCGGTTTTTCGCCGGGCAGAATGCTGACGTTGGTCATGCGAATCATGGGCAGCCGGTTCCAACCTTCGGCGCGCAGCGTTCCGCCGGATCGCGCGCCTCCGATGGTGTGGGCGGTTTCACGCGAACTCAGATATCCCGTAAAACGCCCGTTCGTAATGATGGGAGTCGACTGTGCGGCCACGCCTTCGTCGTCATAGGCAAAGGTTCCGAGGCCCGGTCCGTGCTCCTGCCGCGCGTCGGCCACGACGTTGACCAGCTCGCTGCCGTAACGCAAATTCCCCAGCTTCTCGATCGTGAGGAACGAGGTACCCGCAAAATTTGCTTCCATGCCGAGCACGCGATCCAGTTCAATCGGATGCCCAATGGATTCGTGAATCTGCAACCCCAGCTGCGAACCATCCAGAATAATTGTCTGCGTACCTTCGGGGCACTGATCGGCATGATGCAGCGCGACGGCTTCTTCCGCCACGCGCCTGGCATTCTCCACCAGTTTCATTTCCTGAACGAGTTCGTAGCCGCGGTTCTGCCATTGCCCGCCAAACGAGTTCGGATAAGACCGCTTCTGAATCTCGCCCCCGGCAAAGGCATACGCGGTATATCCCGCGCCGGTCGAATATTTTGTCTGATGGATGTCAGCGCCTTCAGAAGACAGAAACCACGACTCTTCGCGCTGAAAGTTCATGCCGCTTTCCGCGAGGGTGACGCCAGCGACGGCGCGCATCTCCGCGTCCACTTTCAGCAATAGATCGATGTTCTGCTCCACCGAGGTGGTGAACGGGTCGACTTTGTAAGGTGTAGTCCACTCCGCCACTGCTGCCGGTTCCGGTGCCAGCCGAATATCCGCCAACTTCACCCGTGCCGAAGCTCTAGCAATTTCGACGGCCCGCGCGGCCGCCGCTTCCACCGCGGCGCGGCTCAAATCCGCGGATGCCGCAAATCCCCACGCGCCTTCCGCAATCACGCGCACGCCAATGCCAAGCGACTCGGACTCCGAGGCATGCCCCACGCGTCCGTTCTTCGCGCTCAGCGAGCGGTTGCGGATCGACACCACACGCGCGTCAGCGTAGGTCGCGCCGCGTGCGGATGCGGTGTCCAGAGCCAACTGGGCAGCTTTCTTCATTCCAAATTTAACGTATCACGAGCAGCTTGAGGCTTGGGTTTGTTGAAGAGTGTCGGTAGTAGCGCAGTTTGAAAATTGCCGTCCCTCAGCGGCTAAAGCCTTATTCAAAATAGTGCGGCTACCGCAGCGGTGAACCGCTGCGCCACCCAAAATCAATTTCAAACCACACGATCACCGCATGCCGGGCGCAGCCACCGCCAACGGCGCTCGCTTGCGCGCCACATCCACAAAGAAGCGACCAGCCTGCTGATGACTGTCACCATCTTCGCCAACGCCAGGATCACCCCAGACCGCACCGATTTCGACTTTGCCATTCCCCAAACCCGCCACTTTGGTGGGCTGCCGGCGCTGCTTCTCGACGTAGGCCTTGATCACCTGCGCCGCAGTTCTGGCGGCGAGATATCCGTGTTCCCCTTCTTCGAGCAGCGCACAGACAACGATGTCCGGATTCCTTCTCGGCTCTACACCCGCAAACCAGCCATTGTCTTTGAATTTCTTTCCACTCGCACCCATCTTCGCTTTCAACGCATTGCTGATGGTCTGGGCGCTGCCGGTTTTGCCGGCGAAATCGATACCCTGCAAGTGCGACAAACCAGCCGTACCTCCGGGGTTCACCACCGCTGCCATTGCGTCCGTGATGATCTCCCAGTTCTGCGGATCGATCGGCACCCGAACCTCCTCGGGCGCGGCTGCCGGAACTACACCCGGTGGCAAGTCCGTGGGATTGATGACATGCGGACGCTGCAAGAGTCCGCCGCTGGCGATTGCGCCAATGGCACGCGCCAACTGAATCGGCGTGGTCGCCACCGCACCCTGGCCAATGCCAACCGAAATGGTTTCTCCCGCGTACCACTTCTGCTTGAAGTTACGAATCTTCCATTCTTCCGACGGCATTACGCCGCTCGCTTCCTGCGGCAGATCGATACCGGTCTTTTGCCCCAGACCGAATGCGGTCGCATACTTGGCAATGCGGTCGATGCCCAGCTTCTCGGCCAGCGTGTAAAAGAAAACGTCGCACGACTGATAGATGGCTTTGCCGATTTCAACCTCGCCGTGAACGCGGTGTTCCTCAAGGACCCAGCACTTGAAATAACGACCATAGAAAGTGGCGCCGCCGTTGCAGTTCACACGCAGGGTTTGGGCGATGCCTTCCTGCAACCCTGCCGTCGCCATGATGATCTTGAACACCGAGCCGGGCGCGAGCTGCGCCTGAATCGCCTTGTTCAGCAGCGGATGGTCGGGATCATCGACCAGCTTATTCCACTCGTCACGCGAAATCTTCACCGAGAAATCGTTGGGATCGAAGGTCGGCCGGCTCACCATCGCCAGGATTTCGCCGGTCCGCGGATTCATGGCAACGATTGCACCGTTTCTGCCGTCCAGCGCCTGCTCGGCCGCAATTTGCAAATCAAGGTCTATCGTCAGCTTGAGCGGCTTGCCGGGCTCCGCGGGGGTTTCGTCCAGGCGCCCCACTTCGCGCCCGCGGCTATTTACAATCGCGCGCCGCGATCCGTTCTTGCCCATCAGCATGGTGTTGTATTGTTTTTCCACTCCACTCACTCCGACTACATCGCCCGGCGTGTAGAGTTCAAACTGCGGCTGGTTGAGCATGTCCTCGGTCACTTCGCCGACGTAGCCAATGAGGTGCGCCATGAAACCATTGCGCGGATAGAGCCGGCGGTGCGCCATGATGGTTTCCAGTTCTGGTAGTTCGTTCTTGTGCGCCTCAATGAATGCCAGTTCGTCTGGGGTGACATCTTCTTTCAGGAAAATCGGCTGATATTGCGGCATCGACGCGAAACGCCGGATGCGCTGTCGCACTTCGTCGGCATTCAAATGCAGGCCCTTGGCGATGGCGTCCGCGTCGGCGCTCAGATCGCGCGCGGAATCGCGCAGCAGGAGTACGGAAAACGAAGGGTAGTTATCGACAATGATGCGGCCCTCGCGATCCACGATCTTGCCGCGCGGGGCGAGGATGGGCACGTTGCGGATGCGATTCTGCTCCGCCAGCAATGCATACTTTCCGCTTTGCATCACCTGCAGCTTCCACAAGCCATAGGCCAGCAGCAGGAAAATCAACAGCAGAACATACTGCACGCCTGTCAGGCGCAGTGCGGAAACTTTTTCGTCGCGGCCGAACATCAATCCTCAGTTCTTAGTAGGCTGACCTTAGTATGCTTAGAAAGACTGCTGGAAAAGTTAACTATATTCTAACCTGCAGGCCGTCCCGCCGAAATATCGAACGGGGAAACGAAAGTTTCCCGGTCGAATGTCGGCGTTATCGGTGAAACCCAGCATCACCTAAGGCCATCTCATGAGATGTGGTTGGGTCATGTCCAATCGAGGATTGAACTCGTCACCCCCCGCGGGCAACAATAAAGCCAGCGCTTACGTCTTATTTACTTACCTTTCAGCTAAAGGAATTGAATGCGGATTCGCAGTTTCATCATCGCTTATGTGCTCGTGCTCGCCATTTTGCTGTTCGCCGACCGGCGTCCCGGTTCCAATCAGCAGGATCACTATTCACACGTGGTGGACCTGACCGATGGCGAAAACGCGACCGCGACCCATACCATGCCGCATACGACGACCTTGGAGTCCAGAACCCGCATCATCGCTCCGGGTGCGCTGATTCCCGGGACCTGGAACGCGGGTCAGATCCCGGCCGAGCGCCTGGTGGCGCCATTGGTCGTCATCGATTTGAACACAGCGCTCGACCCCAGCTCGCAGATTTCTCTCGACGATATCGCCGCCTGGGAAACGCGCCACGGCATGATTCCGCAAGGATCGGTCGTCGCCATCCGGCAGCTAGCCGCAGTCGCTGGGCCGATGAATGACTCATCAGCCGCGCCGCTTCCCATCGCGCGCGACGCGGCGCAGTTTCTCATCGAAGCTCGCTACGCCATCGGTTTTGCCGTCGAGACGCGGGTGGATTTAGCCTCCGACCGCTTGCTGGCGCAACAACTCGCCCTGCACGGAAGCTATGTAGTCGAAAGAACCGCGCCCTTCACCGCGCTGCCCGCGACCGGCTCGCTCGTCATCGTCGCTCCGGCAAAAGACAAAAAGCCCCGCGCAGCCCACGTCCGCATCCTCGCCATGGTGCGCTAGGTCCAAAGGTTTTAAAAATATGGTAATGTCTCAGTTTGGTCGTCATCCTTGACCAAATAAAAATTGTCATCCTGAGCGCAGCGAGAAGTTCACGAAGTGAAGTTCTTGCGGAGTCGAAGGACCCCTACTCCTTCCCTCACTCGTCGCCGGCGTATCGTTTTTTTCTGCACCTGATTTCATTCCCGTATCATCTAGCCATCCGGAGGAACTCTGATGCCTGACCCGCGCTATCCAATCGGAAAGTTTTCCTACACTGGCCCGCTGACAGCGGACCAGAAGCAGCAATGCCTGACCGACATCGAGCAGACACCCAAGCGGCTGCGCGCCGCCCTCAACGGACTTTCTGACTCACAGCTCGATACCCCTTACCGCGATGGCGGCTGGACCGCGCGCCAGGTGGCCCATCATGTCGCCGACAGCCACATGAACTCTTACATTCGCTTCAAGCTGGCGCTTACCGAGGACGAGCCCACCATCAAGGCCTATATGGAAAATGTTTGGGCTGAGTTGCCCGAGGCCAGGCACGCTCCCGTCGAAGTATCGCTGGCGTTACTCGATTCGCTGCACCAGCGCTGGATGCTGATGCTCCGAGAGTTCACCGACGCGGAGTGGAAGCGCAACTTCCGGCATTCTGAGCTGGGCCCCATGTCGCTCGAAAAGAATCTCGCACTTTACTCCTGGCACGGACGCCATCACGTAGCGCACATAACGAGTTTGCGAGAAAAGATGGGATGGTAGGAAAACAGCTGCGAACTCCGAGCCACGAGCTACGAGCAGGCACATGAGCAGTCTGGTTGCTCGAAGCTCGCAGCCCGCAGCTGCCTCTTACGACCAACCAGCCTTCCACGCCAGATAACTCGCGGCCTCGCGCATCACCGCCGCAAAGCGCTCCCACATCGGGTGCGGACGCGACTCGGGCCGCGGCGCGAGTTCCACCTGCACGCCTTCGTGCTCCAGCAAAGCGCCAATGCGAAATACATGATAGGCGTCGCTGACCGCGATGCAGCTGCGCATGCCGTTCGCTCGCATGATGTTGGCCACACGCGCCGCCGACTTTGCCGTGTCGGAGCCCTGCGTCTCCGCAATCAGAGCCTCCTCTGGGACACCGCGCCGCAGAAGATAGTCTCTGCCCACGCCGCCCTCGCTGAAATCCGGATCCTGCCCCGCTCCGCCGGTCGTGATCACCACCGGCGCCAGCCCCCTCCGAAACAGTTCGTAACCATGATCGAGGCGCGCCCGGTACACCGGCGACGGCCGTCCCGCGTACTCGGCAGCCCCGAAGACGGCGATCACGTCGGCTTTTTTCGCGGGAACGTCGGCGGCCGCGCGCACGATGCGCGACCCTGTGACTCCGAAAAACAATAGCACAGCCCCCGCCACCGCCAGCAACAACAACAACCAGGGACGCTTCCATGAAGACTTGTTATGGTCAGATGGATTGTGATCTTCGGCCATCTTCAATGTGAACTCAGATTTCAAGGCTTGCGGCATTCAGCACTCAGCCGTTTTTGCCTGACCGCTGAATGCTGAGTGCTGAATGCTGCGTTACGACAACGCTTCGATAATATCCTTGGCGGGAATCGCGCCATCACGCAGAATCTGCCAGGTGCCGTCTTCTCTGAAGTGCACGATCGTCGACGAAATTGTCCGCGGAGACTGGCCACCATCCACGATCAGCGAGATGCGCCCGCGCATCTGTCCCTGCACTTCTTCTGCGGTCGTGCATTCCGTTTCGCCGCTCAGGTTGGCCGACGTCGCCGTGATGGGAATCTTGGCCGCCCGCACCACCGCCAGTGGGATTTCCGACGCCGGCACGCGCAACGCCACGTTACCCGTGTTCGCCGTTACCTTCAGCGGCAGATGCGAAGCCGCCGGCACGATCATGGTCAGCGGTCCCGGCCAGAAACGCCGCGCCAGAAGATGAAAATCATCCGGCAAAGGACGCGCAAATTCTTCCGCCTGGTCCACGTTTTCGATCAGCAGCGAGAGCGGCTTGTGCCGTAAACGCGACTTGATTTCATACACTCGCTCCACCGCGCGCAGGTTAAACGGGTCCGCTGCCAGGCCATAGAACGTGTCGGTTGGCATGCCCAGTACCTGCCCGGCCTGAATCTGCTCGGCACAATATTTGATGAGCGAAGGTTCAGGCGTTAGAGCATGAATTTTAAGGATTTCCGCGCGCACTATGGTGGTTCCTTCCCTGATGGTTGGCTTGAACGTTGTCGGCTTAAACGTTGTCCGTGTAAGCAATGAAATGTACCATACATCCTGTTCCTGGAACCAACCTGTGAAGCAAGACTTGAATGCCGCGCGAACTCGCCGCCCTGCGGGCCGTTTGCGTCCCGTCGCCAGCCGCCACAATCAGAGGCTGAAAGAATTGCGTCTGGCATTCCGCCGCGCCGACCTGACTGCCCAGGGTGAGTGTGCCATTGAGGGTCCCAAACTGCTCGAAGAGGCATTGCGCGCCGGTCTGCATCTCGAAGCCGTGTTTTTCAGTGAATCGGTTCGTCCTCTTGCCGAAAAACTTCTGCATCAGATCAACGCCCGCACCGAGACGCTCATCCTGCCGGATTCGCTATTTGACTCGATTGTGCCGAGCGAAGCGCCGCAGGGCGTGGCCGCATTGCTCAAACTACAGGCCTTTTCCGCCGACCAGCTGTTCGACCGCTCCAGCGACGGCCCGCTGGTCGTGGCCGCTGGCCTGCAGGACCCCGGCAATCTGGGCACGATTCTGCGTTCCGCCGAAGCCTTTGCCGCCGCCGGAATTTTTCTGACCGAAGGAACCGTCAGTCCTTACAACTCGAAAGTCCTGCGCGGTTCTGCCGGCTCGATCTTTCGCCTGCCCTGGTTGCGGATCCCTTCCGCGGAACTGATTCCGCTTCTGCGGGCGCGCGGCGTTCGCCTGCTCGCAACTTCCTCGCACCATGGAACCCCATTACCGCAGATCTCCTGGACTCTTCCGCTGGCAATCTTTATCGGAAATGAAGGCGCGGGCTTGTCCCGGGAACTGACGCGTCATATGGACGAAACGCTCGTGATCCCACAAGCGACACAAGTCGAATCGCTCAATGCCGGAGTAGCCGCCAGCATCGTGTTATACGAAGCCGCAAGGGCAGGTCGGAGGTGAGAGGTCAGATTGCTGAGGTAAGGACTTTGATCTTTCACCTCTACAATCTGACCTCTGACCTCTAACCTTTTATGAATCTCTTCGCCCCCATTCCGAACGACGATCCGGCCACCCCGGGCAGCCGCCCGCTGGCCGACCGCATGCGTCCGCGCACGCTCGACGAGTTCGTCGGGCAGGAGCACCTGGTCGGCCCCGGCAAACCGCTGCGGGTGCAGATCGAGCGCGATGATCCTACCTCGATGATCTTCTGGGGCCCTCCCGGCACCGGCAAGACCACGCTCGCCAAGATCATCGCCCGTATCACCAAGGCCGACTTCATCGAATTCTCCGCCGTGCTCGCCGGCATCAAGGAAATTAAGCAGGTCATGAGCGATGCCGACCGCGCCCGCCAGTACGGCACCCGCACCATCGTTTTCGTCGACGAGATTCACCGCTTCAACAAAGCGCAGCAGGATGCCTTTCTCCCGCACGTCGAGAAGGGCAGCATTCGGCTGATCGGCGCCACCACCGAGAATCCGTCGTTCGAAATCATCTCGGCGCTGCTCTCGCGCTGCCGCGTCTATGTGCTGAAGCCACTGGCCGAAGATGAGATTGTCATTCTGCTGCACCGCGCCCTCATCGATACCGAGCGCGGTCTCGGCCAGATGCATCTCGAAGCGTCGGACGAAGCGCTCCGCAAAATAGCCGCATACTCCAGCGGAGACGCCCGCAGCGCCTACAACGTCCTGGAAGTAGCCGCCGCCCTATCCGCCGCGCCCACCTCCGAAACTTCTGTAGAGACGCGGCTAGCCGCGTCTCCGCCCAGAGCCACCGAGATATCAGACGCCACCA
>Ga0302326_10033929_pt1 | contig 10125 bp, 7 predicted proteins | sample Palsa_T0_3_FD_202264 | JGI IMG/M metagenome (GOLD analysis project Ga0302326, IMG submission 202264) | Peat permafrost microbial communities from Stordalen Mire near Abisko, Sweden - Palsa_T0_3 | ecosystem: Environmental > Terrestrial > Soil > Palsa > Peat permafrost | place: Sweden: Abisko...
GGGCAATGTCGTCATCCTGCGCGGCGGGTCCGAGAGCCTGCACTCGAACCGCGCCATCCATGCCTGTCTTGTCGCGGGGCTGAACAGCGCAGCGCTCCCGGCAGAGTGTGTGCAGCTCGTACCCACCGCCGATCGCGCCGCAGTCAGCTTCATGCTCTGCGGCATGACCGAGTACTTGGATGTTCTCGTACCGCGCGGCGGCAAGAGTCTCGTCGAACGCGTGCAGGCCGAAGCGCGCGTGCCCGTCATCGGCCATCTCGAAGGCAATTGCCATGTGTACGTCCATCGGCAAGCGCAGCTTGCGATGGCGCGCGCGATCGTGCTGAACGCGAAGCTCCGGCGCACCGGGGTATGCGGTGCGGCAGAGACCCTGCTCATCGACCGCGCGGCCGCCGCGACTCATCTGGGGCCGATCGTGCATGATCTCCTCGAGGCCGGCTGTGAGGTGCGCGGCGATGCGGTGGTGCAGGAGGTCGATGTGCGCGTGCGGGCGGCGAGCGAAGAGGATTGGTATCGCGAGTTCCTGGACGCCATCATCGCCGTGCGTGTCGTCGACGGCATCGACGCGGCGATTGCGCATATCACTCAGTACGGATCGGCCCACACCGAATGCATCGTGACCGAGGATGCGGCCGCCGCGGAGCGCTTCCTGCGCGAGGTCGACAGTGCCATCGTGTTGCACAATGCATCCACGCAGTTTGCCGACGGCGGCGAGTTCGGCATGGGCGCCGAGATCGGCATATCGACGGCGCGCTTTCATGCGCGCGGCCCGGTGGGTGTTCAACAGTTGACGAGCTACAAATACGTCGTGCGCGGTCAAGGCCAGGTGCGGCCCTAGGTCTATCCCGCGCGCGCGACGTGTCGGCTTTGACTAATGGGCAAGATTATCCTCACGTCAGAGCGTGAGGACTCTTGGATGCGCCTAATCAGCGCTGCGCGAGCGCCGCAACCCCACCCGCCTGGGAGAATACCGCGCGCATGCCGCGCGCGCGCAGTTCGCTCGCGGCGGCGAGGCTTCTTTGTCCGGCGGCGCACACGAGCAGGTACTTGCCGTCGACATCGAGCGCCGAGTCGCCGTACAAGAGCGTGCGCATGGGGATGTGCCGCGCGCTGCGGCAGGGCGTGGGCCAGGCTTGCAGCTCCTGCGGCTCGCGCACGTCGACGACGACATAGCCCTGCGCGGTCGCATCGTCGAGCGAGGCAAAGGCCATTTCGAGTGTTTCTTCGTTCACGGCTGAATCCTCCTTCTGGATGTTGATGTGCACGCACGCACGGCCGCGGCATTCTAGGGCGCGCTGCGTGCGCAGCTTGCTGCTCGACAGTGTCAGTAGATTGACGATGAGCACTTCGTTGCCGAGCTGTCCGGGTAGATCCATGAGCAGCTTCAGGGCCTCGAGCGCCTGCAGCGACCCCAGGACGCCAGGTACAGGTCCGAGGACTCCCGCCTGCGCGCAGTTGCCCACCACGCCGTCACGCGTGGCTTCGGGCCACACACAGCGCAGACAGGCGGCGCCGGGATGCGCGCGCACCACCTGCAGCTGCCCTTCGTACTGATAGACGCTTGCAAGGATGACGGGCTTATTGAGCTGCATCCCCACATCGTTCAAGAGGAAGCGCGTCGCGAAATTGTCGCTACAGTCGATGACGAGATCGTAGGGCGCGATGCTGGCGGCCGCGTTCGTTGCGTCGAGGCGTACGACATGTGCACGTGCGACAATTTCCGGGTTCAATGCGGCGACGCGCGCCGCGGCAAGCTCGGCCTTGGGAACGCCGACGTCGGCGAGCGCGTAGAGCGTCTGGCGGTGCAGATTCGAAGCTTCGAGCCGATCGGCATCAACGAGGCCCAAATGGCCCACGCCTGCGCCGGCGAGATACGTGATGACCGGCACGCCCAGGCCTCCGCAGCCGACCACGAGCACATGGCTCGCCGCGAGCCGCGCCTGTCCTGCCGCGCCGACTTCTTTGAGCGCCATCTGGCGCGAGTAGTCCACGCGCGGCGCCGCTTTGTGCTCGTGCGCAGGGATGTGCGGCTCCCGCGCACCCGGCGCGCAGCGCTCGCAGTTGACCCAGCCGGAGTCGCCGCTTGCGTAGTGCTCCTTCTTCCAGATCGGCAGCCGGTGTTTGACCTCATCGATGATGTAGCGGCAGGCGCGAAACGCCTCGTCGCGATGCGGCGCGCTCACGCCCACCCACACGGCAAGCCCGCCCACGCCAAGCCTGCCCACCCGATGGACACAGGCCGCGTGATCGACGCCGAAGCGGCCGGCGGCTTCGGCGAGGATGCGCTCGGCCTCCGTGCGCGCAAGCGGCGCGAACGCCTCGTATTCGAGCGCCGTCACCTCTTTGCCTTCATTGAGATTGCGCACCCAGCCTTCAAATGAGGCGTAGCCGCCGCAGGCGGGATCGAGCAGCCGCGCGCGCGCCTGCGGCACGTCGATGGGCGAGCTTGCGAGTTCAAAAGTCAGCATCGCAGGGCTGCCCTAGCCGCCCGCCACCGGCGGAATGAATACGACGCGATCGCCGTCGGCAAGCTGCTGCGACCACTCGCCGAACTCGTCATTGACGGCCACGCGCAGCATTGTAAGCGGCAGCGAAAACGGATGCCGCGCGCGTAATTCCTCAAAAAGTGCGCGCGGGGTTGCGGCGCCGGTGGCGACCGCCTCCTCGCTGCGACCGGCCTCTTCGCGCAGGAGCGCGTAATACTGCACACGAATCTGCTTTACGGCGGCACCGGAGCTCTCCAGCGCACTCACGGCCGCGTCATACTCGGCGCGCGTATTGATATTGTCGAGCGCGCGCGCGTTGGGCGCTGCAATGAGGCGCACGTCGGCCTGCCGCAGAAACTTGCGCGGACATTGGTGCCCCGCTGCCAGATACGCCGCGAGCTTCTCGCGGCTTGCCGGTTCATAGATGGCGCACAACGGCTCGGGCAGGCCGTCGTGGCTTGAGGTGTAGGCGGTCGCATCGCGCGCCGGATCGCGCGCGCGCAGCAGGTGTTCGAGCGTTGCCGCATCCAGATACGGCAGGTCGCAGGCGAGCACGAGCCAGGCGACGTTCGGATATTGCTCCTGCGCAGCCATGATGCCGGCAATGGGTCCCAGATTTTCGTGGCGGTCGATGATCTGCGCAAAGCTCGCGCGCACGGGATCGTCGACCTGATCGGCGCGCACCGAGACGAAAGCGCGCGCCGCGAGCGGCGCGGCCAAGCGCATGGCCTCGGCAAGCTGCGAGCGGCCGTGATAGGCGAGCGCCGCCTTGTCGGTGTGCATGCGCGAGCTCTTGCCGCCGGCGAGCACCAAGGCGTAGACGGGCACGTTCATCGGCGCCTCACCGTACGCTTGCCGCCCGACTTCTCGAGCAGGCGCACGCTTGTGATCTCGATGTCGTGCGAGAGAGCCTTGCACATGTCGTAGACGGTGAGCGCCGCGATGGTCGCACCCGTGAGCGCTTCCATCTCAACACCGGTGCGGTGATGGACCGCGGCGCGGCAGAGTATGCGCAATCCGCCACGCACGGCGGCGATTTCGATGCTGCAATCATCGAGCGCAAGCGGATGGCAGAAGGGCAGGAGTTCATGCGTGCGCTTCGCGGCCATCACCCCGGCAATGATTGCGGTGTCAAATACCGGTCCCTTCTTGGTGCGGTGGCCCGTCTTCTGCAGGGCGAGCGCTACGGCTCGCGGCAGGCGCATGCTCACCTGCGCCAGCGCCGTGCGCGCGGTGATCGGCTTCGCGCCGACGTCGACCATGCGCGGCCGGCGCCTTCGATCCAGGTGTGAGAGCTTGCCCGCCACATCAGCCGCCTATGTAATACATTTCCACTTTGGGTTCCGCCGCCGTCTCGCGCAGACGGGCGCGCAGCTCGCTGTAGCGGTCCGCGCGGCCGAGCCATGCGGCGCGCACGCGCTCGAGCAACTGCTCATCGCTCGCGCCGCCGCGCAGCGCGTCGCGCAAGCTCGTGCCGGCAGTGGCGAAGAGGCAGGTATAAAGCACACCGTCAGAGGACAGGCGCGCCCGCGAGCAGTTCCCGCAGAAGGGCTGCGTGACCGATGAGATGAAGCCGATTTCGCCCTTGCCATCGGCAAAGGCGTAGCGCTCGGCGACTTCGCCGCGGTAGTTGCGCTCCAGCGCCTTGAGCGGCCAGCGCGCGCTGATGCGCTCCAGAAGCTCCTTCGACGGCACGACGAACTCGGGGCGCCAGTCGTTGCGGTTGCCGACGTCCATGTACTCGATGAAGCGCACGATCACGTCAGTGCCGCGGAAGTGTTCGACGAGATCGAGCACGGTTGAGTCGTTGATGCCGCGCTGGATCACCGCGTTCACTTTGATGGGTGCAAGTCCCGCGCGGCGCGCATGCGCAATGCCGTTCAGCACTTCCTCGACGCTGCCGAGCTCACCGCTCATCTTGGCGAAGGTCGCAGGATCCAGGCTGTCGAGGCTCACGGTGACGCGCTTCAGGCCCGCCGCCTTCAGTTCCGCCGCATGCTGCGAGAGCAGCACGCCATTGGTCGTCAGTGCCACATCCTCGATGCCGGGGATCGCGGTCAGGTCGCCGATGAGATCGGGAAGATTCGCCCGCAGCAGCGGCTCGCCGCCTGTGAGGCGCAGCTTGCGCACGCCCAGCTGCACGAACAGCCGCGCAACGCGCACAATTTCCTCGAAGGAGAGCCGCTCGCCCGAGCCTAAGAAGCGGTACTTCGCGTGGAAGGTCTCGCGTGGCATGCAGTAGGGGCAGCGAAAATTGCAGCGGTCCATGACCGAGATGCGCAGGTCGCGTATAGGCCGGTTGAGCGTATCGCGTGGCCGGCGCAGCTCCTGCAGGGGAATAACAGTCTCAGAAGGGGGCATGGCCGCTAAGGTCTTACCATCGGTGGAGGCGGGTGACAAATTCTTTGGAATAGGTGGTCGGCCCGGGCGGCAGCTCGACGAAACCATCGGTGCCGGCGAGGGCGGTGAAGTCTCCGGACCCATTCGTCGGCCGCGGCATGGCCCAGGGCTTGCCTGAATCGTCTATTTCAATGCGCACAGGCATGAAGAAGGCGAGCGGCTGCCTCACCGTGACGGGCGCACCCAGGGCTATTTTTTCCGGCACGCGCGCCGCTGCGCCCATCATGGTGAAGAGCGCCGGCACCACGTAGCGTGCGACGCACACGAGTGTGGAGACGGGATTTCCGGGGAGCGCGAAAACGGCGGCGCCGTTGCTTGCTACGCCGAACCACAGCGGCAGCCCCGGCCGCTGCGCGACCTTATGAAAAACCGTGCGCACCTTGAGATCAGCCAACGCCTGCGGCACAAGATCGAGCCGACCCATCGAGACGCCGCCGCTGAGCACGAGCACATCGTGCGTGTCGAGATGGAATGCGAGCCGCGTGCTGAGCGCCTGCAGGTCGTCGCGCACGTGATCGTCCGCGACGCGCCCGAAGCCTTGACGCTTGAGCGCCGCGACGATGGCGTAGGCATTCGAGCGCCGTACCTGGTGCGGCAGAACCGGCTCGCCCGGTTCGATGAGCTCATTGCCGGTGGAGATCACGGCCACCGCCGGTTGGCTTGCGACCTGGATGTGTGCCATGCCGGCCGAGGCGGCAATCGCAATTTCCGGCGCATCCAGGCGCACGCCTGCGCCGAGCACCAGCGCGCCTTGGCGCGTGTCGGTGGCGCGGCGGTGCACGTTCTGCCAGGGCTCGACGGCAAATTCCGCGGCAAGATGTGCCTCGGCGCCGCGAATGCTGATCTGCTCCACCGGGATGACGGCGTCGCAGCCTATGGGCAGCACCGCACCCGTCATGACCTCGATGCAGGCGCCGGTTGCCTCGAGCGTCTGCGGCGCATCACCCGCCGGCTGCATCCCCTGGATGCGAAACGCGCGCACGCGCGCGCCGACGTCGCGGCTCTTAAGCGCGATGCCATCCATCGCCACACGGTCAAAGGGCGGCTGATCGCGCTCCGCGTAGATGTTCTCGCGCAGCACGGCGCCTGCACACTGCTGCAGCGGCATCGATTCGGTCGGCAGCGCCGTGAGGTTCCGCCCGATGAGATCCTGAGCTTCAGCGGGTGTCAGCATCGCTCGATGCCCCACGCCGCGCGCGGCTAGCCTTTGGAGGCAGCCTGCTTGGCCTTGAAGATGCGTATCTGCTCGTTGAAGCGATCCGCGATCGCCTGGTCCTCATCGACCGCGGCATTATTCTTCTGTGCCTGTTGGGCCTCGATGGCTTTTTTCTGCTCGGCGGTGAGTTTGTCGCCTTTGAGCTGAGCGTCTTCCTCGAGCTTGATGCAGGCCGTATAGGCGTTTATCTCCTCATCGAACTGCTTGACGGCCTTTTGCCCGGCGACCATCTCGGCAAGGGTTGCGGTCGCGCCGTCGGGAATCTTCGCCGGTGCGGTCGGGTATGTGCAGGCGGCATGCACGGGCGCGGCACAGAGCGCGATGGCGGCAAGGCTGAACAGAGCTTTCATGAGTGATCCTCGTTCTTATCGAATACGTATCTTAGAGGCGCGCCGCGGCGCCTGCTACTTTCGCCTTGCGGCGGCCCCCCGTGGCTTACAAGGCGCCGCTGCCCGAGACGTGCTGCGCCGTGGCGCCGGCGGTTTTCAATGACGCGGCGTCCCAACCGCCGCCCAGTGCCTGGATGAGCGCAACGCTTGCCGTCAGGCGGTTCTGGCGAATGGTGAGGAGAGTCTGCGCATCCGCCAAGGCGGTGGCCTGCGCCGTCACGACCGCCGTGTAGGCGACGGTCCCCGCCTTGTATTCATTGATCGTAAGCCGCACGGCCTCATTGGCCGACTTGACGGTTCGGTCCTGCACCGCGTACTGCTGCTCGAGAATGCGCAGGGCGACAAGCTGATCCTCGACCTGCTGGAAGGCGGTGAGCACCGCCTGGCGGTAGTTGGCGACGGCAGCATCGTAGGTGGCGCGCGCCTGCCGAACGGCTGCGGAGCGCGCGCCGAAATCGAGCACCGTGTCCGCGAGAGTGCCGCCGAAGGACCAGACATTGTTCGGTGTCGTGATGAGCCCGTTGATCACGCTGCTGCTGAATCCGTAGGAGCCCGTCAGCGTCAGATCCGGGAAATAGGCGGCGATCGCCACACCGATCTGGGCATTGGCCGAGGCCATGGTGCGCTCGGCTGCGGCCACGTCGGGCCGCCGCTCGAGCAGAGTCGACGGCACGCCAGTGGGCGCGACTGGGACAGTTGTGCCGAAGGGCGCCACCTCGATTGCAAAGTCGGCCGGCGGCTTGCCGACCAGCACCGCGATCGCGTGCTCGAGCTGGCCGCGCATGACTCCGACGCTGATCTGTTGTGACTGTGCGCCTTCGAGCTGCGTTTCCTCAGTGATCACATCGGCCTTGGCGACGATCCCGGACTTGTATTGGTTTTGGGTGATCTCAAGCGAGCGCTGATATGCCTCGACGGTTTGATCGAGGAGCTGCTTCATCTCGTCAGTGACACGCAGCTCGATGTAGTCGGTTGCCAGACTCCCCTGCGCCGAAAGCCGCGCGGCGGCGAGGTCGGCTTCGCTCGCCTGCGCGCTCGCCACATCGCTCTCGATGGTGCGGCGGATCTTGCCCCAGATGTCAGGAGCCCAGGAGCCATCAGCAGTGGCATTGAAATTATTGAAGGGGCGCGAGCTTGTCGGGATGACAGCGGTTGTGGTGCCGCCACCCGTCGTCGTCGTCGTGCCGCCACCCGTCGTTGTCGTGCCCGTGCCCGTCCCTGTGCCCGTGGTTCCGGTGGTCGTGGTGGTCGTGGTCGTCGAGCCGCCGCCGACCGTCGTCCCCAGACCCTTGGTTCGCGTCGCGCCGCCGCTCACCCCTACGGTGGGAAAGAGTTGCGCCTTCGCCTCGCTCACCACCGCCTCGGCTTCGCGCCACGAAGCCTCGGACGCCTTCAGCGTCTGATTGGAGACATCGATCTGCTTCTCAAGGCCATCGAGCACTGTATCGCTGTAGACGGACCACCAGTCGGTCCCGCTCGCGGCCTCCTTCGGTTCCGCAGGCTTCCAGCCCTCGGCCTCCTTGAAGCGCTGCGGCACCGGCGCGCTCGGGCGATGGTAATTCGGGCCGACCGCGCAGCCGGCGAGAGCGGCGAGAGCGAAGGAATAAAAAGTCCTGCGCGCGCTCATAGGAGCTGTGCCGGCGCTGCGGGCGCACTCGGCTGCGCCTGCGGATACAGCCGTGACCACAACTGGCTGCACCACGCGCCGAAGCGGTCGAGATACAGATACATGACCGGTGTTGTGTAGAGCGTGAGCACCTGGCTCACGATGAGGCCGCCGACGATGGAAATCCCAAGCGGCTGGCGCATCTCTGCGCCGTCGCCGGTGCCGAGTGCGAGCGGCAGAGCGCCCAGCATCGCTGCCATGGTAGTCATCATGATGGGACGGAAGCGCATCAGCGAGGCGGTATAGATGGCATCGCGGGGACTGAGCCCCTGGTGGCGCTGCGCCTCGAGCGCAAAGTCGATCATCATGATGGCGTTCTTCTTGACGATGCCAATCAGCAAGATGACGCCGATCAGAGCGATGATGCTGAACTCGGAGCGGAACACCAAGAGCGCGAGCACTGCGCCCACGCCCGCCGACGGCAGCGTCGACAGGATGGTGACCGGGTGGATGAAGCTCTCGTACAGAATGCCAAGCACGATGTAGACGGCGGCGAGCGCCGCCAGGATCAGCACCGGCTCGTTGCTCAGCGATTGCTCGAAGGTGCGCGCCGTGCCCTGGAAACTGCCGTGAATCGTCGTCGGCATGCCGATCTCATCGGCGGCGTGGCGGATCGCCTCCGTCGCCGTGCTGAGCGAGACATTGGGGGCGAGGTTGAACGAGATGGTGGTGGCGACGAACGTTCCTTGATGATTGACGGCGAGCGGCGTATTCCCCGGCAGGTAGCGGCTGATGACGGCGAGCGGGACCATCTGCTCGGCTGTCGTGCTGTCGGCGGAGCCCGTCGAGACGGCACCGTGTCCCGCTTGCGCCAGAGCGTTGGTAGCCTGATTGATCGCCGTGTCGGTTGCGAGCGAAGCTGCGGAGTTGGTCGCGGCGGTTTGCGTTGAGGTTACGGTGCCGGCGACCGCGTTCGTCGACTGGCTGCCGCTCACCGTGCCGCCGGCGGTGCTGACCCAAAGGTCCTTCAGCGTGTCCGGGCTCTGCCAGAACCGGGGCGCGACCTCCATCACTACGTGATACTGATTCAACGCATTGTAGATCGTCGACACGTCGCGCTGGCCGAACGCATCGTAGAGCGTGTTGTCAATCGTGGCTGGATTCAGCTGCAGGCGCGAGGCCGTGTCGCGATCGACGGTGAGATCGATCTCCTGGCCGTTTTGCTGCTGGTCGGAGTTGACGTCGGTCAGGGCCGGTACCCGTCCGAGCGCATCCGCAAGCTTCGGCGCCCATTTATAGAGCTCCGCAACGCTGTCGGCCTGCAGCGTGTATTGATACTGGGCGTTACTCTGCCGGCCACCAACACGGATGTCCTGCACCGATTGCAGGAACAGCCGCGCGCCCGCGACCTGGTTCAGCTTAGGCCTCAATCTGCCGATCACCTCGTCGGCGGAGATCTTGCGCACTGACTTTGCTTTTAAGGCGACGAAGATCGAGCCGCTGTTGGTTTGTCCGCCGCCGGCCGAACCTCCGCCCGTGAAGCCGACCACGGTGTCGACCGCCGGGTCCTGCTTCACGATGTTCATGAACTGCACGAGCTTCTTCGACATCGACTGGAATGAGATCGCCTGATCCGCCTGGATGCCGCCATTCAGCCGCCCGGTGTCCTGCTGCGGGAAGAACCCCTTGGGTATGATGATATAGAGATAGATGTTGAAGACCACCGTAGCGCCGAGCATCAACATCACGAATCCGCGGTTGCGCAGCGCCCAATTCAAGGAGCGCGCATAGCCGTCGCGCATCGCCTCAAAGGCGCGCTCGCTCTGGCGAAAGAGCCGTCCCTGCTCAGATGGATCTTTGTGACGGATGAAGAGCGAACACATCATCGGCGTCGTGGTGAGCGATGCCAGAAGCGACACCAGCACCGCCACCGACAGTGTGATCGAGAACTCGCGGAACAGCCGCCCGACGATGCCGCCCATCAGGAGAATGGGAATGAACACGGCAACCAGCGACAGGCTCATGGAC
>Ga0302326_10033930_pt1 | contig 10125 bp, 9 predicted proteins | sample Palsa_T0_3_FD_202264 | JGI IMG/M metagenome (GOLD analysis project Ga0302326, IMG submission 202264) | Peat permafrost microbial communities from Stordalen Mire near Abisko, Sweden - Palsa_T0_3 | ecosystem: Environmental > Terrestrial > Soil > Palsa > Peat permafrost | place: Sweden: Abisko...
TATCGGCGGCGCAACCGGGCCCCTTCTGGTCGGCCGCGTCTTCGATACGCTGGGCTCCTATCGCCCCATCACCATCCAGCTATTAGCCCTCCCCGCCCTCATCCCATGCCTGCTCATGTTTGCACTTCCCCGCTACAAGGTTCCCGGCGCCGGTTCACTACCTGTCGACCTCGTTCCCGAACCGCAAGCAGCCGAGATCGCTCAATAGCAATCGAGAATTCAATACCTCACATCGCGCCCCGCTTCCGCAGGCCTATATGCGTGGTCGCGGCCCGGAGGCACGATGCTGCTTCACTCCGAAGGGTCGTTCCACTCACGATCGAGATGGCGCAGATTCTCATGCGCGGAGTCTCCGCGCCGACAGATGATAGAACGTCGCAAAACAAGAGCTCAAGCGTGACGCTGCTCACATCGTCCCTCAAGGTGGCGGAACTAGAGTGGGAGTTGGTGAAACGCAGCACTGATGGCAAAGGACGGCTTGTTCATTGTTGTCGGAAATTTGCCACAAAGGAAGAAGGGACAATATGACAGAACATGAAGTAATTGCAAATCAGAAAACAATCCTCCAGAATCAAGGAACGATTCTGGGAAATCAGAAGACAATTCTTGGCAATCAAGGTGCGATCGAAAAGAATCAGCACGCTCTCGATCATATCCTCGCGAATCAGAAAGAGATCCTCGAAAATCAGAAGATGATCCTGGCCGTCGCGAAGTAGCAGCCTTCCAAACTCGGAATGGCCGGACGCTTTAAGCTTGCGTGCCCGGCCATTCTGTTCGCAGTGGGTTGCTGTCGGCCTCCAAGTCTCATTCAACTATGCGCGGATGGCGAGGCCGCGGAAAGTCCTTCGAAATTTCCGGACAAGCCATAATCTCTCTAGCCGGCGGCGAGTGACCGCAGCGAATCCTGAATGCTGGGACTCTGTCCGGCGTTGATTTCCTGACGCCGAATCCGATGAAATTTTGACAAGACTGAATTTGCCGCGGCAAGTGTCACGATTCTTTCGGCATAAGCCTCAATGCGGGCGCCCGGGAAAGCAAAGAGCGAGACCGAATCCGTAAGTAAACTGAGGTACGCGCGAGCTCCGCAGCAACCAAGACTCATTGCAGCTTTGCCTGTATTCATCACCTGCGGCACAACCGCGCACGCCGGTCTCCCCATCGCTGGAGCATTGCCGCCTTCCACCTGCTGCGTCGCTTCGGAAAGAATCAGTGTCTGCGCCGCATCCGAGAACAACAACACCACGTCGGGCGGTAGTGGAGTCGAAGCCAGCGGAGAATAGAGTACATGCCGGGGCTGCGATTCGAGAACAGGAATCAGCGGCAGGTCTTCTGGCCTCACATAACCAAGATCCCCAAACACCTTGATGGCGTCCATCAGGTCGGCCTGCTGAGCGGGCGACGGCTCGAGATTGTGCGTATACACGCCAATGGCGCACAGGGAGTGGTCAACCGCGGAAGTTGCAAACGAGGCGCTCGTCGCATCTTCCCAAAAGCGGCATCCCGCCGGCGCACGGCTGGTTGGAACGCCGAAGCCAGCCGGAACTGTATCCGCAAAGCAGATTGCAATCGGTGGATTCTTGAGCTTGAGAGCGCCCACTAAGTCTGTTGAAACCCTTGCGTACTCTTGCATCGTTGATTCCTCAATCCCTTCGCAACGTACAATGCGCGTCGAGCCGTCAGGCCGTCACTCGGCCGGCCACGCTGAAGCCCATCTCAGTGATAAGGCCCTCGATGGATTTCTCTTCAATCGCGTCCGGATCGAACTTGACTGTGACTTTTCCCTCCGGATAAGTCGACTTACTCGTCAGGATGCCTTTCTGCTTGCCAAGCAACGTGTCAAGTCCTACCGCACAGGTGATGCAACTGAACCCTTTGACCTGATAGATCGCTATCCTGGCCGTTCCTGTCCCTTTGGCCTCAAAGGCCAGCGCGCCTGCGCCGGAGATTGCGAGAAATTGAAGGAATCTTCTGCGAAACATGGTTACATCCTCCCTGTCGATTGCTCTTAATGCGGAACTCTTGCGCACTCACCTCGCCGATGCGATGCCCGGCTCATATTTCCACGGCGTCAAAATGCTGGCTTTGTCAGAGAAGCGCGTATCGGTGTATTCACTGAATTCGAGCCTTTTTTTCAGCACGCCGGTTTCAATCATCAGATCGCGAACCAGGTCGAAGTCCGCTTTGCGCGGAGCGAGAGGGCTGTAGACCACTCGATCCATCGGTTTGGTAAGCGCCCAGCGCAGCAGCGCGGGCTTTTGATTGTAGTAGAGGCGTCCCACAACATCGGCTGCGTCTTCGCGGTGAGGCTTGCTGGTGTCAAGCCAAAGGCCGGAGCGGGCGATCCCATCAACCAGCACCTGTACCACATCCGGGCGGGTGTCGATCAGATCCTGGCGCACCACCAGGATGCATGACATATAGTCGGGCCAGTATTCGCGGGCCTGAAAAAGCACCCGCCCGTACCCGGCCATCTCTGCCTGCGAAGGAAACGGCTCGCCCATGACAAACGCGTCGATGGCGTGGGCCGCCAAAGCGCCGGAGACGTCGGGAGGCGCCATCTCGACCATCTTGATTTCTCCCGGCTTGATGCCCCACACCTTCATGGCGCGAAACAGCAGCAGGCGCTCATCGGAGAAACGGCTGGGAATGGCGACGGTGCGGCCGCGCATATCGGCAAACGTCTTGATGGGCCCGTCTTTCTGAACAACCACTGCGCTGCCGTAGCGGTGCCCGAGATAGACAACCTTGATGGGAACTCCCTGGGACACGAGCGCCAACGCCAGGGGGGCAACAACAAAGGCCGCCTGGACCCGATTGGAGATCAGCGCTTCCTTGATCTCCGGAAACCCCTGGAACATGCGAGGCATAAACTCTTCGCCCGACAACGAATACTTCGAAATATAGTCGGTGACGGGGCAAGTGAGCTGACAGGTAACGGGCAGGTAGGCGACCGTGATTTTGCGGTCTCGTATAGGTCGATAATCGTTCAGCACCGCCGCCCAATTTACGTTGAGCCAGGCATGAAGTCCCGAGATCAATAGCAGCCATCCGACTGCGACAACCATGAGTTTGTTCTTAAGATGCATTGCGGAACCCCCAGCGAACGGACTTGATTCTCTCAACATTGCGGAAGATGAGATCGAGCGCAAGTCCGATGATTCCGATGATCAGCATTGCCGCCACGACCAGGTCATAGCGCTTTCCGGAGTTGCGCGAATCGATCACCAGGTAGCCAAGCCCCGAGTCCACTGCCACCATCTCGGCAGCCACAACCACCAGCCACGCAATGCCGAGCGCAACGCGTACGCCGACAAGAATCTGAGGCAGCGCAGCGGGAAAGATCACCCGTCTCAGAAGCTCCAAAGTGGATAGGCCGAAGTTGCGGCCGGCCCTGCGCAGCACCGGCGGCACGCTGGAGACGCCGCTGATGGACGCGAGCACGATGGGAAAGAAAGATGCCAGGAAGACAAGGAAGATCGCAGCACGGTCTCCGACGCCAAAAAAGATGATGGCCACCGGTATCCAGGCGATCGGGCTGATCGGCCGCAATATCTGCAGCACCGGATTGAAGACCTGGTAGGCAGCAGCATTCCAGCCGAGCCAAAGTCCCAGTGGAATTCCGACCAGGACCGCAGTCGCAAAGCCAAGCGCGACCCTGCGCAGCGAATCGAGGATGTACGCCCAGAGAACATGCTTATGCAAGAGCTCGACTACTCCCGCCTCCACATTCATAGGCGACGGGAAAATTCTGGTGGCCGTCAAGACCACCGAGTAATGCCAGACAGCGAGGAGCATCGCGGCGACAAAAACCGGCCAGAAAAATCTTTCCCATGCACGCGGCTTGGCGATCGAACTCATATCTCGTATGCCAGTCCGATCTGCTTCAGCAGTTCGTCGCGAAGCTCGAGGTATCGCGGGGAACTGATGTTGCGTGGATGAGGAATGTCGATGGTGAGGATGTCCTTGATCCGCGCCGGCCGCGAACTCAAGACAACAACTCGATCCGCCATTTGCACGGCCTCATCGATATCGTGCGTGACGAAAAGAATGGTTCTGCGCTCGGTTTGCCAGATGCGCAGCAGTTCCCCGCGCATGATGACCCGGGTGATGGAGTCGAGGGCGCCGAAAGGCTCATCGAGATACAAGATGTCAGGATTGACGGCCAGGGCGCGCGCCACTTGCAGCCGCTGTTTCATGCCGCCGGAAAGATCCGATGGATAAGCATTCTCGAATCCCTGCAGCCGGACCGTCTGCACATAGTGCGCAATACGCTCCTCCCGCTGAGCCCGCGGCAACTTCGACAACCCGAATCCAATGTTGCCTTCAACCGTCAGCCAGGGAAAGACTCCGCGTTCCTGGAAAACCAGAATTCGCCGCGGGTCCGGTCCGCTCACCGCCTCACCGTCAATGGTGACCGATCCGCTGGTTGAGGAAAGAAAACCCGCCAGAACATTGAGGAGTGTCGACTTGCCGCATCCCGAAGGGCCGACAATGCAGACGAACTCCCCTTCGGAGACTTCGAGATTGATGTCCTCAAGCGCCGAGACGGCTTCGCCATCGCGCTCATACACCATGCCCAGGTGCTGAACGCGCAATTTGAGTCCGGCTCCCGCCGGTGTCATTACTGCTTCTGCTGACAACGCTAATCCTCCGACGAACTCCAGTGAAACGACCGCACCCGCTCGAGCGATCGCATCGCAAGGTCAAGCAACAAGCCGATGGCGCCAATGATGACCATGCCGGCCACGACAAGATCGTAACGGTTCCCGGCGTTCCTTGCATCGACAATCAGAAAACCCAATCCGGAATTCACCGAGATCATTTCAGCGGCCACCACGACCAGCCACGCGATACCAAGCGTAAGCCTCAAGCCGGTGAGCAACTGTGGAACAACCGCCGGATACAGTACGCGCGACACAAACGCCCCCGAACTCAGTCCGAAATTTCTGCCGGCGTTGAAGTAGACGGCGGGAATGTTATGCACAGCGCTCATCGCGGTCAATAGCAAGGGGAAGAAACAGGCGACGAAGATGAGAAAGATTGCCGCGAGATCGCCTACACCGAACCAGAGAATCGCAACGGGAATCCAGGCCAGCGGAGATATGGGGCGAAAGACTTCGATGAGCGGGTAGAAAGCCATTTCGCCGCGCCGGTACCAGCCGAGCGTAAGCCCCAAAGGGATGGCCAAAAGAGCCGCCAGGCCAAATCCCCACGTTACGCGGAAAAGCGATGCAACAATGTATTTGAGCAGCAGCCCATGCTGTGCAAGGTCGAAGATTCCGTGCGCCACGCCAATCGGCCCCGGCAGCAACTGCCCTGGTTGGCGATCAATCGCGATCTGCCAGACCGCCAGAAGCGCCGCGATGAAAAGCACGGGGCGGAGCCACACAGGAAGTTTCAATTATCCTGACTCTCCTTGAACCAATTGTTTCGAGGGGAAGCTCGACCGGCTTCCAGCATCTTAGCGGCGTTCCGGCGGGCGCGCCTCCATCGAAAGGTTGAGAAAAATGCCATCCGATTGAATGTTGCGTGGGGTTCATTGCTTCCGCCAGTATGCGCTATACGGGAAACTGTCGGCACATCCTTCTGATGAATAAAAACTTCTCTCAAATTGATGTGACGGTAGTGGGCGGTGGTCTGGCCGGAATGGCAGCCGCCTTTCATCTCGCCCAGGGCGGCCTGCGCGTGCTTTGCATTGAGGCCGAGCCTGCCGACAGAGAAGCGGTCGGCGAATCGCTCGACTGGTCTGCGCCGGAATTATTGGCCGCTTTGGGATTGCCAATGAACCGCCTTCTAACCGAAGAGATTGCCACCTACAAACGGCACGTCATCCTCAAGCTGCGAAGCGGAGCTGCGGAAAATTATGTGCCGTCGGACTGGCTTGCCCGGCCGCCGTTCAACGTCGAGTTGCGCACCATTCATGTGGATCGTTCCCGTCTCGATGCAGCGCTCCGCGACATTACTCTCGCCGCCGGAGTGGCCTGGCTTTGCGACAAAGTGGTTCGAGTGGAGCGTGCTGAAAGGACTGTCACTTCCGTCGTCACCCTGGGCGGCATCGAAATTTTCTCTCGCTGGTTTGTGGACGCATCGGGTTCAGCCAGTCTGTTTCCCCGCCTCTTCAATTTGCCGGCTTATGAGTTCGGCCCCAGGAAAGTGGCGATGTGGGATTACTTTCCCGCGCCTGAGCCGTTGGAAGGAACCACCCTGAACGCCGACTGCGAGGGACCGTTTTATTTGAGCTGGGTTTGGCAGATACCCATTCATCCCAAAACCGTCAGCGTTGGCTATGTGGCAAGCGGCGAGTCGGTTGCGGAAAAGCGCAAGCAAGGAATGTCGCTGCAAACCATCTTCCAGGAGCAGTTGGGCCATTTCACGGAGCTTCGCCCGCTCGCCCAGTCTTCCAGCACAACTTCTCCACGCACCACTTCGTTCCGTTGCCGGGCTTACGGCAAGACCAACGGCCCCAATTGGCTGGTGGTTGGCGAATCGGCTGCGATGGTGGACCCCATGACATCCAACGGTGTGACCGCAGCACTGAGGCACGCGGAGGAAGCGTCACAAATCATCGTGCGCAACCGCAATCGCAGGCAATTGCCCTGGCTGTCGCGGACAATGTATAGCCGGCGGGTCCTGGATATGGCCAACTTCTTCAACGACGGAATCGAGAAAGTTATCTACGATTGGCCCATCAGAAATCGGATCGGACCGCTCAAGGCCGGCGACATGTACACCATCCCGGCATGGAGCATGAACAACATCTATTCGCGAGTCCGGCCCAGCGGTGTAATCTCGACCATTTTGTTCGGCATGTTTCTAGCCACGCTTCGCGGTGCAATGAACTTGTTCTACTGGTTCTGCGTCCGATCGCGATCCGCTACCCCGGCGTGTGCAACCTCATGAGTAGGATCGGAGCGCCTTCATGCACTTTGTAAGTTGCGGTTCCGGAGTTCCCGTACTCTTCATTCATGGAATGCCGACCAGTAGTTGTCTCTGGAAAGATGTCATCCAACGCCTTTGCGGCAACTTCAGATGCTTCGCGGTAGACCTGCCGGGAATGGGCGAGACGCCGAGCCGGCCCTATGACGCGGATTTTCTGCGCCACTTCGCGGAGCAGATCGATCGGATTCGCGTTGAGAACAATATTGAGAAGTGGCATGTGGTGGGTCATGACGCGGGATCGGCGATCGCCGTGCATTACGCCCGCTACTTCCCGGAGCGCGTGGGCTGCCTGGCTTTGCTGTCGCCTGCCTTATTTCCCGAACTCAAGCCCTTCTTCCTCCTCGAAGCCCTGCGCAAGCCGATTCTGGGCGAGTTCCTGGCTCCGCTGATCGGACAGATTTTCTGGAAGATTGCCATGCGGCGAGCACTCGGAACTTCAGAGCAAACAGGTCGAATTCTCGACGATTTTCATCGGCCATTCTCGGGCTTTGCCGGACCCTGGGAATTCATGCGGGTTCTGCGATGGGGCAAGCCGTCGTTTGTGCTGGCGGATGTTCCCCGCTTCCTGCCTTCCCTGACGATGCCGACGATTATTTTTCATGGCGCGCACGATCCGGCGATTCCCGAGGCCTTCGCTCGCCGTGCCGCGGAACTCATTCCGAACGCCAGTTTGGTCACTCTCGATTCGGGCCATTTCATCCCGTTGAGCCAGCCCGAACCCCTCGCCTCTCGACTCGCCGGCTTTTTCGGCAATCATTCGTCGATACCCGGCGCGGCTGCGTGTGCGTGAGTTGAATCCCGGTCAAAGGATGCGCGATCTTCCGGCACATTTGATTTGGTCAATTTGTGCCCTGGCCCACCCAAAGCTTCATTGCCAGATGTCATGCACAACAGTCAAAATGAGAGTTGAATGACGTCCCCGGCAGAAGGCTCTACGATCACCCCCTCGAAGGCGCCTAGGCGACCCCGCTTGAAATGTTGGATGGCGCTCTCGTTGATGGGGACAATGTTGCTTGCCGGGTGCCATTCCTCCAACCGGTTGCCGGACAGCAATTCGAAGACGTATTCCGTCTATCTTTCCACCTTCTACGTGGGCCTGGCTGCATTGCAAGTCGGCGACGATGTTCGCGCTGACTCGAGCCTCGGCGATGCCGTCAAGCTGGTTCCTGCGGAGCCCGCCGCATGGGCCGACTGGGGCGTCCTTGCGCTGCGTCAGGGCAACTTCGATGCCGCGGCACAACGGCTCAATCGAGCCCGCGGCCTTTCTCCGTCGAACGACAGAATTTATTACCTTCTCGGTATTCTTGAGAGCAATCGAGGCAATACCGCCGGAGCCATCGACAAGCTTCGCCAAGCTGTGAAACTGAACCCGGCCGATCTCCGCGCCTACTATCGGCTCGCCCTCGAAATTGAGCGCCAGGGAGGCGACAACAGCGAAGCGGAGTTCCAGCAAATCGTCCAGCAGATTCTCACCACGGCTCCCGGCAATCTGGCGGCACTGCTCGAACTCAGCCGCATCGCGGCCAAGCGCGGCGATGCGGCTACGCTGCAATCCGCCGTTGCCCGCATCGCTGAGCATTCGGCATCCTGGCCCCAGGACGCCACGCAGCAACTTGCCGCGCTCCAATCCGCCGCTGCCATGCACCCAGCCGCCGCCGCGGTTCGCAGCGTGTTCCTTCGCAACGTGCTCATGCAACTTCCCGAATTCCGCCGCAGCCTTGCCGTCCTGAAAGCCCCTCCCGGCGAAGAGGCGGAGCCATTCCAGCACTTCCTCCGCCTTCCTTCACCCGCCTTCACCCCGGCCGCGCCAGACACCGCGATTCACTTCGATCCGCAGCCTATCGAAAACCCCAAAGGCGAAAAATGGGACTATATCGGCGCGGTCTCCCTCAGCGGCGCGGGTGTTCCAGCGGTCGTGACCGCCAATGCCCGCGAAGTTCGCCTCTCGACCGGTGCGTCGTTTCCCTTCCCCGGCGGCCCGGCCCATGTGCCGCCGTCGCCGGAGTCCATCCTGCCCATCGACTTCAACTATGACTTCCAGACTGACCTCGTGCTCGCCGGAGCTGGTGGCCTGCGATTCTTTCGCCAGGACAATCCAACAAAGTTTACCGATGTAACTGCGCAAACCAAGCTGGCGAAAGCCGTCATCGGTGCAAGCTACACAAGCGCATGGGCCGTCGACATTGAAGCCGATGGAGACCTCGACATCGTGCTGGGATCTGCGAATGGATTGCCGATCGTGCTCCGCAACAATGGCGACGGCACTTTTCAGCCAATTCACCCCTTCGCCGCCATCTCCGGCATCCGCCAATTTGTCTGGGCCGATCTCGATGGTGACGGCAACCCCGACGCATCGCTGATTGACGGCGCAGGAAATTTGCGTTTCTTCCACAATGAACGCTCTGGAAAGTTCACCGAGCAAGCGCTTCCTGCCAATCTCGGAGTCATGAAAGCGATCGCCGCTGCCGACGCCAAGCACGATGGCATTCTCGATCTGCTCGCCGTTCAGTCCAGCGGATCCATTCTTTGCCTGTCGAACTCCGGGGGTACGTGGAGCACAAGCGAGATTGCCCGCGTTCCCAACCCCGCGCAATCGCTTGACGGAGAGGTTCGACTGCGAATTGCCGATCTGGACAACAACGGCGCATTCGATCTGTTGCTCGCACGCGTCGGCCCGGTCAGTCCCCCAGGCTCGCCGGGCGCCCTCATCTGGCTTGCCGATGAGAAGGGCCAGTTCGTATTGCTGCCAGGCACGCAAGCTCCTGCGCGGGTCTTCGACGCAGCTGACCTCACCGGCGCCGGCCATCTCGATCTGCTCGGACTATCGCCAGATGGCCAGGCTATTCAGGCCGTCAATCGCGGCACAAAGAACTACCACTGGCAAGTGATTCGTCCACGTGCTCATCAGGCAACCGGCGATCAGCGCATCAACTCTTTCGGCGTTGGCGGAGAAATCGAAATCCGTTCCGGCCTGCTCGTCCAGAAGCAGCCCATTACCGGCCCGCAACTCCACTTCGGGCTCGGCCTGCAGACCGGCGCAGAAGTCGCCCGCATCCTGTGGCCCAACGGCACAATGCGCGCCGAGTTTGCACTGAAGGCCGATCAGGAAGTTGTCACCGAGCAGCGCTTGAAAGGCTCATGCCCATTTCTGTTTGCTTTCGACGGCAGCAAAATGGAATTCGTGAA
>Ga0302326_10033931_pt1 | contig 10125 bp, 7 predicted proteins | sample Palsa_T0_3_FD_202264 | JGI IMG/M metagenome (GOLD analysis project Ga0302326, IMG submission 202264) | Peat permafrost microbial communities from Stordalen Mire near Abisko, Sweden - Palsa_T0_3 | ecosystem: Environmental > Terrestrial > Soil > Palsa > Peat permafrost | place: Sweden: Abisko...
GTTGGGTGCCCCATCCTTGCGGTTTGTGCAAGGGTGGGGTTTTTGACGTTCGCCGTGCCAAACCGCCTGCCGATTTGATTAAAGAGCGAAGCCCCGGAGGAGCGACACAATCGCCATTTTCAAAGCGCCGCCTACACCGCCACGCTACTCCCAAGCTGCTGCGTGAGAATGCGACCCATCAGCTGCGTCAGCGTCTCGCCCGTCTTCTCCAGCACAAACGCCCCAGCTTGCTCCGACCAGCTCAGCTTAAAACTGGTCGTCAGCGCCGAAATCCAGATCTGCCGCACCGGCGTGTTCGGACTGATCACGAACCGCGCTTCCTCCGGTTCCTCGAAAAGGATCTCGAGCTTGTCGCCTTGCCCTTCGACCTCGAAGCCGCGCTCATCGCCGACTTCGAGCAATCTCTGGCGCAGGGACTCCAGCGCCACATCGAATTTTTTCCGAAAATCTTGTTCGTCCATGATGTGAGAGTACCGCAGGGGCCGGTCACCGGCAAGGCGCCGGAACAATTGCAGCCCCGCGTGGCCGAAGCTACTTCGGCGTAAGCTTCAGTAACTTTCCGGAATCGGTCAGCACATAGACCACGCCTGCCGGAGTAACCCGCACGTCGCGAATCCGCGCGTGCTGATCCACGAGTAGCGCCTCCTCGTTAACCACCTTGTCACCGGAAAGCGTGAGCCGGTCGAGCATTTGACCCCGCAGCGCCCCCACGAACACGCTGTTTTTCCATTGGGGAAATAGATCGCCGGTATAGAAAGCCAGTCCCGATGGCGCGATCACCGGATCCCAATAATAGACCGGCTGTTCTGTACCCGTCATTTCTACAACTCCCTGCCCGATCGTCTCACCCGGATAATCGATCCCGTGAACATACACCGGCCAGCCGTAATTCTTTCCCGCCTCCACTTTGATCAGTTTGTCGCCGCCGCGGGGGCCGTTTTCGTTTTCCCACAACTGGCCCGTCGCCGGATTGATCGTCAGCCCTTCTTCGCTGCGGTGACCGATCGACCAGATCTCCGGCAATGCGCCGGTTTTGGCGAGGAAGGGGTTGTCCTTCGATGGCGCGCCGTCGGGAGTAATGTGAATGATCTTGCCGAGGTCGGTGTCCAGCCTCTGCGCCATGTCCCAGGGCGGCGAACCGGAGCGGTCGCCGATGGTCACAAACAGATTGCCGTCACGTCCGATGGCAATGCGCCCGCCCTCATTCGCCGCTAGCGTGCGTGGTAGCGACGGCTTGGCCCGGAATATGACGGTCACATCCGCCAGCGCGCCCGCAGCTTCGTCCAGACGCGCGCGCGCCACGACGATATTGCTGTTGGCAACTTCGCTTCCGGGAGGGGTGGCCGCCTCGCTGTAAGTGAAAAAGATTCGTTTGTTGGTGGCGAAGCCGGGGTCGAGCGCCACATCCAAAAGGCCCACTTGACCTTGCGCGGCAACCTCCGGAACACCAGCGAGCGGCTGCGAGATCGTTCCTTGGGCATCGACGATCCGCATAGCGCCGGGCTTTTCGGTGACCAGCATTTTGCCATCGGGCAGGAAAGCCAGGCTCCATGGCTGCATCAGTTGGTCCGTGATCGTCGTGACGGCATAGGGCGCGGTCGCGTGGTATGGCGCGCGCGTCTCCCCAGAGAAAACAGGATGGTCGCCGGCCAATTCTGGAGGACGAGTTTCGATCGGCTGGCCTTCGATGGTCTGCGGCGCCGGAAAGCCCGTCGAGTTTTGCGGCCGCATCCGCGCGACTCCTTCCGGGGTGCCCGTCGGAACATTGGCCTGCGGCGGAAGCGGTGCGGGTTGGGTTTGTGGCGGGGGTTGTGCTGGCGGGGGCGCCTGCGCGAGAGCGATCGTAGGAACGATGGCCGCGCAAATCCACAAAACGTTTATGAATTTCCGTCTCACGTTAAATCCTCCATAATCCATTCTGAGTTGCCCTGTTTTGTGTTTTCCTCCCAAAATCATGGCACATAAAACCGTCACGTGTACATGCTGTTCAGCCCGCGCCGTCGCGGTCCCATGCTTTGGAAACTATCCACCTTGGCGGCTGTTGAGATTGGCCAACTGCTGTACCGGGTCGGTCCGAAATTCAATAGCGTCTCCCGCGCCGCATTCGAGGCGGGTGACCACTCGCCAGTGCGCATCGTCGGTCTTGGGGTAATCCAAGCGGAAATGGGCGCCGCGACTTTCGGTGCGGCGCAGGGCGGCGGTGGCCAGGATTCGCCCTAGCAGGGTTAGATTGCGGACGGACAGGGCGCTTTCCAGTTCGTCGCCGCGCTCTTTGTCCGAGATCTGCGCTTTGGCGTCCAGGCGCATGACGGGGACGTCTTCACGCTCGATGCGTTCGTACTCCAGGAGCGCTTCTTTCAGTGTTTTTTCGTCGCGGATTGGCCCTAGCTTGTTGTGCGCCAGCATGCGGCACGAGGTGCGTACGTCGGACTGAAGCGAACCTTTATCGCGGCGCATCAAGCCGGCGATCCAGGCGCTTTCGGTTTGCGGGATCGCGTCGTCGGCGATCGCGGGCAGCGAAACTCGGGCCTGTTTGATCAGTGCTGCCGCGCGGCGCCCGGCACGGCGGCCGAAGGCCAGCGCGCTCGACAACGCCGAGCCGCCGATGCGATTGCCGCCGTGAATTCCGCCTGCTGTCTCGCCCGCCGCAAATAGTCCATCCACCGGAGTCTGGCCATCGACGTCGATTTTGAGGCCGCCGAGCCAGGTGTGGCTGCCCGGCGCCACTTCAAGCGGCACTTTGGTGATGTCGATGCCTTGGTGCAGGCAGGTCTTGTACACATACGGAATCATTTTCAGGATTGTTTCGAGTGGCACCTTCGTCGCGTCCATGAAAATGCCGCCGGTGGACGTGGCTCGTCCGGCGTGAATCTCTTGCGCCATGGCGAGGATCACTTCCGAGCGCGTGGACTCCTCCGCCGTCTCCGGGAAGTAGCGTTTGAGAAACTCCTCGCCCTGTTGATTGCGAAACACGGCTCCGGCATTGATGAAGCCAGTCGGGTGTGGGGCAAAGCCGAAGAGTTCGCGGGGCGAAGTGCACATCGCCTGAAAGTCGATCATCTCAATGCCGAGCAGCGGCACGCCGGCGCGGAAACCGAGGACGTAGCCGTCGCCGGTCACTTGCGGCGGGTTGTCATTGACGTAAAAGAGCCCGCTGCCTCCGCCCGTACACACGATCGTCTGCTGTGCGCTGTAGATCACCAGCGCGCCGTTCTGGTAGTCAACGCCCCAGGCGCCGACGACGCGCCCTTCCCGCTTGATCAGGTCCATGATCGCGGTGATCGAGTGCTTGACGATGCGCGCGTCGGCGCGAAGCTTCTTCGACAGGACTTTGGTCACCATGTTGCCCGTGAAATCGTAGTTGTGGACGGCGCGCGGACGCGAGTGGCTGGGAAATTGTTTGAGGTCGAGTTCGCCATCTGGGCGGCGAACGAAATCGGCGCCCCAGGCCTCGAGATCGTGGACGATGTCCACGATGTCATAGACCCACGCGCGGGCCAGCGCAGGATCGATCAGTTCGCCGCCGTATTTGAGGATGTCCTGAAGATGCAGCTCGGGGCTATCGTCCTTGCCCATGGCAGCAGCGAACCCGCCGCGCGCGACGGTCGTGGTGCCGCTGGTCGCGCGGCCCTTAGTCACCTGGATCAATGGTACGCCCGCCTCCGCGCACTCGAAGGCCGCCATCGTACCGGCCGCACCGCCGCCGATGACGAGAACGTCTGTCTCGTGACGGACGATGGGAATCGACGTGCTCGCAAGGTTTAACGGGTTTGTCATTCTGTTTTCGGTTCCTTGTAGATTTGTAGGAATGCATTGACGCAGGCGTCGCCGAATCTGACGTCATTGATATGCAAGGGCAGCACCTCGACCGGGATGGCCGGATTCAAGTTTGCTTTCAGGGTGTCCGTAAACGCTTGATATTCCTCTGGGCGGCGCCAAGGGCCGCGATCGTTACCTGCGAGATCGTAGGCGCGCAGCTTGGTGTGCTCGCTGAAACCTTCGAATGGAATCAACACGCGTACGGGACCTTTCGCCGCGTTCAGGCGTTCGGCCATGGTAACGCCGAGCCGCTTGAACTCGTCGGCGTTGGTGCGCATGAGAATATTCTGCGCGTTATAGCGGAAGAATTCGCGGTCGATGAAGCGTTCCGGGATGTAGGCGGCCCAGAAATTGCTGTGATCGATGGCGCCAGGCACGATGACCTGGGGTAATCCAGCAGCGCCCGCGCCTCGAAGTCGAGTGTCCCCGGCGGAATAGACCCCCTCGACGACGAGATCGGCCAGTTCGTGCGTGGTGACGTCGATGACGCCGCCGAGATCGCCGGTCGATGCCAGCCGCTCGAGCGACCTTCCGCCCATGCCCGACGCGTGGAATTGAATGACCTCGTAGTTCTTTTCCTCAAGCCTTTTGGTCACTCGGTCGACGCAGCTCGCCGTGCCACCAAATGAAGAGACCGCGAGGAGCGGCGCGCGGGCGGCCTTCGATTCGCGTTGCGAGGCCCAGCTCCGCGCCTCGGTCGCGGCGGCCCGCGCGGCGTTTTCGAGCACGACCTTGGTCACCCGGTTGAGCGAGACGTCACCGATCGAAGGAAACATGCAGATGTCGCTCTCGGCGACCGACCACTGCACCGCAGCGGTTCCCGCGACTGCGCTGACCACGATTTTTGGCACCAGGTACGGAAGCGGGCGAAGGATCGAGCAAACCAGGTCCGTGCCGTTGGCTCCGCCAAGACCGATCGCGCCCGAGACCTCGCCCTTGACCACTCTATCGAGGAGAATCTTCGTGCCGCCCTGAATCATCACGGCGGAGGCGCCTTGACGGGTGAGCGCAGTCAGGCTTGGCCAGCTCGAGCCGGCGGCCTCCGCTACTTGCGCTCCAGTGACGTGAGCGCCCAGGACCTCATGCGGCTTCATCGATAGGTCGATAATCCAAGGTTGGGCGCCCGCCCGCGCCAAGACCTCGGCCACGAACTGCGCTTCTTTATTTTTTGTGTTGAGCGTGGCCAGGACCGCGACCGTCGGATTCGATGCGCTCAATGGCCCCCCACGAGGTGTATTGCCGCTCGGCGTCCCGGTCGTTCCTCAGTAGCCGCCATCGGCTGGAGGGATAATCAATTTCCGTTTCATGTGCAACCCTCCGCAACCCACTGCGATTTTATGAGCCGGATCCAGATCAGAGCTGGCCTTCGATGGCCTTCACCACGTCGGGATAGTCGGCCAGGCCCACGATCGTCTTCACCTTCTTGCCATCGCGCGCGTAGAGCATGCTCGTCGGCAAGCCCAGCAGGCCGCCAAATTTGTCCGCAACGTTGTCGTTGCCCAAGACAATCTTGTAGTCCATCGTTCCCGGGTGGCCGTTCACTTGGAAAACCTGGTTTTTGACGAACGGCTCGACCACTTTCTTGCCTTCGTCATCCATGGCCACGCCCAGGATGACCAAGCCCTTCGGCCCGTACCTCTGATTGAACTCGATCAGCCAGGGAATCTCGACGCGGCACGGCTGGCACCACGTCGCCCAAAAATTGACCAGCACCACCTTGCCCTTATACTGCGCCACTGACGTGTCCATGCCGTCCAGGCCGGGCAGCGTTGCGCCAGCTTCCGCGGGAGAAGCGGCTGCGCCACCCTGGGACCCATTCGCCGCTCCCTGAGAACCGCTCTTGCAGCCCCCGAGAGCTAGCAACGCGGCCACGCCGGACACCAGAGCCAGCGCCAAAAACTTGCTGCGCATGACGAACCTCCTTACTTCACGAAGCGGTTCAGAAAACTCAGTTTACCCGAAAGCCACGTCAGCCGGTTTACGAAGATCAGTCCGCCCACCGCCAGGAGTAGTCCTCCGCTGGCCACTTCCACCGCTTGCAGGTGCCGCCGAAAACGCTGATAGAACCGCAAGAACCGGTTGATTCCGAGCGCCGTCAGCAAGAAGGGAATCGCCAGCCCCGCCGAATACACCGCCAGCAGAAAAACGCCCCGCGTCACCGTTCCGCTCGTCGCCGCGAGCCCCAGCACTCCGGCTAGAATCGGCCCGATGCAGGGCGTCCATCCGAAAGCGAAAGCGAAGCCCAGCAGGAAGCCGCTGAACATGCCGGCAAACGGGCCTTGTTTTGCGCCATCCTTGCTCTGGCTCTGCCCACCGAGACTCCGAAAGTGCACATCGCGGTTGAGCCATCGCGTGAGCGTCGGTCCCGCCAGGAAGATCAGAGACACCGAAATCAGCTGAGCAGGAACCGTCTCGCGCGTATCCGGGCTCGATCGTGCCCAGAGCACCACACCGGTTACGACCAGCAGCCCTCCCACAACCAAGCCGGCGACCACAGGTATTCGACCGAGCCATCCGATCAAATGCAAGCCAAACAGCACGATCACCGCTCCCGCGAACGGTGCGAGCAGGCTTTTGTTGTGCAGCAGGAACTGGCCCACGGCGCTCGCCGAAGCGCCGAACGACACAAAGACCAACGAGAAGCCGCCCACGAATGCAAGCGCCGACGCAAAAAGGCTCGTGCGCGGCCGATCGCCTTGCCGCAGCTGCTCGACGCCGATTCCCGAGAGCATCGAGATGTAACCGGGAACCAGCGGCAGCACACACGGAGACAAAAACGAAATCAGCCCCGCGATAAACGCCGCAAAAATCGAAATCTGCATGTCTGGTCTTACGCTCGCAGCTCGGGCCGAAGCGCAGGTTCGCTCCTTGCCTTATTGTCGCACACTAGGTGCGTTTGAGTGCTGGGCCAGGGGGCGCGAGAGGCGCCGGGGTCCCCGGGGACGCCAATCTCACGATTGGCCGTTGGCCGTTTTGTAAGCCGCGGCAGGGCCCGCCGTCGTAAGCCTCCGTGAGCGAAGCTCGCTAATCAGCCAGCACAGGGTGCCGCGAAGCCCAGTTGGTCTGCCGCTCATAGCGTCGCGCAATGTCGAGCAGCGCGCCCTCTTCAAATGGGCGCCCGATCAGCTGCATACCAACAGGCAGCCCCTCCTCCGTGAAGCCGCACGGAACCGAAACCGCCGGCAAGCCCGTGAGATTGCCGGGACGCGTGAGTCGCAGCATGACGCTGCGCAAGGGTTCCTCGGCATCGCCGATGCGAACGCTCTCGGCGCCGATCGCCGGCGCCACGATCGCCATGGTCGGCGCCACAATCGCATCCACGCGCTCCAGCGCCGAAGCGAATTCCGCTTTTGCACGTTTCAGGATCGCGCGTCCCTTCAGATAGTCGACCGCGCGCACCTCACCGCCCCGCTCCAGCCGCTGACGCACGTCCGCCCCGTATTCCGCCGCGCGTGCCGGGAAGTAGCCTGCCTCTTCGTGGACCACGCGGGCTTCTGCCATCGACATCGCGTTTGCGGATTCGACGGCCGCAGGCAGTGTCGGCAGCGAAATTTCCTCGATCGAGCCTCCGTGGCCGGCGAGGATCTTTGCAGCGACCTCCACGAGTCGCCGTACTTCCGGATCGATCCGCTCCCAGAAGTACTCCCTCGGCCAGCCCAGCCGCAACTTTCGCCGGCCCGTTCTCTTCGCGCCGAGAAAATCTTCGATGGGCCGGGAGACGCTGGTTGGGTCGAGCGGATCGCGCCCCGTGAGCACTCCGAGCAGCAGCGCCGCATCGGCCGCACTGCGCGCGAGGGGCCCCACATGGTCAAAACTCGGCGCCAGAGGAAAAGTCCCATGCACGCTGATCCGTCCAAAGGTCGGCTTCAGCCCCACGATGCCGCAGAACGCGGCGGGAACGCGAATCGAGCCACCCGTGTCGGTACCGACTGCGGCGACGCACAAGCCCGCCGACACCGCCACCGCCGAGCCTCCGCTCGAGCCTCCGCTCATCCGCTCGCCAGCCCATGGATTGTGTACAGGGCCGAAGTGCGGATTCTCGTTCGTCAAGCCGTACGCAAACTCATGCAGGTTCGTCTTGCCAATGAGCACGGCGCCCGCCCGCTTTAACCGCCGCACCACGGTGGCGTCTTCGTTCGGTACAAACTCGCGTAGAATCGCCGACCCAGCGGTGGTGCGAATGCCGCTCGTCCAGATGTTGTCTTTGAGCGCAACGGGAATCCCGTGCAGCGGTCCGCGCCGCCGCCCGCGGAGCAGTTCGGTCTCGGCCAGACGCGCGTCCGCGAGCGCCCGTTCGCTCGTGACCGCAAGAAAGGCGTTCAAGCTCGGGTTGAATCGCTCAATGCGCGACAAATAATGCTTCGCCAGCTCCACCGGCGATAGCTTCTTCTTCGCCAGCAGCGGCGCCAGTTCCTCGATCGTGGCGAAGGATAAGCTGGATGCGTCCACGCGCTGCCCCCGATGTGTCACCAGAAGATTTGCCGCCCGAAACGTCGGTGCCGCTAGGAAAGTCCCAGAACCAATTTCCTAAATGAGCTCAGGGGGGGTCGAAGCTTTAAGCTCCGACAGCGCCCACACAGACACCGCCAGGGACGGCACAAACATAGCGCAGCGCGGAAGCGCTGGGAAAGCAACTCAAAGCAGCGGAAGCCCTGGAAGGGCGACACAAAGTTGACCCGCGGAAGTTCTCACACAGACTCTTTTAGCTCCGACATCCGGAAGCCTCTCAAAAAGGGGCTTCAGCCCCTGAAGAACCCGCTAGAAAACGCTCTCTTGCCGCCGCAGCAGATTCCCGAACGTACCGATATTGGCGATGATCAGCGAAAAACGAAACTGGTTTTCGTCTCGGATCGTTCCCAGCGCGAGCCGCTGATAACCGATGGCAAAACCGCAGCAGGAGCTGTTGTAACCACCCTGGGCGATTTCGTTCTGCGCAACGCCTTGTCGCAAGTCGTAGCTGTAGCCGATCGACCCGTTCCATCCCTGGTGGTTCATTTCGCTGTATCCAAACAGCACGCGCACTTGGCTCGAGATCGGTTGCAGCACGGGGTTGGCGTCGATCGAATAGTCCGCGATACTGACAACGAAATTGCCATACGGGTGCATCTTCACCAGCGATTCGTAGGTCGTAACGCGCGCGCGCTGCGGATCGTAGTCGATGCGAAACTCAGCGTCATAGTGTCCACCCGGCGTGATCCTCAGGTCGCTAACCAGCGGCGAAAACCAACGCACGGTGTCGGCAAACGCAAATGGCGTCACCGAATCGAGCGCCTGCAGCACGTTGCGCGCGCCGGGCACCAGCGCGCCGCCAAAGGTCGGATCGAAATAGTATTTCTGCAGCAGCGTCCAGGAGACTAATTCCTCCGCTGTGCCGTTGTTGCGTTTGCGGAACAAGCGCTGCGTGATCGAGTACTGGATTTCGTTCGTGTCGCTCAGAGTATCGTCCTGGTCGACGCGAATGAAGCGCGTGAAGTCATTCACTCCGGTGACGTAGTTGTACACAAGGTCGGGCTCGATCGTGTGTTTCCATTTCGAGTGGCCGCTTTGCCAAACGCGCTCGAGCGCCGCCGGCCGCAGATCCAGGCTCAACTCGCCCGTGTCGCGCCACATCGGACTGTCGACAATGGTTCCGTTCACATCCTGAGCGCCGTAGAACGTCGTGCGGAACGTATAGGTCGGCGTCACGCCCAGCCAGCTGCCCCAATGCAGCGGTATCGTCACGCGCGGAGCAAACTCGCTGCGATCCACGAACGCCGGCGTATTCTCCGGCGGAATCACAATTCCCGTTAGCGTTGTTTCGCCCGGATCGCTACGGTGCACGGCGTCGCCGAACAGGTCGAAGCCAAAATAAAAGGGCAGGCGTTTCCACGGCGCCTGGTCCATCGAATCGAAGCGCACTTCGGGCGCGGTGCGCAAGTCAATCGAGGTCTCCGGCTCAGCGGTCAGGAAATTCTTATAGTCGTGCGCGTCGAAATTTAGGCTGAAGCCGTCGAAGCTCTTCGTCGCGAAACCCGTCGTGTTCACCTCCGAATTCACCGCCTCATTGAACGTCGGCGAAAACACTTCCTGGAACGTGAGCGAGGTGAGCTGATTAATGTCCGCCGCGATGTGCCAACCGTCGGCCAGATGAGTATTCAGCTTTATGTTAAACGAATGCCCTCCCTCTCCCAGCCGGTCCACGACGCCGAAGTAGGTGGCCGAGATCGTGGTATTTGGCGACGGCAGCATGCGAAGATTCGCGTTCTGCTCCCAGCCCCGCAGGCTGAGATACTGCGCGCCGAGCATCGTGTCCGCCCAACTGGTTGG
>Ga0302326_10033933_pt1 | contig 10124 bp, 10 predicted proteins | sample Palsa_T0_3_FD_202264 | JGI IMG/M metagenome (GOLD analysis project Ga0302326, IMG submission 202264) | Peat permafrost microbial communities from Stordalen Mire near Abisko, Sweden - Palsa_T0_3 | ecosystem: Environmental > Terrestrial > Soil > Palsa > Peat permafrost | place: Sweden: Abisko...
TTCGTCTTTCCAGCTCGCCGCATCTCCCTTGTCACTTCTTCCACTTCCTGTTCTGTATCCACGATAGGATCCGGAAGAATATGAACTACCGCCGCGGGAACACCTTCGTGAATCAGAATTTCGCGGTTGTATTCCTCTTCGCCGACAAAGTGGACTCCAAGTTCTTCGAGGTGCCTCGCGGGACTCTCTGCTCGGCTTACCCACACTTCGGGTGCATAGCCCATCCCAAAGACTTTCCCGGCTTCCTCAGCGCGGTACGGCATTCCGCCACTCAAAACGAAAATTACGTCCGCTGATGAAAGAGGATCTTCGCGCGTAAGCCATCGGCCCGCGTTGCGAAATCCAGCGAGCGCCGCAACAAGGATCAATAGGGTGAGCAAACAGAGCAAGCTGAGTTTCGCGGTCTTCAATGTCCCATGTCCTCATTGTATTTGTCGGAACCAACGTGCAGCCGCCACCGGGGTATGTTACCTCAATCCTGCATACGCAAAATCGTTGCGAAGGAATCAGGCCAGCCGTGGCCGTCGGGGCCACTGTAAACAAAAGTACTCATATTCCTATCGTCACTGATTTCCCGTAGGTATCACGGCAGCATTTGAATCCCCCCTGCGCCGAATCTCCCCTCCTCATTCAGCCAAGGCGTCGGCATGCGCAAGTGGCTCTGCTGCAATGACATACGTTAGAATCCGTGCGCGACCATCGATCAATTTAGGAAGCGGTCTTCAAAATGCAACGGTAGAGATAGGACGTCAAATTTTCTCCCCTGCTCGAAACTCCGAGGGAACCAAAATGCATCTGCGTTCGATCAGCGGTCTTAGCCGTAACCACTATCCTCCCGTCCCAGGAGAAAAAATGAAGCGCACGAGGTTCAGCTTTGCCGCCCTTCTAGGCATTGTAGTACTGTCATTAAGTCTGTCGAGCTGTGCACGCAATCAGCATCTGGTTTCGATTCAAGTGCAGCCGAATCCGGTGATTTTTGAAGGCGTAGGGGCGCAAGTGCAGTTCACCGCCATTGGCACGTACGACCATCCGCCGGAAACTAAAGATATTACAGATAAGGTTCAATGGCGGATTGACGTAGATTATCTTGCGACCATTACCTCGTCGGGAGTGGCTACAGCGACTAACACATGCGGCGCCGGAAATGCGATCGCGAGCGTCTACAGCGATCCGAGCAACCCATCCGGCGGAACGATAGTCGAAGGTTCAGCAGCGATTTCGGGAGTTCAGCAAGGCACACAAGCGTGCCAGTAATGTTTTCATGCCTCGTGGGCTTCTCGAGCGACGAAAGTTGGGCTCTCAACGAGAATCTGGATAAGTGGGCATATTACTCGGACTTTCTGAAGAACGACGAATTCGGTCTTGGTCGCGGCCAAGCGCTACGCCTTCAGCAGCAAATAGTTCATGTCGCGATCGCCGCGGCCGAGCCGAAGCAGAGCTTTGATGTTACCGTTGACGGCTTCTATCACTCCCATCGGTACCTTCGTCCGGGCAGTAGTTCAGGATGCCCTCGAGATGATCGAGTAACCTGCGGGCTAATTTCTCCATCGGTTTCACCCGCTGCCAGCGCAACTGGTCAATCTAGTGTAGTGTCGCCTAAACGACTGGAGTTATTTTTTCCTCCTTTTTCGTGAACGCGGCAGGGTGCATCCCGGCCGGATGTTTTCGAGGGTTTGCCGGCACCGTTGCAGTTTCTCCACGATCGAATCCACGGTAGCTGTCCAAACAAATGGTTTTGGATTCCGATTCCAGGTGTCCATAAACTCTTCAATAGCCGTGATGAGGTCAGGCACATTGAGAAACGTTCCACGTCGTATGCGCTTGCTCGTCAGTTCGCTAAACCACCGCTCCACCAGATTTAACCAACTGGAGCTGGTGGGAACATAATGAGGTAGGAAACGCGGATGCTTCTTCAACCAGGCCTGAACATTGGGATGTTTGTGAGTCCCGTAATTGTCCATCACCAGATGCAGCGGTATATCGCCGGGAAACTCTTGATCCAAATGTCGCAGAAACATCAAAAACTCCCGATTGCGATGCCGGGCGAAGCACTGACCGACCACTTTGCCTTGGGCCAATTCCAACGCGGCAAATAGCGTCGTAGTCCCATTGCGTTTGTAATCCTGCGTCATGGTTCCGCAGCGGCCTTTTTTTAGCGGCAATCCTGGCTGGGTTCGATCCAGAGCTTGAATCTGGCTCTTTTCGTCGACGCACAACACCAGGGCTTTTTCGGGCGGATTAAGGTACAGCCCCACTACATCGGTCAGCTTCTCCAAAAACTTCGCATCACGAGACAGTTTGAAAGTTTTCTGAAGGTGGGGTTTGAGCTGATGACTCTGCCACACCCGATTAATCGTGTCCTTGCTGACGCCTTGTTGCTGGGCTAAGGTTCGGCAACTCCAATGCGTGGCGCCTGCGGGGCGAGTTTGTAGTGTGGCGTTAATAATCGCTTTGATCTTTTCGTCCGAATAGTGCGGCTTACGTCCCCGTCCCGCTGCCACCTCCCACAAACAATCGGTGCCTTCGCTGCGAAAACGGGCCCGCCACAATGCCACAGTTTTAAAGTTGATCTGCAAGCCTGCAGCAATCGTTTTGTCCGGTTGGCCTTGGGCCGCGGACAGGATAATTCGACAGCGCTGCGCCACTTGCTGCGGCGTGCCATGGGCCGCAACCCAGCGCTGCAATTCCAGTTGATCTGCTTGCCTCAGGGCAATGGGCTGAGCTTGGCGTGGCATGCACCCCAGGGTATTCCATTTTTCTTAATAACTCCAGTTATTTATAAGACACTACACTAGGAGCTCGAGGTCTGTCATTTGTCATTTTCCTTCGGCGCTCGTCCTTGCGCTTCGGGGCTACGGCTTCGATCGTGAACCTCCAAAGAGATGACGCGGAGCACAAGCCTGGCAATCCGGTTGCATTCGGAACCAGCGGTCGCCGGTCAGTTCTGTACTAGACCGACAATAGTCAACCGACTTGACCCGTTTCTGCCGCGGTGTCCAATAACGTCTCGTTATAACGTTATTCCTGCCGGTTATAACGGGAGGCTCCACGCCGATGCGTCACAGCAAATTCGTGTTGACCAGACCGCGGCTCGGATGCGGAGCTTATTGACAGGGCGGGACTTACGGAAGACAAAATCACTCAATGATGAGGTAGACAATCCTTGAGGGGGGCGGCGAATCCGGCCGTGTCCGGTGCTATTCAGATCTATCCTAGGCGGTCGCCCACACGCCGTGACACTTTATAGGCAACCAAAGGTTTAGCCAAGTCACCATGGCGATGTCATTTCTTGCAAGGCGGATAGAAGCTCTTCATGCGGCCTCGACTCAGCCGGACCCACCGAGTCACTCTGACTTCCCGGACTTATAACCTCCGGGAATAACGTTATAACGAGAAGTCATTAGACATGACGATGGAGTGGGTCTAATTTTGCGCCACACCCAATAGATTCTAGCTGCTCCCGGAGGCGCAATTGTCATCCCGTTGGATCCAAATCCACCTTGTCCGCCCAGTCCAGCCCGTTCTTCGGTGGAAGTGGGCACGTCCAAAGGCCGCCGTTCTTGTTCTATTCCTTGTCCTGCCTGTGGCCGCGATGGCACAGGGTTCACCGTTCGACGCCGGCTTCAACGCCATCCAAGCCCTCTTTACCGGCACCATTGCGAAGGTGGCGAGTCTCGTCGCCATCGTCATCGGCGGCTATGGCTTCGCCCACGGTGAACCCGGCGCAAAAAAGGCGCTGGCTGGCGTTGCCGCCGGCACGGGCATTGCCGTTCTCGCCGTAAACGTCCTGGGTTGGCTCTGGGGCGTATAAAACCCTTCCCGGCCACCTTTTACTCATCTTTAGACGAGGACTTATGCCAGAGCAACCACGGCAGAAGCACCGCACAAATCGAGTCTTCAAGAGCTTGCATAAGCCGCTCACCTACTTGGGCGTGGAACGTACGCTGTTCTACTTGGTCTGCGTCGGCTCGGTGGGAGCCTTCAATCTCTTCAATTCCATACTCGCCGGCGTCGCCGTCTTCATTGGCGGTTTCGCCTTCGGGCATTGGGTAACGACGAGCGATCCTGCGTTTCTCCGCATCCTGGCAAAATCCGAACGCTACAAGCTGCGCTATGACGCGGCCAAGCAGCAGATGCCCCATGTGGAGGTTGTCTGATGCTGCGTCTCGATAAAGTCATCAAGCCGTGGAAAGAGAGCGCGTCCCTCAACGACCACATCAACCTGTACGGCTTCTGGAACGAGACGGCCTTCCTTACCAAGAGTGGCGATGTAGGTATGGTTCTCCGTATTCCCGGCGTGGATTATGAAAGTCTGGACCGCTCGGAGCAGGAGTACGCGGTGAAGCGGTTGGAGGCGGCGCTGAAAGCCTTTGGCCCGGGCTTCCATGTTTACCAATATCTTTTCAAGTCGAATCGCCCTGACATACCTTTCGCAAAATATGACGACCCGATTGTGGAAGCGGCGATCGATCAGCGCCGGAAGTTCTTTGAAGCCAAGCGTGACCATCTTTATCAGGTGGAGATCTTCTATTGCATTTTGCTCGAAGGCACCAGATCAAAGACCGGCGTGGGCGCGGCCATCGCTCGAATCCTGAGCGATCCCGCGGGCGCGGTTGGCGAATTAAAAGTGCAGTTCACCAATGACAGCATGAAGAAGCTGTTGCGTACGCATATCGAGCACGATCTTCGACGGCTCGACCAGAGCGTCGAGGCCTTCACTCGGCAGCTTGCGGATTTCATGCAAATCGAGATCTTGCATCAGCAGAGACAGTTCAGGTTCTTTCGCCGGTTGCTGAATTACGACGATTGGCGTGTTGCGGGCAGGCCGCAGTCCACGCAGTTTCTCGACTATCAAGTTGTCAACTCCAACATCGAAGCCGAACGCGACCATCTACGGATCGGCGATCACATCGTCCGTGTGTTGACGATGAAAGAGGCCGTTACCGAAACACGGCCCCTTGTGCTCGATGTGCTGCTGAAGATACCAGCCAACTTCTATGTCGTCACGGAGTGGACGCCACTGTCCGCGGGCAAAGCGCGCAAGGAGGTCAACAAGCGTCGCCGCCACTTCAATATGTCGAAGACCGGGTTTGTCTCTCAGATGGGCAATGATGCCGCCAAGACAAACCCGCGCGATGTGCTGGTGGATGAGTCCAAGCAGGCCGACATTGAACACCTCGGCGATTGCCTGCGCGCCCTGGGCGACGGCCAATCGCTCGGCGATTTCTCGCTCACGCTCGTGTTGTACGGCCGCTCAAAAACCGAATTGGAGAAGCTCGGGGCCGAGTTCACTGGCCTTTTCACCAACGCGGATGGCAATCTTTTCGCGGAAACCTACAACCAGCTGAACGCTTATTTTGCCACTGTGCCCGGCAACTATGCGCTCAACCTCCGCAAGCTGTATCTGCTGAACACGAATTACGCCGATTTGTCTTTTCTGTTTACGATCCTTCCCGGCGAGAAGACAAACGCGCATCTAGGCACCGAATACCTGGCGGTGCTAGAAACCGACAACAGCACACCCTACTATCTCAACCTGCATACCGGCGACGTTGCCCACACTCTGATTCTCGGGATGAGCGGGACTGGAAAATCCTATTTTTGCAACTTTCTGCTGCAAAACGCACAGAAGTATGCCCCCCTGACCTTCATTTTCGATATTGGCGGCAGCTTCCAGTCGCTTACGACCATCTTCGGCGGCTCCTACCTCAATGTCGGCCAGGAGGCGCGAGACTTCACCATCAATCCGTTCTCACTGCCCCAAAGCAAAGAGAATATGCAATTCCTCTTCAGCTTCTTCCGCGTGCTCATTGAGGGTAACGAACAGCGTTACCGGCTCGACTTTAAAGAAGAACGCCGGTTGTGGGATGCCATCGAGCGCATCTACGTGCTGGAGCCGAACCAGCGCACCATCTCGAACTTTACCAACATCATTGGCGAGTTGAAAGAACGGCTACACCGCTGGAGGCGTGGCGGGCAGTACGGTTTTCTCTTCGACAACGCTCGCGATTCGCTTTCGTTCTCCCGTTTTCAGACCTTCAACTTTCACGGCTGGAACGATGCGCCCGCAGTTTTGGAACCGCTGCTGTTTTACGTTTTGCACCGCGCGTCCAATGAGATTACCGACGCCAACAAGCTCGCCACCTTCAAGATCTTCCTGCTCGATGAGGCGTGGCTGTTCATCAAGAACGAGACGATTCGCAATTACGTGGTGCAGGCGCAGAAGACCTGGCGCAAGCACTACGCCGCCATGATCCTGGCGACGCAATCCATCCAAGAGCTCGAGGAGTCCGGGATGCTGGCAATTGTGGCCGAAAGCTGCCCCACGAAAATCTTCCTGGCCAATCCGGACATGAACCGCGAAGTTTACCGGGCGGCGTTTCATCTGAACGACACAGAGCTCGATCTTATCGGAGGTCTGATTCCGCCCGGTCAGATGCTGATTCGCAAGGCACAGACCTCTAAGAAAGTGCATTTGAATGTCGATTCGGTCTCGCACTGGATGGCGACCAATAACGCCCGCGACAACCTCAAAAAACGGGAATATTTCGACCGCCACGGTTTCGCCGATGGCCTTCGGCGTCTGGCGGAACAGTTTCCATTCCAGCCGCGCGCGCTGGCCCTACCAACCACCAACAACAACCCATAAGGAGGCAGGTATGCGATCCCTGAGATTCATCGTCGATTTTGCTTTGGTCGTTTCTTCCATCGGTGTCGTGGCGCAGGACTCCGCGCGCACGGTGCAGTATCACGCGCAGGATATCGTTGCGATCCGCGCCAAGCTCAAATACACAACCCTGATCGAGTTGCCCACTACCGAGAAGATCATGGAAGCCGCCACCGGCGATAAGGACTTCTGGATCGTGGATGTAGTTGGCAACTTTTGCTTTGTGCATCCGGCGAAACAAGGCATCAGCTCAAACTTGAATCTCATTACGGACAAGGGAAATATCTACAGCTTTACGCTCCAGGACATCTCTGCGGCTTCCACCAGCCCTGATCTGAAAGTGATCGTCGAACCGGCCGATCGTTCCGCGATTGTGGCTGCGAGCGGTCCTCCGCAGTTCGTGCCGGTCGCGCAACTGGAACAATCGCGGCAGCAGCTTGCCGCCCTTCAATCGCACGTTGAGCAGGCGGTGGACGAGTACAAAAGCGCCTATCCGACGCGGCTCAAGTTCGACTACGTCTACAAGGCGAACGAATCCCCCTTCGATATCCAATCGATCTACCACGACGACAAATTCACCTACATCAGGACCAATGCACCGGAAAAGTTCAGCGTCTATGAAATGAAGGACGGCAAGCCCAACCTCGTTACCTATGACCTCCGGGAAGGGACCTACATCATCCCGAAAATCATGGACGACGGATATGTGGAGCTGGGTAAAAAACGGATGAGTTTCACGCGGAAGGGATAACGGTCATGACCAACAACGACTTTACTTCTCCCCCCGAGGCCCGCACCGAGCCACGCGCAGAGCCGCAAGCTGAACCAAGGTTGCGCCGCAACCTGGCACTGCCGAAAGGCGTCTTTCAGAAAAACCTCAAGACCTTCCTTTATCTCGGTGCGGCATTGCTGGTCGTTATGGCGGCGCTCTTCAGTTCGTCCGGCAACAACAAGAAGACACCCGCAGGACCGGGCGCGGTCAAGGGGCAACCCCCGCAACCAGCCTTGCAGGACAACACCGACAGCAACGTGCAGGAGTTGAAGAACCAGCTTCAGGCCGAACGGCAGAAAGAACAGCAGGCAACCGTGGCCTCTGCCGCGATGGCAGATCCGGCGCTTGCCTCTGCGACGATCCCGCAGGAGGCCGCCGCCGCCTCCGGCCCAACCGGCGTTGGGGTGCCCTGTGCTCCAGCCCGGCCCTGCCCACCACTGCAGCAGGCCAACCTGCAGACGCAACCTACTCCGCTACAGCAGCAGGCGGAACTGATCGCCGCGAAAGAACGCGAACGGGCGAACGACGCCCGTTTCGCTTCCAACCTCGTTTACTCCCGTTCCGCCGAACAGCCGCAACAACCGCCGCAGCAAGATCAGATCGTGTCGGCCCAGTATGACCACACCAAACAGCAGACAAACCGTAGTTCCGTCGCCCCGGAAGTCGAAGCAAAACAGGAGGAAACGTCCGCAGGCTATAAGCGTCCGCTGGAAGCCGATGTCGATTCGGCCACGGGCCAGCCTTATCTCATCTACGAAGGCTCGATTCTCGACACCGTTCTCATGAATCGTTTAGATGGCGACGCCGTGGGGCCGGTCAAGGTCCTTGTCTCAAATCCGCTGTATTCGCACGATCATCAACACGTCATCATTCCCGACGGGGCGGTTGTTCTCGGTGAGGCCAGGAAGATTGGCGCCACGGGCTTCGGACAACAGCGGCGCATGGCCGTCGTTTTTCATCGCCTGATCATGCCGGACGGTTACTCCGTCGATCTCGACCAGTTCCACGGCCTCGACCAGATCGGCGAAGCAGGGCTGAAAGATAAGGTCAACAACCATTACCTTCAGATCTTTGGCACCTCGATTGCCTTGGGCGTGATTGCCGGAGCGGGCGAAATCACGCAGGGTGGCGGCACGATTACCACCACCGGTTCCCAGGCGTTCACCAACGGGACCGCAGCCAGTGTTTCGCAGTCTGCGAGCACAATCCTTGATCGCTTCATGCAGATACCGCCCACCATCACGATTCGGGAGGGCCACCGCGTGAAAGTGTACTTCACGCAGGACTTGCTTCTTCCTGCCTACTCCAACCACACCATTCCACCAACGTTTTAAGGAGGTTGTCGATGCGACCAGCGGCCCTGTCCCTCTTACTCCTATCGGCTCTCACCCCTGCGGGTTCTCAGAGCAAAGCGGAAAAGGTGAAGAAGTTCCAGGCCAATGAGAAACAACGAGACGCACAGTCGAAGCCAGCGACCGTCTTCGACGGATCCAGAGGGAAATTCTTGCCGTGCAATGGCAATGCCGTCGCTGCAAAAGAGCACCGCTCCACCATCAACCACAACGAATCAACAGACGCTTAACGAAAGGACAAACAATGAAGAAACTCATCGTTACCGCACTGGCCATCGGACTTGCCCCAGCATTGCAACCTGCGGCGCAGGCGCAATTCGGCTCCGGTATCGTCTACGATCCTACGCAGTCGGTCCACGCCGTCACCCAGATCGAACACGAAGAACAATCCATCTCCAACCAATTCCAGCAGATCGAGCAGGGCCGACAAATCTTCACCAACACCGTCAAGATCGCGACGACGGCTCTCCAGGCGTACAACCTCGCCAAACAGCAATACCAACTCGTGCATCAGATGGTCCTTGCCCCGTCCATGCTCTATCAGCGGTTTCTGTCCCCCACGACCGACCTGAGGATGCTGCAACAAATCTCGAACACCTACGGCAACTCGATGGGGTGGCTCAATTCAGCCAATACCGGAAACGGGGCCGCAGCCTCCTACCAGCAGGTCAGCGTGCCCAAAACCACCAACACAATTCCCGGCTACGGCAGCGCTAGTGTTGCCGGGCAGTTGCAGATTGCCGCGCAGGGAGCCACCGTTGACATCACCGACTCCGTAATGACCAACAACCTCGAAATGCTCGGGACCATCCGTGCCAATCAGAGCGCGAGGCAAACGGACCTCACCAACCTGGAGGCCATGACCCAAAGCCAGGATGCCTCGCAGCAGACCATCATGGCTACACTGCAGCGCATCAATCAGGCCCTGCTGTTGCAACTCCGTACCCAACAGGACGCAAACCAGATCAACGCCAACCTTGCCCTGCAGCAGATCGTTGCCCAGAAGCAGCAGCAGGACGCGATGAAGTCGGCATTCCGCGACTCCTCGGGATACGAAAGCTACTACAACGCCAACATCGCCACAACCAGCAGCGGAGCGGCCAACCTCCTCACCCAAGCGTACTGAGTCGGAGCAAACACAGAGGGCATGAAATATGGGTGGTCTTTTCGAGTACATCGCTCAAGGGTGCCAGTCGCTTGCAGCCACGGCGGCACCCACCATTACCGCGATGGGAATTCACATCGTCATCGCCCTTGCCACCATCATGATGGTTTGGTTCGGTGTGCAGGAAGCACTGGCATCGGCGCACGGGGCGGGCGGATTCAGCATGGG
>Ga0302326_10033934_pt1 | contig 10124 bp, 8 predicted proteins | sample Palsa_T0_3_FD_202264 | JGI IMG/M metagenome (GOLD analysis project Ga0302326, IMG submission 202264) | Peat permafrost microbial communities from Stordalen Mire near Abisko, Sweden - Palsa_T0_3 | ecosystem: Environmental > Terrestrial > Soil > Palsa > Peat permafrost | place: Sweden: Abisko...
ACAGCTCCCTTCCGGCTCATCGCGACCGCCACGATCGCCAGGGCCCAGGAGCAGACGCCGGGCTGCCCCAGATGATCAGCTAGTGAAAGAGGTCCTCACATGCCACTCGAACGCCGTAACAGCAAGAGGCCAGGACCTGGGCGATCCGGCCCGGCAGCTCAAGCTCAGCGGACACTGTCGGGCGGCGAGCTGACCGAACTCGGACGGCTGCTGGCTCAGACCGGATTGTCAGGGCACTTCTCAGGGGAGGCAACACTGGACGGCAGCGAGCTGGTCATCCGGTCGCCTCACCGGCTCGTCGAAGCCGTCGGCACTGCTCAGCTGCTCATCGGTTCGGGTGCTTCGGCGATCTGGCAGGAGCGGGCCGGCGAGGTGAATGACGTCCTCGTCAATTCCGTTGATGCACTGCATTCCCTGCACTCGGCCCACTTCGTGTGGCAGGAAGGGGCGTACCTGGAAGTCGGTGCCGAATATCTTCCCGTGAATGACTTCTATCCGACCAGGGACGGACGGCAGATCCTGCTGTGCGCGGGACCGCCGTACATGAAACTGCTCAACGCGTATCTTGATTTCTTCGGATGCGCCAATAACCGTGAGTCGATCACTGCTGCGACTCTGCGGTACACGGCTCACGAACTTGAGGAGGCGCTGGCCGGCATCGGCGTTCCGGGCTGCCGGGCGTTTGATCGCGGCGAATGGCTTGGTCACCCGCAAGGACAGGTTCTCGCGGCGACACCCGTCATCGAGATCGACAAGCTTGCCGATGGAGATCCGGCGCCGTTCACCGCGCATGGAATCCATCCCCTTAGCGGCATGAAAGTGCTGGATTTCACTCATGTGCTCGCAGGCCCGCGCAGCACTCAATGCCTCGCAGAGTTCGGGGCTGCCGTGCTTCACGTCAGCAGCGCCATGCACGCCGACACGCTGCCGCAGCATCTCGGGGTAGATACGGGTAAATACTGCGCTTATCTTGATCTTTCCGAGGAAGAGCAGCTGAAAAGGATGCATGAGCTGGCCCTGGACGCTGATGTCTTTGCCAGCAGCTACCGCGGTTCTGTCAGTCAGCGCTTTCACCTGACGCCTGAGGAGCTTGCCGCCCGGTCCCGGAAGGGCATCATCGTCTTGTCCGTCAACGCCTACGGACATGCCGGACCGTGGCGGGAGCGCGCCGGATTCGACCCGAACGGGCAAGCAGCCTCCGGTTTTGCCGCGGCGGAGGGAGCCGGAGTGAGCTCGCCGAATGTATCTCCCGTATCGTACCTGGCGGACCTGATGAGCGGATACTTCGGTGCCGCGGGAATGATGGCAGCTCTTTTGCGGCGGGCCAGGGAAGGAGGCTCGTACCACGTGAAAGTGTCGCTCGCACGCACCTCCATGTGGGTCCAGGAGCTGGGAATGCTCGGGGCAGAATAAATTGACGGGCTCCCATATAAAGATACGTATCCGTATCGGACCGTGATAGCCAATACAGCGTTCGGCTCGGTCCGTACACTCGCCAACCCGATCCGCTTTTCGACCTTGCGATTGCCGCACAATCAGCGGCTCGTGCCATATGGCGCAGATCCTGCAGAGTGGCCATGATGCCCGAGTAAAGAGATAGGGGGTGTGCGAGCTGACGGGTAATTACACACGGGAGCGGCCTATGTTCTGGCATCGCTGTATGGCCGTCCGCTCACTACCCACGGCGGCATCCGGTGGTTCGGCTGCCGGTACCGCCGTTCCGGAAAAGTCATCAGCTTGCGATGCCATAGCACAACTCGTTCTGTGGCCAGCCATCGAATGGGAAAGCAACCAAACTGCCGAGGGATTAGATGATTGAGCAGCCAAAAGCAGATGCTAGTATGTCGGCCATGGATCAAGCAGGACCTGCCGAGCGGATCGGCCCGTCAACTCGCCGGAAGGGGGGCCCTCGGACTGCGCTCGTCAAGGAAACATCTGAACTGATCATGGAAATTGTGGAACGTGGCCAGCGAGTCCTTGCCGATGCAGCCGCACTTTACGGGCTGACCGAACTCCAGATCCGCGTGCTTCGCTACCTCTACCGGTCAGGCCCCACCCCGATAGGAGTACTGGCCGAATATCTCGACAATGACCCGTCCACTCTCACCACGTTCATAGACCGCCTCGAACAGCGTCAGTACGTGGAGCGGCGCAACGACCCTGATGACCGCCGGGTAAAGCGGATTGCACTCACGGACAGCGGACAGCGCACCGTCGAAGAACTCCGGGACTACTTGGCTAAGGTCGCGCCGGTCGCGAAACTAACCATAGCCCAACTACGCCAGCTGCGCACATTGCTGATCGAAGTAGACAACTCGCAGTAGCGTCTTACTGATTACATACGTTCTTCTGCAAATGAGGGAGCGCCCCTATTTAGCCATCCGACGCGAACGAAGGAAGCTTGGACTGGAAGGCCTTCAGCGCAGCGGCGACCTTGGGATTGTTCGAATTCAGCCCGTTGAGGAAGCGGTCGGTGCCGGATGTTCCGGGGGTGGGCGGCGCAGTCGGCCGGGTGGACGGGATCGTCTCGCCAGCGCATACTGCCTATTGGTGCACGGCCTGAAGAGATGGGCAGATCGATGAGGAAAATCATCTCCCGCCTTCCCTGTCGAGATTCCGCCTGCTCTATATACCCAAGCTGCGCCGGTCCTGGTCAGACTGGCCCGTAATAGCAGCCCTGCGGCACCGTCAATGCTTTGTTACGTTCCGGACCTGACTTTTTAACATTGACGTGGCCAGATGGGCGGAAGGCGGGCGGCCAGCCCAGCCCTGGTCCTACTGGTCCCTCGGCATGAGAAGCAGTGTCTTGTGAATCGTTTCTCGAATAATTGCCCCAGTGCGAGGAGTCCTGCCCGGTGAGCGCGCGCCGCGTCACGATTAAGGACGTTGCCGCTCGGGCCGGGGTCGGGCCGGGGTGACGATCAGCACCGTCTCCTACACCCTAAGCGGCAAGCGCTCCAACCCGGCTGCCGTCCAGCTACGGGTCCGGCAGGCGATCAGCGAGCTGGGCTACGAACCGAATGCGAGCGGTCGAACACGACTGGTTCGCCGGTATGGGCATCGACAGCCACGATGAGCATCGGCCGTTGCGGCCAGCGCTGGCTGGGCAGCCGGGCGGCGACGGTGGTGTGCCGCTGCGTTTGCCCGGAGCTGCCCGGCGCCGCATCCATTTCGAGCGCCGCCGCACCCATTCTGCGGCGCATGCCGGCCGCATCCTCAGCGGCACCGATGATTCCGCTCGTCCTCTCCATATGGTCGGCCGCCGGCCTATTCCGAACACGTCCACCGTCGGCTCCGACCGGACCAGTCCGTGGCCGGGGCGCAGCGGCAAGGATGCCGGCAAGCAGTTCGGTCGGGGTCGCGCTAGTTATCTGGGCCGCGGCCGTCGATCCGGCCGATGTCCCGATGATCAGATCAGCCTCGGTCACATCCAACCCGGCATCAAACAGGCCGGCGATGACACCGATCAACCACGCATTGCCTGCCGATCCGCCACCACCAAGGACCAACGCTCGCTCGCCCGCGGCGCGCGCCCGCCTTATGGCGCCGGCCTGCTGGTCGGACCTCGGTCGGCCGCCGTGCCCTGGCGCGTCGAACGCGGCGACCGTGAACCCGTCGCCGACCCGTTGCCCGACCCGTCGCCCGCCACTGCCCGGCGGGCGCGGGACACGAGCCCTGGAGCGTACTTGTGCAGGCCGCCGCCGTGGCCCGTCAGGAGCAGGGGCGCGCCGTCGGTCGCCGACTCGGGCGACCACGGCACGCCGCTGATGTCGCCGAGCGTGAAGGTGCGCTCGGCGATGCCATCGGAAGCCGTCGTCGAGGTGAAATGCGGAGTTGAAGAAGGTGTTGTGTTCATGGGAGTCGCCTTTCGCGAATTGCCTGTCGGGCGCTCCCGGTGGCGACTCCCTCAGTCGCGCGATCGTGGACTACAGGGGAGCACCCACTGCGGATACTGCGTTCATGGGTCTCACCTCCTGCCGATGGATCACGACCGCCGGAACGCTAGGACGCCGGCGACGCGGTGCGCAACCGGCATCACGCCGGTTGCCGTGTCGCTGTCGAACGCGCCGCCGACCGCTACACCCTCATCTGTGATGAGCCCGCAGACGCACCCGACAGTCTCGCCCTAAAGCTGGCCCATCGGACCGTCAGCTCTGGGCCGCGTGCGGCGTCACCGAGTGGTCACTACCTGTTCCTGTCTAAAATATCTGACCTGCCGACGACAGCAGGTCTTGGCCTTCCTGCAGGTAGGCTGGCACGCCATGCATCCTGCATATATACTTTGTCCTGCGTGATCCTACAGGAAGGTAAATTTATGCAGGAAACGGCGATGGCGATCGAACGTGAGGCACGTTACCGTCTACCGCACCTGCTAGCGGATCTGCTCGAAGAGCGAGATGTGCCCGTCGAGGCGGCTCCGCAGGAAGACGACCTGGGCGTTGACCTCATCGCAAGCGACAGCCGTGGGCGGCAATGGGTAATGGAGGTCAAAAGTTCAAGCCGCCCTGGCCAGGTTTCGCGCGCTGCCGAGCAACTCCTCCCTCTTGCCAGAGAAGACGTAATCCCAGTTCTGATAGTGCCGTTCATGTCTCGCGCGGGGGCAGAGGCAGCCGACCGTGCACGGCTCAATTGGATTGATCTCTCGGGCAATGCGCACATTCGAGCCGAGAATCTTCATGTATGGGTTCAGGGACGCCCTAATGAGTTGCGCTCGCGAGGCCGACCTTCTTCGCCTTTCGCTCCCAAGAGCGCTCGAGTGACACGAACACTCCTGCTCGAGCCACAGCGTTGGTGGCTCCAGAAGGATCTAGTTACAGTCACGGGTCTAGATGACGGCAACATCTCTCGTATCGTGCGGCGCCTCGATGAGGAGTTCCTCCTTGAGCGCCGCGAACGCAGGTTGCGCCCGCGCGATCCGGACGTGCTCATTGATGCTTGGGCGCAGGACTACCGTTTCGACCATCACGATATCGTTCTGGGTCACATCAGCGGCAGTGGCATTGACAACGCGCGCATAGTCTCCGAGCGCCTTGGATCACTGGGAATCCACCATGCGTTCACCGGGTTGCCTGCGGCTTGGGTGATGGACCAGTATGCTCGCTTTCGTCTGACAACTGTCTACGTCGGCGACGACCCTCGTGCTGCGGCCGACGGACTAGGCGTCCGCCGAGCGACTGCCGGCGCGAATCTCCAGCTCGTCGGTCCAGACGACATAGGCGTTTTCAGCGGAGAACGTAATCACGGAGGACTTAACTGTGTCTCTGCCGTTCAGGTCTATCTTGACCTGCTTCATCTCCCCGAGCGGGCAGCAGAAGCCGCAAGCCATCTGCGGGCCCATCACTTGAGGTCGAACGGTGCCGCCGACTAAGCCGCGAGACCGCAGCGGCTACTCACGCGAGGAGACTGAGCAAGTCAAGTCGACTTGCCTGACAGTCGCTATAACGCTCGGAGCGCTGATGGACGACCTGTGCATCGTTGGTGGCCTAGTTCCTAGTCTGCTAATCGATGGGCAGGTAGGACCAGACCCCGATACTGGGGACCTGCATCCAGGCACGAACGACCTCGATGTCGGGCTGGCGATAGGTCTCCTCGACGAGGAGCAATATACTGAGATCAGCAGGCGTCTGAACCAAGAGGGCTTCGAACCCGACTATAATAAAGCCGGGAATCTCACCCCTCAACGCTGGAAGCTTGCCGACCGCAACGTAACTGTGGATTTCCTGATGCCACCGATCCCCGGCGCTACCAGAGGAGGGCGTGTCCATCACCTCGAAGGTAATTTTGGTGCCCTGATTACACCCGGGCTGGAACTCGCCTTCGATGAGCGCCATGAAATACCCGTGGATGGCTTCACGCTGAGAGGTGAGGCAGCGCATCGCAATGTCCCTGTCTGCGGGCCGGGCGCCTTTACTGTCCTCAAGTCGCTTGCATTCGCTGATCGGGCCGAGCCCAAGGATGCCTACGACCTGATATATGTGCTCCGACGCTGGCCGAAGAGAGCTCGCGACATCGCAGACCGCCTTGCTGCCCACGCGGAGAAGCACCGCGACGTTGTGGAAGAGGCGCTGAGAAAGCTTGCGAACGACTTTGGCACCCCTCAAAGCCTCGGGCCACGGCGGGCCGCCGACTTCGGAGGGAGCCAAGGTGATGACCTGGCTGCGGCCACTGCAGACGCACACGGGTACGTAGACGACCTTATGCGTGCCTGCCGTGACCGAGGACTTGCTGTAGATTCGGCAAACGACACCGGCGTCGGCTGAACTTCGATACAAGGAATCTCAACCTTGGCAGCTCAGGCGACGAACGCAACCACAGCACTCAGCCGCTCGCCGTCTACGACGTGACGTTTCCGGTCAGTGCGTTAGCTCATAGCCCTGAGCCAGTGACGAGGTAAGTGACAACGACCTCAGGCAACGGCAGACGGAGCGCGACGCGCTCGGACACCACAATCCCTCCTACCTGCGGTAATTCGACCTAACCCGATCTCCTCAGACGAAACAGGCATACATGGCATGCAGAAGGTCAGGGGTTCGAATCCCCTTAGCTCCACGTTAAGGTCTTCACGTTTTACCTGCGCTTATCTTCACGTTTGGGTCTGACATTTTCGTGCGCGCCGGGCGTTTTCCCGGCTGGGCCGGGTTCAGGGCTGGTTGCCTGCCCGCCGTGGCTGTTCCGGGCAGCAGGTTGTGTTCTCCGTGCCGTGGTCTGGGTGATCTGGGCGTGCCGGTGTCGGCCGCGGGTTGGGTGGCGCCGGGGGTTATGGCGGTGCTGCGGTGGCGGCGAGGCTGGCGAGGGTCTTGCGGCGGCGGCGCCGTGTTTTGGGGGGCAGGCCGGCCGCGGCGCGGCGGGCGTCGTCGGCCTGGCGGGTGTCCCAGGCGGTCAGGATGCGCTGGTTGCGGACGGCGAGCAGGCAGGCGAGCCAGAGCGTGATCGGGGTCAGGCCCATGAGCCGGGTCCAGCCGCGGGCGATGTTGTTGGTGGCGGGGTCCTTGGCGGTGGAGAAGGTGCGCTCCGCGCCGGTGCGGCGGGCGTAAGACTTGCGGTGCGCAGCTGAGGGGTAGTCGTGTTTCTGCCGGGTTTTGGCGGCTACGTCCGGCGGGACGGTGATGGTCTGCTGCTGGCAGCAGGCGGGCGGGTGCCCGGGCGGGGTGAGGATCTCGGGCCGGTCGCGGTCTAGCTTCATGGAGGCGGGCCGCAGCGGGCAGCGGATCTTGCCCGTGGCCGCGGGGCAGGCGACGCGGTGGTAGCCGTCGGCGTCGTCGCTGGTGATCCGGCCGAGTTTGTAGCGGGCGGTCTCGGCGGTCTGCTGGTCGTGGGCGGCGGTCTGGTCCGGGGTGGCGTCGCGGGCTAGGGGCCCGAGTTCCAGCAGTGTCGTGGGGGTGGCCGGGCAGTACAGGTTCCCGTTGCTGATGATGGCGCCGTGGTGGGTGCCGCGGGGGCCGCGGTCGGCGGGGTGCAGGTCCTGGACCAGCTGCGCGCCGGCGCCGCGCACCGGGATGGCCCAGGCGCCGGCGTCGCGGTGGGCGTAGCCGGAGTCGGCCAGGATGTCGCCGAGCGGGATGCCGGCGGCGGGCAGCGTGGTAAGCACCGGGACCAGGGCGCGGGCCGGGTCGTGGCGGCAGGAGCAGGTGGTCATCCGGCGGGCCAGTTCCGGGACGGGCGGGCCGTGCTCGTCGCGCATCATGGTGGCGGCGGAGGCGTAGTAGCCGAAGAACAGCTCGCTGTCCTGGCCGGGGCCGCCGCCGGAGCGGTGGCCCCAGGAGGCCTCGGGGTCGGCGCAGTCGCTGGTGCCGCGGGATGGGGGCCGGGAGAAGGTTTCCACGTCGGTCCAGTCGACCGCCAGCGACGTGCTGGCGTCGGTGAATTCATCGGGGATGGATGCCTGGAGCAGGTCGTCGCAGAGGCGCTGCAGCCGGGCTGAGGGCAGCCCGCCGGGGATGTCCTTGGCGAGGGCGTCTGCGACCAGGCCGAAGGTCCGCTCGGTCTGCCGGTAGGTCAGCTGGTGCGGGCCGTGTTTCCAGTCCGCGATCACGCCGAGCCGGCGCTGGTCGTCCTCGGGCAGGGTGGTCAGGGCCTGGTGGACGCGGGTGAGGTGGGCGGGCCGGTGGTCGGCCAGCACGGTCAGCATGCCGAGCAGCAGGGTGCGGACGGCCAGCTGGCGGGCGCGCACGCCGATGGGCAGGAGCAGCTCGATCCGCGGGGCGATGCCGGAGCGGTCGGTGATGTCCTCCAGGACGGGCAGCGGGATCATGACGGGCGGGCCGCGCCGAGCAGCCGGACCGCGTCGGCCTCGGCGGCGGGTTCCAGGCTGGCGAGCAGGTCGCCGAGCCGCTGGGAGCAGGTGATCCCGGCGGCGTGCATGAACGTGGCCAGCCCGAGCAGGCCGGCGACGTCGGCTAGCCAGGTGGCGCGCAGCCGGGAGGTGTCCAGCCGGGGCAGCCCGGTCCCGCCGGCCAGCGACCGGATCAGCGGGGTGGTGATGTTCCGCCGGCCGGGATCGGCGCCGCCGCAGATCAGCCCGGTCCCGGTGAACGCCGCGGCGGCCAGCAGCCGGTGGTGGTAGCGGGCTAGCACCGGCACCGCCCGCGGCCGGGCGCCGCCGCTGACGGTGACGATCACCCCGCCGGACCGGCAGGTCACGTCGGTGCCGTGCACGGCGCGCAGGTCGGCGCGGATCAGCCCGGCGCCGGCGCCCAGGCAGATCAGCCCGCTCGCGTGCATCCGCCGCGCCGGGGTGGGCTGGGCGTCCGCCAAGGCGAGATACCCGGCGATCCGCGCCGGGCTGTAGGGGGCCTTGGCCCGTTCCCGCGGCAGCGGCATGTCGGCCGGATACAGCTGCGGCACCACCCGGCGGCCGATGAACCGCAGGTTCGTCCGCAGTGTCCGCCGCGCCACGCCGGACAGGCCCGGCGCCCGCCGGGTGAACCGCTCGGCCGTCGAGGGGTGCAGCAGCACCTCTGGCGCCGGCTCCAGGCCGAGCGGAATCGCGTAGTCGGCGAGCTTGCCCGCCGCCCACAGCAGGTTCTTCGCCCGCTCCTTGCCCTCCGGCGCCACCTGCGCGATCACGTCCCGGGCGAACGCCGCCGCCCGTGGCGACAGCGACGACGGCCGCCACTGCGCGATATACGCGGCCACCTCAGGGTCTGCCGGCTCCATCAGGCCTCCTAGGCAGGAACTTTCCACAGTAAAATACTGTGGAAAGACGCCAGGCCCGCGGATCTGAGACGGTGTGTCGCATGGAACCCAGCCCAGCTCAGCGCGCGGCCCGCGACCAGATCGCCGCCCAGCTCGCTCAGGCCGGCTTCGCCCTGCCCGGCACCCTCACCGTCCGCGCCTACGCCTGCGGCAAGCCAGGCTGCCGCTGCCACGCAGCCCCGCCCCGCCTGCACGGGCCCTACGCCGAATGGACCCGCAAGATCGGCGGCAAGACCATCACCAGACGGCTCACCCCCCGCCAGCTCGCCGAATACCAGCCCCTGTTCGACAACGCGAAGAAACTCCGCACCCTGCTCAGCGAACTGCAGGACCTCACCCTGCAGATCATCGAAACAGGCAGTACCCGCGAGCCTTCAACGCCCGCCGAACCGGAGCCTCACACTCCGGAAAACGTGGGCGAAGCCCGCTTAACCTGTGGGCAGCCATCCAGCCAGACCCCGTTTGCGCAGGTCAACCCTAAACGTGAAGACCACACGTTTTCGCAGGTCAGAGGCACGTTGTGATCTTGAAAAATGATCTTTGACTTCCTGCATGTCATTGGCTCTCCGGGCTGTTCCTGCGCGGAAGTCTTCGCAGGTCAGGTCCCTTTAGCAAGTCTCGGACGCTGGCAGTGCCGGTGAAAGCCTTTTCCTGGGAGCCAAACCGGGAGCCAGCAGATGATCCGCGGGGCCCGATAGAGGCCATCTTGCGTGCGTCTGAGTCGCCCAGCGCACCACCACCTCTGCGTTACCCGAAGTGACTCACCCAGCGGACAGCAAGGTCGTCGGCAAACGGACAGATCGCCGACTCGGCGCGGCCGATAGTCGCGTCAGTGAAGCGCGTGGCTGCGCGCAGACCATCTGTTTCTGGGCTTTGTCGATGGGGCCGCTCGCGCACCAGCGCCAGCACCCCCTCATCCCGGTCGGGTC
>Ga0302326_10033936_pt1 | contig 10124 bp, 9 predicted proteins | sample Palsa_T0_3_FD_202264 | JGI IMG/M metagenome (GOLD analysis project Ga0302326, IMG submission 202264) | Peat permafrost microbial communities from Stordalen Mire near Abisko, Sweden - Palsa_T0_3 | ecosystem: Environmental > Terrestrial > Soil > Palsa > Peat permafrost | place: Sweden: Abisko...
GCCTGCGCCGCAAACGCGGTTCGCGGGCCGGCAGGGCCGCTCGCGCCTGCTCGTGTTCGGCGGCAGCCAGGGCGCACTGCGTCTGAACACCATGGTTCCGCAGGCGCTGGCGCGGGTCGCGCCGGAGATCCGGCCGCAGGTGCGGCATCAAACCGGCGAGCGCGGGTTCGAGGCGGCGCGCGCCGCCTACACGCAAGCGCAGGTCGAGGCCGAGGTGCTGCCTTTCATCGACGACATGGCGGCAGCCTATGGGTGGGCTGATCTGGCGGTGTGCCGCGCCGGCGCCATGACCGTTGCCGAACTGCAGGCGGCGGGATTGGGCGCTGTGTTCGTGCCGTTGCCGTCGGCCACCGACGATCATCAGACCAAGAATGCCGAAGTCATGGTGAAGTCGGGCGCCGCGCGGCTGGTCGCGGAACGCGACCTGACGCCTGAACGCCTGGCCGACACGATCCGTGAACTCGTGGCGGACCGGGCGCGTCTTCTGAAGATGGCCGAGGCGGCGCGCGGCGCAAGAGTCATCGACGCGGCGGCACGACTGGCTGACCTTTGCATCGCGGCGGGAGCGCACGCATGAGCGTAGGCAAGCGCAAGAGCGATCGCACCCGCATAGAAGACCGCATGCGGCGCATTCACCGCATCCATCTGGTTGGCGTCGGCGGCAGCGGCATGGGTGGCATCGCCGAGGTGCTGATCAATCTGGGCTACAAGGTGCAGGGTTCGGATCTGAAGGCCAACGCGGTCACTCAGCGGCTCGCGCGCCTGGGCGCAACGATTTTCATCGGCCACTCCGCCGACCACCTGGGCGACTCCGACGTGGTGGTGGTCTCCAGTGCCGTCAACCGCTCGAATCCGGAAGTCGCCGCGGCTCTCGCGAAACGCGTGCCGGTGGTGGCGCGGGCGGAAATGCTGGGCGAGCTCATGCGCTTCCGCTATTCGATCGCGGTAGCCGGCACCCACGGCAAGACCACGACCACGAGCCTGGTGGCGAGCGTGCTCGCCGAAGCGGGCTTGGATCCCACCTTCGTCATCGGCGGGCGATTGAAGAGCGCCGACAGCAACGCCAGGCTGGGTGCCGGACGCTACCTGGTGGCCGAGGCCGATGAGAGCGATGCCTCGTTCATGCATCTGCAGCCCATGATCGCCATCGTCACGAATATCGACAATGATCATCTGGCGACCCATGAGGGCGATTTTTCGCGCCTCAAGCAAAGCTTCGTCGATTTCCTGCACAACCTGCCGTTCTATGGACTGGCGGTGCTGTGCAACGACGATGAACAGGTGCGCAGCATCCTGGAGGCCGTGGCCCGGCCCTTCGTCACTTACGGATTTTCACCGGAGGCGGATGTTCGCGCGGTCAACGTGGTGCGCGACGGCTTGCAATCGCGTTACGAGGCGTTGCGGGCGGGCCGCGAGCCTCTGGCCATCACGATCAACCTGCCTGGCCGGCACAATGTTCTGAATTCCCTGGCGGCGGTCGCGGTGGCCACCGAGCTCGATCTTCCCGACGCCGCGGTTCAAGGCGCTCTCGCCCAGTTCCAGGGCATCGATCGGCGCCTGCAGCAGCTGGGTGAAATCGAATGGCCCGGCGGCCGGGCTCTGATCGTCGATGACTACGGCCATCATCCGACGGAAGTGGCGGCGACGCTGGATGCGGTGCGCCAGGGGTGGCCGTCGAGGCGGATGGTGCTGGTATTCCAGCCGCATCGTTATTCGCGCACCCGCGATTTGCTGGACGACTTCGGGCGCGTCTTGAGCGAATGCGACGTGCTGCTGGTCACCGAAGTGTATGCGGCGGGCGAAGCTCCGATCGCGGGCGCCGACGGCCGCGCCATCTGCCGCGCGGTGCGCACGCGCGGCCACGTGGAGCCGGTGTTCGTGGAGCGCGTCGATGATCTCGCCGACAGCTTGCGCGGGGTGTTGCATGACGGCGATGTGGTGGTGACCATGGGCGCCGGCAGCATCGGCACCGTCGCTCAGGATCTCAAGAGCCGCTTCGCGGCAGGAGCCGCGGCATGAACGCGCAGCGCCTGGTGGATCTCGCTCCTGAATTCGGCACGCGAGTTTTGCACGATGTGCTCATGGCCAAGCATACCTCCTGGCATGTCGGGGGCCCGGCCGATCTTTTCTTCACGCCGCGCGATGCCATGGACCTGGCAGCCTTCCTGCGCCAGCTGCCGCCGGAGGTGCCGCTGCTGTGGGTGGGCCTGGGCAGCAATCTGCTGGTGCGCGACGGCGGCATTCGCGGCGCCGTGATTTCCACGCACGGCGCGCTCGGCGCGCTCGAGCGCCTGAGCGCAACCCGCATCCAGGCCGAGGCCGGCGTGCCCTGCGGGCGGATCGCGCGGCAATGCGTGAAATGGGGGCTGGGGCCCGCGGAATTCTTCGCCGGCATTCCCGGCACCTTGGGCGGCGCACTGGCGATGAATGCCGGCGCCTGGGGCGAAGAGACCTGGAGCCATGTGGTCGAAGTGGACGTGCTCGACCGCCACGGCGCGCGGCACACGCGCAAGGCGGCCGACTACGACATCGGTTATCGCTCCGTGAAGGGACCTGCCGATGAGTGGTTCATCGGCGCCAGGCTGGAATTCGAGCGCAAGCCCGGCGTCAATACCGAAGCCATCCGCGAGCTGCTCGACAAGCGCAAGCAGACCCAGCCCATCGGCGAGTGGAGCTGCGGATCGGTGTTCACCAATCCGCCGGGCGATCATGCGGCGCGCCTGATCGAAAGCGCGGGCCTGAAGGGGTTTCGCATCGGCGATGCGTCGGTGTCCGCCAAGCACGCGAATTTCATCATCAATCACGGCGCCGCACGGGCTGCCGACGTCGAGGCTCTGATCCACCACGTGCAGAGCACGGTGGCCCAGGTTCATGGAATTGCACTGACCACCGAAGTGCGCATCGTCGGGGTGGCGGCATGAGTTTGCTGAATCTGAAATCCGCCGCTCGGCGCGCTCGATCCGCCACGGACTTCGGCAAGGTGGCGGTGCTGCTCGGCGGCGATTCCACCGAGCGCGAGATTTCACTGTTGAGCGGCAATGCGGTGCTGGCGGCGCTGCTGCGCCGCGGTGTGAATGCGCACGGCTTCGATCCCCAGGATCGCCCCGTGCAGAACCTGGCGAGTGAGGGCTTCGACCGGGCGTGGATCGCGCTGCACGGACCGGGGGGCGAGGATGGCACGATGCAAGGCGCGCTCGAATGGCTGGGCGTGCCTTACACGGGCAGCGGCGTGCTCGCCTCCGCGTTGACCATGGACAAGCTCAAGACCAAGCGCGTCGTGGTGGGCGCAGGCTACGCGGCGCCCGAGTATGCCGTGCTGTCGCAGCCGTCCGAGCTTCCGGGCGCGCTCGCACGCATCGGCCTGCCCCTCATGGTCAAACCCGCCTCGCAGGGGTCGAGCGTCGGGATCACCAAGGTGAAAACTGCCGCGGAATTTCCGGCTGCCTATGCCGAGGCGCGCGCCATCGATCCCATCGTGTTCGCAGAAGCCTTCATCACCGGCGACGAATTTACCGTGGGCGTGCTGCATGACGCGGCTCTGCCTTCGATCCGCATCCAGCCGGCGACCGAGTTCTACGACTACCAGGCGAAGTATTTCCGCAACGATACTCAGTATCACTGCCCGAGCGGCCTCGACGCCAAGGCCGAGGCCGAATTGCAGGCGGCGGCGCTGGCGGCGTTCCGGGTGACCGACTGCGCGGGCTGGGGCCGCGTCGATTTCATGCGCGACCGCGCCAGCGGCAAGTTCTACTTCATCGAGATCAACACGACTCCGGGCATGACCGACCATAGCCTGGTGCCGATGGCGGCGCGCCAATCCGGCATCGACTTCGAAGAACTGGTGTGGCGCGTGCTCGAGAGCAGTTTTTTGCGGGAGCGTAAATGAACCTGAACCGTCTCATGCGCCGCAATCGATTCAAGAACAAGCCCAAGGCGGAGAAGGCGCCGTGGAAGTGGCCGACGTTCGTGACGGAGTGGCGCAAATACACGCGCCGCGCTGCGCTGCTGATGGTGCTGGCCGGAGCGTTGACCGCGCTCACCTGGGCGCTCGACCGTCCGGTACGCGTCATTTCCATGGACGGTAGCTTCCAGCGCGTCTCTCCGGGGGAAATCGAAAAAGCCGTCGCGCCTTATAGCAAGTCGGGCTTCATGTCGGCGGATCTCGATGGCATCCAGCGCGCGGTCGAAGCGCTGCCCTGGGTGGACCACGCTCGCATTCAGCGCCGCTGGCCCAACAGCCTGCACGTCACCGTGACCGAGCAAACCGCCGCGGCGCGCTGGGGCGATTCGGGACTGCTGAACACGCGCGGCGAACTGTTCGTCAGAGCCGCGGCGCACGTGCCCACGGAGCTGCCTCGTTTGAGCGGTCCCGACGGCAGCGAATCGCAGGTCGCACAGCGTTATTTGTCGGTTCAGGGCCGCATGCTCGAGGCAGGCCTGCGCATCGCGGCGTTACGCCTGGATGAGCGCGGCGCCTGGGAGATGGATTTGGATAACGGAGTGACCGTACGCCTCGGGAGGCGCGATGTGGATGAACGCATCGATCGCTTCATTCATACCGCGTCGCAGGTCATTTCGCATCGTTTGAATGAAATTGGCTACGTCGATATGCGCTACTCGAATGGCTTCGCCATCGGCTGGCGCAACTCTTCGACGTCGGGGGCGGTGCCGGCATCGGTGCCGTCCAAGCGTGCTGACGACAGCGACGTCTAAAGGTTGCAGGAATACATGGCAAAGCGCTCTGATAGAAATCTCTTGGTAGGCCTGGACATAGGCACCAGCAAAGTCGTCGCCATCGTCGGCGAAATCAAGGCTGACGGAGTGCTGGAAATCATCGGCATCGGCAGCCATCCCTCGCGCGGCCTGAAGAAAGGTGTCGTCGTCAACATCGAATCCACGGTGCAGTCCATTCAGCGCGCCGTGGAGGAAGCCGAATTGATGGCGGGCTGCGAAATTCACTCGGTGTACGCCGGCATCGCGGGCAGCCACGTGCGCAGCCTCAATTCGCACGGCATCGTCGCCATCAAGGACAAGGAAGTGGTGCAGGGCGACGTCGAGCGCGTCATCGATGCCGCCAAGGCGGTCGCCATTCCCGCGGATCAGAAGATCCTGCACGTGCTGCCGCAGGAATACGTCATCGACAGCCAGGAAGGCATCCGCGATCCCATCGGCATGTCGGGGGTGCGGCTGGAGGCCAAGGTGCACATCGTCACCGGCGCCGACAGCGCCGCGCAGAACATCGTCAAGTGCGTGCAACGCTGCGGCCTCGCGGTCGACGACATCGTGCTCGAACAGCTTGCCTCGAGCTATGCCGTGCTCACCGAAGATGAAAAGGATCTCGGCGTGTGCGTCGTGGACATTGGCGGCGGCACCACCGACATCGCGGTGTTCGGCGGCGGCGCGATCCGCCACACGGCGGTGATCCCGATCGCCGGCGATCAGGTGACCAACGACATCGCCGTGTCCATGCGCACTCCGACGCAGTACGCCGAGGACATCAAGATCAAGTACGCCTGCGCCCTGTCGCAGCTGGCGAATCCCGACGAGACCATCGAAGTACCGAGCGTGGGCGACCGCCCGCCGCGGCGCCTCGCGCGGCAGACGCTGGCCGAAATCGTCGAGCCCCGGTACGAGGAATTATTCGGTTTGATCCGCGATGAGCTGCGCCGCGCCGGCCTGGAAGAGCAGGTGGCGACCGGCATCGTGCTCACCGGCGGCAGTTCCAAGATGGAAGGCGCGATCGAGCTCGCCGAAGAAGTGTTCCACATGCCCGTGCGCCTGGGCGTGCCGCAATACGTCAGCGGTCTGGTGGACGTGGTCAGCAATCCGATTCACGCGACAGGTGTGGGGCTTCTGCTTTATGCCAAGGGGAATCTCGAAGTGCGACGCACGGAAGCGCCGCTGCTCGCGGGCGGCATGAAGAATATTTTTGAACGAATGAAGGCCTGGTTTCAGGGCAATTTTTGAAACAATCTATGAAGGAGTACTGGAATGTTTGAACTGATGGATTCTTATAGTCAAAGTGCCGTCATCAAGGTGCTTGGCGTGGGCGGCGGCGGCGGCAATGCCGTCTCGCACATGGTCCAAGCCGGCCTCGAGGGCGTGGATTTCATTTGCATCAACACCGACGCGCAGGCGCTGAAGCACTCCAAGGTGCGCACCGCGCTGCAAATCGGCTGCAACATCACCAAGGGCTTGGGCGCAGGCGCGGACCCCGAGGTGGGCCGTCAAGCCGCGATGGAAGATCGCGACCGCATCATCGAACTCATCGAGGGCTGCGACATGCTGTTCATCACCGCCGGCATGGGCGGCGGAACCGGCACGGGCGCTGCTCCCGTGGTGGCACAGGTCGCCAAGGAACTGGGCATCCTGACGGTGGCTGTGGTAACCCGGCCTTTCGAGATGGAGGGCAACAAGCGTTCGCGCGTGGCGGACAACGGCATGCTGGAGCTGTCCAAGTACGTGGACTCGTTGATCACCATTCCGAACCAGAAGCTCTTGTCGGTGCTGGGTAGCAGCACCACGCTGCTCGATGCCTTCAAGGCGGCGAACACCGTGCTGCAGGGAGCGGTGCAGGGCATTGCGGAACTCATCACGCGGCCGGGTTTGATCAACGTGGACTTTGCCGACGTACGCACCGTCATGTCGGAGACCGGCATGGCCATGATGGGCTCCGGCAGCGCGGCGGGCGACGATCGGGCGCGCGAAGCGGCCGAGGCGGCGATTTCCAGCCCGCTGCTCGAGGACATCAATCTGTCGGGTGCTCAAGGGATACTGGTCAATGTCACCGCGGGCATGGATTTGTCCATCGGCGAATTCCAGGAAGTGGGCAATGTCATCAAGCAATTCGCTTCCGACGACGCCACGGTGGTGGTGGGTACGGTGATCGATCCGGACATGGCCAACCAAATCCGTGTCACGGTCGTGGCCACCGGCCTCGGCAAGCCCGTTGCGGCGGCGCGGCCCGCGCCGGTTCAACAGGCGGCTGCGGCGATCGCGCCTCCGCTCACCATGCGGGTGGTGCGGCCCAAAACGCCGATGGCGCCCACCGATTACGCCATGCTGGACAAGCCGACGGTGCAACGGCAGCGCGCCGTGGGCGACGGGCTGCGGGCGGAGGTGGAATCGGAGGATTTGCTGGATATTCCGGCGTTCCTCCGCCGCCAGGCGGATTGAAGCGCGGGGTTAGCTTTACAGTTCTCGACATTCCAGAATTTGGCGCCCGGATACCCGGGCGCCGTTTTGGATGAGCGGTGTGGTACCTTTGCTACCTTTAACATAGTCCGGTTTCACTTGGATGCTGAATCAAAGAACATTGAAGAATTCGATCCGTGCCACGGGGGTCGGCCTGCACACGGGGAAGAAGGTGCTGATGACTTTGCGTCCGGCGCTGCCGGACACGGGCATCGTCTTCCGTCGCACGGATTTGGATAATCCGATCGACATCAAGGCGCACGCCGAGAATGTCGGCGACACGACGATGGGCACGACCCTGCACAAGGGCGACGTCAAAGTGTCCACGGTCGAGCATTTGCTGTCCGCGCTGGCAGGACTCGGAATCGACAATGCCTTGGTAGAGGTGAGCGCCGGCGAAGTGCCGATCATGGATGGCAGTGCCGGGCCCTTCGTATTCCTGTTGCAGTCGGCGGGCATCGAGGAGCAAAAAGCGCCCAAGCGCTTTACGCGCATTCTCGAGAGCTTGCAGGTGGACGATGGCGACAAGTGGGCGCGCTTCGATCCCTACAACGGCTTCAAGGTGAATTTCGAAATCGAATTCAATCACCCGACTTTCAAGAAGCATTCGCAAGTCGCTTCCATGGATTTCTCGACGACCTCGTTCCTGCGCGAGGTGAGCCGTGCGCGCACGTTCGGCTTCATGCGCGATCTGGAGAGCCTGCGCGCGCGCAATCTGGCGCTCGGCGGCAACATGGACAATGCCATCGTGCTCGATGACTATCGGGTGCTGAACGAAGACGGCTTGCGCTACGAAGACGAGTTCGTGAAGCACAAGATACTCGACGCCATCGGCGATCTCTATTTATTGGGGCATAGCCTGATCGGTGAATTCAGCGGCTACAAGTCGGGGCATGCGCTGAACAACAAATTGCTGCGGGCGCTCATCAGCAAGCAGAGCGCGTGGCAGGAAGTGACGTTCGACAGCTTGGCGGACGCGCCGATTTCTTATGTGGCGGCGGCTGCGGCGCGGGCTTGAATCTACCGGTCGATCAGGAAATCACGCGCAGCGATTTCACCTTCGAGAAATCGCGGTCATGGGTGACGAGCGCCGCAGCATTCACCGCGAGCGCACTGGCGGCCTGGACGGCGTCCGGCAGCTTGAGGCGCAATGAAGCCCGCAGCCTTGCCGCGCTTTCTGCAATCCCGACGTCAAGGTCAATACACCGCCAGGACTCGAGGATGGCGCGGTAGCGGCGCGCGAGCGCTTCATCGCCTGCTTGTAGTGGACCCGTCAGCACTTCGGTAACGGTGACGGTAGTTACCGCAAAGCGCACACGAGCGGCAGCATGTGCTTCAAACACGGGCTTGAAGCGAGGTCCCCAGGTGGGATGACTTTCCAGGAAGTAAATGATCGGTGCCGAATCTATCAAGAGCAAGGCGTGCTCTGGTAGGTCGCCGATGTCTATCGGCTCCATTCATCACGCAAATCATGCAGCGTTCGGCGGCTGTCCTCGCCCCAAATTCCGCGACCGGATCCCTCCATGGGGACCAGCGGCTCCTGACGGGTCGTTGCGTCATAGGCCTCCAGCGGAACTATGGCTGCAACCGGCCGGCCATGCTTGGTAATGATGGTGGAGTGGCCATTTTCAGCCGCTTCCAGTAGATCTGGGAGCTGGTTTCGAGCGTCTTCCGCTCCTCTGCGCGCCGTTTTGCTCATGGGTTACCTCTGAGTGAACCGTACAGTACCGTACGGTTTAAAGTCAAGCACCAACTCACATGGGTGGCGGTACCACTTTGACTTTAACGCTGAGAACAGCGATCCCCAACGAGCTGCCGACGCGCTTTCGCACAGATTCTGTCAAATATCTGAGGCGGGAGGCCCAGTGGGCACCCACGACGCCGATGGTCAGCCGGCCTTGGTCGATGCCGGCACTGGCGACCGCGAGGGCCAGGCGGGCAGGCAGGGCTGCACGAACCTGCTCGATGACCAAAGACCTCTCCCGCGACCGGCTTTTGAGCGCGGTGAGCTTGTTTCCAGTTCGTGACAATAAGTCACTGACACTTCTAGGATTTTGCATTGCAACACGACAGTAGAGCATTGAACTGATTGATAAAACTGTGCGGTAATCCTTGTTTTGCGTCAATTTTGTGCATAGTCTAGGGCTACCGCTCGGGGCATGGTCTCAATCTTCCATAGGACATAATGCACCGATTTGATGCACGACGACGGCGTAGGAAGAAAATCCTTTATGAATGTCATTTTTGTCGGCCGTAAATCTGGCCGAGTGAAAGAATTTGACTTGCGACACCCCCTGGTCGTGGGTGCCGCGCTTTTGACCGTGTTAGGCATCGTGGGCGCCGCGTTTTCCGTCGGAGTCAGCTTGGGTGCGCACAACGGCCGCGTCAATCCCATCAATCAACTGGGCAATTGGTCCGCCGAGCTGATGCGGCAGCAGGCGCAGATCGAGGACGTCAAGCGGGTGCTCCAGGAAAAGGTCAATGCCTTGGCCCTGCGCGTCGGCCAGATGAACGCCAATGTCATCCGCGTCAATGCCCTAGGCAAACGCCTGACCCGCATGGCCAAATTGAATGATGGGGAGTTCGATTTCAGCAATCCCCCGGCGTTGGGCGGCGCCGATAGCGGTGCAGATGGCCAGCCGGCGCAAATCCCCAATCTGACCGCCATGGTGGATGATTTGCAGACCCAGCTCTCCAGCCGCGAACAGCAATTGGGTGTGCTGGAGAACCTAATCCTGAACCGGGAGCTCAATAAACAGGTGTATCCCGAAGGCCGGCCGGTCGAGGAGGGGTTCATTTCCTCCTATTTCGGGTCCCGAGCAGATCCCTTCACCGGCTATACCGCCGTGCACAAGGGTCTGGATTTTGCCGGTCCCCAAGGCACGAAGGTGGTATCGGTGGCGGCGGGCCTGGTCACTTTCGCGGGCGAA
>Ga0302326_10033938_pt1 | contig 10124 bp, 5 predicted proteins | sample Palsa_T0_3_FD_202264 | JGI IMG/M metagenome (GOLD analysis project Ga0302326, IMG submission 202264) | Peat permafrost microbial communities from Stordalen Mire near Abisko, Sweden - Palsa_T0_3 | ecosystem: Environmental > Terrestrial > Soil > Palsa > Peat permafrost | place: Sweden: Abisko...
CCGAGACCGGCGACTACCGGGTGGTGGCCGACCCCGACGACACCTTCGTGGGCACGGTCAACGAGGACTGGGCCATCGAGTCGATGGCGGGCGACGTCTTCCTGCTGGGCTCCACCTCGTGGCGCATTCGCCGGGTCGAGCCGGGCACGGTGCGGGTGGTGGATGCGGGCGGCGCCCCGCCCTCGGTCCCGTTCTGGCTGGGTGAGGCCCCGGCCCGCACGGCCGAGCTGTCGGCGGAGGTGTCCGATCTGCGCGCCGGGATCGACCAACTGCTGGGGAGTGGGAAAAGGGGCGACGGTACGGGCACGGACCGGGTCGGCGCCGCCGTGGCCTGGGTGGTCGAGCGTTGTGGCGTGGCGGAGGAAGTGGCGTCAATGGTGGTCACCTATCTCGCCGCCTCCCAGGTGGCGCTGGGCGGGCTGCCCACGCTCGACCACGTGTTCATCGAGCGGTTCTTCGACGACTCGGGGGGGATGCAGCTGATCGTGCACGCCCCGTTCGGCGGGCGGATCAACCGGGCGCTGGGCCTGGCGCTGCGCAAGCGGTTCTGCGTGTCGTTCGACTTCGAGTTGCAGGCGGCGGCCAGCGACGACGCCGTGCTCCTCTCCCTCGGGCCCCAGCACAGCTTTGCCCTGGAATCGGTGGCCAAGTTCCTGTCGTCGGCCACCGTGGCCCAGGTGCTGCGCCAGGCTGCGTTGGCGTCGCCCATGTTTGCCATCCGGTGGCGGTGGAACCTCAACCGGTCGCTGGCCGTGCTGCGCTTCCGGGGCGGTCGCAAGAACCCGCCTGCTATCCAGCGCATGGAGGCTGACGACCTCATGGTGGCGGTGTTTCCCGCCCTGGCGGCGTGCCAGGAGAACGTCACCGGGCCGATCGAGATACCGGACCACCCGTTGGTTCGCCAGACCATGCGCGACTGCCTGACCGAGGCCATGGACGTCGAGGGGCTGGTGCGGGTGGTGCAGGGCTTGGAAAGTGGCGCCATCACGGTGACGTGCCGGGACAGCACCGAGCCCTCGCCGCTGTCGCACGAGATACTCAACGGGCGGCCGTACACGTTCCTGGACGACGCCCCGTTGGAGGAGCGGCGCAGTCGGGCCGTGACCCTGCGCCGCGGGTTGCCGGTGGATGCCCGGGACCTGGCGGCGCTCGATCCCGACGCCATCGCCCGGGTGCGGGGCGAGGCGGCGCCCGAGCTGCGCGACGCCGACGAGCTGCACGACCTGTTGCTGTCGCTGGTGGTGACCCGGCCGTTACCTTCGGTGGCGGCGTGGTTCGACTCGTTGGTCGAGCGGCACCGAGCCGCCACGTTCGTGACGGCGACGGGGGTGTTGCTGTGGTACCCGGCCGAGCACCTCGCGTCGGTGGCGGCGCTGTTCCCTGAAGCGTTTGCTTCCGGGCCTGCGGTTGAGGGCGCCTTGCCCGACGCCGACGTGGTGGCGGCGACCGCGCTGCGGGGGCATCTGGACACGTTGGGGCCGGTGACCGAGGCCCAGTTGGCCTCGGCAACCGCTCTGCGTCCAACAACGGTGGCCATTGCCCTGGCCCGGTTGCAGCAGGAGGGGTTCGCCCTGGTGGGGGAGTTCGAGCCCGGGGTGGCGGAGCCCCAGTGGTGCTCGCGGCGGCTGCTGGCCCGGATTCACAGCTATACGCAGAAGCGGTTGCGGCGTGAGATCGAGCCGGTGACGGCGCAGGACCTGATGCGATTCCTGCTGCGTTGGCACCGCGTGGCGCCCGGGACGCAGCGCCAAGGGCGGTCGGGCCTGGTGGCGACCATCGAGCAGTTGCAGGGGTGCGAGCTGCCCGCGGGGACGTGGGAGTCGGCGGTCCTGCCGGCGCGGATCGAGCACTACCGGCCCATGTGGCTGGACGACCTGTGCCACTCGGGGCAGGTGGCGTGGGGACGGATTAGAGTCCGGGACGGCGTCGGCGAAGGGGACTCTGCGGGCGCCGCCGACGCTCGGACGCGCGCGCCTACGGCCAGCATCACGTCGCGGGCTACGCCCATCACGGTGTTGTTGCGCGACGACTTGGCGTGGTTGCTGCAATCGGCCCGGGGCGATGCCGTGCCAGCCGAGCCGGTGGCGGGAGCGAGCCACGACATCATCGAGGCGCTGCGGCTGCGGGGGGCCATGTTCCTACCCGAGTTGGCGGTGGCGGCTGGACGGCTGCCCGCCGAGGTGGAGACGGCGTTGTGGGACGGCGTGGCGCGAGGGCTGTTGACGGCGGACGGGTTCTCGGCTGTTCGTTCCCTCCTGGCCGGCCGACAGGTGGCGTCGCACCGTCAGTTCCAGGCCCGCCGCGGGCTGCGCCGAGGCGCCGGCGGGTCTGGCTATTCGGGTTCGTCTCGGTCCCCCGGTGCCCCCGGGTTCGCGGGGCCTCGCTCGGCCGGGGGCGCCAGCGCCGCGGTCAGCGGGGGTGGGCGGTGGGCGCTTCTGCCGGTAGCCGGTGAGGTGGCCGATCGCGACGCCTTGGCCGAGGCGGTGGCCGAGCAACTGTTGGCCCGGTGGGGCGTGGTCTTCCGGGACATCGTGGCTCGGGAGACGTTGGCGATTCCCTGGCGCGATGTGTTGTGGGCCATGCGGCGTATGGAGGCGCGGGGGACGGTGCGGGGCGGGCGTTTCGTGACCGGATTCACGGGCGAGCAGTACGCCCTGCCCGAGGCGGTCGACCAGCTGCGCAGCGTGCGGCGCAGCCCCCGCACGGGCGAGGTGGTGCGGGTGTCGGCCACCGATCCGCTGAACCTGGTCGGGATCATCACCCCCGGTCCCCGTGTGCACGCCGTGCGCACCAACACTGTCACCTACATCGACGGCCTCCCGGTGGCCGACCCAGTGGTCACCCCCAACGAGGAGCCGCTGCCGGTCTAGCTTGCCGCCCGCGGCTAGACGCAGAAGAAGCCGCCGTTGACGTCGATGACGGTACCGGTGACATAGGACGCCTGGCCGCTCGCCAGGAACAGGACAGCGGCGGCGACTTCGTCAGTCTCACCTCGGCGGCGCAGGGGGATGGACCGCAGGATGGCCTCCTGATCCTCGCGATCCCGCCAGATGGCCTCGACGCGGGCGCCGCTGTGGGTGAAACCGGGTGCGACACAGTTGACCCGGATGAGGTCCGGGCCCAGATGGCGGGCCAGGCTCCGGGTGAGGCCGATGACGCCGGCCTTGGCCGCGCTGTAATGCGGCGGGAGCAGTTCGGTCCCCGCTCGTCCCGCGATGGCGCCGATGTTGACCACAGATGCACCACCGGCCTGGCGTAGGTGGGGAAGGGCCGCCTTGGTGCACAAGAAGCTGGTCTTGATGTTCCACGCCAGGACCCTATCCAGGCCCTCTTCATCGACGGCGTCGATGGTGGGAGGGGTAAAGGCGCTCCCACCGGCGTTGTTGACCAGCACCGTGATCCCGCCCAGAGCCTCCGCCGCTTCATCTATGGCGGCCCTGGCGCCGTCCCAGGTGGCGACGTCGTAGTGGACCGGGACGACGATGAGGCCGACGTCGGCAAGGCTCTTGGTGCACTTTTCCAAGGCGTCGGCATCGCGGTCGACGAGGGCCACGGCAGCACCGCTCTCGGCGAAGCAGGTGGCGATCTGGCGACCGATCCCCTGGGCAGCGCCGGTGACGACCACTGGGATACCGTCGAAGCTCACATCGGATAGTTGCATAGTTCCTCCAAGTGCAGGTTTTGGTACCAGTGCCGCCAGGGGTGGGCCTCCTCGAGGGCGGCCCCGACGGAGAGCAAGAGATCGTCGGCGTGGCGGCGGCCCACGATCTGTACTGCCACGGGGGCCCCCTCCACCATGGCTATGGGCACGGCGGCCGCTGGGTGCCCGGTGAGGTTCCAGGGCCAAGTGGCACACCAACCCACAAGGGGATCAACGGCTTCGCCCGCCACGACCGACGGGCCGACCGTGGTGCCCCGAAGGCCGTTGGGTACCGCTCGAACGCAGGAGACCGGTCCGAGTAGCACGTCGGACTGCGAGAATGCCCGCTCGACCTCGTCGAGAAGGCGTGTTCGGAGATGGGCGTGGTGTTGGCGCTGCAGCCGACCGGTGGCGCGGGCCTGTTCGACCAACCCGGCGGTGGCCGTCTCCAGGCCAGCCAGCGACTCGGGAGCCATGACTCCTTGGTTTGCCAACCCCGCCAAGGTGTCGTCCAAGCCGTCGCCGATGGCCCGTCGAACGAGCTGGCACAGCTCGCCATGGTGCGCCGGCAGCGTGAAATCGCTCAGGGATACGGAACAGCCCAGATCCTCCAAAATGGCGGCCGCCATCGCCACCACCTCGAGGACGTCGGCGTCGACCGGAAAGCCACCGAAGGTCGGGGAAACACCCACCCTCAGCCCTTTGACCGCCGCCTGGGGGGTGTCTGACATCGGGCGGCTCGGGGAATGGTCACTGAACGGGTCGGTCGGGTCCATTCCGCTCAGGACGTCGAGCAGGCATGCGACATCGCCGACGCTTCGCGCCAGCGGGCCCCCCGAGGCGAACAGCGCGGCCGCACGAAAGCCGTCCGGTCGCGGGTTGTTGGGGACCCGGCCGAAGGTCGGTTTGAGGCCGACCACCCCGCACAGGGCGGCTGGAACCCGAATCGACCCAGCTCCGTCGGAGCCCAAGGCGCCGGGCACCAGCATGGCCGCGACCGCCGCCGCGCTGCCTCCCGAGGACCCGCCGGCGTTCAGCACCCCCGGCGCGAACGGCGTACTGGTGGGCCCGATGAGGGCGTTGTCGGTGGTGGCTTTGTGGGCCAGCTCGCACAGGTTCGTCTTGCCGATCACGATGCAGCCGGCTGCCTTCAGGCGCCGTACGAGGAGCGCGTCGGTGGTGGGAACCGGAAGTCGGGCCCCTGCCATGCCCATTGTGGTCGGCACGCCGGCAACGGGCAGCAGGTCTTTCACCGCCACCGGGATGCCGTCGAGGGGTCCTAGTGCCTGGTGGCGGTGCCGTCGCAGGCTGGCCGCGACCGCAGCATCCGCCGCCTGGTCGGCGCAGACGGTGACAAAGGCGGCCACAGCCGGGTCGACCCGCTCGATCCGACCAAGGGCGTCGGCAACCAGCTCGACCGACGAAACCAGGCCGGAGTCGAGCGCGGCTGAGGCCTCGGCCATGGTCCATTGCCACGTCGGGCCCGACGGCGGGCGAGGACCCACGGCAAATCAGCCGGTCGCGTTCGAGAGGACGACGACGTCCTGACGCGGCACCAGCGATTCAATGCGCTGTACCAAGCCCGGGATCATCTCCGGGTGGGCATGGGGACGGAGACGCTGCTGGTAGGGGCTCGGCTCGCCGTTCGCGGACTCGGTGCCGAGGGTGAAGAGGTAGGGATCAACGTTGTCGGGGTCGACCGGCTGACCGACGGCACGAGCGGCAACCGCCATGAGCTGCACAGCCAGACGCTCCATGAACTCGGAGTTCCGCTCGAGATGCTCGGCCAGTTCCGCCTTGCCGACCGGCTCCACCAACCAGGCATTGAACCATCGCATGGTGTCGTTGCTCATGTCGAGGAAACCCTGAGCAGAGGGATCCCGGTCGATTTCGTTCCACTGCCGCAGGAAGGCCTGCATGTGCCCGTTGAGGCGGTGGAACCTCTGCCATATCGGCCGAATCTCGGCCATGAAGGCGAGATCGTAGGTCCCGCCGCCGATGAAGTTCGGCCCGAGCATGGTGAAGTACACGAGGGTGTCCCACAGGATCTTCGTCGGCCACACCAGAGGGTTGCCCATGAGCGGGTACTGGTCTCGCCAGCTGACTATCGCGTTGTTGAACTGGCGGAGGAACACTTCGGAGGCTTGACCCGCTCGTTCCGCGAAGGTTGGATCGCCTTCCAGGTCACGGCGGATCAGGTCCCCGATGAACATGTTGCTCAGGCCGATGAAATCCGAACCGGGCGAGTACAGCGGGTCCAGGAACACGCCCGCTTCACCAGTGAGCGCCCATCGGTCGGCCGAAAAGACCTGACGGCAGCCAAAGGCCAGTTGCTTTAGCCCGTGGAAGTCCTGCAATGACCCGATCCGAGCCTCTACTGCGGCGCCGACCGCCGGCTCGTTGGCGTGGAGCCAGGCCAGTGCCTTGTCGAACGTGGCGATGGCGGAGTACGGGACGCAACGAGGATCGGCGACGATACCGACGCTGATCGACCCGGTGGACAACGGGATCAACCACACCCAGTAGCCGCGCCCCAGCAGATGGTTGGTACTCGTCCAGCGGATGCCTTCTGGCACCCGGCGGCGCCAATCCACCTCGTCGGCGAACTCGTCGAGATGGATCGTCTCGGCGAGACGGAACCAGACCGCGTTGACATTGTGCTCGACGGGTTCTCCCAAGTCGAGCTTCTTCTTCAGCAGCCCTCGTCGCCCCGATGCATCGATGATCCATCGCGGTGCGATCGTGTATCGCGACCCGTTGCGCTCGACCTCGACGCGGTGGCATTCGGAGCCGATCTCGACATCGACGACTCGGCATGAGTCGAAGATGCTTGCTCCCAGAGCCCGAGCGCGCTCTGCCAGTTCGTTTTCGAATTGACCGCGATCCAACTGGTAGGTGTGGCTGAACATGTGGGTCCGAGACCCGATCTCCACTCGATCCGCCAGGTCCTCGTTGGTCGTGGCCGGGCAGAAATAGCGCAAACCGAGTTTGCGTACATGGTTGCGGGCCAGCAGGTCACCGAGGCCGAGGACCCTGTTCCAATAGCATTCAGCGATCTCGTTGGAGGATTCGCCCACCTTGAAGGCAGCCGCCGGGGCGGGGTACGACGATCGTTCGAAGATTGCCACGGAGGTCTCGGGGAGCTGGCGGCGCAACTGTACGGCCAAGCACAGGCCAGCAAGGCCACCGCCCAAGATGGCCACGTCATAGGACAACTCGGGATCGCCGGGCGATACCCAGCTCGGGGCGTGGGACGGCGCGGCCGCCCGAGTGTCGGTCATCAGGTCTCCTTGACGAAGTACAACGGCGACGGCTCTGTTGTCCTCATGCGGTTCAGTGTCCTCATGCGGCTCAGGATCCGGCGGCCGAAAGGGTGTCGCCCGAGGCGGCCACCAGGACCGGCGCCGACTGGCGGTCGGCGATCATCTGGGCCAAGGCCAGGCGGCGCACCTTGAAGGTCGAGGTCCGTGGAACGTCGTCCCAGGGCAGATAGACCGGCGATGCCAAGTCTGCATCGAGGCCGCGCGTCGCTCGTTGCCATTCCTCGGCCAGAAGGGGAAGGTCATCCTGGGTGCACACGACGGGTACCGCCTTGCCGCCGACGTTCACGATGGCAATTTCGGATGCTTGGGGCAGCGTATCGAGCAGCGCGTCTTCGGCCTCGAGGCAGCTCGCCACGCCCGCCACGACGTCAACCACACGATCGTTGAGGATGATCCGTCCCGATCGATCCTTGAACCCCACGTCGCCCGTGCGCCACCAGCCGTCGTGGCGTTGGCGCCGGTTCAAGTCCTCTTGGCCGACGTAGTCCAACGCGATCGAGTTGCTTCGAACCTCGATCTCACCCACCTGGCGGGCCGGAAGTGTGGCCCCGGTCGTCCGATCGGTTATACGCACCTTGACCAAGCCCATTGGTGCCCAGCCCATGCTGCGCAGGGCAACGGGACGATCGCTTCGCTTGCGCACGGTGCGACGCGTGTAGATGTCCAAAGAAGCGCATCCCACTTCGCTTTGCCCATAGGCCTGGAACCACATCGGTACGGCGCGTTCGCTCGTCGCGAGCATGGTCCGTACTGATCGTGGATGGATCGCATCGAAGGCGTTGGCGAAGACCCGCGTCTGAGCGAACAGCTCCGGGCGTTCCTTGGCAAGCCCTTCCCAAAGCAGGTATTGGTTGGCGATCGCCTCGACGATCGTGGGCCGAAACCCGGCCAGGAGGGGGGCGACGGCGCTCGGCGTGGGGTCGCTGATGGCCAGAAGGGGACAGCCGACATGGAGCCAACAGATCATGCCGTCCATCGCTCGGGCATGGTTCCAGGCGATCGAGGCGGCGTAACGATCCCGGCGCCTGATGGAGGCGATCGGCACCGGCAGCGTCGCCACTTTGGCTCGATCACTGATGGTAAAGGCCGAGTGGGCCACCAGCTTGGGGACCCCGGTGGTCCCAGAGGTATGGGTGATAATCATGACGTCGGTGAAAGCCGGATTTTGGCACAGCGGTGCGGGACCGCCTCTCAACTCGTCCAGGTGGACCGCCTCCGGAAGCGAGCCGTCGAGGAGCACGAGCCGGCACGACCGGTCGGTTTCGAGCGCCCAGGTCATGGCTGTCGCCCGGTCGATGAACATCAGCGACGGTTGGACACGTCCGATAACGACTCGGGCGTGCTCCGGGGCCATTTTGTTGGACAGCAACACGGGGACACCGCCGGCTCGGGATACTCCTGCTGCCAGGACGAAGATGTCCGGGTGATTCGGTTTTGAGATCACGACTCGGTCGCCCCGGCCAATACCAGCCGCCACCGCCCATCCCGCGGCCTGTTCGACCAATCCCGCCAGTTGTGCATAGCTGACGACGGGGTCGGTCATAGCGAGAACGGAACTGGGCGTGCCGAAGTTGACAACACCGTCGGGCAGTCGAGTCGCCGCCCGCTCTGCGATTACCGCGATTCCCTCGTCTTTGGTGAAGGCCATATGTCGCATGGGTCAGCGCACTCCCAGATAGGCGATACAGAGACAGAGAACACCGATGCGCAAGGCCCAGAACCCGGCCGCCCGGGCCTGCAACGGCAACCGCCGGTAACCGATCAGATAGAGCTGATAGGCGTGGACGACGCCTATCGGAATCGTGGCGATGAAAAGCCAGGGCGACCACACTCCGCTGACCAGAGCGATCACGGGCAGAAGCCACGAGATGGCGAACAGACCAACGAGGAACCGGCGGTACGCCGTCTCCGATGCCATGACCGCGATCGTCCGACGCCTTGCCTGGCGGTCGCCTTCGATGTCGTGGGCGTTCGAGCACACCAATACCTGCAGGAACCACAATCCATACACGGCCGAGGAAACGGCGACGCCAGAGGAAAGGTGCCCGGTGGCGAGCACGTAAGGAAACAGGACAGTGCACGCTTTCACGGAGCCGAATAGCACCTCCTGCAAACCGTGGTAGCTCAATTTGAGCCCGAAGGAGTACTGGGAGGCAAGGGCGAGCGTCACCCCATAGGCGGGCAACCACCACAGGGGGCGCGCACCGGCGACAAGCCACGAGGTGACGAGCGCGGCGGCGGCCACGACGGCCATCGCCGTGGCGTACCGCAAGGCTTGGTCCTGCGTGACCCAACCCAACAGCAGGGGCTTTCGGGTGAGAGGTCGCAGGCCGGTCGGGTCGCTTCTCAGGTAGTTGATCCGGTCCGAGCCATCCCGATAGCCCTGTACGTCGTCCAACGTCCCGCCCGCGGCCATCAACGACATGTAGATCAGGAGGGTCAGGGGAACGAGCAGGAGCGTCGTCGTTTTGAAGGCGACGGCCGCCGGCACGGCGCACCACCAAAGCGGGGTGCACAACCAATTCTCGTAGCGGATGGTTCGACCCATCCGCAGATAGGCGTGCCACCGCAGGCGCCGTTCCGTCAGACCCGTTGCCGTCCCGGCCATCGCTTCGGTGGCGCCCGCGCCGTGTTCGAGGACGGGGCCGTCACCGGCCGCGGCGCGGGACTCACTCACTCGAAGGTCACCGACTGCGCAATATCGACCCTGAGGAGCCGGCGGCTCGGCGACAACACCGCAAGGGCGGCCGCGGCTACCGCCGGCACGACCATAATGGCGGCGACCAACCAGGGGTTTTGCACCGGCGGGTACGTTCCGCTCTGGGCGCCTGAGGCATAGACGAGAATGCGTCCGCTGACCAGCCCGACGGGGAAGGCAATCAGCCACGCGATGGCCCCGACGGTCATCGCCTCGACGAGCAACTGGCGCGACAGTCCGCGTCGGGTGTCGCCAATGAGCCGGCTCAAACCGATGGCCAGACGGCGCTGCGCCACCGACGCGATCCCTGTCGCAAACCCGAGGAGGATGGCGAGGACAAGGAAGAAGACTCCCATCGCCTGCAGGATCGCCAGGAGCTGGCCGTACAGGCCGAGGAGGAAGTTCCTCATTTGGGGTCCGGTCCAAACCGTCAGGCCCGGATAGGCGCTAAGCGCCTGGTTGA
>Ga0302326_10033940_pt1 | contig 10123 bp, 11 predicted proteins | sample Palsa_T0_3_FD_202264 | JGI IMG/M metagenome (GOLD analysis project Ga0302326, IMG submission 202264) | Peat permafrost microbial communities from Stordalen Mire near Abisko, Sweden - Palsa_T0_3 | ecosystem: Environmental > Terrestrial > Soil > Palsa > Peat permafrost | place: Sweden: Abisko...
ATCCGGATCGCCTCGGAGAACGCGCGCTTCGGTCAACCCGAAGTGAACCTCGGGCTCATCCCGGGATATGGCGGCACGCAACGAACGGCGCGGCTGCTGGGCCGGGGGATGGCGATGCTGCTGTGCCTGACCGGCGAGCCGATCGATGCTCGCGAAGCGCTGCGCACCGGGCTCGTCGAGCGTGTCGTGCCCTTGCCCGACCTGCTCTCGGAAGCCAAGCGCATTGCGGCCACAATCGCCGCGAAAGCCCCGCTCGCAATCGCGGCGGCGAAGCGCGCCATCGCGGACGGGATCGCGCTCTCCCTCGGCGAGGCGCTCGAACTCGAGGCCCTCGCGTTCGGCATCGTCGCGTCCACCGGCGACGCGCGCGAAGGGACGCGCGCCTTCCTCGACAAGCGAAAACCAGCGTTCACGGGACGCTAGCCGCTCCGGGGCAGGCGGCGGCGACAGGGTGCAATAAAAGTAGTACCCGATGCCGAACACACGCGGGGCGACGATCGCGCTCGAAAGCCGTACGCTGCCGACCACGAACCGCAACGCGATCATCCTGGAAGCGTTCGACCGCCTGTCCCTCGGTGGCGCGCTCGAACTCGACGACGAGCGCGACCCGCGCGCCCTGCGGAACGAGCTGCAGCAGCGGCGTCCCGGCCAGTTCGCCTGGACGGCGCGAAACCTCGGCTCCGGACGCTGGACCGTGCACATCGAGCGCGTCGACGAGAACGCCGACACGCAAACCTTTATCTCGCAGTGCACGCCGTTCAGCGTGGCGCGACCGACGACGGTCGCGGAGATGGCGGCGGTCGCAACCGAGCGCTCGTACAAAGCCGGCGATCTGATCTTCGACGAGGGCGAGGTGTGGCCGTATCTCGCCTTCGTGCGAACCGGCAAGGTGGTGTACGGCCTCCTCTCGCCCGACGGCAAGACGCACACGCTCGGCGAGCGCCTCGCGAACGACGCGCTCAACGAGACGAGCGTGTTCGACGGCGGCGGCGCAACGACGCGGGCGGAGACGCTCGTCGATTGCACGCTCGTCCTGCTGCCGGCGGAGGCGGTCATCAAGGCGTGTCGCTCGGATGCGGAGGTCGCGATCGGCTTCCTGGCCGAGACCGCACAGGCGCGCCGCCGTTCCATCGACACGATCGCCGATCTCGCGTTCGCGCACGTGCTGCAGCGCGTTGCGAAGTTCTTGCTTTCGTACGCGCCTGCCACCACGGGCATGGCCAAAGGGTTGTCGGGCGTCGAAAATCTCTCGCAGGCGCAGATTGCGGCGGCGGCCGGGACGGTCCGCGACATGGCGGCCCGGGCTCTGCTTCGCTTGAAGAACGCCGGCGTCGTCGAACTCGATCGTGGACGCGTGCGCGCGCTCGACCGGGTGCGTCTCGAGGCCTTCGCCCGCAACGTACAAGCACCGCCCGTCTAGGGGAGTGACGTGAGCACCGTACTCGAAATTCCGCGACCGCTGTTCGACGAGGCCGTGCAGACCCGGCGCGACCTGCATGCGCACCCCGAACTCGGCTTCGCCGAGCACCGCACGGCGGGTGTCGTCGCTGCCCGCCTCCGTCATCTCGGCATCGACGTGCACGAAGGCATCGCCAAGACGGGCGTCATCGGCGTCTTGCACGGCACGCGTCCCGGCCGCACGATCATGCTGCGCGCGGACATGGACGCGCTGCCGATGCCCGAGGAGAGCGACCACGACTACCGCTCGACGGTGGACGGCGTCGCCCACGCGTGCGGGCACGACGGCCACGTCGCGATCCTGCTCGGCGCCGCCGCGCTGGTCGCAGATCGCCGCGACGACCTCGCTGGAACCATCGTCTTCTGCTTCCAGCCCGCCGAAGAGGGCGGCGGCGGGGCGAGCCTGATGGTGCAGGAGGGGGTCCTGGAACGCTTCTCGGTCGTGCGCGCGTACGGTCTGCACCTCACGTCGCTGCTGCCCGTCGGTATGACGGCGTTTCGCGCCGGCCCGCTCCTGGCATCGGCCGACACGCTCGACCTCACCGTGCACGGCCGCGGCGGCCACGCGTCGCTGCCGCACACGTCCGTCGATCCGATCCTCGCCGCGTCGAGCGTCGTCGTCGCGCTACAGCAGGTCGTCAGCCGGCAAGTCGATCCCGTCGAGCCCGCCGTCGTCAGCATCTGTTCGCTCCACGCCGGAACGACGTACAACGTCATCCCGAGCGACGCCACGCTGAAGGGCACGGTACGCACGTTCAACGAGGAGCTCCGCTCGCAGATGCCCGAAAAGATTCGACGCGTCATCGCCGGAGCGTGCGACTCGGCGGGTGCGACGTTCGACCTCTCGTACACGCCCGGGTTCCCGGTCACCGCCAACGACGCCGACCAGACCGCGTACGTCCGCGCGCTCGCGGCTAGCACGCTGGGCGACGCGCGTGTCATGACCTCGCCGCCCGTTATGGGGAGCGAGGATTTCTCGTACTTCGCGCAGCGCGTACCCGCGTGCTTCTATTTCCTGGGAGCGATGAGCGACGCGCGGACCGCCTACCCGAACCATCACGGGAAGTTCGACATCGACGAGCGTGCGCTGGAGACGGGAATCCGGCTCACCGCCGCGCTCGCGCTCGACGCGCCGCTGTCCGCGCCCTAGCGGTCCGCGGCGAACATCCGGTCGAGCAGCGACTCCGCCGCGGTGTCGTGCACGATCCATTCGCTTTCGCGGCGGGGTATGAACCCGTCGCCCGTCGCGCGCTCGATGAAGGCCCGCAAGTCGCCGAAATACCCTTCGACGTCGAGGATGCCGACGGGCTTGCGGCGCTGGATGTTGAGTTGAATCCACGTGGTCATCTCGAACAGCTCGTCCAGCGTACCGAATCCGCCGGGCAACGCCACGAACGCGTCGGAGAGTTCCGCCATCAGCGCCTTGCGCTCGTGCATCGTCGCGACGTCGTGAAGCGCGGTCAACCCCGTGTGCAGCACCTCGCTGCGAAAGAGCACGCGCGGCAGGACGCCGACGACCTCGCCCCCAGCGGCGAGCGCCGCGTCGGCGAGCGCACCCATCAGTCCGACGCTGCCCCCGCCGTACACGAGCCGGAAGCCGCGGCCGGCGATCGCGCGGCCCATCGCGCGCGCCGCCTCGGCGTACGCAGGCGACGCACCCGGGCTCGAGCCGCAGAAAACACAGACGGCGCGCACCATCACGATGGTCGGTGGTTCGTGCGGCGCGGTGTCCGCGCCCTACGAACGAAGCGCCGCGAGGGCGTCGCGAAACGACGTGACCGGCACGATGCGCAGGTCGCGTTCGGATGCCACCTCGCGGAAGTTCTGCGCGGGGACGAGGAAGATCTGCGCGCCGGCGCGCTTCGCAGCGATGAGCTTCTGGAGCGTCCCTTCGATGGGTCCGACGGTCCCGTCGAGCGCGAGGGTGCCCGTTCCGGCGATCGACGTGCCGGTGTGGTGCCGGTCGCCGCGCAGCGCGCGATAGATCGCAAGCGCGAACATCAGGCCGGCGGAACTCCCGGAAACGTTGGCGAGCGAGAAGCGCACCGGTACCGGCAGCGTCAACCGCTGTGGGCGCAGCTGAATCTCGACGCCGAGGCGCGGGTGCCCGGCGACGCGCGTGGTGGGCACGCGCAGCGCGAGCGGCGTTCCCGCGCGCACGGCGTCGAGCGCAACCGGGCTGCCAGCCGGCACTTCCTCGATCAGGCGCCGCAACTGTCCGAGCGCACCGATCCGCGTGCCTTCGACGGACACGATCTCGTCGCCGACGCGCAGCGTGCCGAGCGCCCGAGAGCCCCCGACGATCGCGCTCACGACGAAGCGGCGCTGCGGCATCGGGACGCGCAACCCGGCCGCGCGCTCCGCGACCACCGCAGCCGTCGTCTGGCTATCGTCCATTGCGGCGACGAGCGTGCGGTCGTAGGCAGCCGACGACATGCCCTGCGGAACGATCGCATCCTCGCGAACCAGCTCGTTGCCGGGGAGCAGCCCGACGGGAAGCACCAGCGCGGTTGCATGTTCGACGCTGACGTCCGTTAACAAGAAGCGGTCGATCGGCGGAGCATAGCCGTCGACTGCGACGGTTTCGCGCAGGTCGACCGCGCGACCGGGCGCGAGAATCCAGTATGGAGTCGGCACGAGGCCGAGCACTGCGGCGACCGCGAGCGCCGCCAGGACGATCGAACGCGACGAGCGCGCTACGATGTGACCTCGACCGGCTTGGCCTCAACCGGCATCGCTTCGGGTGGATCGGTCTGCGCATCGAACGCGGCGCGCTTCGTCTTCGCGGCCGCCTCCGCGAGCGGGGCTGCTGCCGCCGCCGTCGCACCGCGCTGCTGATGCAGCGCCTCCTGGCCCTTGCGCACGGAGCCGAGCGCCGTCGACAACCGGCCTTCCAGTTCCGCCAGCACCTGCGCCGCGTAGGCGTCGGCGCCCGCGCGCACCTTGCGCGCCCGCTCCTCTGCCTCGCGCAGCACGACCTCGGCCGTGAGCCGCGCCTGACGCACGATTTCCGATTGGTCGATCATCTGCGAGTGCGCGGTCGTCGCTTCGTCGACGATCAACTGCGCCTTCTCCTGGGCCTCGCGGATCACGCGATCCTTGTTCGTCGCGATCACCTTCGCCCGGCCCACCTCCTCGGGGAGCGTCGACCGCATCTTCTCGATGAACTCGACCAGCCGCTCCTCGCTGAGTGCGCGCAACCCGAACGGCATCCACGTGCCTTCGCGCACGTAGGTCTCCAGTTTATCGATGACGCGATAGATCGACATTCATTCCTCCGGTGAGCTGGCGCTTTTCTTGTAAGGAGCGCAGCACGGTCGCCGGCACGAACTGCGCGACGTCTCCGCTCTGCTGAAACACTTCCTTGACGAGGCTCGAGCTGATGAATGAGTATTTCTCGTCGGACATCAGGAACATCGTATCGACGCCGCAGAGCGCGCGGTTCATGTGAGCGAAGGCCATCTCGCTCTCGAAGTCGGAGACGACGCGAAGGCCTTTGACGATGACGTCGGCCGCCTTGCGGACGACGAAGTCGGCGAGCAGCCCGCCGAAGTGATCGACATCGACGTTCTTGAGCGTCGCCGTGCACTCCCGTAGCATCCGTTCGCGCTCGTCGAGCGTGAAGAGCGGATCGCGCTTCTGCGGGTTGACCACGACCGCGACGGTCACGTGCGGGAACACCGCCGACGCGCGCACGATGATGTCGAGGTGCCCGTTGGTCGGCGGGTCGAACGACCCGGGGATCACGGCGTGCCCGGGAAGCGCTCGCGCGCCGTTACGCATCGTACGCCAGGAACTCGAGCGCGACTTCACCGTACCGCGCGGTGCGCATCGAGCGCATGCCCGCGACGTTTGCCGGCCCCCGTGCGCGGTGCTCGTACACGATCGTCGACGCGTCGCTCACCGCGCCGCGCTCGCGTAGCGTCGCGAACGCCTCGGCGGGGGGCGGGAGCGCGAACGGCGGGTCGGCATAGACTATATCGAACGGACCGACGACGACCCGGGTCGCGCGTTCGACCGGTGCGGTCACGACGAGGCTTCGGCCGGCGACGCCGAGCTCGCCCGCGAGCGCGCGGATGCGGAGCGCGGCGATGCGGTGGGCCTCCACGAACGTCACGTGTGCGGCCCCGCGCGAGAGCGCCTCGAACCCAATCGCGCCGCTGCCGGCATAGAGGTCGAGGACGCGCGCGTCGCGCACGCGCTCGCCGAGGATGGAAAAGAGCGCTTCGCGGACGCGGCCCGGCGTGGGTCGCATCGCCTGGCCGCTAGGGACGTGGATGCGCCGGCTGCGGAGTTCTCCTCCGCTAAGCCGCATCGCCCGCCACCTGCAGGGCCAGGTTCATGCGGGCGGCTTCGCCGTTTCCTGGGCGTGCCCTTGAACTAACGTTAAGATTTCGAGGAGAGCAGCGATGCGCGCGCTCGGCTCGGCGATGTCCTGTGGATAAGTGCGCTGCTCCGCGTCCAGCCACACGGCGCGCATTCCGGCAGACAGGGCCCCGCACATATCGGGCACCGGATCGTCGCCGACGTACGCGATGCGCGCGCTCGGAACGCCGAGCGCACGCTCGAGCCGCAAGAACGCCGCGTACGCCGGCTTGCGCACGCCGATCGCGTCGCTCACGAGCACGGGTCCGTCGAAGCCCACGAGCCTCGCCTTGTGCTCCTGGAGCGGGCTCCAACCGTTGCTGAGGATCGCGACGGGGATGCCGCGCTCGCGCAGCGCTGCGAGCACGCGTGCCGCGCCGGGCAGCGGCTCGACGAACGCTGCCGCGCGCTCCAGCACCAGCGCGCGAAAACGCTCGGGATCGATGCCGGCGCCCGCCATCGCATCGTCGATCGAGCGCGCGCCGTAGCGGTACGCGCCGAGCGCAACGTCGATCGCGCGCGCACGCTCCTCCCCGGCGAGCGCGAGTGCCACCGTGCGTTCGAGCTGGTGATCGACGCCGAGCGTGTGGTCGAAATCGAAGCCGACGGCGTCGACGTCGAGGATGCCATGCGGCATCACGACGTGACCTGCGTGGCGCGGAGCGCCCGTTCGTCGTCGACGAGCGCGCGCAGGGCCGCGTGCTCCGGAAGATCGAGCGCCGGATCGGCGGCGACCAGCGCGTCGGCGGCCGCCTTGGCTTGCATGTAGAGGGCGAAGTCGCGCTGCACGTCGCCGAGCATCCCGCCCTCGCCCCCCGCTTGGGCCGTGCCGGCGAACTCCCCGGCGCGGCGCAGGCGCAGATCGGCCTCCGCGATCTCGAATCCGTCGGTCGTCCGCGCGAGAATCTCCAACCGCTCGACGAACGCGCGGTCGTCGGGCGCGATCAGCAGGCAGAACGATTCCGACGCGCCGCGCCCGACGCGTCCGCGCAGCTGATGCAGTTGGGCGAGGCCGTAGCGATGGGCATCGAGGATCGCCATCACGGTCGCGTTCGCGACGTCGACGCCGACCTCGACGACGGTCGTGGCCAGCAGCACGTCGATCTCCCCGCGCGCGAAGCCGGCCATGATCGCGTCCTTTTCCCGCGGCGCCATGCGCCCGTGCAGCAGTGCGACGCGCACGCCGGCGAGGACCTCGTCGCGCAGGCGCTCGAACTCCTCGACCACGCTCGTGAGCGCGGCGTCGCTTTCGACGTCGCCGTCCTGAGTGTCGATGGCCGGAGCCACCACGTAAGCCTGCCGTCCGCGCCGGACCGCGAGGCGGATGAATTCGTACGCCTTCGGCTTGCGGCTCTCGCGCAGGACGAACGTCGAGATCGGGACTCGCCCCGGCGGGAGTTCGTCGAGCACGGACAGGTCGAGGTCCGCGTACTTCGTCTGCGCGAGGGACCGCGGGATCGGGGTCGCCGTCATGTAGAGCGTGTGCGGTGCGCCGCTCTTCGAGCGCAGCCGCGCGCGCTGCAGAACGCCGAAGCGGTGCTGCTCGTCGATGACGGCGAGTCCGAGCCGGCGAAACGTCACGTTTTCGGTGAGCAGCGCGTGCGTGCCGACGGCGAGATCGCACTCGCCGCTTTCCAAGCGCCCGCGCGCCTCGGCGCGGGCGCGCGCGCCCTGGCTCCCAAGCACCACGTCAACGCGGACGCCGAACGGCAGCAGGAGCGGCGCGAGCTTGCGCGCGTGCTGCACCGCGAGGATCTCGGTCGGGGCCATCAGCGCGCTCTGCACGCCCCCGCGCGCGGCGAGCACGACGGCAGCAGCGGCCACCAGCGTTTTTCCGCTGCCGACGTCGCCCTGCAGCAGGCGATTCATCGGCGCGCTGGCACCCATGTCGCGATAGATCTCGCCGACGACGCGGCGCTGCGCGCGGGTGAGTGCGAACGGCAGCGAGCGTTCGAACTCGGCGAGCAGCGATGCAGCGGCGAGCAGCACGGGGGCACCGCCGGCCGCCGAGCGCTGGGCCCGGCGGAGTGCCGCCACGAGCGCGATGCCGAAGAATTCCTCGAAGATCAGCCGCTCGCGCGCCGATTGCGCGCTCTGGGGCGTCCTGGGCTTGTGCACTTCGCGCCAGGCGGCGCGCGCCGACGCATAGCCGCGTTCGCGTCGCACCTCCGCCGGCAGCGCATCGGGCACGAACGCTGCGAGCGCATCGAGGTTGCGCTCGATGATCGTCGCAATCGCGCGCGACGAGACCTCCTTCCCCGCAGGGTACACCGGCACGATCGCGCCGCGATACTCTTCGCCGGGAGCGAGCAGGCGGTGATGCAGGACGTTCATCTCGACGCTGACGCCGGATACCCGCGAACGTTTGACGGCGAGCCTACCGTGCACGAACAGGCGATCGCCGACGGCGAGCCGGCCCGCGAACCCGCGCCTCCCGAACCACGTGGCCCGCAGCTGCCCGGTCCCGTCGTCGAGCTCCGCCGTAACGATGGAGACGCGTCGATTCCACTCGCGCACGGCCCGGACCGTTCCGACGGCGATGTCCTCGAGCGTCTCGGGTTCTCCCCGCGCCGGCACGTACGCAACCACGCGGCGGACGATGTCGGCGATCGGCGGGACGGAACGCCAGTCCTTGTAGTCGCGGGGATACGTCGTCGCGAGGTCCGCCGGCGTGCGGACGTCGATCGTGGCGAGCTTGCGGGCGAGCTCCGGGCCGACGCCGCGCAGGTCGCGCAGCGACCGCACGGCCGGTGCAGCGACGGCGACCGTCATTCCGGGTCGGAGCCGGTGGCTTCGCGCGAGCGCGAGAGCAACTCCTCGCCCACCTCTCCGAGCGATACGCCCCGCTGCGCGAGCAGCACCAGCACGTGAAAGAAGAGATCGGCCGTCTCGTGGATGAGTTCGCCGGGCTCGGCGTTTTTCGCGGCGATCACGACCTCCGTCGCCTCTTCGCCGACTTTCTTCCCGATGCGGTCGACGCCACCCAGCAGCAGTCGCGCGACGTAGCTGTGCTCCGGGTCGGCCGTGCGCCGCTGCTCGATCGTCGAGCGCAGGCGGCGCACGGCGCGAAAGAACGCTTCGTCGTGGTCAACGCCGTCCGCGAAGCAGCTCGCCGCTCCCGTGTGACACGCGGGTCCGGACGGTACGACGCGATACAGCAGCGCGTCGCCGTCGCAGTCCGCGCTCACGTCGACCACGCGTTGCGCGTGCCCCGACGTCTCACCCTTGCGCCAGAGTGCGGCACGCGAGCGGCTGTAGAGATACGTGGCGCCCGTTGCGAGCGTGCGCTCGAGCGCCTCGCGGTTGGCATAGGCCACGGTCAGGACGCGCCCGCTCTCGTCGTCCTGAATGACCACGGGCAGCAGGCCGTCCTGCGGCCACACCAACTCGTCCGCGCGCACGGCCACGTCAGCGCGTCCCCATTGCCGCGGTGATGCCGCGCGCGGCCTCCGCCAAGAGGGTTGCATCGCTGTGCACGCCGACGAAGGCGTATCCCAATTCGATGCAACGCTTTGCGATGTCGGTCGAGTAGACGAGAATGCCCGCGTGCTTGCCATGCTCGCGCGCGATGCCTGGGACGCGTTCGATCGCGCGTGCATAGTCGGCGGGCATCCGGTTCAGGTCGATCGGCCAAACGCCCATCGAGGTGGCGAGATCGCTGGGTCCGACGAATAGCACGTCCACGCCGTCGATTGCCGCGATCGCCTCGAGCGCATCCAGCCCGGCGACGGTTTCGATCTGCACGAGCAGCAGGGTTGCATCGTCCGCGCCGAGCCCATAGGTCACCGGATCGGTCGCGAACGAGAACGGTGCGCGCAGGCCGCCGCGGCTGCGCCCGCCGAGCGGCGGATAGCGCGCGTCGCGGACGGCGCGCCGGGCGTCGGCGGCGGATTCGACCATCGGCACGAGCACGCCGAACGCTCCCATGTCGAGCGCCGCCTGGATCAACGCGCTATCGTTCCACGTCACGCGCACGAGCGGGACGGCGGGCGTCGTGCACAGGGCGGTGATCGCGTGCTGCGCCGCCTCGGCGGGAACGGGACCGTGCTCCATGTCCACGAGCACCCACTCGAATCCCGCGTTTCCGACGATCTGCGCGGCGAGGTCGTTGCCGAGCGTCAGCCACGTTCCGATCGTCACGCCGCCCGCTCGAAGATGCTCCTTTGCCACGTTGGCGCGCATCGCCGCGTTTTCAGGCCCGCGGCAGCGATTGTCCTTTGCCGATCGGCCGGCGGACGGCCACGCCCCGTTCGTGCAGCTGCGCCTTGAGGTCGGCGATGTCGAGTTCGCCGAAATGAAA
>Ga0302326_10033941_pt1 | contig 10123 bp, 9 predicted proteins | sample Palsa_T0_3_FD_202264 | JGI IMG/M metagenome (GOLD analysis project Ga0302326, IMG submission 202264) | Peat permafrost microbial communities from Stordalen Mire near Abisko, Sweden - Palsa_T0_3 | ecosystem: Environmental > Terrestrial > Soil > Palsa > Peat permafrost | place: Sweden: Abisko...
CTGCGTCCTGGGCTACTTTCAGGTCGTCCCTTCGGGACTGGTCATTAAAGGCCGGGTGAGGAGCCGAGCCCCCCTTGTTCGTTAGGAACACCCGCAAGCGCGCACCTCCACTTCAACCAGCAACAGGTCTAACTAAACGCCCGGCACCGGCGGACAGCCTGGAAATTCGGGTAGATACCCGTTCCCGATGTAACCCAGATACTGAATCCCAATCTTGCTGGTGAAAAATCCGTCCGCGGTCATCTTGCGCAGGAACTCGAAGAACTCAACCCCCTGGCCCAGGCTCGCATCCTGCTGGATGTTCTTGCGATAGGCGATGCGATCGAGCATCTCCGTCTGCTGTTGCGCCGTGCAATCGAGGTAGGCCTTGCCATAACCATCGATACAGGCGGAATCAAGCCACATAAGGCCGCCACCGAGCTTGACCTGGAAGTCCTTATTCTCGCTGGTGAGCAGGTCGATAAACTCCGGAGCTCCCGCCTCGATGGCGCCCCCCGAATCCGCATCCGCCGGAAAGATCGTCTCGCATAGGGCCTGCAGAGTCTTGTACTGCGGGGGCGGAAAAAACTTTGGCGTGTACACGCCCGTCTTGCTCACCGCTTTTTCTGTGGTGATCATGTGGTGAGCGTACTCAGCCGCCTGCAGCGGGATCACGCGCAACACCGAGGTTGCCGCCGCACCGATACTCAAAGATCTCAATACATCGCGCCGGGATACGGTCATGCTATATCTCCCCTTTTCGAGCCTGATCGAGCAGGTACTCTGAAGTTTTCCACGACAACGCCGTGATCGTAAGCGTCGGGTTTTTGTCAGGACCCGTCACAAAACATGCACCATCGGCGACAAAGAGGTTCTTGACGTCATGGGCCTGGCAATTCTTGTTCAGGGCCGAGGTTTTTGGATCGTCGCCCATCCGCACTGTGCCCAGCTCGTGAATGATCTCTCCCCCTTCGGAGATTCCATGCTGGCCTTTGTCAATGACGCCGGTGTCGGTTCGCCTGGCCCCGTGGAAAACCGTCCCACCCGCCGCTTCCACGATTGCGGTAAACGTCTCCTGCATATCTTTTGCCATCTTGAGCTCGTAGTCGCTCCAGGCAAAGTGGAAACGCAGAACCGGGATACCCCATTTGTCCACCACCTCCGGATCGATTTCGCAGTAGGTGTCGGGGTTGGGGATCATCTCGCCCCGGCCGGAAAATCCGATGAAGGTGCCGTACCTGCCGCGGCAGTAATGTTTGAGCGAAGCTCCGTAACCCTCTCGCTCCTTGATGACCCCATCGAACATGCCCACGCCCGGCATATGGCGTCCCCCGCCGAACTCGATGTGATAGCCGCGGGGAAAATCGTTCTTTTGCTCCGACCGCCACCAGGGCATGTACATGTGCATGCCACCCACACCATCATGATTGTGTGCCGGCACCTCTGCCAGTTGGGGAAAATATCCCGTGACACTGGTGCCGACGGAATCCGTCAAATAGCGACCGACCACGCCGGATGAATTTGCCAGCCCGTCGGGAAACAGCGTGGAACGTGAGTTGAGCAGCAAGCGCGCGGTCTCGCAGGCGCTGGCCGCCACCACAAAGGCCTTGGCCTGGACGCGCTTTTCCTGGCGCGTGGTCTTATCGATATAGGAGACGGCTTGCGCTTTCCCGTCTTTGTTCACCACGATCTCCCGCGCCATGGCGTTGGGGATCAAAGTGAAACGGCCCGTGGCCTGGGCCGGCGGAATCATTACCTGGCTGGAACTGAAGTTGGAAGCACTGATGCATCCTCGCCCGCATTGCGCACAGTAGTGGCAGGGCGCCCGCCCGTTCACCGGCTTGGTGAGGATGGCCATGCGCGAGGGGATGCAGGTGATGTTCAGATGATCGCAGGCCTTCTTGACCAGGGTTTCAGTGCAGCGCGGCTTGGGCGGCGGCAAAAATACACCGTCGGGAGCAGCCGCAAGATTCTCCTTCGTTCCGAAGACGCCGATAAACTCTTCGACCTTATCGTAATAGGGCGAGAGCTCTTCATACGAAATCGGCCAGTCATCACCCAGGCCATCTCGGGAGCGAGCCTTCATGTCCGCTGCCGACATGCGCAGGGAGATGCGTCCGTAATGGTTGGTGCGGCCGCCTTCGATGCGCGAGCGAAACCAGCGAAAGGTTGATCCGGGAGCCGTGGTGTACGGTTCCCCTTCGATCTCCCAAAATCCATTGGGAGCGAGGAATTCATCGTTCAACTCGTGGAAGCCCCGGCCCCCGACATCGGCGCCGCGATGCGGCAGCGCATAGGGCCACACATGCTCTTTGTAATCTTTGCGGGGATTCAGCAGGGGCCCCGCCTCCAACATGACAACATTCAATCCGCCTTCGGTCAGTACCTTGGCGGCAGTACCACCCCCGGCGCCAGAGCCTATGATGCAGACGTCGTACACCTTGGGTGAGCCGACTACTTGAGGCATTAGAAATCTCCGATGAAACCAGAATACACAGAACTCAGCCGGCCTGGCCGGTCCTGGCCACGCTCTTCTTGAGGAACTTGAGACCTTCAAAGGCGATCGATTCCGGGGTGCGCTCGATATCTCGCCAGATGGCTGCGGCCGCGCTCAGATCCTTGATCGCGAAGCCAAAACTCTCGATCGTCAGCCAACCGTCATAATCGAGCGCCCGCAGCGCCTCGAATACCTGCGCCCACTCCACGTGCCCGGATCCAGGTATGCCGCGATCGTTTTCGCAAGTATGAACGTGCTTGAGATAGGGGCCAATCTTGCGGAAGCCCGCGGCAATATTTTTTTCTTCGATGTTGGCGTGGAAGGTGTCAAAGAGGATGCCGATATTCGGATGGGCAATCTGTTGCGCGATGGCCGCAGCATCGGCGGCCGTGTTCAGAAAGTAAGTTTCAAAGCGGTTCAGAGGTTCGATGGCAAATGTAACCCGGTTGGCGACGAGCGCATCGCCCAGAGATTGAAAGCCCTCCACGGCCCACTGCCATTCATCGCTCGTCCGGCGGCGGCCGGGCAGGTAGCCGACCGGGCTGTAAAGAGGACCGGCGACGATCCCGGCGCCGGCTTCCGCCGCGGCTTTGGCTACGTCTTCCAGGTGCAATCGGGTCTTGCGGCGTACGTCGGCGCTCGGGCTAATCAGGCTCAGGCCATCCACCAGGACAGTACAGGCATTACATTCCAGGCCGTTGGCTTCGGTCGCTTTGCGGATGGCCGACGCGGCAAATTCCGCCGGCCGTAACAGCGGCACCTCAACTCCATCAAAACCTGCCTGCTTGATGATGGGCAGCAACTCGAAGTGGGATGGTTCGAACGTCGCGGACCAGATGAAGGTGTTCACCCCAAATTTCATCCTGTGTTTCCTTCGCTGAGAATTATGCCAGTTTCTGCTGCTTAAAGCAGTTTCGCAATTACGTGGCCTCAATCGAGATCGCGAAGTGTGGTTTCATTGGCAGAAAACCACGAATAAGCCTATCCCTTCCGTCTACGCCAATTGCGAAACTGCTCAGCGCTTTATGACCAGGGTCAACAGAGAACCGAGAACACGATCCAGGATTTTCAAGCGACCCCCTTTTTGACTTGCAGTGGCAATGCTGGAGCAGTTCGGCGCACAGTATTCCCGCTATCAGCAGCAGGTCAAGGCAGCCGGCAGAAGGATGAAGCCGACGGTCGCGCAACCGTCATCGGGCCATCGCTCGAGGTACGCGAGTTCCTGGCGAATCGTATGCCCGAACTTGCGATCAGTCCTCTGACAGAAGCCTTGCGCGGGGCAAGCGACAGCGAAAAGGCCACCGTGCTTCGCGGGCTCAGAAAGCTGCGAGCCTTGATCGAAGTTAGCCGCTTCAAGACTTAGCCGCGGCCCGCCCAATGATAAATCATCGGTAGAGACGCTGAATCCGGTCGAGATGGTACTATCATAGATCATTGTACGGTCTCCTCGGGGAGAAGCATGAAGATCAATCCTGATAAGTGTGTCGCTTGTGGGAACTGCACCTACGTTTGCCCCATGGGGGCCATCTATGTCGATCCGGTGCTGAAGCGGGCGACGATCAACCGAGACGAATGCGTAGAGTGCTACGCCTGCTACAACGGCCTTAGCCAGGAACACCTCAACCCCACATTTGTGCGTACGGTACGCCGTGTCTTTGCCGCCCTGCGCATACGCTTCGAACCGGAACCCGATGTTTGCCCCACCGCCGCTTTTGAAGCGGACGAGCTGACCTGGCCGCGCGTGGTGCGGCGGGCTTTCTCCGATCCGAGCGTGCCCCACGAGTCGACAGGGGTTGAGGGCCGCGGCACCGAAGAAGTGAAGACCAACGATGTGACGGGCAGAGTCAAGGTGGGAGACGCCGGCTTCACCATTGAATTTGGCAGGCCCGGCATCGGGGTCCGGTTCCGCGAGATCCAGAAGATGTGCTGGGCTCTGGCCAAGGCCAATGTCAGCTTTGAAAAGAAGAACCCCATCACCTGGTTAATGTCGGAGGTGAACACGGGCACTCTGCGCGAGGACATTCTGAATGAAAAGGTGATGTCGGCGATTGTAGAAATCAAAGTTCCCGTCGAGCGCACCGAAGAGATCCTTCACATCGTGTGGGAGGTTGAGAAACAACTCGATACGGTAGTGGCCATCGGCGTGGCGACACGTTGCGGCGAGCACGGAGAAGAAGTTGTGGTCGCGCCCATTCTGGAACGGATGGGATACAAGCTGCAGCGCGCCAAGACCAACATAGGCCTGGGCCGGATGGTTCAGGCAACAGCCGAGCCGGCGGCCAGGGTGACGGCAACTGTATGACCAATACACTGCACCGAGTCGGCGATGCCCAGAGCTTCTACGACGATTACATTGTTTTTGCGATTCCCAGCAAGAGCAACAAAGATCCTGGTGCGCTGCCCAAACTTCGCCGCTTTCTGGAGATCGCGTTGGAATACAAGCCGGTCAACCTGGGGGATGCCCGGCACGGAGGCGCGCTGCGCTCCTCAAAGAACCTGGGCCCGTTGTCGCATTGGAAGCGGGATATGAAGCCGGACTTTCAGGCAGTGATCGCTGGCCTCACCGTGCCCACCACCTGCGCCGCGGTCTTCGATAATGCCGCGGCCGCGGAGCAGTTCGTCAAGCGCATCAAGGAAGAGGACTTGGGAATGAGCGTGAACATTTCCACCTCCATCGAGGGCGCGGAACGATGCTGCAACTTCGCCTGCCTGGAGAGGCATAGCGTAGGCTACTCGCTGGGCTTCGAAGGCAAGACGGAAAAAATTCCCAACTCGCAGGTTACGACCCTTTCCACCATGTGCGGGCATGGAATGATCAGCCATTCGCTGGCCAAGAAGATGATCGACTTCGTCAAAGAAAATCGCCGGACTCCGCAGCAGGCTGCGACTTACCTCTCGCGTTTTTGCTCCTGTGGTATTTTCAATCCGTCGCGCGCCACCAGGGTTCTTGAAGATGCCCGGACCCATTGATGCGGCCTATATTGCCGGCAATCGCGTCGTTAACAGCCGCTGCCTGGCGTTGATCTGCAAATAAAGCACGGCGCCCAGGAACGAAAGTCCAGCCATCACCAGGAACGGCGCCTTCCATCCCAGGTACACCACAAGATAGGCCGACAGCGCAGACCCAATGGCGCCCCCAATGTTGCCGCAGGTATTCATCACCGCGGAAACCGAGCCGGCGGAGTCAGCGCCAATGTCGAGCGTGATGGCCCACGAAACCCCCACCGTCGATTCGAGGCCAAAGATCGCCAAACAGGAAAACCAGACCGACGTAAGAGGATCGCTGGTAAGAGACGCGGGGATCATACTCAGGGCCGAAAGCAGGAAGCCGCCTGCGCCTACCAGGCGGCGCGCTGTCCTTAGATCGCCAGACCGCCTGGCCCAAAGATCAGAGATCCAGCCGCCAAAGACGTCTCCCACCGTGCCGGCCAACAAGAGCAGGCTGGCGTAGTAACCCATCTGGTGAAGATTGAACCCACGGTGGTCATTCAAATACTTGGGAAACCACGCCAGGTAGACGGAGAGGTTATAGGCGTAACAAAAATACATCGAGCAAAGAATCCACATCTGGGGACTCAGCACGATGTGCTTCCAGGGAATGGTTTGCCTGTTCTTGCAGCCTCGTGCGAGCTCGAGCGAAGAACGTATCAGCTCGCGCTCCTCTGCGTTGGTGGACGGATGTTCATCGGGAGTGTCGCGATAGTACCAATACCAGGCCGCGGCCCAAATCAGTCCCAACGAACCACAGCAGATAAAGGCTGTGCGCCATCCGTAGCGCGCGATAATCAGCACCACCACCGCCGGCGTGAGCGCGCCCCCGAGGCGGGAGCCGGCATGCGTGGCGCCCTGGGCAAAGCCGCGCTCCGTGGGCAACATCCAACAGGAAAGCGACCGGGTAGCGATCGGAAAAGAACCGGCCTCGCCCATTCCGAAGAGAAAGCGAATCAAGGCCATCGAGGCCGCGCTCCATGCCAACACGGTCGCGCAGGTAAAGAGGGACCACCAGCTCACGATCAGGGTCAGCGCGCGCCGCGGACCGATGCGATCGCCCAGCCAGCCGCCAGGTATTTGAAAAAGGGCATAGGCCCACTGAAACGAGCTCAGAATCCACCCCATGGTGACGATGGAAAAACCAAACTCCTTCTGGATGGAGGGAACCGCGGAGGAGATGACGACCCGATCGATGTAGGTGATCATGTAAGCGCTGATGGTCAGAGCTAACACGATGTAGCGAACGCGAGTCGGCCGGTTAGGCCAACGATTGTTTGATAATTGATCTATCATCCTGTCTGCGGCGCGGTCGGTGAGCTAATTTTGGTTGCGGGCCCGTTCGCGTGCTGCGATGATAAATGAACGAGCAGGGTCACTATGCCCACCTTTGCTGAAATTGAGCCGCTCTCTCTGAGCGACCGGGTCATCAATGCGCTGAAAGACGCGTTCTTTGCCGGCGAGCTCAAGCCGGGCGATGCCATCGTGGAACGGGACCTTGCCCGGCAGATGAAGGTCGGAACACCCGTGGTCCGCGAGGCGCTGATTTCCCTGCAGGGGCAGGGATTCGTCCGCCGGGTAACCAATACCGGCACATTTGTGACCGAATTTACGGTGCACGAAGTGCGCCAGCTTTATACCCTCCGGGTGGAACTGGAGGTACTGGCGTTGCAGTGGGCGCGGCCTCGAGTGACGGAGAACGATCTCAAGGAGTTGAGCCGCCAGATTGCAAAAGTAGTGGAGGCGGGAGAGCGGGGCGACCGGCGCCAGTTTCTGGAGCTCGACTATGCCTTTCACAAGCAGTGCTGGGCGCTCTCGGGGAATACCTACCTTGCCGAGACGCTGGACCGGCTGATGGCTCCTCTGTTTACTTTTGTCGTTCTGGCCAGTGGTGCTCCCCTGACAGGATCGATGGGCAGAGAGCACTATGAACTGGTGCACGCGCTGCAAAATACCGCGGAACCCGAATTTACCACCGTGGTCCGCAAGCGGCTGGCTGGCTTTGCCTCCCGTTGGCTCTCCGCCTTCTCGGCGAGTGACGAGCCGGGCCTGAAGGGGATACTCACCGGGTGATCAACAGGCTAAGGGCCAGGTATCTCTGGGTTGGATTGACATGTTTGACCGTTGCGCAGGTGATCGCACAACGATCGGACGCGCCCGATGTAGTAAAGAATCCATTTGCCGGCGATCCCGCTGCCGTTGCTGCCGGGCAGAAGCTGTATGGACAGACCTGTCAAACCTGCCATGGCGGCGAGGCGCGAGGAGATCGTGGTCCGGCACTGGCCAGGGGAAACTTCCGGCATGGCGGCGAAGACAACGACCTGTTCCAGACCATCAGGAATGGCGTTCCCGGCACGCAAATGCCCGCATTTTCCGCTCTGCCAACCGACACCATCTGGCGAATCATCACCTATCTTCGCAGCCTCAACCCCAACAGCGCGGCGGCCAATGAAGTGGTGGTTGGGGATGTAGCCGCAGGCGAGCAGACATTCTGGGGCAAGGGCGGCTGTGGCAGCTGCCACGAGGTGAATGGCCGCGGCGCCGGTGTGGGACCCGATCTTTCTGCCGCCGGAACCAATTCTGCGTCCTATTTGCACAGCGTGATCCTGGATCCGAACAGCCCAGCGCTTCGCATGAGGCGCTGGTTTGGGCCCCGCGTGCTGAGCGTAAAGACCCGGGACGGCCAGCAGCTTCATGGAATCGCGCGAGCGGAAGATAGCTACAGCCTGATCCTGGTTGACCAGACGGGAAAGATGCACCGGATCGATAAGCGCGACCTGGTCGAGGAACATACCGAGCCTGCGTCACTGATGCCGGCTAATTACGGTCAGCTACTTTCCGAGGTTGAAATTCAGAATACGGTTGCGTACCTGAAGAGCCTGAAGGCGCGCGACCTGAGCAAGACGATCCAGGTGGACGTGCCGGGCGGACTGAGCTTCGAAAGGCTGCGCAACTCGCAGGCGGAACCGCAGAACTGGCTCACTTACTGGGGGGACTACCAGGGCCATCACTTCTCTGCGTTGCATCAGATCACTCCCGCAAATGTGAAGCTGCTGCAGGCACGCTGGTCGGTGCAAATGCCGGGGGATTCCATACTGGAGGCGACGCCGCTGGTGGTGGACGGCACGATGTACACCACGGGGCCGGCGGGACAGACGTTTGCCCTCGATGCCCGGACCGGACTGCGGCTTTGGAAGTACGAGCGAAAGCAGAAGGTAGTGAGCCCCTACCAGATCAACCCTTTTAATCGTGGGACCGCGATCCTGGGAAATCGGGCATTTTTCGGAACGCTGGACGCTGCGTTAGTTGCTCTCGATGCGCGGACGGGCCGTCTGCTTTGGGAAACCCAGGTGGCGGATACGCTCCAGGGCTACTCCTTTACCGGGGCCCCGTTGGCGATCAAAGACAAGATTATCGTCGGCATAGCCGGAGGAGAGTTCGGTATTCGCGGCTTTATCGACGCCTACGACGCAGCAACCGGTAAGCGGCTATGGCGGTTCTACACGATTCCGGCTCCGGGCGAGTTTGGCAACGAGACCTGGAGCGGCGATAGCTGGAAGCAAGGGAGTGGCGGCGCATGGCTGACGGGCAGCTATGACCCGAAGCTGGATGTACTTTATTGGGCGGTGGGTAACCCGGGGCCGGATCTGAACGGAGCGGTTCGCGAAGGCGACAACTTGTTTACCTGTTCCATCGTCGCGCTCGACCCGGCAACCGGCACGCGCAAGTGGCATTATCAATTCACCCCCGGCGACACACACGATTGGGACGCCAGCGAAGACCTGGTGTTGGCAGAGCAGAAAGGGCAGCCGGTTGTCATGCACGCCGACCGCAACGGAATGTTTTACGTGCTCGATCGAACGAATGGGAAGTTCGTTTTTGCCAAGCCTTACGTGAGGCAGACGTGGAACCTCGGGTACAACAAGGATGGCCGGCCGATTCTGGCGCCCGGGTGGAAATCGTCGCCTGAGGGCAACGTTGTCTACCCCAGCCTTGGAGGCGGCACCAATTGGCAGAGCCCATCCTATGATCCTGCTCGCTCCGTACTGTACGTGGCTGCGGGCGACAGCGGATTAGGTTATCGCAGTACTCCGGTGACGTTTGAAGCTGGGCGTGAATATATGGGTGGAGTACCCTACCCGGCCAACGGGCAAGACAAGAGTGGGGTAATGGCAATCGATACCACCACCGGGATGGTGAAGTGGAGGTTCCCAATTTCTCGTGTATCTGCAGCAGCAGGTGTGCTTGGAACCGCGAGCGGTGTTGTCTTCGTAGCGACGGAAGAAGGAAACCTGATTGCTCTGGATGGCCAGTCAGGAAAGTCTCTGTGGCATTTCCAAACCGGTGCTCCGATTGCCTCGGCTGCAATGAGCTATGCCGTGGATGGAAAACAATACGTTGCGGTCGCGGCCGGCAATGTGCTTTACAGCTTCGCCCTTCCTGATTAAGGTCTCCATACGGGAAGAAAGCACAGCAGCTCCACTGCGCTACTCTCTGTCGAAAACATTTCCAGGAATGGTCCGCGGAACTGCAGATCCCACGGCTTCGCTCCTAATGAACAAGGGTGCCGGGCTCCTCAGCCGGCCTTGATATCCAGTCCCGAAGGGACGACCTGAAAGTAGCCCAGGACGTCAGTCCTGGGGAAACAGGGGTAGATTG
>Ga0302326_10033942_pt1 | contig 10123 bp, 11 predicted proteins | sample Palsa_T0_3_FD_202264 | JGI IMG/M metagenome (GOLD analysis project Ga0302326, IMG submission 202264) | Peat permafrost microbial communities from Stordalen Mire near Abisko, Sweden - Palsa_T0_3 | ecosystem: Environmental > Terrestrial > Soil > Palsa > Peat permafrost | place: Sweden: Abisko...
TGCCTTATGGATTGGCGATCGCCGCGGGGAGTGCTCTTAGCCTTGGGCTGTTGCTGGTGCAGAGGTAAAGCATGAAGGCAAGACGCCTGCTGAGCGCCCTACTCATCGCCTTGGCCGTCTCGGGTCTGTTTACCTTCTGGCTGAGCCGACAGGCCAGCAAGGTGGTTCATGCGAAACTGCCGCAGAAGCAAATGTACGTGGCCTCGGCGGAGCCGATCGACGCCGGCGAAGTGCTGAAACCGGCCAGCCTGCAATTGGTGGAATGGCCGGCATCGTCGAACCTCACCGGAGCCTTTACCAGGATCAACGACTTAGCGGGCAGGGTCGCAATCTATCCGTTGCCTGCGGGCGAGCCTATTTTTGACCGGCAACTGGCGGCTGCGGGAGCCGGTGCGGGCCTGACGGCAGAAATCCCTTCAGGGATGCGAGCGATCTCGGTTCGTTCCGATGACGTTGTGGGGGTAGCGGGCTTCCTGCTGCCCGGCACGCACGTGGACATGCTGATGACTTATCATTCGATCGCGTCCCCAGAGCCCCGAACGCTGACGGTGTTGCAGGATGTGGTGGTGCTGGCCGCGGGACAGCAAACTCATCCCCAACCCGATGGCAAGCCGATCAGCGTCAGCGTGGTCACGCTGCTGCTCAAGCCGGAGGACGCAGAAAAGGTAGTGCTGGCGACCAATCTGGGCGCGATCTATTTCGTGCTGAGAAACGGGGCGGACGGGGAGCAGGCACTTAGTCCTCCGGTGGGGCTTGGTCAGCTCGCCGGCGCGGCTGCTTTGTCCGAACAGGGCGCCTTAACGCCCGGCAGTAAAGCTCTGCACCCCAAACATTATGAAGTAGAAACCATTTTGGGCGATAAACAAGTTGTAAAAGGCTTTAACTGATGCGGGAGCGCAGGTCGGATGAACTGGTGTTTGAGAGCCACATCTCGTGCGCTTGTCGGGGGGGTGCTTGGCGGCGTCAGCTTCGCGCAAACCACGCCCACCGTGCCGACGACAACTCCGCCGGGGAACGCTTCTGTGAATGCTATGCATGTAGCTACATTGCCTGACACAACGACTGCGCTCACCAGCTCGACAGAATCCGCGAGCCAGCCGCTGCACGTGGTGGTGGGCAGGTCGATCTTCATCAGCTCTCTAACCCGCCTGAAGCGCGTGTATGTGAGCAATCCTGTAGCCCTCGATTCCTTCACCTCGAGTACCAGGCAGATCGTAGTCACGGCGAAAGCACCCGGGGTGAGCAGCCTGATTCTGTGGGACGAAGCCGGCAGTTCGACCACCTACCTGGTTTTCTCCGACCTCGATGTCGCCAGCCTGCAGAGAGAGATTCACCAGGCGCTGCCCGGCGACAACATCACGGTAGACGCGGAGGAGGATCGCGTTTCTCTCTCCGGCACGGTATCGAGCGATGCTTCCGCCGAGGCTGCCGTTAAGCTGGCGGCTTTGTACACCAAGAACGTTGTCAATTCTGTGTTGGTAAGAGAGCTGCACACCCGGCAGGTGAAGCTGAAGGTCCAGATCATCGAGATTGACCGCTCGAAGCTGGAACAGTTTGGCATCAATCTCTTCAGCGAAGGTAAAAACCTAGGCAACAGCACTACGGGACAGTTTCCCTCGACGCAAACCTATACCCCGGCTACCGGTACTGCTCCGGCAACTCTTACTACCAATAACCCGTTGAATCTACTGTTCTACAATTTTGGCCTGAATATCGGGTTGACGCTGCAGGACCTGCAGGACAAACAGATTGCGCAAATCCTTGCCGAGCCGGATATTACTACGTTAAGCGGACAAAAGGCTTCGTTTCTTGCCGGGGGCGAGTTTCCCTTCCCGGTGGTTCAGGGTTCATCCGGCGGACTTACGTCGATTACGATTCAGTTCCGCCCTTATGGTGTCAAGCTGGATTTCACGCCCATCGTTCATGACGACGGCAGCATTCTATTGAAAGTGGCGCCGGAAGTGAGCGCGCTCGATTACACCAATGCGGTCACCATCTCCGGGTACACCATTCCCGCCCTCTCTACCCGCCGTGCAGATACCCAGGTGGAGCTGCGCGATGGACAGAGCTTCGCAATCTCCGGGCTGCTCGACCATCGCACCACCGACATCTTCAATAAGATGCCCGGGATCGGCGACGTGCCCGTTCTGGGTCAGCTCTTCCGCTCAAAAAGCGTCAATCACTCGACCGTGGAGTTGATGGTTGTGGTAACTCCCTTACTGGTTGATCCGCTGAACGATAAGACATCGCCTGCTCTACCGAAACTCCCCGTGCCGCTCCTCAATTCACAGCAGTTTGACAAGAAGACAGGCAAGCAAAATCCAGGGGGCAGCACGCAGTGACACGTAACGGACACAGTCCGGATGCTCTCGAGGTGGCGTTGCTGACTTTTCATGTCGAACGTGAGACCGTCGACCAGATATGCGAAGCGTCTTCTCACCTTCCCTGGACGCTGATTCCCATCGACTATGAGAACTACTTCTCGACCACCAAGCTGCCGCCCCTTACTCAGCGGGCAATCCAGGCTCCGGCCTGCGTAGCGGTGGTTAACTTCGATCATGACCCTGAGCTCGCGCTCCAGACGGCTGAATGTTTACGCCAAAGCTTTTACCACAAGATCGCGATCCTGGCGCTGTCTTCCACCACCGATCCTGACCTGCTGCTCAGTGCTATGCGCGCAGGGTGCAGTGAATTTATCGCCCGGCCTTTCGATAGCGAGGAATTCACGGAGACGCTCGCCCGCCTCGACCATCGTTGGTCAGCCACCATCGGGCGGCCGCAGAATACGGGGAAGATTCTGTCCTTCTTCAGCGCCAAAGGCGGCGTGGGCACGACCACCCTGGCGGTCCATCTGGCCATGTACATTATCTGGGGCTATGGGAAGAAAGTGCTGCTGGTCGACAATCACGCACAGTTAGGGCATGTAGCGCTCTATCTCGGAATGGATGGCAGCCATCATCACTTCTATGACCTGGTGCAGAATGTCAGCCGGTTGGACCAGGAGTTGCTGCGCGGATTCATCGCTACCCACTCCAGCGGCCTGGATATTCTGTCCTCGCCTGACGTTTATGGCGGGGTCTGGAAGTCGGATACGGATTCAGTGGAGCGGACGCTGGAGTTCCTGAGCACCCAATACGATTTCGTGCTGCTGGATTGCGAGGCGTCGTTCGAAGACATCAGCCTTGCCATCATTGCTCTCTCGAATTGGATATACCTGATTGCCACCCCGGAAATCGGCGCCATCCGCGACCTTTCCCGCTATGTGGACGGTCTGATTCAGAATGAGCAGGCGACGAAGAAGTTGCAGGTAGTGATCAATCGCTTCTCATCCCACGAGGCAGTCACCATCGAGCAGATTGAGAAAGCCGTCCACCTGCCGATCGCCACCAAGATCTCCAACAACTATGGCCAGCTGGTTCGGGCCATTAATATCGGCGAACCGGTGCCTGCGGAAAGCAAGTCGGATTTTTCCCTGCAGATGACTAAGTGGGCCGCGGCCGCAGTCGGGGCGAGCGCGGCAACCACGCAGGAACCAGTCCGGAAGCGTTTTGGACTGTGGTAGTTTCGCAATTACTGTGGACTGAAAAGGACTCTGTTGGGAGAGGAATATGGGGCACCCCCTTTTCCTTCCCCGGTAGTCTTTGTGCGGCCCGACTCGAGTCGTGCCCTGATACGGATGTTGACGCGGCAAGGGGATCTGAATGGCTGACTTGACCACGAACGGAGCCCGGATCGTTCCTGCCATAGGGCGCGGCGTGCGACCGGTGGCGCTCAAAATACAACAGGAAATCAAGGGCGCGGTACATCAGGGCCTGATCAAGCGTTTGGATCTTGAGAAGATCGCCCTGATGCACGAGAACCCCGCCTCGCAACAGCAACTGCTCACCGTGATTCATCAGCTGATCGGAGAGCAGAATATTCCGCTCGCCGCGGTGGAACGGGACCGGCTGGCGCAGGAAGTTCTGGATGAAGTCTTCGGCCTGGGTCCGCTGGAACCGCTACTCCAGGACCCCACCGTCAACGACATCCTGGTAAACACGTTCAACTCGATCTATGTAGAACGGCGTGGGATATTGCAGAAGACTTCGGCGGCTTTCAAAGACGACCAGCACCTTATGCACGTGATCGACAAGATCGTGTCCGCGGTAGGCCGGCGAGTCGACGAATCCTCGCCGATGGTGGATGCCCGGCTCAAAGACGGGTCGCGTGTGAATGCGATTATTCCCCCTCTGGCGGTCGACGGCCCGATTCTGTCCATCCGGAAGTTCGGGGCAAAACCGCTGGTCGCAGACGACCTGTTGCGTAACAAAGCGCTCACCGAGCCGATGCTGGAAATCCTGAAAGGCGCTGTCCAGGCGCGGCTCAACATCATCGTCTCCGGCGGCACCGGCGCGGGCAAGACCACTTTGCTGAACGTGCTGTCCGGCTTTATCGATGAGCGCGAACGCATCATCACCATTGAAGACTCGGCCGAACTGCAAATCAAACATGCCCACGTGGTGCGGCTGGAATGCCGGCCCCCGAACGTGGAAGGGAAAGGCGCGGTGAAGCAGCGAGAACTGGTGATCAACGCGCTTCGTATGCGTCCCGACCGGATCGTGCTGGGCGAGGTCCGCGGCGAAGAGTGCATGGACATGTTGCAGGCCATGAACACCGGCCACGACGGCTCCCTGACCACGATCCACGCCAACACGCCGCGCGATGCCCTGGCCCGCATGGAGACCATGGCCTTGATGGGCAGCGTGAGCCTGCCGGAAAAAGCGATTCGCGCGCAGATCGCGTCCGCCGTCCATCTAATCGTGCAGATAGCCCGCATGAGCGATGGTTCGCGCCGGGTTACGCATGTCACCGAACTTACCGGCGCGTTCAGCGATGTGATCAGCATGCAGGACATTTTTCTGTTTGAAAAGGAGGGTCTGGGACCCAACGGGAAGGTGAAAGGCCGCTTTCGCGCGACCGGCATCGTGCCCAAATTCGGCGACAAATTGAAGGCTGCGGGCATCCCGCTGCCCACCGGTCTGCTCGACTACTCGGTGGAAGTATAGGGATTAACTGAGATGGTTATTCTAGGGTTCATTACGATTTTGTTGGTCACTTTTGGGGTGGTCCTGGCGATGACGCGCCAGTCGCCGCAGGAGCAGATCATCGCGCAGCGGATGGCGTTGATCCACATACCCGCGAACAAAGGGGACGGCGCCGGCGCTGAGGCAGCGCAATTGCTTAAGACAACGCGCAGCAACAAGTTTGGCTGGTTGGAAGAAATCCTGCAACGATTCGAATTCGCTCAGGCTCTCCAGATACGCATCTTACAGGCGCATAGCTTGACTACGGTCGCGACTCTGATCCTGAGCAGTCTAGGTTTATTCATCGCCGGGTATTGCATGGTGTGGCTGTTCGCACCGATGATTCTGATCGACCTGGCCGGCGGGGTAGCACTGGGCTTGCTGCCATACGGAATTCTTTCCTGGAAGCGTGGGCGAAGAATCAACGCCTTCAACGCCGTGCTCGCGGAGTGCATTGACATGCTGGCCCGCGCACTGCGCGCCGGCCATTCCGTCGTTAGCGCCCTGGAAATGCTGGCGGAAAATGGACAGGAACCGGCCGCGTCTGAATTCGGAGAAATGTTCAAGCAGCTCAACCTCGGCTTGCCCCTGCGCGATGCACTGTTGCAACTTCTGGATCGCGTTCCCTCGTCTGACCTGCGCGTTCTGGTGACGGCGATCCTGGTGCAGAGGGACACCGGCGGCAACCTGGTCGAGATTCTGGATCGCACGGCTTTCGTGATTCGAGAGCGGCTGCGGATTCAAGGCGAGATTCAAGTGCAAACTGCCCAGGGAAGACTTACCGGATGGATTCTGACCGCTCTCCCAGTGGTGATGATGGTGCTCCTTAACCTCATTCATCCCGGTTATTCCAGCATCCTCTTCCAGGATCCATTTGGCCGCAAGCTGATCTACTTCAGTGTGGGGATGCTGGTGATCGGCAGTTTGATCATCCGCCGCATCATCCATGGAATCGAGGTCTAGCAGGATATGGATGTGATTTTTTATCCCGCCCTCACACTTACCGTTTTTCTGGTTGTTGCGCTACTGCTGGCTCCAATCATCCTGAGGCCGTCGCCCGCCGCCAGACGGATCATGGAAATGGTGCAGAGCAATCGCCCGGACAAAAGGAACGTCAGCCGCCAGGAGCGCATGCAAGAGGCTATCCTCTCCATGGCGAGGGGCCTGCGGATCCGGTTCGGGCTGGCAGCGGATGAGAGGGTCAAACAACAGCTTTTGAGTGCCGGAATCAGAAGCAGCAGAGGTATGAACGCATACTTTGCCAGCCGTATCCTTGGTCCACTGTCAGGTCTGATCTGCGGAAGCTTCATTCGCAGCAACACCCTCTTCTGGGCTTTGTCTCTGGCCGCCGTCCTTTACCTGGTCCCGGACATGTGGCTGAGAATAAAGATCCGGCAACGGAGAGAAAGAATCAGGAGAGGCCTTCCCGACGCACTCGATCTGCTGGTTATCTGCGTGGAGGCAGGGCTGGGTTTGGATCAGGCAATGCTGCGGGTGGGACAGGAGCTGGTCATTGGCCACCCTGACATTCACCAGGAGTTCATGCAAGTCAACCTGGAACAGCTTGCCGGCAAGCCGCGTCTTGAAGCATGGAAAGGCACGGCAGAGCGTACACAGATTGCGGAGTTCTCACTGTTTGTCAGCATGCTGACGCAGGCCGACCGTTTTGGCACTCCGATTGTCAAAGCGTTGAGCAGGTTTGGTGACGAGATTCGCCTCAAAAGGCGGCAACGGGCCGAGGAGTTGGCTGCGAAGGCCAAAATCAAGATACTCTTCCCCCTCGTATTTTTTATATTTCCCTGCATCTTCGTTGTCTTGCTCGCACCCGCCTTTATGAACATTGCCAGGAGTATGAAGGCATTTAAGTAGCTCTTCAGAAAGGAGAGAGATCAGATGGATGCTCCAATGCTCATTCGAATCGTTGCAGGTGTTTTAGCGGTAGCCGTGCTCGTAGTGGTGATATACCGCAGAAAGCACGCGAAAGTCTAACGTTGGTGATTGGCCGTGCCCTAGCTGAGGACGACACCATGTACCTGAGAGACAGAACCAGTGCCACCATGGTGGGTACGCGAATCACTCTTGCCGACACTTTTGTCACCCGCCTCATTGGTTTGGCGGGCAGGAGGCGGCTTGATGCCGAATGCGGGCTGCTTATCAGGCCCTCGTCCGGCATTCACACCTTTGGCATGCGGTTTCCGATCGATGTGGTCGCGCTGAACAGGAATCTGGAAGTGCTGCAGCTTTGTCACTGCCTGGCTCCGTTCCGCACCACCAGCATCAGCCTGCGCACCCACAGCATGCTGGAACTGCCGGCGGGACAAATTAACCATTGCCGGATGAAGGTAGGAGACCAGCTGGAGTTGCTATGAGAGAAGAAAACCACGACAAGGCCTACGGGTTCGGTTTTAGCGCATTTTCACTTCTACTCTGCACAGGCAAGCACAGCGAAGTGCGTCTTTTCTTGAGGAAAAGCCGCGCCGAGTTCGGTTGCCCTGTATACACCAGAAGTGAAATGCTTTAGCGCGCATCCCGGTTGGTGATGGTTACCCGGAAGAGGGGCTTGGCTTTTTCCTCCGGTTCCATGGTGTAGGCCTGACTGGTCTTGGCCGGGTCGTAGTCACGCCAAAGCCAGATCATCTCCGCGGGAAATTCGGCGGCGCCATGCCCGGAGTTGTGGGTTCCCTGTCCGAAGCTGAAGTGAAAATCGTAGTTCTTCAACTTGAGCGCATTGGCCATGCGGATATTGGCCAGAGGCCAGCTCCCGTAACGATCGTTCTCCTGATCGTTGGAGCCATCCTGCAGCCAGACGCGAAGATTGCGCGCCGGTTCGCGCAGAATCTTTTCCGGGTAATCCTGACCGCCGTCCGCAATCGCGGGATCTTCTTTCCATTGAATGCTGGAGAAGCTGCCGATCCAAGTGATCACGCGGCTGAATTGATCGGGCATCTGCCAGGCCGCGTTGAAGGAGCAGATGCCCCCCGACGAGAGACCTGTAATGGCGCGACTGTAGGCGTCTTTGCGGATGTTGTATTGGGCCGCGACCTGGGGCAGAAGCTCATCGCGCAGAAAGCGGTCATAACGATCAGAGACGGTGTCGTATTCCGTGCTGCGCATGGAATCCTTGAGAGTGCGATGCCACTGATCGGCGTAGGCCTGCACGAAGCGGTAGGTCGGCGTTCCCGGGGCGCCAGTCACGTCGCCGGGGTTGATGAAAACGCAGATCATGACGGGGATCTTCTTCTGCGCGATGAGATTGTCGATCACATTGAGGGCGGGGTTGTTGCCATCGCGATGGATGTACCCGCCGCCGTCCTGAAAGACCATCAGCGGCGCGGGGACCTGCGGGTCGTAGCCGGCGGGGACGTAGACCCAGTACTCGCTCTGCATGCCGGCATAGATTTTGCTGGTGTGGATCAGCTTTTCGGAGAGTTTTCCGGAGGGAACATTGGGTTCGAGGTAGGACTCCGGACCGAATGCCGGGAGATCGAGGCGACCGCCAAATCTCGCTCCTGCGATCTGGTAGTAGAAGGAATGAAGCGCGCCTAGCTCTTCGATCCTGGCCGCGGCATACCACTGGCCGGTGGCGCCAAGGGGCTGCATTTGGGGACCGGCGGCGCCGTCGACGAAAAGCTGGGGCGGCGTGGCAGAGGCAAGCGCAAAGAAGAAGTCGTGGCCTTTACCTGCCCAGGCGGTTCCCTCCTTCAGCTCCTGCTGGGTGAATGTGGCAGCGATGGCTTCGGGCAGGGCGTCACTTTGGGATTGCGCCAGAGTGATCAGCTGTGGAGCGGTCATTTTCTCCGCGGCTAAGGCGAGGTTGGCGATCAGCAGCAGTAGCAACAGGGTTAATTTGCGCATAGCAGGAGAACTATATCGCAGTCCGTAACGCCGGGTCTGTTTGCAATGGTTTACGTACGGGCCGAAGCCCGTACCCTTCGAATGGGGAAGACAGGACGCAGGGGCTAAAGCCCATCTCTTTTTAAGCCTGTTACGGCCCGACTAAAGTCGGGCCCTGATACAAAGCATGACTTTTTCCGCAACCTGTAAAGTCGTTGCCCTCATAAAAGTATGAGTTTTCCGCAGCCTGTGAAGCCCGTACCCCTCACCCAGTCTTTCTGGAAGGCGCGTCTACTGGGGGGCTTGATTGCTGCCCGGCGCAGGCGGCGGCTGGGTGCTGTCTGGTCCTTTGTAGATGAAGGGGATGTGCAGGGGCAGCTCGGCGCTGCTGCGCTTGGCTTTCGGCCTGTCCACGGGGTTAGCCGTTTTGTCCACTTCGGCGACCACCGTGCGCTGGGAATTCAGACACAGCCAGGTGTTGTTCGCATGCTCGAAAACGTGGGAGAAGATCCCCTTCTCGAGGATCGGCGCCTTCTCGCCCTTCCAAGTCATGACGTAAGTGCCGTTGACAATGGCGACCTCGCCAACGAAGCGGACGCTCACAACCTTCTGCTCCAAAGACTCGGGTTCGGTGCCTTTCACGAAGAGACGGGCGATTTGCTGGTTGCGGGTGGTCACGTCTCCAGTGGCGGAAATGCCGATGAACTGGGGGGCCAGGACCAGCTCCAAGCCGTATTGATCCCGCTTGGTCACAGCGTTGGCCCAGCGGTCTTCTGCCTGCTGCATCTCGCGAAACTCAGGCGGCTCAGGGTTGGTTTTAGCGGCTTGCTGGGCTGGGGCGACAACTCCGGGCAAAACGAGGCACAGCAGGATGAACAGTAAACGCATGCTCGCTTAATTGTACCTTTTTCTTAAGATTGGGTACCTTGATTCCCTCAGACTGTGGAGCACGGGTTGTGTCCTAAACTGAGCGTATGGCCTCCCTTTCTGACGTCTCCTTAGACCGCGGCTTACCCGCCAGCGTGGAGGCGGAACGTTCCATCCTGGGCGCAATCCTGCTCGACAATCACGCCTATAACGAGGCGGCGGAAAAGCTTCGTCCGGAAGACTTCTCGCTCGACTCACACCGCCGTATCTATAGCCGCATGGCGGAGTTGATCGACGGCCACCGGGCCGTCGACATTGTGACCCTGGCGGAAGAATTGGCGCGGCGCAAGGAAGTCGAA
>Ga0302326_10033947_pt1 | contig 10122 bp, 8 predicted proteins | sample Palsa_T0_3_FD_202264 | JGI IMG/M metagenome (GOLD analysis project Ga0302326, IMG submission 202264) | Peat permafrost microbial communities from Stordalen Mire near Abisko, Sweden - Palsa_T0_3 | ecosystem: Environmental > Terrestrial > Soil > Palsa > Peat permafrost | place: Sweden: Abisko...
CTGTATCGCGAAGCTTCGTGTCCCGGCCCTCATCACGACGCTCGGAACCCTGGGCGCCGCACTCGGCGTCGCGGATCTGCTCACGAGTGGCAACGACATCCGCAACGTACCGCTCGAGCTGATCAACATCGGCGTGGACGAGTTTCTCACCCTGAGCTGGCTCGTCTGGATCGCCGCGATCGTCGCGGTGATCGGCGGCCTGGTCCTCTGGATGACGCGCTTCGGCCGCCACACCTACGTGATCGGCTCGAACGCGGAGGCGGCACGCCGGGCCGCGATCAACGTCGACCGGCATCTGATCACGATCTACGCAATCAGCGGTGCAACTGCGGGCCTCGCCGGAATGATGTCGCTGGCGCAGTTCGCGACGACGACGATCTCGGGGCACAGCACCGACGTCCTGATCGTCATCACCGGCGTCGTGCTCGGAGGCACGAGCCTGTTCGGCGGGATAGGAACCGTCGGCGGGACCATTATCGGCATCTTTATTCCGGTCACCCTCAACAACGGGTTGATCATCGCCGATGTTGAACCGTTCTGGCAACAAGTACTGACCGGTTTTATTCTCATCGGGGCAGTTTATCTCGACCAAATCAAGCGCCGCTCACGCGAGCGAGCGTGACGCACATATTCAAGGGGGGAGCACGAATGAAGAAGAGCGTATTACTCGCTGCGTCTTTGGCAGCCGTGGGTCTGATCTCCACGGCAGCGGCCGGCGCGAAGACCGGCGGCTCGGCGTACCGGGTCGTCTACATTCCGGGTCTGACGGGCAACCCGTTCTACTCGACGGTCGCTTGCGGTGCCGAGTCGGTCGCGAAGAGCCTGAACGTCGACTTCTCGGTTCAGGGAGCGCCCACCTTCGCCGTCACGGCGCAGACGCCGATTGTGCAGGCCGTCACCGCGAGCCATCCCAACGCGATCATGATCTCGAACGACGATCCGAAGGCGATGATCCCCTCGCTGCTGGCAGCCCAGAACGCGGGCATCAAGATCGTGAACATCGACGGCGACCTGGCCGACATGTCGATCGGTGTCACCAACATCCAGTCCGACAACACCCTCGGAGGGCAGCTCGCCGGCGCGGCGATGGGTAAGCTGATCCACGGCAAGGGCACCGTGGTGATCATCGACAACTCGCCGGGCTATCCGATCTCGGAGGAGCGTCGTGACGGCTTCCTGGACGCGATGAAGAAGTTCCCCGGCATCACCGTTCTTCCTGTCCAGTACTCGAACAACTCGCCGGCAACGGCCGCCTCGATCGTGACGAGCACCGCGTCCGCGCACTCCGATTTCGCGGGCGTCTACACGGTCGAGACGAACAACACCGAGGGCGCGATCACGGGAGTCCGCGACGCACACCTCGTCGGAAAAGTCAAGATCGTCGGCTACGACACCTCGGACCCGATCGTCGCCGGGATCGAGAGCGGCATCGTCTCCGCCGACATCGTGCAGTATCCCTACGGCGAGGGGCGGCTCGGCCTCGAGTCGGCGGTGAAGGCGATTCAGGGCAAGGCCGTGCCGCGTGAGCAGAGCCAGCCCTTCGTGGTCGCCACTCCCTCGAACATCCATACGGCGACGGTGCAGCGCTTCATCTACAAGACGTCTTGCTCATGACGGGTACCCGGCCCGACAGGCTGGCTGCGGTAGGGGAGAGCGCCGAGAGGCGCTCTCCCCTCGCGGGCCGCTTCACGCCTGCGGCCGACTTCGCGATCTCGATGCGGGCGAAGCGCTCGACCGACCTCCGTTCCGCCGACCAGGGTGAGCGCGTGCAGCCCATGCGCGGATTCGAGGACACCTACGTCGACATCGTCGACTACATCGTCCGCATCACCGATCGTATCTGGGAGGACCAGGACGTCGGCTACATCTACGACACCTACCGTGCGGCCTGTCGCGTCTTCGACGATTCCGGTCCGCACTACGGAGTGGAGACGGTCGTCGAGGCGACGATGCAGGCCATCAACGCGTTCCCCGACTCGCGGCACTACGCCGACGACATCATCTGGGCCGGGAACGAGGACGAGGGATTCGCGACCTCGCACAGGGCGATCAACATCGGCCACCACCTCGGCCCGTGGCGCTTCGGCCCTCCCACCGGAAGCAAGATCCATCTGTGGGTGATCGCCAACTGCGTCTCGGAGGAGAACGAGATCTTCGAGGAGTGGGTGCTGCACAACGCGGGGGCGCGGCTCGCACAGTGCGGCCTCGATGTGAGGGCGGCCGCACGCGCGGTCGGCAACGCGGGACTGAGCATGCCGCTGCGCGATCGAGAGCTGACCGAGGTCGAGCGTTTGCACGCTGGACGCAAGCCGGCGCCCTATCGGCCTGCGGCCGGAGAGTCGCCCGACTCGGTCGAGCAGATCGTGCGCGGCCTGTTCCACGACGTCTACAACCGCCGTGACCTGAGCGCCGTCGACCGGGTCTACGCCCCCAACGTGCGCTGGCACGGCCCCACGAACCGCGAGGGATACGGGCGCGCAGACGTCCGTGCCATGGCACGCGGGCTCCTGGCGACGTTCCCCGATCTCGGCCTCCACGTCGACGAGGTGTACTGGATGGGCAACGACCGCGAGGGGTTCGCCGTCTCGGCCCGCTGGACCGCGATCGGCACGCACCGCGGCTACGGCCTTTACGGCGAGCCGACCGGGCGCCGGGTTCACATCTGGGGCATCTCCCAGCTCTATCTCTCAGGCGGCAAGATCGTGGAGGAATGGACGCTGTTCAACGAGTTCGACGTGCTCGCTCAGCTGCTGCGCGACGAGCCGGCGACGATCGAACCGGATCGGGCGTGACCCGCGTTGCGGCGTATCAGCTCTCGCCCCGGATCGGCGATCTGCAGTACAACCTCCAGCTTTCGACCGCGGCGATCCGCACGTCCGTCGACGCCGGCGCGAGAGTCGTCGTCCTGCCCGAGCTCGTGAGCTCCGGCTACGTCTTCGCCTCGCGTGCGGAGGCAGCATCAGTCGCGATCGATAGCGACCATCCACTGTTCGAGTGCTGGGCAGCCGAGGCCTCACGGGCCGACGCGATCGTGATCGGGGGCTTCTGCGAGCTGGGCGGAGACGGCCTGCTCTACAACAGCGCGGCGATCTGTGACGGCGCCGGCGTCGTCGCGGTCTACCGAAAGAGCCACCTCTGGGACCGCGAGAAGCTCGTCTTCGAGCCCGGAGCGGAGCCGCCGACCGTCATCGATACGCCGCTCGGCCGGATCGGCGTCCTCATCTGCTACGACCTTGAGTTCCCCGAACTGACCCGGCTTCTGGCGCTCGCCGGGGCCGATCTGATCGCCGTCCCGGCGAACTGGCCTCTCGTGCCTCGCCCGGCGGGAGAGCATCCGCCCGAGGTGGTCGCGGCAATGGCGGCCGCGCGAGCCAACCGGATGTTCGTGGCCTGCTGCGACCGACTGGGCGACGAGCGCGGCGTCCGCTGGACGGGCGGAACGGCGCTGATCAGCGAGCTCGGGTTCGTGGTCGCGGCGACCGCAGAGCCGGCCATGGCGATCGCCGACCTCGACCTGGCGCGGGCGCGGGAGAAGCGGCTCGGACCTCACAACCACGCGCTCGAGGACCGCCGGCCCGACCTCTATCGCAACACGCTGCACGCCCGGGAGCTGGCGCCGCGTGGCTAGCCGGCAGAGGGACGAGCAGGCACCGCTTCCGGCCGGGCTCCCTGCGGGTCTCGACTTCAGGCTGCTGAAGGCGCCCGAGGTCGCTCCCAGCTCGGCGCGCGACGAGGCGGTGGTCGCCCGCGTCAGCGAGATGCTTCTGCGCATCGAGCGTCAGGGCATGGACGCGGTGCGGGCCTACTCGCGCGAGCTGGACGGCTGGGCGCCGGAGCCCTTCCAGGTCTCCCCGGCCGAGATCGACGCGGCGGCCGCCTCGCTCCCGGGCGCGCTCACGGCCGCGATCGCCTTCGCACAGGCGCAGGTGCGGGGCTTCGCCGAGCGCCAGCGGGCGACGCTGACCGACTTCGAGGTCGAGACGCTTCCCGGCGTGTTCCTGGGCCAGCACCAGGTGCCGCTCGCCCGCGTGGGCGCCTACATCCCCGCCGGGCGCCTGCCCATGCTCGCGACGCCGTTCATGTCCGTGCTGGTGGCCAAGGTTGCCGGCGTCGACCAGGTCATCGCCTGCTCGCCGCCCCGGGGCGAGCGCGGGATCCACCCGCCCGTCCTGCACTCGATCGCCACCTCCGGCGCCGACCTGGTGTTCGCGATCGGCGGCGTCCAGGCGGTCGGCGCCATGGCGTTCGGCCTCGAGGGCCAGGAGCCAGTCGACATGATCGTGGGCCCCGGCAATGCCTTCGTCACCGAGGCCAAGCGCCAGCTGTTCGGGCGGGTCGGGATCGACCTGCTGGCGGGGCCGTCGGAGATCACGGTCCTCGCCGACGAGGCAGCCGACCCGGAGCTGGTGGCAGCCGACCTCCTTGGCCAGGCCGAGCACGGGCCGAACTCGCCGGCGATCCTCGTGACCACGAGCCGCGAGCTGGGCGAGGCGGTGCTCGAGCAGGTCGGCCGCCAGCTCGACCGGCTCGGCGAGCTCGCGGCCGACGAGGTGCCTCGGCGGGCCTGGCGCGAGTACGGCGCCGCCGTGCTCGTGGCCACGCCGGAAGAGGCGGTCGCGGCCGTGGACGGACTCGCACCCGAACATCTCGAGCTCCAGACCACCCGGGACGAGTGGTACTTCCGGCGCCTGCGCAACTACGGATCGGTGTTCCTCGGCCCGCGGGCCACCGTCGCCTTCTCCGACAAGGCGATCGGCACCAACCACACCCTCCCGACCGGTCAGGCAGCCCGGTACACCGGCGGCCTGTCGGTGGCGAAGTTCCTGAAGACGCTGACGTTCCAGCGCATCGACTCGGACGCGGGCGTGGCGGCGATCGCCCCGGTGGTGGCCGAGATCTCGCGGGCCGACCTCATGCCCGCGCACGAGGCGACGGCCAACCTGCGCATCGCACGATGGACGCCGACGGAATAGCCGCGAGCGTCGACGGAGGGCCGGGCGGGCTGACGGCGCCGTCGCGGCTGGCCGCGCGCCTCCGCGACCGCGACTGGCTGCGGCTGCTGATGGCGAAGATGCCCTGCGAGGCCCAGATCGAGATCGCCGCTCACAGCGGCTTCGACGCCGTCATCGTCGACTGCGAGCACGGAGCGGGCGGCGGCCTTCAGCTCGAGCAGCACCTGCGGGCCGCGGCGGCCGCCCATCTGCCCGGGCTCGTGCGCGTCCCCGGACTCGAGCCGGGCGCGATCCTCGCGGCGCTCGATGCCGGCGCCCTCGGCGTCGTCGTCCCCCACATCCTCGACGCGAGCCAGGCCGAGGCGGCGGTCGAAGCGGCCCACTACCCGCCGCGGGGGCGACGGGGGCTGGCGCTCTCGACGCGGGCCGGCGGCTACGGGACGGTCTCGGTCCGCGAGCACCTCCGGCGGGCCGCCCGCGACACGATCGTGGTCGTCCAGATCGAGGACGCCGAGGCCGTGACCCGCGCGGCGGAGATCCTGAGCGTCGAGGGGGTCGACGCGGTGCTCGTCGGGCTCACCGACCTGTCGGCCTCACTCGGGCATGCGGGGGAGGCGTCGCACCCCGACCTCGCCGCGGCGGTCGCGCGGATCATCGCGGCGGCGCAGGCGGCCGGGGTCGCGGTCGCGGCGGTCGTCTCGACGCCCGAGGCCGTGACCGACTCGCGCCGCCTCGGGGCCACCGCGTCGGTGTTCGTGGCCACGGAGCTGATCGCGCAGGCGTTCCGGCGAGCCGCGGCCGTGTCCGCGGGCGGCCAGCCCGAAGCGCTGGTGCTCCTCCCCGGCATGCTCGCGACCGCCGACCTCTGGGGAGAGGTCGCGCCCGAGCTCCGCTCCCTGATCCCGATCCGGACCGCCCGGATCGATCTCGACGACTCGGTCGAAGAGATGGCGGAGACTGTGCTCGCGGACGCCCCCGGGCGCTTCGCGCTCGCCGGCCACTCGCTCGGGGCGGTGGTGGCCCTCGAGGTCGTCCGCCGCGCTCCTGCCCGCGTCACCCGTCTGGCGCTGCTGAATGCGAGCGCGGGGCCGGGCAGCGACGATCAGCGCCGCCACTGGGTCAAGGCGCGCAGCCGAGTCGAGAAGGGCGCCTTCGAGGAGCTCGCGGTCGAGTTCGCCCGCACCAACCTCTCACCGCTCCGCGATGGCGACGCCGCCCTGGTGGCGCGGGTCGAGACGATGGCGCGGCAGGTCGGAAGGGAGGGATGCCTGCGCCAGCTGTCGGCGCAGCTCGGGCGCCCCGACAGCCGACCGTGGCTGCAGGCGATCGCCTGCCCCACCGTCGTGCTCTCTGGCGCCAACGATCAGATCTCCGAGCCCTCGCTCCAGGACGAGCTCGCGCGCGCCATCCCCGGCGCCCGCCTTGAGCGCCTCGCCGGATGCGGGCACATGTCGCCGCTCGAGGCGCCCGCGGAGGTCTCGTCGGCCCTGAAGGGATGGCTGAGCTGAGCAGCGGGGTTGCTCCGTGCTGACGAGCGCCGATCGCGTCCTCACCAGCCACGTCGGCAGCCTGCCGAGGCCGGCGGCCGTGGTCGAGGCGCTGTTCGCCGAGGATCGGGGGGAGCGGCTCGACGCGGCTGCCTTCGAGGCCACGATGGACGCCGCCGTCGAGGACTGCGTGCGCCGGCAGGTCGCCGCGGGCATCGACGTGGTCAGCGACGGCGAGATGAGCAAGATCAGCTACGCGACCTACATCCGCCACCGCTTCTCCGGCTTCGAGGCGGCCGAGCTTCCGCGAGCGGCCCCGGCCGACCTGGACGCCTACCCGACCTACAAGCAGCGGCTCGCCGATGCGGGCGGCACGCCGACCTACCTACGGCCGATCTGCCGCGGCCCGATCGCCCTCGCCGACCCGACACCGCTCGATCGCCAGCTCCGGCGGCTCGCCGAGGCGGCGCGGGCACTGGATGTCGAGGAGGCGTTCGTCAACGCCCCCTCCCCCGGCGTGCTCGCGATCTTCCAACCCAACGAGTACTACCGGAGCGAGCGGGACTACCTCGAAGCCCTGGCCGCAGCGATGCACTACGAGTATCGGGCCATCGTCGAGGCCGGCTTCGTTCTCCAGGTCGATTGTCCGGACCTGGCGCTCGGTCGGCACACGAAGTACCAGCACGCCACGGACGACGAGTTCGTCCGCGGCGCCAGCGAGCGCGTCGAGATCCTCAACGCGGCGCTCGAGGGGCTGCCCCCGAGCTCGGTTCGCGCCCACGTCTGCTGGGGCAACTATGAGGGCCCCCATCACCTCGACGTGCCGCTCGCGAAGATCCAGTCCGTCATCTGCGGAATTCGAGCGCAGGCGCTCGTGATCGAGTCCGCCAACCCGCGCCACGCCCACGAGTGGGAGCTCTGGCGCGGCGGCCGCCTGCCCGACGACAAGCTGCTCATCCCCGGCGTCATCGACAGCACCACCAACTACATCGAGCATCCGGAGCTGGTCGCGGAGCGGATCTGCCGGTTCGCCGAGGTCGTCGGCCGCGAGAGGATCCTGGCCGGCAGCGACTGCGGCTTCGGCACCTTCGCCGGCTTCGGCGGCGTCGACCCCGACATTGCCTACGCCAAGCTCGCCGCGCTGGCAGAAGGAGCCGCGATCGCCTCGGAGCGACTGTGGTGAGCCCGCTCCTGCTCGATCGGCGAACACATCCCGAACGCCGTACTCGGCGCCGCCGACCAAGACGGCCGCTCACGGTAACCGGACAACACCTCGCCGACGCGCTCCAAGAACTCCCGCCGGGTCGTCTCGCCTGATCACGGAGGGCCGAATGGCCGTGTCCTTGCATTCCGTTCCCGAGCGGGACTCTGGTCGTCGCCATCGTGAATCCCGCCACGCCCGGATTCGGGGACTGCCGCTCGGCCGGCGCCCTGCCCGACGATCTGGGCCTCGAGCGGGCAGCCCCAGCCTTCTCCTCCTCGTCCAGATGGATCTGTCTCGATCGGTCTGGTCAGGGTGCCGGCAACGCCGAGAACTCATCGGCGGCGGTGACGACCACCGGACGCCCGCTTCGCCGGGCTGAGCGTCAGCGCCGATCATGCGGGGTCGAGTCGCGCCCCGTTCGCTTTAGGATGGCAACCAGTGAAGGCCCCTTCCGCGAGTTCGGCACGCCCGGGTTGGTCGGCGGCTCGTTCCGCCTCCAAACGCCGCCGACGGCCTGGATGAAGCCCGCAGTCAGCGTTAGCGGACTGGTCAAGGCCTACGGGCCCGTGCGGGCCGTTGACGGGGTGAGCTTTGAGGTCGAGCCCGGGCAGGTGTTTGCGCTGCTTGGTCCCAATGGCGCGGGCAAGACGACGACGATCGAGATTCTCGAGGGGTTCCGCGGCCGCGACGCGGGCGAGGTGCGGGTGTTGGACATCGATCCCGGCGACCGTCGCTCCGGCCAGCGGCTGCGTAGCCAGCTCGGTGTTGTGCTCCAGGAGCTCGCGGTGGAGCCGTTCTTGTCGGTTCGCCAAGTGCTCGAGCGAAGCGCAGGCTTCTACCCGGCGCCGCGGCCCGTCAGTGAGGTGATCGACCTGATCGGCCTGGCCGAGAAGGCCGACGCGAAGGTCAAGACCCTGTCGGGCGGTCAGCAGCGGCGGCTCGACGTCGGGCTGGGGATCGTTGGCAACCCCGCGCTCCTGATTCTCGATGAGCCGACCACGGGGCTTGATCCGGCAGGCCGGCGAATGTCTTGGGAGCTGGTGCGCACGCTCGCCGCCGACGGAACGACCGTGATCCTCACCACTCACTACATGGAGGAAGCCGAGGCGCTCGCCGACCAGGTCGCGATCATCGCCGGCGGGAAGATCGTTGCCGACGGTCCGCCCGAGTCTCTGGGGGGCCGTGACCGCGGTGGGGCCACAATCCGCTTCCGGCTACCCGCGGACGTCACCCTCGCGGATCTGCCGATGGCCGCGAGCGTCGATGGACAGGCTGCCGAGGTGCGAACCGACCAGGAGGTCGAGGTGCTCTACGAGCTGACCAAATGGGCACTCGAGCACGAGGTTCGCATCACGGGTCTGACCGTCAGCCGCCGCACGCTCGAAGACATCTACCTGCAGCTGACCGGCACCGGTCCCGAACGGCTGCAGGGCGAGTCAGCCTCGCCCGCATCGGTGCGGTGACGAGCATGAGTGGCCCAGCGCTGCCGAAGCCACGGCCCCGTCTGGCTGACGTGCGTCTTGTCGTGCGGCAGGTGCGCTACGAGCAGCTCTCCTTCTGGCTGAACCCAATCGGAGCGATCTTCACGGTCGGGTTCTCGCTCCTGTTCCTTGTCATGCTCAGCGCCAGCGCGGGCTCCTCCCACGTGAGCTATCTCCACAACGTCAAGCTGGTCCAGTACTACGTGCCCGGGTTCATTGCCTACGGCGTGATGTCGGCCTCGTTCAACACCCTCGCGATCAGCCTGGTGATCCGCCGTGAAACCGGACTGCTCAAACGCCTGCGGCTCAGCCCCCTGCCTACTTGGACGTTGCTGACCTCCATCCTGCTGAGCACCATGCTGATCGCGTTCGCCCAGGTCGTGCTCATGCTCGCGGTGGGACGATGGGCGTTCGGTGTTCGCCTGCCATCGGGTGCCGGGGTGGTCGCGCTGCTGGCAGTTCTCGTACTCGGTGCGCTCAGCTTCGCCGCACTCGGGATTGCGATGAGCACGCTCATCCCCAACCAGCAGGCGGCGGGGCCACTGACCAGCACCGTGTTCTTTGTGTTGCTGTTCCTCTCCGGCCTATGGTTCCCGCTCAAGTCCGGATCGACGCTCGCCAAGATCTCCACCTGGTTCCCGATCCGCCACTTCATCACCGCCGTGTTCAAGACCTTCAGCCATCCGGGGACATCAGCCTGGGCAGGACATGATCTGCTGATCGTCGCGATCTGGGGAGCGGTGGGTGCGGCGATCGCACTCCGCCGGTTCCGGTGGGCGCCCTACCGGACGTAAGTGCGGCTACGGGCGCCTCTCGTCCGCATCGAAGACGACGCGCGACGGGTTTGACGACCGGCCTGACAGCGTGGTTAGCGTCGGGCGAATGCGGCGGCGCGCAGCGGGGCGTCGAGCGGAAGGGCGGGTGTGGCGAGCGTGGCGGCTGCCTCGTGGAGCAGTTCTTGCATCGTTCTGGTCGCGAGCGATTCGAAGCCGTCGCGC
>Ga0302326_10033950_pt1 | contig 10121 bp, 6 predicted proteins | sample Palsa_T0_3_FD_202264 | JGI IMG/M metagenome (GOLD analysis project Ga0302326, IMG submission 202264) | Peat permafrost microbial communities from Stordalen Mire near Abisko, Sweden - Palsa_T0_3 | ecosystem: Environmental > Terrestrial > Soil > Palsa > Peat permafrost | place: Sweden: Abisko...
CCGCATCTCGTGGCGGAGGGCGTCGTTGATGGCTTGCACCATGTTGAGCGTCGTCATCTACGGCTCCGGGTCTCCTTGGTCTCGCTCGCCTCGCAGGTGCCAGGGCAGCTCGGCGTACACGTCGTCGAACATCGAGGCGCGCGTGGGCCGCTCGGCCGCCTGCGCCTCGGCGATCGCGCGCTCGACGTCCGCGTGGACCTCGGCGGCGAGGCGCTCCTCGCGGGAGGCGTCCCACAGGCCGCGGGCCTCGAGGTGCTGCCGCGTGCGACGAACGGGGTCGGCGCGCTCCTCCGTGTCACTCCGGAGCATCACCGCCTCGATCAGCGTCCCGCCGAGCCCCGCCGCCGCACGGGCGCGCGCGTCGCGCACGGCGCCGAGCACCGCGACGACGTCGAGGCCGTCGACGCGCACGCCGCGGAGGCCGTACGCCACCGCCTTCACGGCGAACCCGACGCTCGCCGTCTGCTTCGAGGCGGGGGTGCTCGTCGCCCAGCCGTTGTTGCGGCAGAGGGCCACGACGGGCGCCTTGGTGACGCCGGCGAAGTTGAGCCCGGTGTGGAAGTCGTTGCTGCTCGTCGCGCCTTCGCCAAAGTAGACGAGCGCCGCCACGTCCACCTTCTTCATCGACGCCGCCCACGCGACGCCGACCGCGTGGGGGATCTGCGTCCCCACGAGCGGCGAGACGCTGACGACGCGCGCGGCGCTCCAGAACGGGGGATCGGGCGCGTTCCGGCCGCGCCCCGGGTCGCGCGCGGTGCCGAAGGCGTGGTGCGCGTAGGCGGTGAGGGGCATGCCGCGCCAGAGGGCGGCCGCGAACTCGCGCGAGCTCGGGAAGATCCAGTCCTCGTCGTGCATCGCGGCGGCGGCGCCCACGATGGCGGCCTCCTCGCCGATGGCGCTTGCGTGGCTGGCGATCTCGCCCTCTCGCTGGAGCGCGACGAGCCGCTCGTCGACGGCGCGCGCCAGCACCATGTGCTCGTAGAGCGCGATCCCCAGCTCGTCCGAGAGGACGCCCGCGTGCGCCGGATCGACCGAGCCGTCGTCGCGCAGGGCCCCGAAGGGACGCGTCGAGGCGAGGGTCTGCATGGCGCGGCGGACCTTAGCCGAAAGGTCCGCGGGCGGCGACAGGCCCTAGAAGTCGCCGCGGACCAGCACGCCGCCGCCGTTCTGACCGGTCGCCGGCCCCACCTGCACGTGGCCCGAGGGGGCGACGAGCCAGAGCGTCGCCCCGCCCGCCGCGAGCACTCCGCCGGCGATGAAGGCGATGGTGGACACGTTGCCGTAGCCGACAGCCTGGCTGCGCAGGCTGACGCCGGTCGCGTCGCACTGGTTCGCGCCGCCGAGGCTCCCGCCGCAGTGGCCGCTGTTGGCGCTGGCGTTCTGCGACAGCGCGAGGATGCCGAAGACGCCGCCCGTGAGGAGCCCCGCGACCCCGACGCCGCCGACGATGAGGCCCACCGTCTTCAGCGGGGACGCCGGCGTCGTCTCGACCGGCGGCAGCGGCGTGACGCCCGGGCCCCCGGGCACCGGCGTCGGCCCGGGCGGCGGAGCCACCACCGGCGCGTCCGCGAGGGCCGCGACGTGGACCGTCGTGCTCGATCCCGGCGCCTGCACGTCCTCCGTCGTCGTCCACGGCAGCTTGCCCGGCGCGCTCGCCTCGACCGTGTGCTTGCCCGGATCGACCGCCACCGGGCTGCCCCACTGCGCCTCGCGCACCGCCTCGCCGTCGCGCTTGACCGCGAGGCCGGCCACGCGCACCGCCGGGGGCACGTCGATGACGAGCTGCGACAGCTTCGGCTCCAGCGCGTGGGCGCGGTCCCGCGCGAGCTTCTCGCGGTCTGCCGCCTTCGCGCCGCCGTTCTTGTGCTCGCTCGCGGCGAGATCGAGGAACGTCGTCCACGCGCTGGCGGTGCGGCCGCCGCGCTCGTAGCAGTCGGCGAGATAGAACTCGGTGACCGGCGTCGGATCGAGCCGCTGGCTCTCCTCGAGCTTCGGGCAGGCGTCGGACCACTTCTCCGCCGCCATGAGCTTCTTCCCCTCGTCATAGAGCGACTGCGCGACGGCCTGGTCCTGCGGCGTCGTCTGCGCCGCGGCGAGGCGGGGGGCGGCGATCGGCAAGGTGACCGACGCGAGCAGGGTGAGCAGGCGGGCTGTCTTCATCCTCTGCGATCGTCTCCGAAGGGATTGCCGTTGGAAGGAGGAGGCTTCGTGGGCGCGGGGCCGACGCCGGGGCGCGCCGAGCCGGCGGGAGGCCGATGGCCGGGGCCGGGACCGGGGACGCCGGGCGGCGACGCGGACGTCGTCGTCCCGGGAGCCGAAGACGACGCTGCGGCGGAAGCGGTGGCGACGGGATCGGCGAGGACGACGGGGGCGGACGGCACGGCGCTGGGCTCGGGGGTCACGATGGCGCCGCTCGCCGTGGCGCTCGTGGCGGGCGCCGGCTCGGCGACGTGCCGCCTCCACGCGACGAGCCCCACCGTGCCCGCCGACGCGAACACGAGGAGCGCGATGACGGCGGCCGCGATGGCCCCCGCGCTCGGCCCGGTGCCCCGCATCGCGTTCGCGACCGAGGAGCCGCCCGTCGTCGCCGCCATGAGGGGCGGCGGCGCGAAGCCCGGTGAGGAGCCGCCCGCGGGGAAGGAGAACCCCGCGCCGGTGTTGCCCATCGGCATGCCGGTGGGAACGCCGAGCACGCGCGCGATGCGCTCGGCCGACGCGCGCGACGTGGGCGAGCCGAAGGGGGCCAGCGCGGCCGCAAACTGGGCGACGTTCGAGAAGCGGCGGTCGCGGTCCTTCTCGAGCGCCACGCGGACGGCGGCCTCGAGCTGCGGCGGGGCGTCGGGCCGGCTGGCGCGCATCGAGCGCGGCGGATCCTGGAGGATGGCGGCGCAGAGGGCGGTCATCGTCTCGGCGTCGAAGGGGGGGTGGCCCGACACGAGCTCGTGGACGACCGCCCCGAGCGCCCACACGTCGGCGCGGGCGTCGACGTCCTTCGTCGAGCGCATCTGCTCGGGGGACATGTAGCGGGGTGAGCCGAGGATGGCCTGCGTCTTGGTCACGCCGGCATCGGCGCCGCTCGCCGCCTGCTTCGAGATGCCGAAGTCGAGCACCTTCACCGACGCCGTCCCGTCAGCGCGGCGCGTCAGGAAGAGGTTCGCCGGCTTGAGGTCCCGGTGGACGATCCCGAGCATGTGCGCCTCGGCCAGCGCCTCGCCCGCCTGGAGGACCCAGTCGATGACGTCCGGGATGGGGAGCTGCCGGTGCTCGTCCCCGATGGCGGCCAGATCCTGCCCCTCCAGGTACTCCATGACCATGTAAGGAGCGCCGCTCTCGAGGGTGCCCACATCGAGCACGCGCACGCAGTGCTCGCTCCGGATGCGGATGGCCGCCTTGGCCTCCCGCAGGAACCGCTGCACCACCTCTTCCTTCGACAGCATCTCCGGGAGGAGGAACTTGATGGCGACGCGCTCCTCGAGCTGCAGGTGCCTGGCCGAGACCACGGCCCCCATCCCGCCGAGGCCGATGACGCGCTCGACGCGGTACTTGCCGAGGATGACGTCGCCCGGTTGAGGCTGAGCCGAAGGGGGAGTCGAGGACTGCATGGTCCGGGCGATGAGGGTGCATCGGCTCCGGGGGAGGGCCCCCGGACCAGCGAGCTCGATCATACTTCATTGCAGGAGAGAAGACTCCTGGAGCGTTTCGCGCTATGTTTTCTACCTGATGGCGCGGCGCGCTTTCGTACCGCCCCCCACCCTGGCCTCCGACTCGACGCCCCGCGGCGGCGGGGGGCCGCCTCCGTCCCGCACGCCGTCGCAGCTCGGTCTCCGACCCAGCCAGCCGCCGCCGCCCCCGCGCCCATCGGTGCCGCCGGCGCCGGGCTCGGGCTCGCTGCCCGATTCGCGTCGCTCCGTGCCGCCGCCGTCGCTGCCCGGCGCGGACGGGGTCTCCATCACCGCGTGCTCGCAGCTGCTCGACCGGCTGGCGGCGGCGGACGAGGCGCCGTTCATCGCGTCGTGGATCGAGGGCGTGCTCTCCGGGCGATCGCGGACGGATCCGACACTCGCCGTGCGGCTGCTGCGCGCCTACCGGGAGACGGGGCGGGTCGATCGCGCGCGTGACCTCGCCGCGTCGCTGCCGAGCGCCCCCGCGTCGTGGAACCCGCTCGACGGCGCGCGCCTCGCCATCGAGCGCGCCATCCTCGCCACCATCGACGGGCGCGCCGACCACGCCGAGGCGGAGCTCCGCCTCGCGTCCCGCGCCCTCTCGGCGGCGCCGAAGGGGACGGGGCTGCGCGAGCAGCTCGACATGCACCTCACGCAGGCCCAGCTCGAGCTGAAGCTCAATCGAGTGGTCAACGCGTCGAACGCGCTGCGCCTCGCCGAGCACGTGGCGGAGCGGCTGGAAGACGGGGCGTGGCGGGCGCCGGTGGCGATGACGCTCGGGCACCTGTCGATGCGCCTGGCCGATCCGCGGACGGCGGCCAAGCACTACGCAACGGCCCTCGCCCGCGCCCCCGCGCGCGGCACGGCCTCGATGAGCGCGCACGGCAACCTCGCCATCGCCCTCGGCAGCATCGGCCGGTTCGACGAGGGGCGGCACCACGCGACGCAGGCCATCGGCATCGCGCGGGAGCTCGCGGCGGGGTGGCGGCACTCCGACGCGCACGACGTCCTCGCCATCGTCGAGATCGCGGCGGACCGGCCGCTCTCGGCGCTCCACGCCATCGACGAGGCGCTGGTCGTCCTCGGCGAGATCGACCACCCCATGCTGCGCTACCAGCTCGCCGAGCACCGCACCTGGGCGCTCGCGATGCTCGGGCGGGCGCAGGCGGCGCGGCAGTGGCTCGGCAAGGCCGAGAAGCTCCGGGCCGACCTCGCGGTGGTGGACGCCATCGACGAGCAGGACCTCGTGGCGACGCGTGCGCGGACGCTGGAGTCGTGCGCGCAGATCCGGGAGGCCCTGGAGCACGCGGCCACGCACGCGGAGAAGCTGCCGGAGGCGTTCGTGACGGGCTCGCTGAACCTCGTGGTCGGCCGGTGCGCGCTCGCGCTGGGGGACGAGCCGACGGCGCGCGCCGCGGTGGAGCGGGCGGCCCTCTCGGGCGAGAAGCACGGGTGGGTGTTCCCGGACCGGCAGGCGTCGCTGGCGATCTGGCAGCTCGCGCTGCGGAGCGGGGACAGCCGCGTCGTGCGCTACGCCGAGCGGATGCTCGCGCTGGTGAACGCCGCGTCCGCCGGGCTGGCCGCAGCGCCGCCGCCGTCGGTGCGCCAGTCGGCGGCGCGCATCAGCATCCCGCCGTCGTCGGACGACCTCGACTCGATGCCCGAGCCGTCCGAGGGCGAGACGCTCATCTACGTGACGACGCCGATGGGCGTGACGCGGGTCCCGGTCGCCGACATGGCGAAGGCGACCGAGGGGGCGACGCTCGTCGTCGATACGCTGGCGCACCACCTCCGCGTGTACGACCGCGAGGTCTCGCTCGAGCGACGGCGCGCCCTCGAGCCGCTCGTCGTGCAGCTACTGCGCCGCGCCAAGGAGGGGCTCAGCGCGGACGAGATCCTCCGCGCCGCCGGCGGCCCCGGGCCCGAGAGCGCCGACGCGGAGCACCGGGTGCGCGTCCTCATCTCGCGCGTCCGCGATCTGCTCGGCGATCCGGCCGCCATCGAGCGCGTGCGCGACGCCGGCGAGTACGGGCGGACGCGCTACCGCCTCGCCCCCAGCGTGCGCTTCGCCCTCGTCGAGCCGCTCTTCAGCTCGAACCTCACGTAGCTCTCTCAGCGCTTCCCGGCGAAGAGCTCGCGGCCGCTCGCTTCCTGGGCGCTCCGCCTGGCCGCGCAGAGGCGCACGTCCTCGAGCGTCTGCGCCAGCGCGCGCGGTCCGCCCTCGATGGACTCGATCTTCGGGGTGAAGAACGCCTCCACGTCGTGCGCGTGCGCCTCGTCGCAGTACGACCGCCCGGTGCCGACGAGCTGGACCCCGCCGTGATGCTTGGGCAGGCGCGTGAGGATGGCGTCGTAGTGCTCCTTCACCCAGGCCCACGCCGTGTCGCGGGTCTCCACGTTCGAGAGCTGGGCCCAGAGCGGCGCGAGCATCTCGGTCTCTCGCAGGGCGGGATCGAGGCAGAGCTCGCGCGCGGCCGCCGCCAGCGTCGGGTCCTTCGCGGCGCCGAGCGCCCACGCTAGCCGCCCCCGGAGCGTCTCGTCGACGGAGCCCACGAGCAGCGCCTTCATCGCGTCCCACGTCGCGCGGTCCGCCTCCTCGCCGACGACGCCGAGCGCGACGCCGACGAGGTTCGCGTCGACCGCCTCCGGGTGGACCGCCCCGTCCTTCCGCACGCCCAGGTACGCCAGCCCGCGTCGCCTCGCCTCGGCGCGCACCGCGGGATCCCGCCCCGTCGTCGCCAGGAAGCCGAGCACCGATCCCCGCAGCGTCCGCGTCTCGTCGTCGTCGCCCTTCCCCGGCTGCCATCCGAGCCGGCGCGCGGCCGGCGCGTAGAGCCTGCGCCCGTACCCCTCTACGCTCGCGCGGAGCGGCGTCGCGAAGAACCACTCGCGCGCCTGCGTCACGTAGCCCATCGGCTCCTCGGCGACCGCCGGCTCCGGGTCCCCGGCGAGCGGGGCCACCGCCTGGAGGACGTCCTTCATCGGCGTCGTCGCGCGGGCGAACGCGGCCCGCAGGCTCGATGCGTAGGCGATCTTCTCGCGCGTGGAGAGCGCCTTCACGTGCGCGCGCACCTCGGCGAGGTCCTTCGGGGCGAGCGAGAAGCGGTAGTAGCCGTCGCCGTCGACGTTGGGGAAGACGTCGAGCGGGCAGGCCGCGGGCGCGCCGAGGTCGATGTCGGTCTGGGTCTGCGTGAGCAGCTGGCACGAGGCGCCGCCGGGGCCGCGCCAGCAGAAGGGGACCTGCCACGTGGCGTTCGTGCTCCCCGTCGACCCGACCGGCAAGTAGCGCGACTGCTTCACGTGGAGGTGCGACGCCCCCTGGGCGACGGCGGTGACGAGGTGGCCCGGCGTCCCGCCCTCTGTCGTCCCGCAGTCGGTGCTCACGTCGAGCAGCGGCACGCCCGGCTGATCGAGGAACGTGTGGAACGCGGTCTTCACGTCCTTGCCGGTCGCGGCGTTCTCGGCGTCGAGGAAGTCGTCCGCCGTCGCGTTGCCGAAGCGGTGCGCCTGGAGGTAGGCGTGGAGCCCCTTCTGCCAGGGCTCGGCCCCGGCGAAGTGCTCGAACATGGCGAGGACTCCCCCGCCCTTCTGGTAGGTGATCCCGTCGAACGCGTTCTCGATGTCGTGCGCCGACGTGATGGGCTGCCGGATGGACCGCGCGCTGACGAGGGCGTCGGTACCCATCGCGCCCTGGACGCCGCGGGCCGCCCACACGTCGATGTGGAGCTTCGGGTCCCACGCCTGCGCCACCTTGGCGGCGATCCACGTCGCGAACGCCTCGTTCAGCCAGGTGTCGTCCCACCACGCCATCGTCACGAGATCCCCCGTCCACTGGTGCGCGAGCTCGTGCGCCATCACGCTGACGTAGCCGCGGCGCTGGGAGACGGGCGCCGTCGCGGGATCGAAGAGGACGAGGCGTTCGCCGAAGGTGACCGCGCCGGCGTTCTCCATGGCGCCGCCCTTGCCGGGCACGGCGAGGATGTCGAGCTTGTCCCACGGGTACTCGATGCCGAAGTAGCCCTCGAGGGCGGCGAGGATCTCGCCGGTGTGGGCGAGGGCGTACGCCATGTCCTTGCCGCGCCCGTGCGGGGCCACGCCGCGAAGAGGGAGCGGACGCGCGCGCACCGCGTTGGGCGGCACGTCGGGGGCGGAGACGACGTCGAGCGTGCCGACGGCGAACGCGACGAGGTAGCTCGGCAAGGGGAGCGTCGGCGCGAAGTGGACGAGGACCCCGGCGCCGTCGCGCGCGCGGGAGACCTCGCGCGTGTTGGCGATGGCCTGCATGTCGGGCGGGACGACGAGGGTCTCGGTGAAGGGGATCTTGAAGCCGGGCTCGTCGAAGCAGGGGAACGCCTGCCGGGCGGTGATGGCCTCGAACTGCGTGAACGCGTAGTCGACCCCCGCCTCGCGCGTCCGGTAGAGCCCCGCCTGCCCGCGGCCGAACGGCGCGTCGAAGGCCACGTGGACGCGAGCCTTCCCCGCCGGGGCCACGCCCGCCAGCGACAGCGAGGCCATCCCGTTGTCCCCGCGCTCCCGCCATGTGGCGGCGATGGGCGCGCCGCCGTCGGGCGTCACGCTGGCGGCCGTCACGTGCATGTCCCTGCCGTGGAGCCACACCTCGTCGCGCGGCCGATCGAGCTGGACGTCGATGTCCACCGCGCCCGAGAAGCGCTCCTGCCTCGGGTCCACGTGGAGCTCGATGGACTCCGCGAGCGGCCGCGTGTCCCCCGGGAGGCGCAGCGCGGGCACCGGCTCTTCCGCGAGCGGCGCGACGGCCGTGGGGACCGTCGACGGCGGCACGGGCGGAGCGGGAGGAGCCGGCGGAGGCGTGCTCGCGCAGGCAGAGAGGAGCGCACAGAGGAGGCCCAGCGTCTTTCGGTTCATTCTTCACTCCTGTGTCCTGCGCCCACGGCGACGAGCGCGAGCACCGCGATGACGGCGCCGCCCGCGATCCATCGCATGGGGTACGTGACGTCTGCCGCGGGATCGGCCCCGCGGAGGATGGGGATACCCGCGACCGACCAGAACGCCACGTGGGCGACCACGGCGGCGAGGACCGAGCCCGTCCGGTCGCGGAGGCGCGCGAGCGCGAGGCCGAGGACCAGCGTCGTCGGGATGGAGCGCCAGTCGAACTGCGAGGCCGCGAAGAAGACCGACGAGGCCACCATGGCGACCCACAGACGGCTCGAGCGGCGCAGCTCGGTGAACACGATCCCGCGGAAGAAGAGCTCGCGCGCCAGCGGCATGACGACGAAGGCGGCGACGACGAGCGCCACGCGGGAGCCGAGCGTCGGTACCTCGAGGAGCTTGGCCATCAGCGTGTCGTCCGGGGACGGCGCCGCCGGCCATCGCTTGAGCACCATGTCGTCGACGGTCGACATGAGCGGGTAGAGCCCCGCGCCGGCCGCGATCGACAGCAGGAACTGCAGCGGCGCCAGCGGAGTCACCCCCAGCGTCACGCGGAGCGACGTCTCCCGGGCGTGCACGCGCACCATCGCGAAGACGACGAGCGACGTGGCGAGCGCCTGACACGCCCCCAGGTTCACGATGTCCGACAGCGCCCCGGGGCGCGCCGCCTGCGTCACCTGGACGCACACGTTCTCCACCAGCCACAGGCCGATCGACCAGAGCGCCGCCGTCAGCGGCGTCAGCGGGCGATCGACGCGCTGCGAGTCGGGGCTAGCGTCCATGCGCCGGCACGCCGCGCTTGACCACCGTGTCGCGCGCCAGCTTGGGATCGACGCCGGGGTAGTCGATGGTGAAGTGGAGGCCCCGGCTCTCCCGCCGGCTGGCGGCGCACTCGACGATGAGCTGGGCCACGCAGGCGATGTTGCGGAGCTCGAGCAGATCGCGCGTCACCACGTGCTTCCAGTAGTACTCGGCGATCTCCTCCTGGAGGAGCGCGATGCGGCGCGCGGCGCGACGGAGGCGCGTGTTCGACCGCACGATGCCGACGTAGTTCCACATGAGGCGCCGGAGCTCGTCCCAGTTCTGCGTGATGATGACCGCCTCGTCGCTCGGCGTCGCGTCGCCGACCTCCCACTCGGGGACCTCCGGCCAGGGCTTGCTCCGGTCGATGTCCTTCAGCGCCGCGCCCGCGCGGTGGCCGAAGACGAGCCCCTCGAGGAGCGAGTTGGAGGCGAGGCGGTTGGCGCCGTGGAGGCCCGTGGAGGCGCACTCGCCGATGGCCCAGAGGCCCGGGATGGTCGTGCGTCCCTCGAAGTTCGTGGTCACGCCGCCGCACATGAAGTGAGCCGCGGGAACGACGGGGATCGCCTGCTGCGTGATGTCGATGCCCCAGCGGAGGCACTCCTCGTAGATGTTGGGGAAGCGCTCGCGGACGAACTCGGGCTTCTTGTCGGTGATGTCGAGGAGCACGTGCTCGGCGCCGGTCTTCTTCATCTCGAAGTCGACCGCGCGGGCGACGACGTCGCGGGGGGCGAGGTCGCCGCGAGGGTC
>Ga0302326_10033952_pt1 | contig 10120 bp, 9 predicted proteins | sample Palsa_T0_3_FD_202264 | JGI IMG/M metagenome (GOLD analysis project Ga0302326, IMG submission 202264) | Peat permafrost microbial communities from Stordalen Mire near Abisko, Sweden - Palsa_T0_3 | ecosystem: Environmental > Terrestrial > Soil > Palsa > Peat permafrost | place: Sweden: Abisko...
ATCCAGTGCGAACGATCCCTTGCGGCTTTCGATGCGTGGTGGAGCACGATTCCGCACCCAACTGCGGAACTACGCGCATAGAATTTGCGTAGTTCGCTGGTACGCTGTGCTTTTCCCGGAAAGGTCCCTATGCGCGCCATTTCTGCAGTAGACGCCGTTTCGGCTGCCATTCAACGCACCAGGGATTTCCTCTTCCGGCCATTCCGCTGGGGGACCTTTCTGAAGCTCGGCCTGGTCGCGATCGTCACGGAAGGCCTTGGGAACAACTTCCATTCGTCAGCGCACCACACCCATTCGTCGGGACATGGACCGACGATCAATGCGCCGTTCAACCTCCCGCCGGTCCAGGTCGCGGCAATTATAGCGGCTGTGCTGCTCGTGTTTCTTTTGTCGATAGTGATTTTCTATCTGATCACACGCCTGCGATTTGCCTTCTTTTATTGCCTCATCCACAACACCAAGGAGATTAGGCCAGGTTGGTGGCTCTATGGAGCACAGGCAATGCGCTTCTTCTGGCTGAACGTGGTGGTGGGATTCTGCTTTCTGCTGCTAATGGTGATGATCGCGTTGCCGTTCGTTACCGGATTCGTGCGGCTGTTCCACGAAACACAACGCGGCGGACCTTTCCCTATCGGCCTGCTGCTGTCGCTCGTGCTTCCTTTGATTCCGATCATCATTCTGCTGGCGCTCGCTGGAGTTTTGACCGACCTCGTTCTGCGCGATTGGATGCTGCCCCATTTCGCTTTGGAAGACGCAACGGCTGGCGAAGCGTGGTCGCAAGTGTGGGCTCGCATCATCGCCGAGAAAAGGCAGTTCATTGCGTATGCGCTGCTGCGCTTGGTGCTTCCGACAATTGCAATGATCGCTGTGTTTATCGTGTTGATCATTCCGGGGCTTGCCGTAGCCGGTTCATTAGGAGCGTTGGAGTACGGGATCCACTCGGCCTTTGCCAACGCAGCGGGCGGAGCCGCAGCTGCCGGCATTGCGATCCAGGTCTTCTTTGGAGTGGTTGCGTTCTTCTACGCCGTGTTGGCGAGCATCTGCCTTGGAGGGCCGCTTAGCACAGGAACACGCGAGTACGCGCTGATTTTCTATGGAGGCCGTTACCAGGCGCTGGGAAACATACTGTACCCACCGGCTCCCTAAACTCCGACCGAAACCGGGCGTCGCAGCAGCTGACATCCTTGACCGACAAAAGAACCTGAGACAGGAACCTTTCTATCTCTGCCAGTGTCCAATGAGTAAGGCGAAGAGAATCGGGGGATGGCCGTTGAAGGCGGATGCGCTGCACGGGCGTGTGCGCTGCGAATTCCCTAGAACTACAACAGACCTGTCTTCCCGAAGCCACGGCCGGCCGGCTTGAGTCTTGAAGTAGTAGTCTTGTCATTGGAGCAGAAATCTTGCAGCGTTGGATCGCCATCCTGGTTTGTTCGGCAGCCTTCTCGCTGAGCTGTGCCCACGCGGTTGCGCAAGCTGCGCCCCCAAAATCGGCTCCAGTGAAAGTTGAGTTACCCCCGCCGCCCAAGCCGCTGCTGCCCGATGCATTCGCTGGATGGATCGCCGCCGAACCGCCCAAGATCGTCATAGACCCAGCACAGGCCGACAGCGCCAGCATATCTGCCCTCAAGGAGTACGGCTTCACTCACGCTGCGCTCGCCTCGTATAAGCGCGATGGCGAAACGCTCACCGTGCGTGCGCTCAGCTTTTTCGACTCCAGCGGCTCTTACGGCGCCTACACCTTCTACCGCCAGAATGGCTGGCCGAAGGAAGAGATCGGAACCGGCGCGACATCGAACCATAACCGCGTGCTCTTTTGGCAAGGCACCACGGTAGTCGACGCTACTTTTTCGAGCATCGGACCAATGTCCGCCGCCGAGCTTCGTGAACTAGCCAAGCAGTTGCCAGTTGCGGTGGGCAACAAGGCCATTGCGCCCCCGATTCTGGCCAATCTGCCGCAGGCTTCGCTCGACAAGCAAACCACGCACTACGCATTGGGGTCCGGTGGCTACACAGGGGGGGTGCTGCCGCCGGAACTTGTAGGTTTCGATCGCGGCGCTGAGGCGGTGACGGCCAACTACTCTCTGCCATCAAATGTCGCCACGCTGACCATCATTGACTACCCCACACCGCAGATGGCCGCCGCGCAGGAAACGAAGATTCGCGACTACATCAAAGCCGGCGCGCATGCACAGCCCGCGTTTCCCAAGCCGCTCGCCGACTCCGATCAGGCGTCGCTGGAGGTGCGCCGCAGCGGACCGCTCGTTATTCTCGTCAGCGGCGACGCCATTCCTGACGAAAGCCACAAGCTGCTTGGGTCGGTCCATTTCCAGGAAGAGCTGGTCTCGATCCCTCAGCCGACCGAATCCGAAGTCAACAAGACCAGTAAACTCCTTCTCGGCATCGCCGAACTCGTGATTGTCGGATCGGCCGCAGCAATTCTCCTCGGTCTGTTCCTAGGCGGCGGTCGAGCCATGTATCGCGTTGCCCGAGGAAAGCCGGCATCTTCTGTATACGAAACGGAATTTATAAGTCTGAATCTGGAGAAATGAGCTTCGGCTTTCGGCCGCCGGAATTCGGAAGGTTACGGGCGTTCCCGCTCGCCCATAAGTCTGTGGAAAATAAGGTTAAAACCCTAGAAAACTCCCCTAAATGACGGCAAGAAGACTAGGCAAAATGGCCAAAATACGGCACTTTTCGGACCGTTTTCAGGAAATCCACAGCATCTGTAAATCCAAGTAAATAATAGCCTTATTTCGTGTCGGATTTATTCTTGACACCCCGCCCCCACGCCCCTAGTATGCAGCCAGAAAGTTCTGATGGCTTTGCCTCCGTTGGAACTATTCTCCCTAAGGAAGGAGCTGCCCTGTTGCCGGGCGGCTCCTTCCGCTTCTGCGCATCCCGCATTCCGGCCCTTCGACACAATCAGTCCTAAAAAAAAGCCGGCGATCCTCTGGCCCATGGATTGGAGCGCGCGCAGGCGAAAACCACTTTGGTTTGACGTCCAGCAAGCGAAACCGTCACGCGGCATAACCGCTTCACCACTTTTTCCTTCACCGCTCCCGAAGCGAATAGACTCCCCACCCGGCAGCATACACTCGCCTATCCCACTCAACGTTTTTGCCCCTCCGTCCGATAACGACATTGCCGGTGTGTTCCGGCAGGAGATGCGCATGCCGCTCATGACGTGGGACAAAAGGTATTCCGTAGGGGTTAAGTCGATCGACAGTCAACACACAGTTCTATTTGGGCTCCTCAACGATCTTCACGACGCAATGTTGAAGGGCGAGGGGAGAAGCATGACCGGTTCGCTTCTGAAAAAGCTTGCCGATTACACGCAAACACATTTCGTCGAGGAAGAGAAGATGATGAAAGCCGCGAACTACTCAGGGCTGTCCGCACACCAGGTGAAGCATCGCGAGCTCATAAAGAAGGTCGAGGACTAATCCGCCCGCTTCGAGCGGGGTGAGGCCACGTTGAATCTCCATCTTATGAACTTCCTACGCGACTGGCTCACCAAACACATTCTGGAAGTCGACCATCAGTATGGCCCGAGTCTGAACGGTCGCGGCATCAGATAGGAGCGCGGTCATAGCAAGGGCGGGGCCATCGGCCCCATAAGTGTTAACAGGCCCTAGCGAAAGTTGCCCCAGCCGATGTCAGCGAGCAGTGCGCGGCCAACCACCAGCGCCGTGACCGTGAGGGCCGCCAGAAGACACGTCCAAAAGCCGATCCGGCTAAATGGGATAAACAGGGTTCCTTCGTGCCCGGTCAGCGTGAAACCATTCTGCTCTGGAAGCATCGCACGCACGGCGGCCGCCAGAAGAAAGCCCGCCGCCCAAACAATCGCGATTCGATACGCTAGCTGGATAGTCTGATCCATTGAGTTGCCCCCTGCCATTCGATTGCTGCAATTCCGCCGGCAGCTGGTGTGACTGCTCAACTTTACCGAAGCCCGGCACAACGATACAATCTTTCAGGAGGACGCCGACGTAGCTCAGTTGGTAGAGCAGCTGATTCGTAATCAGCAGGTCATCGGTTCAAGTCCGATCGTCGGCTCCATTTTGACCATTCCAGGCAAATCAACCCCGTTTGATGCGACCATTCTGAAACGCCGTTCAGCCCGATGGGATCGTTCGAAGCGGCGCGAGTTTAAGCTCATGGCCTCATGAGAATGGCGCTTTTGCGCGATTGGATGCCAGTCGCAGATCGGCCGAGTCTAACTTCGCAGGCTGAGACGGCCATAGGAAGGCACAGGGTGGCCCAAAAAGGGGATTCCCGGCAGCCCTGAGGTGTTGGTGAAACGCACTTTTATACTCAGCATTACTCTCTTGCTCGGAATGGGATCCTTCTCAGGTGCCCGGGCCCAGACTCCGAATCAATCACCGCCCTCCGTCGATGCCGAACCCGATTCGGACAACGACACGCAAGGTTCAACCTACGTGCCCGTCGACAGCTGGATTTACCCCGCGCTTGACCGTTTGCATGCTCTGGGATACCTGGATAGCGCCTTTCTGGGCCTGCGGCCTTGGACGCGCCTGAGCATTGCGCACATGTTGCAGCTGAGCTCCGACCAGATTGAGTCAGACGCGAACGACGACGAGGCGAAGACGATTTACCTGGCCGTGCTCCATGAGGTCAAACCCGACCTCGACCGAACCACGACGCTCCAGCGCCCCGGCACCGAGCTTGAAAGCGTGTTTACCGACATTCGTGGGATCGGTGGCACGCCGCTTCGCGATAGCTTCCATCTAGGCCAGACCATCATTAACGATTACGGACGTCCCTACGAAAGCGGGTTCAACAACTCGACGGGCTTCAGCGCGCGTGCCGAGGCTGGGCGCTTTTCTCTTTATTTCCGCGGTGAAGTTCAACATGCCCCGTCCGCGACGGGCTATTCCCCCACGCTCGCAGCGTTCCTTTCAAACACAGTCGACAATATCCCCTTCGCGACCAACCCGCAGCAGGACACGATTCCCGAGGGTCCGATCGCTGTTACAAACGACGCACGCGTTATGGAGGCCAACCTCTCCTATCATTTGCTCGGTCACGAAGTTTCCTTCGGCAAAGACGACCACTGGCTCGGTCCGGATAAGGGCGCTTCGATGCTATGGAGCAACAACGCCGAGAACATCTACGACTTTGAGATCAATCGCGTAGAACCGTTGCGCATCCCGTTCTTATCCACCGTCACAGGTCCCTTCCGGTATGACTTTTTTGTGGGAAGCCTGAAAGGCCATACCTATCCCAATGATCCATGGGTCCACATGGAGAAGATCAGTTTCAAGCCAACGCGTGACCTGGAAATCGGCTTCGATCGTTTGACCATCTGGGGTGGCAAGGGACACGAGCCCATTACGCTACACACATTCCTGCACAGTTTCTTTAGTTTTCAGAACGTGACCGGCGCGGAAAAGCTCTCAGTCAACGACCCTGGGGCGCGCTTCGGGACTTTCGACTTCAGCTATCGGCTCCCGTTCCTGAACAGGTGGATAACGCTCTATACCGATTCTCTGGTGCATGACGATGTCAGTCCGGTCGCCGCGCCGCGCCGTGCCGGATACCATCCCGGCATCTACTTGGCCAGGTTCCCTGGCTTGGAGCACCTCGATCTTCGCGTGGAGGGCGCCAGCACGGATACGGTCAGCGCGTCCATCGAAAGCGGCCAGTTCCTCTACTACGAATCTGTCCAAAGACAGGGGCCGACGAATAAGGGCTTCCTCGTCGGCGATTGGGTAGGCCGGCAAGGCAAGGGAGGTCAGGCCTGGTTGACCTATCACCTGTCGCCACAGGAAGAAGTGCATATCATGTACAGAAATGCCAAGGCATCGAACGAGTTCATTCCGGGCGGTACCACACAAAATGATTTCGAATTCTTCGCCTGCAAACGAGTTCTTAAAGACTTCGAGATACGCGGCTCCTTGCAATACGAGAATTGGAAGGCGCCGATCTACCAGACCGGCGCCCAGAGCGATGCCGTCGGCACGCTCCAGATCACATGGTTTCCGCGCGACATAAGGAAGTAGGAGATATTCGAAGGGGCCCGTCGCAGACTCACTCAAGCGCTCGGAGACAAAGCGGACTCATGCGCAGCCCTATTCCGGAACGGCGCCTTACGCTGTTACGATTCCCAATCGAAGGGTGTGGAATTGAGGGTTTCCAGGCGTAGAGATGAGTCTAGGCTTCTGTAAACTGCTGCTCGCCAGATAAATCGCCGTCCCCAGTCAGAATCGAGACGTGGGTGTGAGTGATCACTGGAACATGCGCGTTGCTGTCCTCTGAAAGAATCGCTACACTCATGAGGTTTTCCATCACAGATGTATCCCAACGCCGCATCACGGTGTCGACAAGGAGCTTGAAATCCGAGAAGAATGTCGCGCGCGCCATGTACTCGGCATCGATCTGATGCTTCGCGGGAAGGATTTTCTCGCAGTAGTAATCGTTGAGATCGTGCTTGGGCAAACGGGCAAGAAAATTCTCTTCGCGAGCGAAGGCAATTGTCGCAGCACCGGTGATTCCGGGCCGACACTGCAATTCGCCAATCTGATGCTCCGGAAGCTTGGGACGGGCGCCTACCAGGCTCATATCGCCTTTGAGCACGTTCCAAAGCTGGGGCAACTCATCCAGCTTCCAGCGGCGCAAAAATGGGCCCACGGGCGTGAACCGCTGGTTGTCTGCGGTTGTCACGCTGTGATGCGCCCTGTCCTCGCAATGCTCTAAAGTCCGGAACTTCACAATCGTGAACGTGCGTCCGTTGCGACCCATGCGCTTCTGCATAAACAAAACCGGACCGGTCGAAGTCAAGCGGACGGCGAAACCAATCAGCAGAAATACCGGAATTAACAAAGGCGTTAGAGGGATAATGCACGCGCAGTCAAAGAATCGCTTGGCGCCGGATCGTGACCACGCGCTGACTCGCGTCCGCACCAGATGAATTGAGGAGCGGGGATTCGTCGACGTTTTTCGAACCGGAGCCTGCTTCTCCAACGCATCAGCACCCTCTGAGATTCTAAACTGCGCGGTTTGTTCCGGGGCGGCGTCAAGAGCTGCAGGCAGAAGCGACTTCGGACTCAATTCACCCTCCACAGAGTGACAAACTTCAATATCGGTATCAATAGTCAGAAACTAGGACTCGCTCGATGCGATTTCGGTAGTTGGGTCGTTCAGTTACCGTCGCTCCATCCCGGAGTCAAATCACAGAATTCTCTTGCATGCAGCAAAAGCACGCCACAAACTGCTTCCCGCAGTTGCAAGATTTGGCGCCCAACAACTGGTCACGTTTTTCATTGGCAGAGGTCTCGCAGTTATTCAGACCTTGCGCGTGGCATCACTCAAAGCCATCTGAAATTTAGTGACTAGCTTTGGTATTTCATGCCAACAGGATAGCAGACATCAAATCGTCAAAATTTACAAAATTGATAAAAACCTTATGGGCCTAGGCTCTGCTCCCAAATTTCCGGGTACCTTTAAATGCTCGCCCAATAGGGCAATTAGCGCCACATAAAACCTAATGACGCGAACTCCTCCTGTACTGTGACGTAAGTCACACTGACTAAGCAACCCTAGAAGTTCAATAAAGTTGCGTCTTGCAGCACGATTTTCTTTTCGAGCGGCACGACAATCACCATCATTGAGATGCAGAAAAGGAGATCGGCGGTCTTAGGAAGTTGATTATCTTATCCATTATTACCTTTTTGGTTAATATGAGCCGAGGAACGATGCGCCTCGTGCAGATGCCTCAGTCCTCGATTTCTGCCGATACCATGCAACCTCTCCGCCTTGCGCGGCCACTCCGTCTTCTGAACTTCTGCCAACTCTGGATGTTGAAAAAGATAGGTGGAACCATCCTGCTCACCCAACCTGCCATGGGACCCCGAAGTGACCCACCATAGGCATGTTAAACTCGAACAATATGAGCTTTCTGCATCTGCGCAGAGGCCACAGAACCGGTTATTCCGCGCCTGTTTTCCTTTCAGTTCCGATGCGCACCCACATGATCAAGCAAATCGCTCCCCTCGCCACTGCGTTCTGTTTTGCCACCGCCTTATTCGCTCAGCAACAACAGAACAATCCTTCTGACGGATCCCAGAACACGAACACCTGGGACTGTTCGGACCCCCTTTTGGCCAGCACATCCCAGTGCACAGGAGGGTCGTCCGAAGATGGGAGTGGGACGCTCGGACAGCAGATGCGGTTGCCTTCCGCCGGCGGCTCCTCGAACCAGCCCCAGGTGCAAACCCGGACCTACTCCGACGCCGAGTCTCAAACTGCACGTCAGCCTGCCGCGCGAAACCAGACACAGACCCTGCCCCTTCGCCCCGAACCGTTAACTGAATTTCAGAAGTTCACCGCGTCCACATCGGGCCAGGTCCTCCCGATCTTTGGCGCCAATCTCTTTCAGAATGTCCCCTCGACCTTCGCGCCACTGGATATGGCGCCGGTTCCGCCCAATTACGTCATAGGGCCCGGCGACGAGCTGCGCATCCGGGTTTGGGGACAAGTGAATTTCCAGGCCAACGTTCGAGTGGATCGATCAGGCGAGATTTATATCCCTGTCACCCAGGTCGGACCAATCCATGTCGCAGGAATGTCCTATTCCGAGCTTGAGGCGCATCTGCGGGAGGCCATAGGCCATGTTTATCGCAATTTTGACCTCCAAGCGGATATAGGCCAAATCCGCGCGATTCAGATTTATGTGGCAGGAGAAGCGCGGCGCCCCGGTGTTTATACGATCAGTTCCCTGAGCACGCTCATCGATGCTCTGTTTGCCAGTGGAGGCCCCTCTGTCCAAGGCTCCTTTCGTCAGATCCAGTTGCGTCGCGGAAGTGACGTGGTGACGAATTTCGACCTCTATACGTTTCTGATTCGAGGCGACAAGTCGAGCGATATCCGGCTCGTCTCCGGCGACGTTATCTTCATTCCTCCGGCAGGGCCGCAAGCCGCAGTTACCGGAAGCGTCCGAAATCCAGCAATTTACGAACTTCGACCCAACGAATCGCTGAACGATCTCATCACTGACGCCGGCGGCCCTTCGACAGTGGCAGCCGAGGCGCGAGTCTCGATCGAACGCATCGAAGACCACAACGAACGCCATGCCATGGAGGTCGCCTATGATCCAACGGGTTTGGCGACTCCAGTCGCCGAGGGCGATCTTGTCCGGGTGTTTTCCATCGTGCCCAAGTACAAACAAACCGTCACTCTTCGCGGCAACATCGCCAACCCAGGTCGCTTTGCCTGGCATCCTGGAATGCATATCAGCGACTTGATTCCAGACAAGGAGTCACTCATCACACGCAATTACTGGTGGAAGCGCGCACAACTGGGATTGCCGGCACCGGAATTTGAGCCGGTACCAGGATTTGCTCAGATGCGCCAACCTTCCGAGAATCACCCGTGCACATTGCCGCCCCCGCAGCCGGAAAGAAATACTTCGAATCCGACGCCATTGGATATGCCAGGTTCAACGCAGGACCAGAACGTCCAGCCACAGTATCAAAATCAATATCCATATAATCCAAACAGCCAGCCGCAGAATCAATACACATACACACCGCAGCAGAATCAATACACATACACACCGCTGCTGGACCAATACGGCTGTCCGCAGCAACAGATTCCCCAACAAGCATTGCAGGAAAACCAATATCTATCCGCACAACAGCGTGGATCCAGTTCTTCTCTCGCTGCGCAGGAGCAATCGGAGTCTTCTTCTCGGTTTGCACGTAACTTTCAAAAGACAACCATCACCCAAACGGCGCCAGAGGTCGATTGGGACTACGCCGTCATCCAGCGACTCGATCCTAATAATCTGAAAACCGTCTTGCTTTCTTTTGACCTGGGCAAGCTGGTCCTGGGACATGACGAAGCTCAAAACCTGGAACTGCAGCCCGGAGACATTGTCTCGATTCTCTCCGAAGCCGATATCCGGGTCCCGATCGCGCAGCAAACAAAGATAGTGACACTCGAAGGGGAGTTCGCCCACGCCGGCTCGTATACGGTGCAACCCGGGGAGACGCTGCGGAATATAGTCGATCGCGCCGGGGGACTTACCCCGAATGCCTATCTTTACGGCTCGGAGCTCACTCGCGAATCCACCCGCGCAGTCCAGCAGGCAAGAATCGAT
>Ga0302326_10033955_pt1 | contig 10120 bp, 9 predicted proteins | sample Palsa_T0_3_FD_202264 | JGI IMG/M metagenome (GOLD analysis project Ga0302326, IMG submission 202264) | Peat permafrost microbial communities from Stordalen Mire near Abisko, Sweden - Palsa_T0_3 | ecosystem: Environmental > Terrestrial > Soil > Palsa > Peat permafrost | place: Sweden: Abisko...
TCGGCCAGGTGGTCGCCGACAAAAAGAGACCACGGCGCGATGACGTGTCCCTCATGAAATAGGCTGCCGCTGGGGGATGCCCAGTGCGGCGGTATTTGCGGATTTTCCGGCAGCTGCGCAGTTTCGACGGCACTGTGATAGTCCAGACCCCATCCTCGAGCGAACAGCGCGCCGGACACCTTCCCCGCCGTGTCGAAGGTCACCGGCATCGCGGTCCGCGGCCAGGAGAACGCCAGCCGGCCCGTAAAGTCAAAGTGTTCCCGGCCGCTGGAGCGGAACAGCACATCGGCAACACCCTCACCCTCGCTTCCCGGCAGCCACGCGCTCACGAAGGCGTCCGATGCATTGATCTCGGGATTCACCCACAGCGGCCGGCCCGACAGAAACACGGTGACGGTGGGCACGCCAGCCGCGCGCAATCGCCGCAGCAGCGCCAGCTCGTGCTTGTCGTTCGGCGAGAATTCCAGGTTCTCAAGATCGCCCTGATATTCCGCATAAGGGCTTTCGCCGAAGACCACGATGGCGGCATCCGGTTTATCCGCAAAGCTCCCCTCCTTGCTCAACACCGCCGATCCTCCTGCCGCCGTCACCACCGCCTGGATGCCGCTGAAAATAGACGTTGCGCCGGGGAAATCCGCGTTGCTGTTGTGATCGCCCTGCCAGTCGATGGTCCAGCCGCCGGACTGCAGGCTCATGGAATCGGCGGCATCACCGGCGACCAGGATTCTCGCGCCCGGGTTCAGAGGCAGAGTGCCGCGATCGTTCTTGAGCAGGACCAGCGACTCGCGCACCGCCTGGCGTGCCAGCGCTCGGTGAGCCGCGCTGCCCAAGGCAGACAGATCTAGAGGAGAAAAACCACCCGCCGCAGAGCCTTCCGGGGACGCGGCCCGCTGGAACAAGCCGGCCATGCGCTTGACCCGCAAGATCCGCCGCACGGCGTCATCGATGCGGGACTGCGGAATCTCCCCGGAGCGGACCTGCTGCAAGGTGTTCTTGTACAGCTCCCGCCAACTGTCCGGCGCCATCAGCATATCGACGCCGGCGAGGATCGCGGCCGCACACCGATACTTGGTACAGCCCGGGATTTCTTCGTGAGCGGCCCAATCCCCGACCACGAATCCCTGAAAGCCCAAGCGTCCCTTCAATATGTCGGTCAGCAAAGAGTGGTTGGCATGCATTTTCACGCCATTCCAGCTGGTGTATGAGGCCATGACGATCAAAGCGCCGGCTTTTATGGCGGCCGGGTATCCGGCCCCATGGACCGCGCTGAGGTCGGCTTCGGACAGGACGTCTACGCCCTGATCTCGACCGTCAACCGTGCCGCCGTCGCCGAGAAAGTGCTTCACCGACGACAGCGTGTGCCCGGGTGCCATGAATTGCGGCGTGCCGCGCTGGCCTTGCAGACCTGCGACCATGGCCGCGGCGTACTCGGCCACCAAGGTCGGCGACTCAGAGTAGCTCTCGTAGGATCGGCCCCAACGCACATCGCGCGCAACGGCAACCGTCGGTGCGAATGTCCAATTCATGCCCGTGGCGGCCACCTCTTCAGCGGTTGCCGCTCCGATCCGGCGCACCAAATCGGGATCGTGCGCGGCTCCCAGCCCCACGTTGTGCGGAAAAATGGTGGCGCCGACGACTTTCGCATTCCCATGCACCGCATCGATGCCGATGAGAAGCGGGATCGGCGGATGCGCCGCGCTGCTCGCCGCCAGCGAAGCACGATAATAATCGTTGTTGAGGTTCAACCAGGCTTGCGGCGCAGAGCGCACATTACCGCCGGGAGCGGCATTGCCGCCAGCAAGAATGGAACCCAATTTGTAGGTGCGCAACTCTGCCGGGGAAATCGATGCAATGTCGGCCTGAATCATTTGACCGATCTTGTCCTCCAAGCTCATGTGCGCCAATAGTTGCTGCACGAACGCTTCGGTGGCGGGGTCGGCCGCCGCCGGTTCCGCGGCGGGCCAGAGTTCAGGATGTACACTGGGCGATGGGGCAGCTGCCGGCCATGCGGCGGCGGAAACGAACAACATGAACGCGGCCGAGAATGCTGGGCAGGATGGCACGAAACTCTCCTTCACTCGACCCTTGTCTACACCTTGGGACATTGAGCCGCCGGAGCCTTGAAGTAGCGCCCTGCTTGCAGACTCAATCTCATATATGAATACGCCGTAACTATCTGTAATACTTATACTTTCAAGCGACGTGACCCACCCCGCTAACAGTGCAACGCCCGCCTTCGAGGAAGCAGCTTACAGGATTAAATGAAAAAATGTCAGCGCTGTCAATTCGTATTGGAATGAGCACCGCCGATGCCGAGTAGCTCGGGTGCCTTCAGCTTGCTGGGCGTGCTCGACTGGGTGGTGATCGCCGCCTACACGGGCTGCCTCATCGTCCTCGGGCTGTTGATGTCCCGGCGTCGCATTGCGCCCGTGGATTATTTCCTGGCTTCGCGGGCAACCCGCTGGCCCGTGATCGGCTTGGCCTTGCTCGCCTCCAACATGTCCTCGACGGCATTGGTGGGCCTGGCCGGCGGCGCCTACGCCATCGGCATTTCAGTCTACGACTACGAGTGGTCGGCCGTACTCGTCTTGGTGTTCTTCTGCTTGTTCCTGCTGCCCTCCATCATTCGCAGCCAGATCTACACCATGCCGGAGTTCCTCGAGCGGCGTTACGACCGCCGGGTGCGCCTGTATTTCGCGCTGCTGACTTTGTTCCTCAATATTTTCGTCGATTCCGCGGGCGTGCTGTACAGCGGCTCGCTGGTCTGCCAGCTGTTGTTTCCCGGTTGGCCCCTGTGGTTGATTGTCGCGCTGCTGGCAGGAGCGGCCGGCTTGTACACGACTCTGGGCGGGTTGCGCGCGGTGATCTACACCGAAGCGGTGCAAGCCATCGTATTAATGCTGGGCGCGTTGATGATTTCGATCGGCGCCTTCAGCCGCGCCGGAGGTTGGCACGCCGTCATCCGCGGCGTCGACCCGGCATTGACATCGCTCATCCGCCCGGTCCGCGATCCCGGCGTGCCATGGCCCGGGCTGCTGCTCGGAATTCCTTTGTTGGGATTTTATTATTGGTGCACGAATCAAGCCATCGTGCAGCGCATGTTGTCGGCCAAGAACCTTGATCATGCCCGCTGGGGCGCCCTGTTCGCCGGGCTGCTGAAACTGCCGGTGCTGTTCGTGATCGTGCTGCCCGGCACGTGCGCCCTGCTGCTGTTCCCGAAGCTGCCGCGGCCCGACCTCGTGTATCCGAATCTCATTCTGCACTTGCTGCCGGCCGGACTGGTGGGATTGGTGGTGGCGGGATTCGTCGCGGCGACGATGGTGTCGATCGCCTCCATGCTCAATTCGGCCTCGACGCTGATGACCATGGACGTCATCAAGCAACTCAAACCCGGCCTGACGGATTCCCAGATGGTTCGAATCGGCCGCGCCAGCACCGTCGCTCTGTTGGTGGTGGCCATGGCGTGGGCTCCGCAGCTGCAATTGTTTCCGTCGCTGTGGCAATACTTGCAGGCTGTGCTGGCCTATGCGGTGCCGCCGGTGGTGGCCTTGTTTCTCGTGGGGATGTTTTGGCGCGGAGCCAACGCCGATGGCGCCGCGGCAACCATGCTTCTGGGGCCGCTTTGCGGGTTCGCTCTGTTTCTGATCAATGTGGTGTTCGGCTGGACTCACGTACATTTTCTGTACGCGGCGCCGATTCTCACGGCGCTCGATGCGTCGATTCTGATCGGTGTCAGCCGGTATACTCGCGCAACTTCCCCGGCTTCCGGCGGTATCGCCCTGTGGAAATTCACTTTCACCCGCGCCGAGCGATTGCGGTTAAAGCAATTTTCCTTGTGGCAAGACTACCGCTTCCTGGCCGCCGTATTGCTGGTGTTGACGGCCGCCGTCGTTGTCGCCTTTCGTTGAACCGTAAGGCAAAAGTGCAAGCCGTGAAGGACGAGGACGAGGCGATACGGCTCGATCCAAACATCGCTCGGGCCCATTTCTATCGCGGCCTGGCCTACGGTCGGCCAGGCAATGCCCGAAGCGATATCGAAACCGCAGTGCGCCTCGATCCGTCGTTGGAGCGCTATGGGACCGCCAAGCAAGAAAGCGCTCGGTATCGCCCGCCCCTTAAACGATCACTCCACTATGATGGTACCTGTCATCCGGGGATGAATGGTGCAGACGTAGTGGTAGGTACCTGGCTTGTCGAACGTATATGAAAAGCTGTCGTTCGTGTCGAGCGCCGAGGATCGGAACAAGCCGGCATCGTTGAAGATCGTGTGAGGTTCCTCATCGTGATTGACCCAGGTGACAGTGGCCCCGGCTTTCACCGTGATGGTCGCCGGGCTGAACATAAAGTTCTGGGCCGAGATGCTGATGGTCTGCGCGGCTTGCGCCGCGCCTCCCTGAGTCAAACCGATGGTGGCGGCCATGATGGCCGCCGCGATGATGAGTTTGACGCTCATGACAGTGTCGTATCCGTGAATTCCATGGACTGCGGGTGCTTGACCACCGATACGGTACGTACGCCCAACATGCCGGGCAGCTGCTCGGCGGGCACTTTGAGCGGCCCGGGTCCGCCGCCCACGCCGGCAGCCGGCTGCGGATAGGCGGTGGAAAGTGCCGTGTGGAACGTGATGTTGCCTTCGACCTTCTGCACGACCTGGTGAATGTGACCGTTCAGCACCGTTACGGAGCCGAAGCGGTGCAAATACGTCATGAGCTGCGGCGCATCGCCCGTGCCCCAACCCCAGGGCTCATAGATGCTCCACAGCGGCATGTGCGCAAACACGACGATGGGCGTGCTGGCCGAACGACCCTTGAGATCCGCCTCCACCCATTCCAACTGCTCGGTCCCCAGGGTCCCCAAGCCGCCGGCTTTGAACTGCAATACATTGATCAAACCGATAAAGTGCACGCCGGCGTGATCGAAGCTGTAGTAGCCCTTGTTGTTCGAGGCCTTGCCAAAACGGTTGAAATACTCCGTCACGGTGGCATCGGAGGTGTCGTGTTCGCCGGGGACGGTGTGCATTTCAGTGACACGCAATCCCGAGAAAAGCTGCTGTGCCGTGTCGAACTCCGAAGGCTTGGACAAATGGGTGATGTCACCTGTATGGATGATGAGCCCGGGCTGTTCGCTCATGCCATTGACCAGCGCGATGCTGCGCGTCAGGGTTCCGTTCACATCCGGGTTGGCTTCCTTGTTGAAGCCGATGTGGGTGTCGCTGATCTGCACGAACAGCGGCTTGCCGAGCTTGGCGGTGCCGTGCGGATCGCTGGCCGCATTGGCCAGATCGATGGGTGTGAATACGCCGCCCGACAGCGCGAATAACGTTCCGGCGCCTCCGTAGGCCATGCATTTCAATGCGCCGCGGCGCGATATCAACTTTTGATCCGTCATCGTCCTACCCCTTGTGGTTTGATAGGAAAGAGGACTTCGATACCGGAGGATTTATTCCCTATGCGGGACTATTTTCGTGCTGCGCCAGCTCACGCAGCAGCCGGACCAGCCCCTGCAGCTCATCCCAGCCGGTGTCTGATATGGCACAGTACTGCAGATTGCCTTCCTTCCAAAAATCCAGGTGATAGCCATTGCGGGTGGTGCCGTCGGTGACCGCGGGCCGATCCGAAGCCCAGCTGAACACATTGATGGTGTGCGCGCCGTGCCGGTACACGACCACCGCGGCGCGCTGATTCTGCACTGTGTCGGTACGGCCGCCGATGAGCTTGTAGCCTTGCGCCTCGAAATCGGCGACGCTCGGGGATACATCAGCGTGTCCGGCAAACCACGGCTTGACGGTGTGCCGGTCGGTCGAGACCACCGCAATCAGATGATCGGGCAGCAGCGAATTCACATGCGCGTTGACCAATTCGCTGACCAAAACGTTGGAGCTGGTCGGAAGGATCAGAAGCCACGCCAGCGCTGCGGCGGCAGCGGCTCCGCCGAGTCCGCTGAAGGCGCCCGCCCAAAAAGCCGGTAACCGCCACGCAATGGGACGCGCCCGCGGCGTGACCGGCGAAGGCCTCGCCGGCGAACCCTCCTGATCGATGGCCGCCAGAATCCGCGCGCGCAGATACCCCGGCGGCCGCTCGATCGGCAACTCCCGGCGCAGCCCATCGCGCAGCAGCTTCAGGTCGTTGAGCAGACCACGGCACTCAACGCAGTGGTCGAGATGCCGCTCTACCTCATGCGCCGACGACGCATCCAACTCGCTGTCGAAATAAGCTTGCAACCGCAAGGATTCAGCGCATTGCATGGGGAGACTCCTTGCTCTCGCTGAGCCAGCGCGCCTTGAGCGCCGCGCGCGAGCGTGCCAGACGCGACATTACCGTGCCGATCGGCGCGTTGGTGACCATGGCGATTTGTGCATAGTCCATTCCCTCCATCTCCCGCAACATGAGCACGGTGCGCTGGTCCTCGGGCAGCGAGTCGATCAGACGGCCGAGGGTACGTGCCTCGTCGCGCCGCATCGTGGCGGCTTCGGGTCCGGGATCTTGCGAGATCATGGCTGGATCGTCCTCTAAATCAATTTCCTCGGGCAGCGGCACCGCGGCGCGCCGCTGACGTTGCTTGGCCGCAGTGAAATGGCAGTTGCGCACGATCACCAGCAGCCACGCTTTGGCATCCGAACCGCGCAGCGCATCGAAGCTGCGATACGCCCGCAACAGGGCGTCCTGCACCACATCCTCTGCATCCGCAGGCGAAAAGGCCAACCAGCGGGCAAAGCGATAGGCGGCATCGAGGTGCGGAAGCACCTCTGCCTCGAATCGGGTTCGTCTGTCATCCATGCGGGTAGTCCGTTGCCGTTACCACTCAATGAGTGAGACTCGATCCGAGCCGACTTTATTCCGTCGCACCATGCCCGCAAGGGTGTCGCTCACCGAGAAATGGTGCCCCGGGCAGGAATCGAACCTGCGACCTAGCGCTTAGGAGGCACTCGCTCTATCCACTGAGCTACCGGGGCCGAGAACCGGCGGGCCGGAGTGAGGGCTCCGGCCCTGGGTTTGGTGGAGGAGAAGGGGATCGAACCCTCGACCTTCGCATTGCGAACGCGACGCTCTCCCAACTGAGCTACTCCCCCGGAAAAGGGCCCGGAATATTAGCAGCAAAGACCCCGTATGCCAAAGTATCGCGCCTGGACGGGCCGTACCTGGGCTAGGATAGGCCCTGGAGGGGCTATTATGATCAAAATAGATGAACGTGCGCCGGAATTCACCCTTCCGGATGAGACGGCAAGGGACAGGTCGCTGACCGAGTTCCTGAGCGCCGGCGCGATTGTTCTGTACTTCTACCCGGCCGATTTCACTCCCGGATGCACTCGCCAGGCCTGCATTCTGCGCGACATCCACACCGAAATCGAAAGCGCCGGCCTGCGGGTCGTCGGCATTAGCCCGCAGAGCCCCGAATCCCATGCCAAATTCAAGGCAAAATACAATCTCCCCTTCGTATTGCTGTCGGATGAGCAGAAAACCGTAATCAAAATGTACGGGGTCAACGGCCCCTTGGGGATCGGCGTGCGACGCGCCACGTACTTGATCGATGCCAGCCGCCGTGTTCGCGACGCGGTATTGGCGGATTTCAAGATCGGCCGTCACGAGGATTTCGTCCGCAAGGCTGTGATGTTGCGCGCCACGACGACCTCTTAGGCACGGCGCCCTACCCCACTGCCCGTCCGGCCGCCTAGTAACTCAGCACGGCGATGTTGACCGGTTCACAAGGTCAGGGGGATAAGGAGTTGGAAGCCAACGTAAAGGCAGCAGTTGGCTTCCAACTCCTTATCCCCCCCTGACCGTGCGCACTGGCCGACGTACATCACCGCGCAATTTGTACATCACCATCTGGAGGGGGCAGATCCAGTGCCCTTGGCGCGGTGGTGTGGAGCGTCAACCGCTCAACATCAGGGTGCCGAGGTACTAGTAATTCAAACGCAATAAATTTGCATGGCCGATTCGCGGCACGGTAATGATGTACATCGTGCCGTACTCCTGAGCGCCGATTTCCGGAATATTGGGGTTGCCGCTCAATGCGGCGACGATTTCGGGGATGGTGTCGCTGTTCCCGACGATCAGCACTCTGCCGCCGTGGTGTTCATGCAGCGCCCGCGTTGCCAGAGCCCGGGGATCGTCGGCCGGGGCGACGGCCTCCTCGATGCCCAGCTGTGCCGCCAAGGGCGCGGCGGTCTGCCGATTGCGCAAAGCCGGCGACACATAGATTGCATCCACGTGACCCAAGACCTTGGCGTCGCCGAACATTCGCGAGAGCAGCGCTGCCCGCGCCTGTCCTGCCTGACTGAGCGGTGGATCCGTGGCGCTGACGCTCAAATCCTTTTCAGCGTGGCGAATGACGATCAAGGTGGTCGAACCGGCCGTCGCCCACATCCACATCCACACGGCGACAATGGCCAAGCCCAGCACGACGGCAGCCGCGGTTGCCGTCAACCAAATCGGAGTCAAGAAGGGCCGGCGCTGGAAGCTCACATGGTCCTTTTTCATGGCACCATAATAGCAATGAATGCCGTCAGCCTGCCCAGACTGCAAATCCTGATCCTTGCGGCTGGATTTTCCTCCCGGCTGGGGCGCCCAAAGGCACTGGCCCGGGTTCGGTCGGTCAGCTTATTGCGCAGAACCCTGATCCTGGCGGCGCGCCTTGCACCCGCCAAGATCATCGTCGTGCTTCCGCGCCGCGCCGCGCGCTACCGGATCGAAGCGCGAGGGTTGCAGGTGGTGTTTGCCGCCAATTCGCGGCGCGCCGAAGGCCTGTCGAGTTCCGTGCGCCGAGGCATCGCGCAGGCTCGCTATGCCCCTGCTGTGCTGCTGCTGCCGGTCGATTTGGCCGTTGTGCGGCAGGCTGACCTATCGCGGTTGATATCGCATTGGCTCGCGGCACGGCGCTGCGTGGTCGCAAGACGCATCGCGCGGCGCGACGGGATATCGCTTGACGAGGTGTCGCGGCAACGGACGCCGCGCGAGGGAATGTCGGATGAAGGAGCAGCGCACGGCGGCGTGCCGCTGATTCTGCCGCGTCGCCTCTACTCGCGCGCGCTGGCGGTGACAGGCGACATCGGCCTCCGTGAACTGATCAACGGACTACCCGCAAAGGAGCGCCTGCTCGTCGATCTTCCGTCCGCCGCGCTCGATGTCGATACCCCACAGGATCTGAGCGCCGCACGCCGGCGCCGTTGCGGGATCAGTCTCTAGCGCTCTGCACCAGCCGGTACCCGACCGCCGTCTCGGTCAGGATATGCTTGGGCTGCGCGGGATCGTCTTCGAGCTTCTGCCGCAGGTGGCCCATGTACACCCGCACGTAGTGGCCGTCCTCGGTGTGCGATGGGCCCCAGACCTCGCGCAAAATCTGACGATGCGTGAGCACCTTGCCGGAATTAGCGATCAGCAGGGTCAGCAGGCGGTATTCAATCGGGGTCAGGTGTATCGGTTCCCCGCCCTTGTGAACGGCGCGCAAGCTCAAATCGACTTTGACGTCGCCGAACTCGAAAACGGAGCCGAGAGTTGCGCCGGCATCCCGGCGCCGGCGCGAAGCGGCACGCACCCTCGCCAACAATTCTCCAACCCCGAAAGGTTTGGTCAGATAGTCATCGGCGCCGGCATCCAAAGCCTCGATCTTATCCTGCTCCCCGACCCGTGCCGACAATACGATCACGGGAACATTCGACCATCCGCGCAGATCGCGCAGCAGTTCCATGCCATCGCCGTCGGGCATGCCAAGGTCCAGAATCAGCAGATCGGGCTTGCGGGTGCCCGCGTCGATCAAACCCTGCCGCAGGGTCTCGGTCTCGTGCACGCTCCAGCCCTCCGCCTCCAGAGCGGTGCGTACGAAACGGCGGATTTGACGCTCATCCTCCACGAGAATGGCCACGGGCAAGGGCTCAGCCATTGACAACCTCCGCCTCCTCGGCAGCCGCGGGCGGGTGCCCGAGCGGCAAAGTGAACGTGAATCGGGCGCCGCCGCCAGGGCGGTGGCTGGCGATGATTTTGCCCTGATGCGATTCGACGATTGCGCGGCAGATCGACAAGCCCAGCCCCACTCCCGGTGTCGCCGATTCGCGCTCGCCCCGGGTAAATTTCTGAAACACTGCCTCCTCCCTTCCGATGGGGAGGCCGGGTCCGTTATCCGA
>Ga0302326_10033957_pt1 | contig 10119 bp, 8 predicted proteins | sample Palsa_T0_3_FD_202264 | JGI IMG/M metagenome (GOLD analysis project Ga0302326, IMG submission 202264) | Peat permafrost microbial communities from Stordalen Mire near Abisko, Sweden - Palsa_T0_3 | ecosystem: Environmental > Terrestrial > Soil > Palsa > Peat permafrost | place: Sweden: Abisko...
TCAAGGCACAGTCCGGACCACGAACGTCGCGACGCGGTCGCGGCGGCGGCGAAAGCCGAAGCGGTGCGAAAATCTGCAGCGGGCAACCGCATCCGGGTTCGACTCCCGGTCATCCCATGGACGACGAGCGGTCGCGCGATTCGAACGCCTGGTCACCAAGCGTCCGGATCGCGTCGGAACCGTCAGCACTCTCACGCTTCTGGCACTAACGCGAACGCGGACGTTTGCGCTAACCGCGGCCAAAGGTGTTCCGAGGGTGGGAAAACGATCACGCCGCCGCGGAGTCGAGCCCGCGGACCGCTTCGATCATTTTCGCGAGCACGACGGACGCATCACCGTACACCATTTCGGTATTCGGCGCGTAGAAGAGGCTGTTCAGGATGCCCGCATAGCCCTTTCCCTGGCCTCGCTTGACGACGTAGGCACGTTTTGCTTGGTCGGCGTTGAGTATCGGCATACCGTAGACCGGTGAGGACTTGTCGGTGCGCGCTGCGGGGTTCACGACATCGTTTGCGCCAATGACGAGTGCGACGTCGGCCGTGGCGAATTGATCGTTGATGTCCGCGAGTTGGAAGATCATGTCGTACGGAACGCCCGCCTCAGCGAGCAAGACGTCCATTTGACCGGGCATCCGCCCGGCGACCGGGTGGATTGCGAACTTCACGCTTACGCCGGCCGCGGCGAGGAGCTTCACGAAATCGTAGAGCTTTTGCTGCCCTTGTGAGACCGCAAGCCCGTAACCTGGAACGATGATGACCGTTTTAGCATAGCGCATATAGATCGCGGCATCGGCAGCCTCGACCGGCTTTTCGATGCCGGCGATCGTGCCTCGTTTGTGCTTCGGGGCCGGGCCGAAGGTTTTGAATAGGACGCTCCCGACCGAGCGATTCATCGCCTTTGCCATGATGAGCGTGAGCAGCGTGCCGGCTGCCCCCACAACCGTTCCGGCGATCATCAGCGCTGGATTCTGAAGGACATAGCCTTCGAGTCCGACCGCAATTCCCGTGCAAGCATTGTAGATCGAGATGACGACCGGCATGTCGGCACCACCGATCGGCAGCGTCGCCATGATACCTAAAAGAAGCGCCAAGCCAAACAGCAGGCAGATCAACCCGGGCAGCGGGATGAGCAACAGCGGACCGCCGGCGACCGCGACGACGATGAGACCGCAGACGGCGAGCATCGCCAGCGCGACGACGGCGTTGATCGCCTGCTGCCCACGAAATTGGAGTGGTCGCTTGAGGATGCTATCGAGCTTCGCCCAGGCGATCAGTGAGCCCGACAGAGAGATCGCGCCGATCAGCGCGCCAAGCAACGTCACCACGAGTTGGGTAGCGCCTTGGGTACGATTGCCGAACAGCTCGACTGCCGCAATCGCGCCGGCGGCGCCCCCGCCCATGCCGTTGTAGATTGCGACCATCTGCGGCATCGCCGTCATCTTGACGGTTTTGCCGGCCCACCATGCGACCGAGCCGCCGATGGCGAGTGCCAGGACGGCCAGTCCAAGATTGACGACGAGATGCGGCTTCGCCGCAGCGCGAACGTCGAAGACGTAGAGAAAACTCGCCAAAACGGCGACGAGCATCCCAAGGCCGGCAACGCGGATTCCTGAGGCCGCCGTCGCGGGCGAGGACATCCGCTTGAGACCGTACATGAGAAGCAACGCGGCCGCAAATCCGGTCGCTCCGATGACGATTTGCGAGATCATGGTAAACATTGGGCGTCTCTACGCGTGCTTCGCAGCGTGGTGGTGCGGCCGGCTCCGCTTCTTATGAAGCGGCTTCTCGTCGGTGGACTTGAACATCGCGAGCATGCGAACCGTGACGGCGTACCCCCCGGCGGCGTTGCCGGCCCCTAGCAGCACTGCGGTAAAGCCGATCGCCTGTTCGAGGACCGTCGTTGCGTTGAGAAGTGCGAAGAGGCCGCCGACCACCACGATCCCGTGAACGAAATTCGATCCCGACATCAGCGGCGTGTGAAGAATCGCAGGTACGTTGCCGATGATCACCCAGCCCGCAAAGGCCGCGAGCATAAAAATGTAGAGTCCGGTGAAATCGTTCACCGCCATCTGAGCGTCCATGAAAATCGCCGATTCCGTTCACGCCACCTTCGTGGCGGGTAGCGTGCCTCGAGGTATGATCGCGTCAGCGTGCATTTTTCCGGCATGAGTCAGCACGGTCTTTGCGAGGATCTCGTCCGTCCAATCGATGGCGATAATATTGTCCTTCATGATCAGGGCGAGGAAATTGTATTGATTGTGCGCGTACAAACTGCTGGCATCGGCACCCAGCAGGGCCGGCACGTTCAGGGGAGCGACGATGGTGACGTTCCCGACGCGCGTGGTCTCTCCGGGTAGCGTGTCCTCGCAGTTGCCGCCGCCCTCGGCGGAGAGATCGACGATCACGGCGCCGGCCTTCATGCCCGCGACCTGCGCCTTGCTAATGAGTTTCGGTGAAGGCTGCCCGGGGACGGCGGCCGTCGTGACGATCAGATCCGCGGCTTGAATGTGTTGGGTGAGCACCGCCGCGACTTTCGTCCTCTCGTCCGGCGTGAGCTCGCGCGCGTAGCCGCCCTTTCCGCGCGCATCGACACCGGTGTCGACAAACGTGGCTCCAAGCGATGCCGCTTGTTCCGCGGTCTCGGGCCGGACATCATAGCCTTCGACGGCGGCACCGAGGCGGTGGGCCGTAGCGATGGCCTCGAGGCCGGCGACGCCGAGGCCCATGACGAGGACTTTGGCGGGTCCGATCGTCCCCGCAGCCGTGGTGAGCTTTGGCAGAACGCGGTTCATCGTCGTGGCGCCGAGCTGCACCGCGTAATAGCCCGCCAGTGCGGACTGGCTCGAAAGTGCATCCATCGCCTGTGCGCGACTAATGCGGGGGACGCGCTCCATTGCAAAACAGGTGATCCGTTTGGCCAGTAATCGTTGCACCAGGGCCACGTGGTTTTGAGCCTCGATGAAGGAGAGCAAGATGGCGTCCTCCTTCATCTCGTCGATCACCTCGACCACGGGCGGTTGAACGGCGAGGACGACGTCAGCGTCGCGCACGAGCGCTTTGCGGCTCGTCGCGAACGCGACGTCTTTGAACGCGGTATCCGGCAAGTCGACTCGATCGCCGGCGCCGGCCTGCATATGCAGCTTTGCGCCCAGCGCAATCAGCCTGGGAGCCACCGAGGGAACGAGCGCGACACGACGTTCGTGCACTTGAGTTTCCTTGAGAACGGCGACGTTGACGAACATGGTGTTCTCCGGGTTTTGCTGAGGGACGTTGGACGCTGGAGCCTTGTTAGGCTGTGAGAATGACCTTGAGTGCCCCAGTTTTGGCTGCATCCCCGAACGTCTCATACGCCTCGATCATCGCGTCGAGCTTGAAATGATGCGTAATGAGTCGCGTCGGGTCGACCTTCTTGGCGCGCACGGTCTTGAGGAGCATCGGCGTGCTCACCGTATCGACGAGCCGCGTCGTGATTGCGATGTTCCGGTCCCACAGCTTCTCGAGGTGGAGGCTGACCGGCTTGCCGTGCACGCCGATGTTCGCGATCCGCCCGCCCGGGGCTACGATCTGCTCGCAGAGTTCGAACGTGGCTGGGATGCCTACCGCCTCGATCGCCGTATCGACGCCGACCTTGTCGGTCATCTGCATGATCGCGCCCAGTGCGTTGCCGTCGGTGCTATTGACGGTGCGCGTCGCTCCCAAACGTTTCGCAACCGCGAGGCGCTTGTCGTCGAGATCGACCATGATGATTTCGGCGGGCGAGTAGAACTGCGCGGTGAGGAGGGTGGCGAGGCCAACCGGCCCCGCGCCGACGATCGCCACCGTGCTGCCGGGCGCCACGCCCCCGTTCAGCACGCCGCACTCGAATCCGGTCGGCAGGATGTCGCTGCACATGACCAGCGGCTCTTCATCCTCGCCGTCCGCAATGGCGTAGAGGCTCGTGTCGGCGTACGGGATGCGAACGTATTCGGCTTGAGTCCCGTCGATCTGGTTGCCGAGAATCCAGCCCCCCGTCGTGCAGTGCGAATACATGAGCTTCCGGCAGTACGTGCAGTTCCCGCAGGCAGTGACGCACGAGATGAGGACACGGTCACCTGGCTTGAACGTGCGGACGGCTGCGCCCGCTTCGTCGATGACGCCGACACCCTCATGGCCGAGAATCCGACCGGGCGCAACGTCAGGCATGTCGCCCTTGAGGATGTGCAGGTCGGTTCCACAGATCGTTGTCTTGACGATCCTTACGATGACATCCGTGGACGCCGCGATCGCCGGCTTCGGTCTATCCTGGAACGCTTTCTTCCCGCTGCCAAGGTAGACGAGCGCTTTCATTGTTTTCACAGCTCCATTCGTCTTCGGTGGAGCAAGGGGAGTCTGGAGAACCGTCGCGTTTGTCGTCATCGACGCTACGTTCCCGGCGCTTCGATCGAACCGAAGCGAACCAGCTTCTTGTTTACGAACTCCTGGATGCCCATGTCGCCGAGCTCGCGGCCGTAACCGGAATCCTTGATACCACCGAACGGCAACTCGGCGTCCGACCAGGAAATGTTGTTGACGAACATCATGCCGGTCTCGACTCGACTCGCCACGCGCTGCCCGCGTGCTTCATCTTTGGTGAAAACCGATCCGCCCAATCCGAAGTCCGAGTCGTTGGCGAGGGCGATGGCTTCGTCTTCATTCTTGACCCGGAAAAAGAGCGCGACGGGGCCGAAGAACTCTTCTCTGAAAGCCGGGTTTTCAGGCTTGACGTTTGTCAGGATCGTCGGCTCCATGAAGGATCCCGGCCGATCGATGCGTTTGCCGCCCAGGACGACCTTCGCTCCCTTGGATACCGCGGTATCGACTTGTTTGAGGAGTGCGACGAGGGCAGACTCCGTGGAGAGAGGGCCCAACGTTGTCTTCTCATCCATCGGATCTCCGGGTTTGAACGCGGCAAGCGCCGCACGGAACTTCTCCAAGAATTTGTCGGCGAGTTCTTCGACGACGATGAATCGCTTGGCCGCACAACACGTCTGGCCGGCGTTGTACATCCGTCCCCAAACGGCCCACTTGATGGTATGCTCGAGATCAGCATCTTCGAGAACGATGAATGCGTCGCTGCCGCCGAGCTCCATCGAAGACACCTTGACGTTCGCGCCGGCTCTCGCCGCAATGCTCTTGCCGGCAGCGACGCTGCCGGTCAACGCGACACCTTTGATGCGTGGATCGTCGACGATACGGTTCGATTGCGCGTGCGTGACCAGGAGGTTGGTATACAAGCCGGCAGGCGCGCCGGCTTCGGCCCAAAGCTTCTCGAACGCGATCGCGCATTGCGGGACGATGCCCGCGTGCTTCACCATGAGGACATTGCCCGCCATAAGGTGCGGCCCGGCGACCCGCGCAAGCTGGTAGAACGGAAAGTTCCAAGGCTCGACACCGAAGACCACCCCAATCGGGCTGCTCTCCATGTGCGCTTTTCCGAGGTTGGGGTTCAACTTCACGGGCGCGAGAAAGCGTTCGGCGTTCTTGGCGTAGTACGCGAGGATGTCGGCGCTGAACTGGACCTCGCCGCGAGCCTCGTTGATGCGTTTCCCCATCTCGAGCGTCGCCAGACGCGCAAACTCGTCGACCCTCGCGTGCATGAGTGCGGCCGCTTTTGCCACGATAACAGCCCGTTCGGCGTACGTCTTCAGTCGCCACGACAAGTAGCAGTCTTGGGCGGTCCCAATCTTCTTTTCAAGTTGCTCGTCGGTGATTTCCGCGAACGTCTTCAGCGTTTTGCCGTCGAACGGGTTGACGCTTTCGTATTCCATTGCGGGATCGAGAGTCTGTAGGGACATGATGCGGTGACTTCTTTCAGAGAACCGACGAGTGAGAACATCTCAGTATATCGCAGGCAAATGCGACCCGGTATCGTGGAAATGCGGGTAGCATTGGTTGCGCGCTATTTTTTAGCGAGCGGCCGCTCACCGCATCGCGGCGGCGCAGAACCACGACTCAGCGGTCCAGGGAACTCATGCGCGCTGAGGTGGAATGGCTTTCGTGCGTAAGCGCTTGATTGTCGTCGGCGGTGTTCTCTTGATCGGCGCCGGCGCAATCTGGGCACTGTTCTTGCAGCTCTTGTCGGCGACCCGAGCGCGCCTTTTGAACCGAAGCCGGACGATCTCGACCCCTTACGGGACTCTGGAGTACGCGCTGCTCGGGCGAGGAAAGCCGGTTCTGGTGGTGCACGGGGCCTCACCGGCTTTTGCGTTCCGGAATCTGGCGTTACGCGTTGTGTTCAGAAGTTGCCGATTCCCATCCAAGCACACGGGCGATGAGTTCGCTACGGTTGCGGCTCCCGGTCTTGTCGAGCATGCTGTTGATGTGATCCTGTACCGTTGACGACGTGATCGAGAGTTGCGTGGCGATTTGGTCGAGGTGGTTGCCGTCGAGCAGCAGCGCGAGAACCTGCACCTCTCGCGGCGAGATGTGGAATCGCGATGCGGCTCCGGTGAGGGAGTTTGGCGCTTGAAAGCGATCGATGCGAACGCCGATGAAAAGCCCTGCCGGCCCCGACAGCGGCTGCGTTCGAACGACCAGAAACGGTACCGGATGTGCCACACCCGGGTCCTTCACGATCGTGCCGGACCAGGCGGCGGTAAGTTGTCGCACCGTCTCCTCGAGCACGACCGGCAGTCGCTCGGCGATGTGCGTGTGCAGTCCCGTGACAGCGATACGGCGCTGGTCTTCGGCGGTCCACGCTAGGACGATCTGGAAATCAGCGTCCAACACATAGTAGGCCCCTTCCTGGGGATCGGAAGCCGGCGCTGGAGCGTCAGTTTGCGCCGCGGTCCGCTCCGGACTCGTTTGGAGGCGCAGCGCGGAAAGACGGTCCGACATTGCGTCGAGGGCAAAGGTCAACATGCGAATTTCGCTCGACGTAAACGGTCCCATTTCGACCGTCCGCAGGAGCGTAAGAATACCGAAGTTTGCCCGCGCATCGGCAAACAAGAGCGTCAGGCCGCTGCCAAATTCCTCGAGGGCTTGGAGGGTGGCCGCAATCCGCGGCCCGGTCGGCGCTTTTCGGCGCTGTTGTTTGAGCTCATCGGTGAGCTTGGCGAGCTGGTCGCCATTCGCGTCCGACCCGTAGAGGGAGAGAAGCGCGCCGTTCGGGTCGACGCGGGCGAATGTCCAGCGCGAGGCGGGCGCGACGCCGAGTATCCCGGCCAGGATGGGATACGCCGGGTCGGTTTCGGGCAAGGCAACCGGCGGTGCGCCCGCCCGTTCCGCCTTTTTCACGATGGTGCCGCCTCAGTCTGGTTGGTACAGTGGGAAGGGTGGTTCGACGCCCAGCCTCCGACTACTCGCTCGCTGTCGCTCCACCGCCCCTACCGTGGCCGATGCGCGCGCGGTGCCCCTTGGTGAAAGCGTCTCGTCCATGGCTCAAATTTGTTGTTTGGCCGGCATCGGTGCTGAGAGCGCGCCGAACTTCAGTGCCGTTTTCAAAGCCGCCGGACTCTCTGGCCTTGCAACGTTAGCCCAGCTGGACGTCGCCGCGCTCGGCAGGTTGGCCCCGGATCTCATCGTCTGCGATGTGGACGGGCTCGACGTCGACGCGCTCGAGCTCCTGCGGCAGATCCGTTTCGTCCTTCCCGACTGCCTGATCGTCGTCTATACGGGCGTCATGAAGCGCGAATGGGGTCTCTCCTGTCACCTCGCGGGCGCGAACTGCTTGCTTTCGAAGGACGCAACGGAAGCGGAACTCTCCGAAGGCTTGCGCGATGCGCTGAAGAGCGGCTGCTTTACCGATCCCCGTTTCGCGGCCGCATGATCGAGGGCAACCCCAAGCAACACGTCACGAACGTCACGGCCTGGAATTCGCCGGCCGGCGGAGCGTTCGCCGGTGGTGATTGGTGCGAAGCCATCGCCGTTTCACTGCAGACGGTCGTCTTGACGATCGGCGATGTGTCAGGCCATGGAGAGGATGTTGCGGCACCGATGGCTTCGCTACGCGCTGCGGTCCTGCGATCGGTGCACGACATGCAGGCGCCTTCCGATATCCTTTCCTTCTTGAACGACATTGCGTACACGTGGAGGGACGGCGTCCTGGTTACGGCGATCGTTGCCGTCGTGGATTATCGCTTACGCACGCTCACGTTCGCGAACGCGGGACACCCGCCGCCGCTGCTCGTCTCCGATGCCGGTTTCGCATTCCTGCAACAGCCGCCCGCGGACTTGCCACTGGGAGTATTTCCCCACTATCGTGCCGCGAACTACGTCATCGCGCTTCCATCCGACGCCCTTTTGACTCTGTATACGGACGGCGTCACCGAGCACGCGCGCGATCCTATCCAGGGTGAAGTAGAACTCGTTCGGGCCGCACGTTTCGTCTACGAGCGCCCAGAACTCGATGCCACGCAGGGAATCGCGTCCCTCGTCTTCGCGACCGCGCGCGGCGATGACGATGCCGCCATGCTCGCCTTGCGCTTGACCGCCGTAAACGATAGCTGACGGTCTGACGTTCCCGTCGCCAACCAAGGTTAAGGACAGGTTGTGGTCGGAGGCGGTAGGGCGCTCCAAAAGCGTCGGGACGCGGCCTAGGGGACTCACCGCGATCCCTGATTTTCACGATACCGGGGCCGGCCGACCTGCGATAAGCTGGGTTTGCCATTTGCCGTTCGGCGAGAGCGGTTCCAGATCGGTCAGGCTGGTGTCGGAAGATGTTGAACCATCGAAGAGTGCGTAGCGGCTTTCTGCGTTGCGCATCGCTGAGCGTGCTGGTGTGGGTCAGCATCGCCGCGCCGAAACCCGCACAGGCGATTCCCGTCTTTGCGAACGGACAAGGCGTCAGCTGCGAGCAGTGCCACACCGCGCCGCCGAATCTCACGCCTTACGGTCGTTACATCATGGCGACGAACTTTTCCAAGGTGCTCGACGCTCATGCGCAGATGCGCGAAAATCTGAAGGATCCCGCCTCCCTCATCGTCACCGGAAATGGCTCGAACACACCCGATCCGACCTTGCCGAAAGTCTTCCTCGGCCTCGCACAGCTGAACTCGGCCGGATATCTGGGCCAGGACGTTACCTATTATGCGTCGGTCCCGATCGTCGACGGCGGTTTCCCGGCGCAGGGGGTCGACCAACTCTGGGGCGCATACAACGGCTTCTCTTCCGGCAATGGCAGCCTGCAAGTCGGGAAGTTTCCGACCCCGTTCTTCGCTCCGTGGCTGAGCCAGTCGTTGTCGTTGGCCGGTTACGGGCTCGCAGCCATGCCCGTTGGATTGAACACCGTTGGTGTCGGTGACAACCGCTGGGGTACCTCGTACACGCAAATTGGCGGCAACGGCCTCGTGGCAAACGTGGCCTTCGTTACCAATACCGGCCCGCTGGAACGTGCGTATAACAGCAACATGAATAGCGTCACCGCAGGCGCCGAGGGCCAGAGTTACGTCGTTTCGCTACAGCAGATGGGCATCGCGTCACATTTCACCGGCGGGATCGCGGCTATGAGCGGTACCTTCCCGTTACCATCGGGAGCGCAGGACACGTTCAATCGCACGATGGGGCTTGTGTCGTATTCCACGACGCCCAAATACAGCTTGATTGCCATGGCACTCATCGGTCACGACAACAATCCCAACGATGGGGCATCCCGGGCGTCGGGGAGCAACGGCTGGTCCTTCGAAGGAATTTACACTCCGCTCAATTGGTTGCACCTTGACGCCCGGTACGAACGGACGAACGATGGGCTTGGCATGATTCAGAATAATTACGTGGGCGATATCGCCTTCAGCATCATGCCAAATCTCGTGGTAACGCTCGAGAACGTCTCGAGCGTCGGCTCGCGGCCGGTCATGAGTTATCAGGTGTTGTGGGCCGGTCCATGGGTTGAGCATCGCAGCGCAGCGCTCGCCGCTACAGCGACCGCGAGCCCCGAGGTCTTGAAGTCGGGACAAAAGTTGTTTGCTGCAAACTGCGCGGCGTGTCACGGAGCAAACGGCGAGGGCGGCGCAGGGCCGAATCTCCACGGAATCGCCGCGCGCAAGTCGTTGGATCAAACAATCGCCTTCATCGAGAGCCCTTCCGGCGGCATGCCCAAGCTCTACCCGGCAACGCTCACCGCGGCGCAGGTTCGGGACGTCGCGACCTACATCAGTCAGACCTT
>Ga0302326_10033961_pt1 | contig 10119 bp, 10 predicted proteins | sample Palsa_T0_3_FD_202264 | JGI IMG/M metagenome (GOLD analysis project Ga0302326, IMG submission 202264) | Peat permafrost microbial communities from Stordalen Mire near Abisko, Sweden - Palsa_T0_3 | ecosystem: Environmental > Terrestrial > Soil > Palsa > Peat permafrost | place: Sweden: Abisko...
GAGCGCTGCGCTATATCGGGCGCCGGACCCTGCGCCGACTGTTCGAACAACTCGCGCGCCTGTTTCAGGTTGCGCGTGTGAAACAATCTCATGGCGGCTTCGAAGCTGCCCAGTTGTTTCTCTCCGTTGGAAGGCTGCGCGGCTACGGCGGGGCCTGCTGCGGAAGAATTCGCGGAGGCGGATGGCTGTGGTTTAGTCATGCGTCCATCGGTGGACTTGGTCGAAGTGATTTTCTTTTTCTCGGGCATTTGTCCGGCGCCGTTCCAGCGCACCGGCGATTAGCGTTTTATACCAGAGTCAAGGATACCAGCGCAACCGTCCGGCCACAATCGGGGGGTAATAGAGGGTTGAGGCGGGGAATTTGACGCGGAGACGCGGAGGGGCGGAGATAAGCGCGGAGAAGAACGAATTTTTATCTTTTCTTTAGTTTTCTTCGCGTGGCCTCTGCGTCTCTCCGTCAAATTCCCGCTAACCCAGTCCGGCCTCGCGCAGGAACCTCGCGGCTTCCTCTGGGGGCGTGGGATTGATGTAAAAACCGGTGCCCCACTCAAACCCCGCCGCCTTGGCGAGTTTCGGAACAATGGTCATCCGCCAGTGATAATATTCGAGCGCGGGGTCCTGCACCGGCGCCGTCTGCACCACAATGTTGTAGGCCGGCCTTTCCAATACTTTTTCCAGTTTGCGAATGGTGGTGCGTAGAATCCACGCTAGATTTTGCAGGGTGGGCGCATCGGCGTCTTCGTAATGAGAGCCGTGTTGCTTGGGCAGAATCCAGGTCTCGAACGGAAAGCGCGGCGCATAGGGCTGAAGCACCGTGAAGCGGTCGGTTTCCGTGACCAGCCTCACACCGGCGGCGCTTTCCTGTTGGATGATGTCGCAGAAAATGCAGCGTTCTTTTTGCTCGAAGAAGCGTTGCGCTCCGTCCACTTCCTCTTTTACGCTTCCCGGAATCACTGGCAGCGCGATGAGCTGCGAGTGCGGATGCTCGAGCGATGCGCCGGCGGCTTCTCCATGATTGCGAAAGAGCACGATGTAGCGAAAGCGGCGGTCCTTCTTCAAATCGTTGACGCGCTCCTTGAACGCCCACAGCACCTCTTCGATCTGGTGCTCGGGCATCTCCCCTAGGGTGGCATTATGATCGGGCGTCTCGATAATTACCTCATGCGCGCCGATGCCGTTCATTTTGTCGTACATGCCGTCGCCCTGGCGGTTGAGGTCGCCCTCGATGCCCAACGCGGGAAATTTATTGGGAACCACTCGTACGCGCCAGCCCGTTTGGTCGCGGCCGCCGCAGTCGCGGTAGGCCAAAACCTCCGGCGGAGTTTTGGCCTCGTTGCCGTAATCGAACGGACAGACCGCGGATTTGGAGGACATGACCGGCTGGCGAATAAAATCGCTAGGGCGCTTGGCGCGGCCGGTTGCAATGATGACCCATCGCCCAGTGACTGGGTCTTTACGCAATTCTGGCAAGTGACGATTATAGCTTGCGTGACGGTCTGGTTAACGCGCGAACGCGTCGCGAATCCAATCGATCCGTGGCGGAAGTTCTAGTACCACGCTCACCACATCGAAGCGTGTCTGCTCCTGCGGCGCGCCGGCTCGCCGCAGGTAATCGCGCGCGGCCAATTGCAGCCGCTGGCGTTTTTCCGCGTCCACGGCCCGATCAGGCGGCCCATACTCTTCGGTTTGCCGGGTTTTGACCTCAACGAATACCAGTACCGAGCCGTGCCACGCCACGATGTCGATCTCGCCCGAGCCCGAGCGGGTGAGGTAATTGCGCGCCACCACGGTGCATCCGCGCTGCCGCAGGAAGCGGTATGCCAAGTCTTCTCCCAGGCGCCCATGATCGCGGCGCAGATAGCGGCGCCTCACGGCGTCGGCCGCGCGGTAGAGTAAGCCCATCACCTGGAGTTAGTGGGATGGGATGGGTGAAAATCTCAAACTTACTTCAGCGTCTCGAATTCGAAGGTGATGGCCTTCCCGCGGACGACGTAGCACAGGTAGTACTCCCAGAAGCGGCGATAGCGGGGAAAGTGATTGACCAGGAACTCGAAGCCCAGCCAACGCCAGAAGGCCAGCAGCTTGACGCGGACCGACAATTCGCGGTATCGAACCTGGGTGTAATAGCCGAACCCGCCATGGTTTTCGCCGAAGTAGCGAAAACTGAAGCTATTCAAGTGGCTCTTGTGGGTCGGGTCGCAAAATGAGCTGAAATCGGTATAGTGGGGGGTTTCGATGCGCACCGTTCCGCCGGCCCGCACCAGGCGGTGAAATTCTTCCATGGCGCGGATCACGTCGCTGAGATGCTCAATCACATGGATGGCGGTTATGCGGTCGAACGAGCTATCGGCAAACGGGTAGGGGAAACGGTCGAGATCGGCCACGACGTCGGGGCGGCTGGCGGGATTGCGGTCGAGGCCAATGGAACCGGGCTGCTTCCGTATCCCGCAGCCGACGTCGAGGATTCTCATCCGGCTGCCTTGGCGATACATTCTTCGAGCGTGTCTAGCGCGAAATCGCACTGATCGCGGGTTACCACCAGCGGCGGGCAAAGGCGAATGGTGGAATCGCCCGCGCCGAGGATGAGCAATCCGCGGTGGAACGCGAGGTTCAGAATGTCGTCGCGCAGCGCGGGCGCGGGTGCGCGCGTAGCGCGATCGCCGATGAGTTCGATGCCAATCATGAGTCCTAATCCGCGCACATCGCCCACGCATGCAAACCGCGACGGCCAGCGGCGCAGGCGGTCCATGAGATAGGCGCCCATGCGCGCGGCATTCTCCATCAACTCCTCTTCGAGCAGCGCGATGGTGGCCAGCGCCGCCTCGCACGCCACGGGATTGCCGCCGAACGTGGAAGCGTGCGCACCCGGCGGCCACGACATCAACTCGCGCCGCGCCACGGTTGCCCCTAAGGGCAGGCCGCTGGCGATTCCCTTGGCTACCGCCATGATATCCGGCACGGCATCGAAGTGCTCCGCGGCCCACATCTTGCCGGTGCGCCCCATGCCGCTCTGCACCTCGTCGAAAATCAGAAGAATACCATGCCGTTTGGCCACGCGCGCCAACTCATCGAAGAACTTCTTGGGCGGAACGATATAGCCGCCTTCACCCTGAATCGGTTCGAGGGCAATGGCGGCGGTCTCGGCGGCCGGCGCGACGGTGCGCAGCAGGGTGTCTTCGATGAATTTGACGCACTCGACCGCGCAGGAATCCGGCTGCTTGCCGTAGGGGCAGCGGTAGCAGTAAGGATAGGGCGCGTGCGCCACGCCCGGAATCAGCGGACCGAAGCCGGCGCGCTGCACCGCCTTACGCGCCGTCAGGGAAAGCGCGCCCATGGTGCGCCCGTGGAAGCTGCCGTAGAACGCGATAATCCTATCGCGCCCGGTGGCGTAACGCGCCAGCTTAATGGCGCCTTCCATGGCTTCGGCGCCCGAATTGCCGAACGAGACGCGCCGTTCCACGGCGCCGGGAGCAATCGCGGCCAACTTCTCCGCCAAGGCCACCATGCCTTCGTAGTAAAAATCGGTGCCCGACATGTGGATCAAGCGCGCGGCCTGTTGGCGAATGGCTTCCACCACGCGCGGATGGCAATGGCCGGTGGCCACCACGGCGATTCCGGCGTTGAAATCGAGGAAGCGGTTGCCGTCGACGTCCTCGATCATGCAGCCTTCGCCGCGCTCGACCGCCAGCGGATAACTGCGCGTATACGATGGCGATACCACGCGCTGGTCGCGCTCGATCAAGGCTTGCGCGCGCGGACCGGGCAGCGGCCCCAGCAGATGGGGCAAATCCAAACGGACTTCGTCCAATGTATTGCTCATAAACCCTCCCATTAGATTTTTGGTTGCGCTGGCCAAGGGCCCGCGCTACTGGCGTGCATGGGTAGGCGTCGTCTAATCGGAGCCGAAGAGTCCGGGACGGGAGGTGGAGGGCGTGAACCCCATGTCTTTATTTTACGCTAGTGGATGCTGGGCGGGGGGATGTGGCTGATTTGACTGGGCGAAGAGCGGGTCCGGGGGGACCCGCGCGGACCAGGGGGTCCGCCCTACTTTTGCGGGCCGAAGACGCGCGCGAAGATTTGATCCACGTTGCGTAATTGCCGCTCTAAAGAGAAGGAATCGGCGATTTGCGCGGGCGTCAGCACAGCTTGGATTTCGGGGTCGGCTTCCACCGCCGCGCGAAAATCGCTTTCTTGTTCCCAGGCGCGCATGGCGTGAGTTTGCACGATGCGGTAGGCCGCTTCGCGAAGCATTCCGGCGGCCGCCAGATCGAGCAGCAATTGTCCCGAGAAGACCAGGCCGCGCGTCAATTCCAAATTGCGGCGCATGCGCTCCGGATACACCAGCAGCTTTTCCACCAGGTTGGTGGTTTTATCCAGCAAATAATCGGTCAGGATGGTGGAATCCGGCAGAATGACGCGCTCTACCGAGGAGTGCGAAATGTCGCGCTCATGCCACAGCGCCACGTCTTCAAACGCGGCTTGCACGTTGGCCCGCACCACCCGCGCGAGGCCGCAGATCTGCTCGCAGGTCACCGGGTTGCGTTTGTGCGGCATGGCCGAGCTGCCCTTTTGTCCGACGGAAAAATACTCCTCAGCCTCGCGAACTTCGGTGCGCTGCAGGTGCCGCACCTCGAGCGCGATCTTTTCGCATAGCGCGGCCGCCAAGGCAAGAGCCGCCACGAACGCCGCGTGCCGGTCGCGCTGAATCACTTGCGAAGCTACCGCCGCCGGCTTCAGATGGAGGCGCGCGCAAATCAAGGCTTCCGCTTCCGGGCCGATATGGCCGAACGTTCCTACGGCGCCCGAGGTTTTGCCTACGCGCAGATCTTCCGCCGCCGCGCCCAGACGCGCGAGGTTGCGCCCCGCCTCTTCGTGCCAGATGGCCAGCTTGAGCCCGAAGGTGATCGGCTCGGCGTGTACGCCATGGGTGCGGCCAATCTGCACGGTATGCTGGAATTCGAGCGCGCGGCGGCGCAGCGCATCGCGCAGATCCTCTAACCCGCGCAGCAGGATGGCCGACGCCTGCTGCAGCATGAGCGCCTGCGCCGTGTCCACCACGTCGTTGGAGGTGAGCCCGTAATGCAGCCAGCGGGACGCTTCCGCGTGTCCCGCCGCGGCCAGGGTTTCGGAAACCGCCGTGGTGAACGCGATCACGTCGTGCTTCACTTCACGCTCGATGGCATGGATGCGCGCCACGTCAAACCCGGCGTGCTCGCGCAATACCTGGGCGGCGTCCTTGGGCACGACGCCCAGTTCGGCCAAAGCCTCAGACGCCGCCAGTTCGACTTCCAGCCATTGGTGGAACCTGTTCTGGTCGCTCCAGATCCGGCCCATTTCGGGGCGCGTGTAACGAAGAATCATAGATAGGTCGAGGGCGGGGATTTCACCGCGGAGACGCGAAGATGCGGAGATCGGCGCGGAGAGGACATTTTAAGCGTTCTCCCTTCGATATCCCCGTCTCAGCGTCGTCTTTTTCTTCATTTAGAATTGATAAACCTCGGAGGGCAAATGCTGTTCTGCGATCGACAGGCGGGCTGAATGTCCGCGGGCTTCGAGCGCCTGGCTGGCGAAGACGCGGGCGATGGCGGGGTGGTTGTTGTGCTCGCTCAAATGCCCCAGGATGACGTGGGCCGTGCCGGAATCGAGATCTTGCGCCAGGAAGTCGGACATCACCAGGTTGGAAAGATGCCCCACGCGGCTCATCACACGCTGCTTCACGGACCACGGGTAGGGGCCGACTTTCAACATGTCCAGATCGTGGTTGGCTTCGAGGAGCAGCAGATCGGTACGGCGCAAGTGGAATTTGATGGATTCGGGAATGTATCCGAGGTCGGTGGCGATGCCGATGCGTACGCCTTCGGCTTCGAAACAGAACCCGACTGGGTCGGCGGCGTCGTGCGGCACGCTGAAGCTCTGGACTTCGATATCGCCCACGCGAAAGCTGGCGCCCGCCTGAAAGGCCTCGAGGCGGGCTTCGGTTTCGCCCCAATCGATGGCGGGCTCGGTCAACTTCGTCAGGTAAATAACGGCGCGGACGTCTTTGCCGCGCGCCAGCACGGGCAGGCCGGCGGCGTGATCGGAGTGTTCGTGGGTGATCAGGATGGCATCGATATCGGCGAGGCTCTCGCCGATGGCAGCCAACCGCTTGCCGGTCTCGCGCATGCTGAGCCCGGCATCCACCAGAATCCGCGTTTTCCCGGTGGACAGCAGCGCCGCGTTTCCGGAACTGCCGCTGGCCAGTACGCAAAACTTGACGATGGCGCCCTCCCTGACTTAATCAGAATACACCGAAACAGGATAAAACAGAATTCGGACTAAATGTTTCACCGCGGAGACGCGGAGATGCGGAGAAAACACGGAGAGGAAACCCACGAGTATCTTCTCCGCGTGGCCTCCGCATCTCTGCGTCTCCGCGGTGAAAGAATGCCGCTCATTCACCTTATCGATCCAAATGCGCAAGATGTTAGGCTACGCCTATGGCCGACGTTGTGCGAACACGCCTCTCCGGTTTGGAGCTGATCCGCAATCCTCTGCTCAATAAAGGTACCGCGTTCAGCGACGCCGAGCGCACGGCGTTCGCCCTGCATGGCCTGCTGCCGCCGCACGTGGGCACGCTCGATGAGCAGGTGGCCCGGCGTCTGCAGGCGCTGCGGGCGCTGCCAACGGCCTTTCAGCAATATTCGTTCCTGCGCGACCTCCAGGATTCCAACGAGACCCTGTTCTATGCTCTGCTGACGCGCCACATCGAGGAAATTATGCCACTGGTATATACACCCACCGTGGGTGAAGGCTGCCAGCGCTTCAGCGAAATCTGGCGCAAGCCGCGCGGGCTGTTCCTCAGCTATCCGAACCGGGACCGCATTCGCGAAATTCTGACGCATCCGCGCTACGATCAGGTGCGCGTGATTGTGGTCAGCGACGGCGAGCGGATCCTCGGGCTGGGCGATCAGGGCGCCGGGGGTATGGGCATCCCCATCGGCAAGCTATCGCTTTACACCGCCTGCGGCGGAATCCGTCCCGAGGCGACGCTGCCGGTGCTGCTCGACGTGGGCACCGACAATGCGGAGCGCCGCGCGAATCCGCTTTACATCGGTTGGAACCACGAGCGCGTGCGCGGAACCCAATACGACGATTTCGTCGAGTCCTTCGTCGAAGCCGTGAGCGAGCGTTGGCCGTTCGTGCTGTTGCAATGGGAAGACTTCGCCGGGAGCAACGCGGGCCGCTTGCTGGAGCGCTATCGCGACCGTCTCTGCACTTTCAACGACGACATTCAGGGCACCGCGGCGGTGGCCGCGGGAACGTTGCTATCGGCGATCGCGGTGACGGGCATTCCGCTCACCAAACAACGCATCGCGCTGCTCGGGGCCGGCTCGGCCGGCGGCGGCATCGTATCTCTGCTGAGAGCCGCCATGGTGGAAGCCGGCTTGACCGAAGCTGAGGCGCGCGGCCAATTTTACGCCGTTGGGCGCACCGGATTACTACTGGAGGATACGCCCGGCCTGAGCGAATCGCAGCGGCATCTGACGCTGCCGCGTGCGGCCGTGGCCGGGTGGAAGCAGCGCAATGCCGGCGCCCTCGATTTGCTCGACGTGATCGAAAACGCCAAGCCCACGGCGCTGATCGGCGTCACCGGCCAGCCCGGAGTCTTCACCGAAGAGATAGTCCGCGGCATGGCGCGAGCGGCCGAGCGGCCCTTGATTTTTCCGCTTTCGAACCCCACTTCGCGCAGCGAGGCCACGCCCGCCGACATCATGCGCTGGACGGATGGGCGGGCATTGATCGGAACGGGTAGTCCGTTCCCGCCGGTGGAGCGCGGGGGAAAACAAATTCCCGTCGACCAATGCAATAACTCATACATCTTTCCCGGAGTCGGCCTGGGTGTGTTGGCGGTACGAGCGCGGCGCGTCACCGACTCCATGTTCATGGCCGCGGCCAAAGCACTGGCGGAGATGTCGCCTGCGCATCAGGATCGGGAAGGGCGCCTGCTGCCGGCGCTGCCCAACATCCGGGCCGTTTCGGTAGCCGTGGCAACGGCCGTAGCGAAGCAGGCGTGCAAAGAAGGAGTGGCGGAGGAGTGCAGCGAGGCCATGCTGGGCGCGCGCATTCATGCCAATGTGTGGGAGCCGGTGTATCGGCCATATGAGTTGCTTACGGAGCCGGCGGGGTGAAAGGTTTGGGGGAGGAAGCGCCCGCAAGCGGGCGAGGCAGAGGAAAAACGTCTGCACCAAAATAGCGGCACGCCACAAACGTACTGCGGTCGGCCAAGGAAATTCAGGGCTGCTCGCGGCAGGCGGATTTCCAATCCGCTGCAGGTTGCCAACCTGCCCCACAAAAGAATTGCATACTATGAGCAGCGGAGGTTCTCGCGATGCGGACAGTCAGCCTGATTCTCTATTTCGCCGGATCGCTTTTCGCGCAGAGCGATGCGCTGCCGAAGGCGCCGCTGGATATCCAGCCCGGCAGCATCACTTACGAGGACATTGCCTACCCGTACCCGGTTTCGTATCTGCCGCTGGTGCTCTATGGGCAGGACGTGCGCATGGCGTACATGGATGTGCCGCCGGCGGGACAGCCGAACGGGCGCACGGTGGCGCTGTTCCACGGGATGAATTTCGGCGGTTTTTATTTTGCCGGGCCCATCGATGTTTTGCGCCGGGAGGGCTTCCGCGTGGTCGTGCCCGACCAGATCGGGTTTGGGCGATCGTCGAAACCGATCATTCCATACAATTTCCACGATATGGCGCTGAACACGAAGCGGCTGCTCGAATCGCTGCGGATTGCGAAAGCGACGATTGTGGGGCACTCGATGGGCGGGATGTTAGCCGCGCGGTTCGCCACGTCATTTCCGGAGATCACGGAACGGGCCGTAATCTACGACCCGATCGGGTTGACCGACATCCGCTACGAGCGTCCGTGGCGCAGCGCGGACGAAGCATATCAGGCGGTGATGACGCAGACCAACGATCAGCGCTGGCAGGGATTCTACGCGAACATACGCCGCTACTTCCCATCGCCCGGCGCGTGGAAGCCGGAATACGAACGGTATGTGCGCATTCTTTACGCACCCACGCTGAGCGGGGATTGGCCGCGCCTGGCGATGGTGCGGTCCATCTACCAGCAGATGCTATATCTCGACCCGGTGGTGTACGACTGGGCCAAGATCAAGGCGAAGACGCTGGTGATTGGCGGGGAGAAGGACGGGCAGGATTTTCCGCGGCTGGCGAAGCACATCGCGGACACGATTCCGGGCGCGGAACTGGTAATTCTGCCGAATCTGGGCCACGTTCCGCATCTGGAAGCGCCCGAGCTGTTCTATCCGCCGTTGCTCAAGTTCTTGAAGCCGCTTTGATGGGTAGCGGGGCCGCTCCTGTGCGGTCTTCCACACTGGCAAGCCCCTTGCCAGTGGATAGACTGGCGGCTTTGATTATATGCTGTTATCGTCGATCATGCACCGAGAAGATCAACCAAAGAATACGCCGGTCCCGGAAATCGCCTTTTGTGAAGAAAAGAACCGGCTCCAGGATGAATTCTTGAAGGCTATTCACGATCTCAGCGCGCTGCAAAACCAGCAGACACAAGCCGTCATCGAGGGCGACTCAGACTTCTGCCGTTTCGATCTATTGCTGCACCTCGCCCAAGAAAAAAAAGAGATGGCAAAATATGCGTGGATTGCGCACGTAGAATCCCACCGTTGCGGAGAGGCATAAGAACATGACACTCACACGACTCGAGAGAGAACGGCTCACCGACAGCCAGTTGAAAGTACAATCCGTCGCCAGGAATCTGAAGCGCGTCGACCCCAAAAAGCTGGCGGATTTTGCAGACATTCAGGATTGCCTGGAAGACGCCGGCAAAAGCATTGCCGACGCTCTTCGATCATCGGAATCCCACCGTTAAGAGAAATAAGTTAGCTAGTCTAGCCAGTAAAGCAGGCCGGGTATGCCGGCCCGGTCAGGGTTCCCCCGAAATCCGCAAAATACTGACCGTTGCGGCTCCGCTCAGAGTCGGCGGAAGGCTTTGTTTTCAGTGGTGCCGGAGGTGGGGGTCGAACCCACATGCTCAGTGAAGAGCGCGGGATTTTGAGTCCCGTGCGTCTGCCAGTTCCGCCACTCCGGCAAG
>Ga0302326_10033964_pt1 | contig 10117 bp, 8 predicted proteins | sample Palsa_T0_3_FD_202264 | JGI IMG/M metagenome (GOLD analysis project Ga0302326, IMG submission 202264) | Peat permafrost microbial communities from Stordalen Mire near Abisko, Sweden - Palsa_T0_3 | ecosystem: Environmental > Terrestrial > Soil > Palsa > Peat permafrost | place: Sweden: Abisko...
GGGCGCTGCGGACTCACTCAGCCTCGACTCGTTTCTTCAGATCCTTCAACGCGGTGTCGGTCAACCTGCGCTCGGCTTTCCGTTTGAGCAGACCAATCATCGGAATCGCCAGGTCGACCGTCAGCTCATAGGTCACGTCAGTGCCAGATCCCTTGGGCGCCAACCGATATACGCCGTCGAGAGCCTTGAGTAACGAACTGGAGACCAGCGACCAGCTCACCGACTTACGGTCCTTCGGCCACTTGTAGGACAGCACCAGGGTGTCTTTGAGGACGCTGGTGTCCAGCACCAGCCGCGCCACCTTCGGGTTGCCGGCGGAGTCGGCTTCCAGCACCTCGGCCTCGGTATATTCCGACACCCAGTCGGGATACGAACCGATGTCAGCGATCACATCCATGACCGTGCTGGGCTCCGCGTCGATGTAGATCGTCTGGGCCGTCTTCTCCGCCACCTGGTCGCTTCCTTCTCCGCGCTGCGCGGGTTGGGCTCCCCCGCCCGCCGCTATGCCTGCGTCATCTGGGCCCCAACCTCGGCCCACCGCAGAAACGGTACTCCCCGGCGAACCTCAGCCCTGGTCAAGCATCGGAGAAACCCCGACCTGACGGGAGCGTTCCAGCGTCATCTTTACTTCGAAGGCCATTTTCTTGCCCGCGACCCGGCGCCGATGCGTCATTTTCGAGAGATTGAGCTTGGCCAGTTTCGAGGGCGCCACCCCGGAGGGCTCCGCGTGCAGAAAGTAATGCAGCAGCACGCCGTCCAGCATCGGCTCCAGCCAGATCTCCATCGTGCCGGTCAGCGGTCCCGTCGCTGCCCACCGAACGCCCAGCGGTCCGCGCTCTTCGGTGACTTCCAGCAGCAGATCGGGCCACCACCGCCGCCAGTTGGCCGGATCACCAACAAAGGCCCCGACGAGCGCCGGATCGGCGGCGACAAACGTCTCGTCGGCAATCTGAACGCTGTGCACGGCAAATAGCTTCACATACAGCCGTCCGAGCGGCGCACTACCCTCCGGGCTGGCATCGTCGCCCGACTAGGCTAGTTCCTCGCCTGGTCAGAATCACTGAAGCGAGGTCATCCAAGTGCGTGAAATTACCGCGCCCGCTCCATTCACGGTTGGCGAGCACGACAACATCGTTGCTGCCGTGTTCGAGCACGAGCGCAACGACCCCGACGCGGTGATCTTCGAGCGCCAGGTCAACGGGACTTGGACCGATGTGACGTGCGCAGCTGCCGCAGCCCAAATCCGCTCCACCGCATTGGGTTTGATCGCAGACGGTGTGCAGCCCGGCGATCGGGTGGCGATCTTCTCGGCCACCCGCTACGAGTGGGCGATCCTCGACCAGGCCATCCTCGCGGTCGGCGGCGTAACCGTCCCGATCTACGAGACGTCGTCGGCCGAGCAGGTGCGCTGGGTGCTGACCGATTCGCGCGCGGTGATGGCCTTCGCCGAAACCGACGCCCACGCTTCGATGATCGCCGAGCTGGCCGGCGAGCTGTCCGAACTGCGGCGCGTGCTGCACATCGACGGATCGGGTCCCAAAGCGCTCGACGAACTCGAGCAGGAGGGCGCGTCGGTCGACCCGGCCGAGCTCACCGCCCGGGTCGAGGCGCTGCACGCCGACGATCCGGCGACGCTGATCTACACCTCGGGCACCACCGGGCGCCCCAAGGGCTGCCAGCTGACCCACTCGAACCTGGTTTACGAGACCCGCGGAGCCAAGGCGGTGCTGCCGACGCTGCTGCGGAAAGGTGAGCGGTTGCTGGTGTTCCTGCCGCTCGCGCATGTGCTCGCGCGGGCGCTCACGCTGTGCGCATTCCACAACAAGGTCGTCGTCGGATTCACCAGTGACATCAAGAATTTGGTGCCGATGTTCGCCGTGTTCAAGCCGACGGTCGTGGTGTCGGTGCCGCGGGTGTTCGAGAAGGTCTACAACACCGCCGCGCAGAACGCCGCCAACGACGGCAAGGGCCGCATCTTCGAGATGGCCGCCCAAACCGCCGTCGACTGGAGCGAGGCATCCGATAACGGCGGCCCGGGTCTGCTGCTGCGAGCCAAGCACGCCCTCTTCGATCGGCTGGTGTATCACAAGCTCCGCGCTGCGCTGGGCGGCGACTGCAACGCATCGGTATCCGGCGGTGGACCGCTGGGCGAACGGTTGGGCCACTTCTATCGCGGCGTCGGCCTGACCATCTACGAGGGCTACGGCCTGACCGAGACCAGTGCGGCGATCACCGTCAACCAGATCGATGCACTGAAGGTCGGTACGGTCGGAAAGTTATTGCCGGGCAACAGCATGCGCATCGCCGACGACGGCGAGTTGCTGCTGCGCGGCGGTGTGGTGTTCGACGGCTATTGGCACAACGAGCAGGCCACCAGCGAGGCGTTCGAGGACGGCTGGTTCAAGACCGGCGACCTGGGCGCGGTCGACGCACAGGGATTTCTGACGATCACCGGCCGCAAGAAGGAGATCATCGTCACCGCCGGTGGAAAGAATGTCGCCCCAGCCGTTTTGGAAGACCAGTTGCGAGCGCACCCGCTGATCAGCCAGGCGATGGTGGTCGGTGACGCCAAGCCGTTCATTGGAGCGTTGATCACCATCGATCCCGAGGCGTTCGAAAGCTGGAAGCAACGTAACGGCAAGTCGGCCGGCTCCTCGGTGGGCGACCTGGCCAACGATCCCGACCTGCTTGCCGAGGTGGACGGCGCTGTCAAACAAGCCAATCTGTCTGTGTCGCATGCGGAGTCGATTCGTAAATTCCGCATTCTGCCCGTCGACTTCACCGAGGACACCGGCGAGCTGACCCCGACGATGAAGGTGAAGCGCAAGGTGGTTGCCGAGAAGTTCGCCGACGACATCGAGGCGATCTACAGCAAGGACTAGCCGCTGAGCAGGCCGGACAGCCGCCCGGCCAGATCGTCCCACCGCCACTGCGAGGTGGCCCATTCCCGGCCGGCGGCGCCCATCGCGGCGGCCCGATCCGGATCGGCCAGCAGCTCGCTGACCGCGTCGGTGATCTGCTGCACCGAACGACCGTCGACCACGACACCAGTCTGGTTGTGCCGCACCGTTTCCGGCGCGCCGCCCGAGGATCCGACGATCACCGGCACGCCAGTCGCGGATGCTTCCAGGAAGACGATGCCCAGCCCTTCGACATCCAGCCCGGCGCCGCGAGTCCGGCACGGCATGGCGAACACGTCGGCCATCGCGTGATAAGCGGGCAGGTCGGCCGACGGAACACCGCCGGTGAACACGACGTGGTCGCTGACGCCGAAGCGCTCGGCCAGCCCGCGCAGGGTGTCCAGATACGGGCCCCCGCCGGCGATGACCAGCGCGGCACCGCCCACCCGCTGCCGGATCGCCGGCAGCGCCCTAATCAACATGTCCTGGCCCTTGCGCGGCACCAACCGGGACAGGCATAGCACCGTGGGCCGCTGGCCCAGACCGTAGCGGGCGCGCAGCTCGGCGCGGCTGACCGGATCGGGACGGAACCGCTCGGTATCGACGCCGGGCGGCAGGTGTTCCAACCGGGCTCGCGGTCCGAATGCCGACGCAAAACGCCCTCGGGTGTATCGGCTGACGAATGTGACGACATCACTGTCCTCGCCGATGCGACGCAGCACCGACCGTGCCGCCGGAAGCATCGACCAGCCCACCTCGTGACCGTGAGTACTCGCCAGCACCCGGCCGGCCCCGGCTCGACGGGCGCGGTGGGCCAACAGGCCCAGCGGCGCAGCGGCGCCGAACCACACGGTGTCGATGCCGTCTTCGGCGATCAGCCGGCGCATCCGGGAGTCGACGGTGGGCACGGGCAACATCAGCGTCCCGGGGTGTCGCACCACGCGATAGCCGGCGGTCTGCGCGTCGAAGACGTCGGCGTCCTTCCACTGCGGCGCGTACACCGTCAGGGTGTGCTCGCCGGTGGCGGCCAGCCGGGACACCAACTCGACCAGATACGACTGGATGCCGCCACGCCGAGGCGGAAAGTCGTTGGTTACCAGCAGGACCCGGGACACCTACGAAGGCTAGCCTGACGGCTCCGGGCGTCGAAATCGGCGTTCAGCGGGTGGGCTGACGTGTCAGCCACTGCTGCCAGTCGGCGAGTATCCCCGCCGTGTCGGTGCCGAGCACGTCGTGGACAGCATCGGGCAGATCGGTATGCCCGGCACCGCAGGCGGCCCGGTACAGGGCCCGCAGCGTCGGCGCACCGCGGGTGTCGGCGACGAAAAGCGCGAACAACCATGCCCGGTCGTAGGCCTGCGACCGCTGCGGCCCCGGGGCGGCCAGGTCGGCGTCAGACGGCAGCGCGGTGGGAAGCGGCGTGACGTCGGGCAGCGGGGTGTGCGGCCGCGCCACGTAGTCGGCCATGCCCTCGGTCAGCCAGCGGGGTGCATCCAATGCGGTGTCGGCGCGGGCCGCATAGTGAAAAAGCTCGTGGCTCAACACGATTCGCAACGCTGGCTCGCTCATCCCGGCGGCATCCGGAGCGAAAACTATCCGCTGACCTAGCGCAATCCGCCGGGCGGGTTCGACACGGTCTGCGACGGCGATTGCGGCGATGTCGGCCCATTGCCCGGCAGGGCCGCCGCCGGCCCGCGCCTCGAATTGCCGCTGCGAGCCGGTGGCCACCACGTCGACGTCATGCGGCCAGTCGGTGCCCCAGAAGGCCTCCACGGCGTCGACGGCGTGACCCATATCCACGGCGACGCGTGCCAGCAGGGTTTGTGATTGCATCCCGTCGAGGTTGGTCATCACCAGGGTGCGGTCACCGACCTCCAGCCGCCCCGGAGCACTGATGTTGACCGACGGTTGCTCGGTTCGCTGCGCCGCTGGTCGCTGGCCGTTTACTGCGAACGCGCCGAGGACCAGCTCGACGGCCAACACGCAGGCCAGCAGCCCGCGTCCGGCCCTAGTAGCGGCGGGCGTCGTAGATCGGGCCGGAGGAGTTCATCGGCACCACCCGCACCGGCACGCCGTAGGTGGATGAATGGACCATCAGTCCGTCACCGATATATAGGCCGGCGTGCGATGCGTCGGAGTAGAACGTCAGCACGTCACCCGGCTGCAGATCAGACAGCGACACCGGCTGTCCGCCGTGCGCCAGCGCCTGGCTGGAGTGCGGCAGCGCGATGCCGGCCTGCTGGAACGCCCACATCACCAGGCCCGAGCAGTCGAATCCGCCCGGCGCGGCGCCACCCCACGAGTAGGGGTCACCGACGCGAGTGAGCGCAGCCTGGACGGCGATCGCACCCTGGCCGGAGCCGGGTCCGGCGCCCGGTCCGGGAGCACCCGGCCCGAAACCCGGCGGCAGCGCTTCAGGTGCTTGGGCCGCGGCGGCCACGGCAGCCGGCGGGACTGGCCCGGGCGCGGCCAACGCGGTGCGCTCGGGCGGGCTCAGCGCCAGGTACTGCGACTTGACGATGCCGATCTGCAGCTGCAGCCGGCTCTGCTTGGACTGCAAGCTCGCGCGCACCGCGGTTGCCTGCTCGGCAGCGGTCTTGGCGTCGGCGGCCGATTTCGCCGATTCCTTCTCAGCTTTGGCGGCCTCTTCGCGGGTGGCGCGGTAGGTGGCCATTTGGGTGAGCATCGCCGTGGAGATCACCCGCTGCACGGCCAGCTTGCCGATCAGCTGCTGCGGCGACTCGGCGGTCATGATGGCGTTCATACCGTCAGTACGGCCGCCCATGTACATCGCTGCCGCAAACTGGTCGACGCCGGTCTGGAAGGTAGCCAGTCGCGATTTCGCGGCGTCCGCGGCGGCCTGGTCGTCGTCGTGCTTCTTCTCTGCGGTCCGCTGCGCAGCCAGCTTGTTGTTGAGATCGAGCTGCGCGCTGTGCATTGCTTCGGTGGTCTGCTCGGCCTGCCGAGACAACTCGTTGAGCTTTGCCATCGCGTCATTGGCTGGGTCGGCTAGCACACCGCTGGCGGCCACCCCGGACAGTGCAACGAGTCCGGCCAACGCTAGGACAGCAAAACGCATCGCGACGCGCAAAGACACACGTTCACCGTTTAGCTTTGTCCGCAAAAGTTTGCTTCCTTAAAACCCGCCGGCGTAACAGCCGAATCTGCTTTAGGTCTCAGACAGGTTACGAAACGCCGTCGAGCTTGTCCAACCCTGAGTTGTTAAGAAAACAGCAAGATTTCAGGCTAACGCCCTTAGGCGACCCCGGGCCGCTGACGGTGAATGGGCACCAAACGCAGTCTGGGTGCCAGTCCCGCGTCGGCAAGTACCTCCAACGCGACCCGCTCATCTTCCAGCAAAGTTTCCGGTACCCCGAGTATCACGCTGACGACGCAGTCACGGCATCCGGGTCCGCGCACCGCGCAATCGTCGCAGTCGATGACCACGGGTTCTGTCGAATCGGGCGGAGCTGCCGCCGCCCAATCAGGCTCACTGTCATGCGCCATCTGGCTGGTCCTCTCCGTCTTGCTCATCGGTCTTGCCGTGACGCTATCCGCGGGCACCGACAAGTTTTGGTGTGCACCCCTCAGGGGCCCGCGCCGCTGTCTGGTCGCGACGCGCCGCGGCCAAACCCGGGCCGTGTCGGTGTGAGTGATTAACGTCGCCGCCATGGGCGCGCCCGCTGCCGAGCAGCTGAGCCTCCCCGACCTCGACGGGGCTGCCGAAATATCGCTGCGCGAAACCACTTTCGTCGTTGTCGACCTGGAGACCACCGGCGGTCGGATGACAGCCGTCGATGGGAAGGTCGCCGACGCGATCACCGAGATCGGCGCGGTCAAAGTCCGCGGCGGCGTGGTGCTGGGTGAGTTCGCCACCCTCGTCGACCCGCAGCGCAGCATCCCGCCGCAAATCGTCCAGCTGACCGGCATCACCACCGCGATGGTCTGCGACGCGCCGACCATTGCCGCGGTGCTGCCGATGTTTCTCGAGTTCGCGCGCGGCGCCGTACTGGTCGCCCACAACGCCAGGTTCGACATGGGGTTCCTGCGGGCCGCCGCCGATCAATGCGGCATCCGATGGTCGCGCCCGCAGACACTGTGCACGGTCCAGCTGGCCCGGCGGGTGCTCAGCCGCGAAGAGGCGCCGAGCGTGCGACTGGCCGCGCTGGCGCGGCTGTTCTCCGTCGCCAGCGAGCCCACCCACCGGGCACTCGACGACGCGCGGGCCACCGTCGAGGTGCTGCACGCGCTCATCGAACGGGTCGGCAACCAGGGTGTCCACACCTATGCCGAGCTGCGGTCCTACCTGCCCGATGTCTCACCGGCGCAGCGACGTAAACGAGTGCTCGCCGAGGGCTTGCCGCGCCGGCCCGGGGTGTACCTGTTTCGCGGCCCGGCCAACGAGGTGCTCTACGTCGGTACCGCAATTAATCTGCGGCGCAGGGTAAGTCAGTACTTCAACGGCTCAGATCAGCGGACCCGGATCAAAGAGATGGTCACGCTGGCCGGCTCCGTCGAGCACGTCGAATGCGCGCACGCGCTGGAAGCTGGCGTCCGTGAGCTGCGGATGCTGGCCGCGCATGCCCCGCCCTACAACCGGAGATCGAAATTCCCGCACCGCTGGTGGTGGGTGGTGCTGAGCGACGAGGCATTCCCCCGGTTTTCGGTGGTGCGCACGCCGCGCCACGACTGCGCGGTCGGCCCGTTCCGGTCCCGTGCCGACGCCGCCGACACCGCGGACCTGCTGGCGCGACTGACCGGTGTGCGCAGCTGCACCAAGCGGCTGGCCCGTACGGCGCTGCACGGGCCGGCCTGCCCGCAGCACGAGGTGTCGCCGTGCCCCGCCGGACGCGACGTGACCGCGGCCCAGTACGCGCCGGCGGCAGGCCGCGCTGCGGCGCTGATCGACGGCCTGGACAACGCCGCGCTGGCGGAGGCGGTGCGGCGGATCGCCGAGCTGGCCGGGCGTCAGCGCTACGAGAGCGCCGCCCGGTGGCGCGACCACACCGTGGCCGCGGTGGAGGTGCTCTGGCGCGGTCAGCGCCTGCGCGCGCTGACCGCGCTGGCGGAGCTGGTGGCCGCCGCTCCCGACGGCGAGGGCGGCTGGCAGCTCGCCGTTATCCGACATGGCCAGCTCGCCGCCGCCGGGATGGCCCGCCGCGGCGTGCCGCCGATGCCCGTCATCGACGCGATCCGGGCGGGTGCACAAGTGGTGCTGCCGCAGCCCGCGCCGCTGGGCGGCGCGCTGGTCGAAGAGACCGCGCTGGTCGCGCGCTGGCTGACGGCCCCGGGGGTACGCATCGTGTACACGACCGGCGACGAGGGCTGGTGCACTAAATTGCGGTCCGCGGGGCCGTGGGCCGAGTGGGCGGCGTCGGCGCGCTCCGCGCGGGTTGCCGCCGAGCAGGCCGTCACGAACCGCGAGTCAGAGCTGCTGACCGAACCGCATCCATCGCGCGAGCAGCTGTTCGGCCGCTCCGCTGTCGATCGCGTCGACGGCCCGGGCCAGCCCGTCCTCCCACGCCGGCAGCCACTCGGCGCGGCTGGATAGCCCGGCATGGGCCACGATCGCGCCCGCGGCGTTGAGCACGACGGCGTCGCGTACCGGGCCCTTGGCGCCGGCCAGCACCGAACGTGCCTCCGCCGCGTTGGCGGCCGCGTCACCACCCAGTAGCTGGTCAAGGTCGGCTCGCGCGAACCCGAACCCGGCGGGATCGAATTTCAGCTTGTCCACCGTGCCGGCTTGGACCCGCCAGATGGTGCTCGTCGTGGTGGTGGTCAGCTCGTCGAGACCGTCGTCGCCGTGGACCACCAGCACGCTGGACTGACGCGCGGCGAAAACTCCCGCCATCACCTCGGCCAGCTCGGCGAAGGCGCAACCAATCAGGCCGGCCCGCGGCTGCCCCGGATTGGTAAGCGGCCCAAGCAAATTGAAGACGGTGGGCACACCGATCTCGCGCCGCACCGCCGATGCGTGCCGATACGAGGGATGGAACCGCGGCGCAAAGCAGAACCCGATACCGACTTCGGCAACGCTGCGCGCGACCTCCTCGGGGCCCAGGTCGATGCGTACGCCGAGCGCTTCCAGCGTGTCGGCTCCGCCGGCCAGCGACGACGACGCCCGGTTGCCGTGCTTGACCACCGGAATGCCGCTGGCGGCCACGACGATCGCCGCCATCGTCGAGAGGTTAACGGTGTTGACGCCGTCGCCACCGGTACCGACGATGTCGACGGTCTCGGTCCCGATCTGCTCGGTGGGCAGCCTGAGTCCGTGCTGCAGCATCACGTCGGCCAGTTCGGCCACTTCCGCTGCGGTTGGCGCCTTCATCTTCATCGCCACGGCGAATGCCGCGAGCTGGGCCGGCGTCGCAGATCCGGTCATGATCTGCTCCATGGCCCAGCCGGCCTGTCCGCGCGGCAGATCCTGACCCGCGGTCAAAACCTCGAGCACTCGCGGCCACGACAGCGCCACATCCGGGGGCCGCTGAAATGGCCCCGACGATGACGCCGACACACCGCAAATGGTCCCATGGCGATCGCAAGCGCGGCGAAGCCGGGCACAGCGGGTCGCCATCAACCAGCCCATGGCGCTGACGCTGCCGCGGCAGCGAGGGCTTGAGCCGGGCACAGCGGGTCGCCGTCAACCAGCCCATGGCGATCGCCGGCGCGGCGAAGCCGGGCGTGGGCGGCGGATCGACATGAATTTCGTGCACCAAATTGCCGCCCCGGGTGGAGGTCGACAACTACAAAGCGTCATACTTGCGGGGTGACGAGTGCGGTAGGGACCTCGGGTACAGCAATCACGGCGCGCGTACATTCGCTCAACCGCCCAAATATGGTCAGTGTCGGCACCATAGTGTGGCTTTCCAGCGAGTTGATGTTCTTTGCTGGACTGTTTGCCTTCTACTTCACCGCGCGGGCGCAGGCGGCCGGCAACTGGCCGCCTCCGCCGACCGAGCTGAACCTGTATCAGGCGGTGCCGGTCACGCTGGTGCTGATCGCCTCATCGTTCACCTGCCAGATGGGCGTGTTCGCAGCCGAGCGCGGCGACGTGTTCGGGCTGCGCCGCTGGTACGTGGTGACCTTTGCGATGGGGTTGTTCTTCGTTCTCGGTCAAGGCTACGAGTACCACCACCTGATGAGCCACGGGACCACGATCCCCTCCAGCGCCTACGGCAGTGTGTTCTACCTGGCGACCGGTTTCCACGGGTTGCACG